>VOFI01002565.1_pt1 | contig 28906 bp, 59 predicted proteins | sample 5384131 | NCBI WGS metagenome assembly VOFI01 (sample SAMN12384728, study PRJNA508395) | human gut metagenome | isolation source: healthy gut H | host: Homo sapiens
CTGCGCACTAAAAAGTTAGCTCTTAAAAGAGCATACCGATCTCCTTTTGGAGCTCGAATCTGGTTCCAACGACCCCCATCTCCCTATATGCTCACCCCCGTCGCGGTAGCTGTCCTCACCAGGCAGGAAATCTCAGTTCCTCTTCTGCTGCTCCAGCAGATCGCTTTGGGTGCCGCAGGAGGCCTGCTGCTTGGTCGGCTGGGTCTGCCTGATTTTTAGGTCGCGCATAGCACCGCCTCCGTGCCTTTGACAGTAGCACGTTTTCGGCTTATTCTTGTAATAAAGATTTACAATTTATTTCGATGTTATACAAAATTTAAGAAAGACGCACAGAGAAAAGAAACAGGGCGGTTTCCCCCGCCCTGTTTCGACATTATTTTCCCAGCTCCTCGTGATACCGTTTCAGCATCACACCAGAACTGCCCGCGCGTCAGCGGAGAGTGCAGCATCAGGTCCCTTATTCCGTTCCCGGCCATAATGCCGTTTTCCCGGCCCACTCCACGCCGTCCTTTTCCCAGTCTGCGGGCGTGCTTGTCCGGCACCGGCCTGGCCTTGCTTTCTCATACTCCTGCATCATCTTGTTGAAAGTCGCCTGGTCCATTTCGTCGTCATCCTTTTCCCCAGCCGCCGGGTTACTTCCTGCCGCGATCTGCCCATGCCGTGCATAGAGGTACGTCTAGGCTCTGTTAGCAAACCAGCGGTGTGACTGTCGTCGACATTTCTCCGTCCCTCGGAATGTAGGAGAGGGTCTTTCCTTTATCTCCGAAATCAGAAAGTAGCTTCCCAAGCCCTGTTCCGGCGGCAAATGTCCGTTACCATAACCAGGAGGCGCTGTACGCTGCATCTGCATAGGGGGTCCCGTTATCGCTGGCCGTCTCGATGGTCACAGCCCGATTGTCGCTCTTCGACTGGCTTCGAGGCAAGCCACCAGTTGCGGTCCTTCCTGACGCACAGGTCGATGCCTCACCGTAGCCGACGCATTTATAATTGCATCGAGGCGTTCCTCTTGGAAAGAAAACCCCGCAGCCGGCGCTTGGCTGTCACCTGTCCCACAAAGCAGTGAATGCTGATGGTGTCAATGGCGTGGTTGCGCTTGCCGGAATGGTTCGGGGATAGCGCTGTGTGTAACGAGCGGGCTGTTACTCATTGATGGCCCCCTCCACAAAAGCCTTTACCGCCTGGTTATTGTCCAGCATCTCGCGCATTCCTCATCCAGGGCCTCGTCCACCAGGGAACTTGAACAACTCAAAGAGACCCCGCCTTTGCCAACAGGGGAACTGCTGCACAAACAGAAACCTAGACCTGCCGCAGCTTGAGCTTTCCTGTGCCCCGCCCAGGTCCTTCTCCGCCTCCGGCCCGCTGCAGCAGCCACTCTTGACCTTGCAAGCCGTTTTCCGGTGGGTGTAGTCCATCCAGCGGCCATGGCTACCACCACGGCAGCGAGCGACCCGCCAGCGCAGCCACGGATAAGCGTGGCCAGTTTTCGATGATAAATTCCATGATGTGCCTCCTTAGTCCATAATCATTCAGTCGTCAGCTATCATTTCACGCCGTGGATCGCAGTCTGGAGCAGGAACCCAAGCAGCATCCACACTTTGTCTTTGATATGCTCCATGCAAATTTTTTTTACCAAGAGCCTCGTCGTAATTCTCGGCGCTGACGCAGGCGCTACTTTCTACGACTTCAAAACCATTGCGCAGAATAGCCCGAACCACAGTGGTTTTGCCCCCATAGTAATGACCTCTGTTTCACGGATGAAATCATCCACCATCTGTTGGCTGATACTGGGGGCCTCCGTTCGCAAATCAGGGATTGATGGTTACAGGCAGATACGCCCGTTCAAACACATCCTTCGGAGACCAACTCTCGTAGCCGTCCGGGTAGCGGACGCGGTATCCACTCCTCCGGTTCCATGCTCCGGGGGATGGGCCACGTCAGGTCGTAGACCTTCCCGCCCTTCTGACCGCCGGGGGCCGCTTCAATGATTTTTGTCCCGATGTAGACTTCCATAATCTTTACCTCCTCATTTTCAGCAGTCACGTTTGGCCTGCTTCTCTGTGTTGTTTTTCCCGAACACCGGGCCGTCATTGTGCTCAAAGATGTTCTCTACCACCTTGAGAACATTTACCCCCAGTATGGTTTCGATGGCCTGTTCTGATAACTCCACCACTGGGAACGGCTGCCCCAGCCGAACGGTGGAGTAAACCGCGATCAGATAGGAGACCGACACCCATCCTAGCGCCGCGATCTGCGTCGTGACAAACAGGATGCGGGTGACGGAATGAGCGGAGACGCGTTTCCCCTTTTTAGACATCCCGCTCTTTCGCCTCCAATACAGTGATGCGATGCTCGTGGTCGTCAAGCCTCGTTCTGGTACTTGGTGTTGATCTCGCCCTGTTCCTTTGAGGTGGTCCTTGTAACGACCCTGGAACTTCTCTAGCCCCTTCCGTGAAGTGCTCCATCTTTGTATTTAGTCGGGTAAGGGGTCCCGTTTGAGCTTAATCATCGGGCCGCTGATAGAGGCAATCAGCCCCAGAAGTACAACGATAACGCCCACAACTTCCCACTCATTCATTTCGTCACCGCCTTTCTCTCCGAGCATACCAAACCGCCGGGAGGATTGCGCCCCGAAAGCAACAAAAAATTTGAAAGAAGGTGTGTAGAGCGAAATACATTTTTCTCACGTTATATTTGCTTGTTTTTATTGCCGCGCTGTGCCTATCCGCTGCGTCCCTCGGTACGAAAAGGAATGATTTCAAGCGCCGTTTTGCTGCTGATCTTGCAGTTTCATTTGCCTGCTTAGCAGTCGTACTTTTCAGGGCATATAAAAGAGAAGGTAGGTGGGTCATATTCGCGTTTGACATACGAAAATCGTTTGCGCATCAAAGAACTTCTTTGACATGGGCTTGTCTGTTCCGGACATAGCCCGCGAAATCGGCGTGCATCATGAAACGATATACCAGGAATTAAAGCGCTGTGAACCCGGACAATATGACCCCGAAAAGTGCCCAGGCCGATGCAGGAGCAAAGTCAAAAAGGCAAAACAATTTTCCATCAGACGGGCAGATGTTTGAGGACCGGGCACTTGCAAAATGTGTGGCCGATTTAATTCTGGAGGACGGTCTTAATGTCCAACAGGTGATACGCTGGCTGCAAGAAGAGAGGCCCGAAAGATTTCAAAGACTGCCAAAATCACGGAACACGGTCTTTGCCGCAATAGACCACAGGCTGATACCAGGAGTTACCCGCGATACACTGAAAACAAAGACGGTCCGCCTATTTTTCCAGCGACTTTGATACATATTCCGCGATGGGTCAAAGGCAACTTAATCTGCACGACGGTGACGAGTTCTGCATTGAGGTGAAATATAGAGAAAGCATTATTCTCAAAAAAGAAATGCCCCAAGAAAGGAGATGGGCAACTTGAAGGATAAGAGGGGTACGTTTTATCACATGCTCGTGGTTTCTGCCGCATTTGCAGTTGTGGCCGGAGTTTCCTCATACATCGCATCAGATGGCCTCTCGGTGTTTTGCGTCTGTTTCTATTGCCGTCTTAATCTGTATTCCGGCCACCTGGCAGTTCTTTTTTTATGCCGGCTGAGCTGCGGTTGAAGCAGTATTGTCTCAGCATTGGCCTATACCTGACTTTTGGGAGCACCGATCTGGGTTTACTTAGCTACTTTCTACGATACAAAGTTTACAACAGGAATAGGTATGCGCTTCTAACTGCTATGCTTATTTTCTGGGGACTTGGCGCATTTTTTTGAGCGACAGGCGGCAATAAGCAGAAAGGGCCGGGATAACCCCGGCCCTTTGCTTTACCATTCGCTCTTGTAGGCGGTTCCCCAGAGAAATTCCTGCTGCTCCTGTGTCAGCCCGGAGAGCTCCAGCCATTCTGCACATGGTCGCTCCTAGTCTCACCCTTCATAGCATCGCCGTTCTCGTCCCTCGTAGTTTCAGCCTCATTGCTTTAGGCCACATGGAACCAGTACATACTCCCACGGCTCGACACCCACAGCTCTGTCAGGGATCATAGGCCGCCTTGAGCACCTTGTCGCGGGTCTCGTCGTCCATTCCCCGGAAGATGGGGCTGCTCGCCAGGTCGTCGGCCATGCTGCGGTAGTCGTTGGCCCGCTGGTCGGAGTATGCCTGGTAGGCGCTGCTCCCCCAGGTCGTCCGCGCCAAAGGTTCCTCCTTCTCCTTGACAGGGGTACGTATTTGTCCCTGCTGCCGATAAGGTCCCGCGCCCTCTGGGGCAGGGTGTAGTCCGGGTCCTTCTCAACGGCCTTGTTGTAGCGGCTCCGCATGACGCTGTCGATGCTTGCGCCGTCCACGCCCATGCTGTTCATCAAGTCGTCCCTGATGTGTCGGTAGGTGTCCATGTCGCCCTGCTCCAGCGCTCGGTACAAGAATGGCGTAATAGCGGTTCTTGTTGCCGGTGTTGAGATGTTGTAGATAGCCTTTTTCCATCTCATACTGGAGCGGGATGTTGCCGGTCTCCACCGCCGCGCTCCGGGCCAGGCCCCACATATCCCGCGTCAGGTTGGAGGCCGGGATGCCGAACATCTTTTGCACAGGCGGCCAGCAGCCCCTTGAGGGCGTAGGCCCTGGTCCGCTTGCCCTGGCCGTCGGCGCTCTGGATGGCCGTCTGTCCGGCCTGGATAAGGTCGGACGATCTCCATTTCCGTGCGGGACACGTCGTAGCCCTGCATGATGGACAGCGCGTCCTTTACAAAGGGGATTTGCCCCAGGGGGGGTTCATGTTGCTGCCGACGTTGCCCTCCATGATGGCGTTCCAGGCTTTCTCCCAGGGGGTCTCCTCGTCACCGGAGATGCCGGTGAACGCAGCCCGGAAGCGCTCCCAGTATTTTTTTATCTTCGTCATCGTCGCGCATGGCGTCGATAAGGCTCTGAGCCAGAGCGTTGACCACATTGGTCACAACCAGGGCGGTGGCGGCCCGGCCCATCGTCTTGATGGCCTTGCCGCGCTTCTGGTTGTTCTGCTCGTAGCGCACCTGGTCATAGGCCCGCATCAGCAGGTTGAGGCTCATTATAGGCTCGCCCATGAAGCTGGTCGCCTGCTTCACCACCGCGTTGCTGGAGCGCATGATGTTGGACCGCTGGAGCACGCCGTCTACCACCTGGGTCTGGTCGATGACCTCCGCGAACAGCTTTGCCGTCTGTCGGTAGAACGCCTCGCTGCCCTTGGTGAGGCCCTGGTGTTCCCGCGCCGTGGCCCACTCGCAGGCGTTCCACAGCTTGCCCCAGGTCACGGCGTCCGCCGCGCCCGCAGGGGCGGAAAGGGCGTCGTTCAGCTTCCGCACGTTCGTCCGGTTGTCGAACAGCGTCTCGGTCATCTTGTAGGGGCTGGAGATGTCGAAGCCGCCCGCATCCTTCCGCATGGCGATGGGGGAGTATTGCAGGGCTTTCTTCCATCCGCTGCCCCGCGTAACGCCTCTTGCAAGGCCCCGCGCCATGTCCGGGGGTCCAGTACCGCCGCCGCCCGGAAGAACGCCGTGGGCTGCTGGATGACCACGCGGATGTTCGCGCCCATGGCTGCGCCCTTGAAGCCGCCGATGGTCTTTCCGGCGATGTCCCACATGGGGCTGTCGCCGGGGGCGTTGATGCCGTTCTGGATGTCCTCCATCAGGTTGTGCCAGTATTTTTTGACTGCCGGGGCCGCCCACGCGGTCCAGCAGTCCCTTGATGGTCTTGCCGGTTGGGTTGCCCTCCTCGTCCCGGAACTGGTAGTTGAACAGGCGGTTGATGTCCTCCATCGTGCAGAGCCAGGATGCATAGTCCGTCATGTCGGAGGTGTGATTTGCAAAGGTGGTGAAGATGCCCGCCAGGTCCAGGGCGTTGCTCACGTCGGGGATCGTGGTCTTTGCCATGCCGATGTTCTTAATGGAGCGAGTGTTGTTGCCGCCCTTTTCGATGTTGCTGTGCAGGCCCTCCTTGGCCGATTTGATGGGCCAGTAGTCGCTCTCAGTGAACTTCTTGTAACCATAGGCTTCCATGCTGGCCTTGTTGCCGTAGTCGGCCAGCACGCCACGGGTCAGTCCTGCAGGCCGTCCGCGATCTTCACCTGCTCCGGTGTCAGCGTCCCGGTGATGTTCACCAGGTCGCCCTCCGTCAGGCGGATGCTGTCCGTGCCGCGCCGGATTTGCGAGGTTTTGATCTCTGGCTGCACCACGCCACCCTTGAGCAGATGGTCGTGGGCCTGCTTGCGCTTCACCAGCTCGTACAGCTCCATCACCTGGGCCGTGGAAAGGGTCAGTTTCTCGCCTCGCTCCGTGGTGAAGGTATGCGTGGTCGCCTCCAGCTTCCTTCACCGTCTTGGGGGTCCACGATCTTGCGGACCTCCTCGGCCACATGGTCCACCATGAGCTGCTGCTGGTCCTGCGCGTCCCGCAGCATCCGGTAGACCGCCTTGCCCGCCTCTCCGTAATGGGAGAAGAAGGTGTACGGGGTCTCCAGGTCAATGAGGGCGTGGTTGGTGGTCAGGCTGTTCTTGGCCCGGCGGCTGCTGGTCCCGATGGAGATAGCCTGCGCCCAGTCCGCCGTCCTGGCGTACTTGGCCTTGGACAGGATCTTTCCCCGCCGTGTTCACGCTGTGCTCCACGGCCTTGATGACTTGCCACACAGTTTGCAAGCTGCGCTCACGTTCATGTCAGCCAGCCGGATGTCGCCCATGGCGATGACAGCGTCAAAGCGCCCTCGGATGCCTTCTGCGTCGCTGCCCAAGAGCGACGGGTCAATGACCATATCGCCGCCCTCAGAAATGATTTTTTTTGTACTCTTCCTTGAGGGCGCGGAACGCCTCGGTTCGCTTGGTGGGGGTGCCTCTGCCATCCTTCACCCGCTTGCCGGTGTTCTCGTCGAGGGTGTACTGGCACTCTCCTGGTTGATGCTCTCCAGCATAGCGGCCACGGCCTTCCGCTGGCCTCCGGGATGTGGTGCTGGTCGCTGGGGCGGAGGAGCTTCTGGGACAGAGCGCTTGCATGGCGGGTGATTTTGGCCCGCAGCTCACGGGCGCCCGGCGTTCCCGGCCCGCTGCGTCCTTCTCCCTGTACCGGTGTTTCAGCTTCCCGATCTGCCGCCCGCCGCGTCCGCTCCCTGCTCCACAGCTTTTGCGGTCCGCTGCCGGTTTTGCTCCCGCAGTTCCGCCAGGCGGGTGGTGTACTGCTCCCGCACCTTCTGGACCTGCTCCCGGCCCTTGACCTTGGCGTCTCCAGCTTCAATGCCTGCCGGTCCGCAAAGGTGGCCCGGGTCTGGGGCAGGTCAAAGAACCGCTCCATGATCTCGTTCGCCGCGCCGGTCACGGCCTGGTCCATGTAGCGGGAGAAGGGGTTGTATTCCTCCACGTTGTAGATGCCGTCCATGACCTCCGCGATGCGAAGCAGTTGGTCCACAGGGTTGTTCTCCTGCTGTTCGTCGAAAACTCCGGCCACAGGAGGACATTTCCTGGTACACCTGGTCGATGTTGGTGTGCCCCTTTGCGGATGACCATTCGCCCCATCTGGTGCTTGCGCCAGTCTCCATAGTCCGATGTCCCCTGCTGTCCTCCCCTCAGAGAGGGACAGGGTGGTGGACCGCAGATACGCCCGCAGGTCGCTGTACTGCTCGTAGGTCTCGTCCACGGCCACAGCGTTGCCCACCAGCTTTCATAGCGATGGCCTCCGCCCGGCGGCGGGCCTCGGTGTAGGTCAGCTCGTCCTTGCCGTCATAGCCGCTGGCGAAGGTAGTCATAGAGGCTCTGGAGGTCTCCTGATGTCCTTCACCGCGATGTCGGCCCCGTAGTTCTGGATAAGCTGTTTCGGGCGGCGGCGACACGGCCTTTTTGTCCGTGGTGACGCGCCGGGTCCGCCGGGTCTGGCCCTGCCAGTAGTCCCGGCTCTCCTGGAGCTTCCCGTTTCGGCGCTGGATGGCGATATAGTCCTTCATCTGCTCCCGGCCCCTCAACGCCATTGACCTTGGCAATGCGGTCCGCGTCGTCTCCGGCTTTTGTAGGTAAGGACATTTTACGCCCCTACCAGAAAGGGCGTCCCGCAGCTCGCCGCTGGCGTCGTCCGGCAGTACAGCGGCCAGGACTTCATCAAAGCCCACCGCCCGCTCCGGCTTTGCCTCGAAGATATTCACCGGCATCTGGGACACGTCAAAGAGAAGGTCGCGGACCTGGGCTGCCAGTTCGTTTCCGATATGGAAGCCGTACTCTCCATTGAATTTGCCCATGATAGCGTCGATGGTGTAAACTTCTCCGTCCGCGATCTCCACCAGCATATTTCCCCGATGCTGTCCGCCAGATAATAGTCGAAGCTCCCCCTTCCCGTTGGGGAATTTCGGCAAGAGCCTCAGTAATATCCATCAGGCGGCGGTCAGTTCATCGTGGATGGCCTTTGTCTGCTCCTCGGTCAGGTTTTGCAGCCGCCCCTCCAGCTTGTGCATATCCGCAATACTCTTGAAGCGCTTGGCGGTCCTGGCCCGCAGGCTCTTTGACGCCGTAAAAGCCAGAGACGTTCTTGGTGTTTCCGCCGTTCTGACCCCTTCATGGCCTTTACGATGTTTTCCAGGGTAACGGGATAGTGGGTCTGCTTGAAGGTGAGGCCGGTTCCCGGCGGGGTAAAGCGCTCCTTGTTGTTGTAGATGCCGCTGTCCGCCTGGACGCCGGAGTAGAGTTCCCTGACCCACCGCTCATACCCGTCGCGGTCCAGCACGTCATCAATAGCCCGGCGCGTGGCGGCGGCGTCCGTGACCGTCTCATAGACCGGCTCGCCGCCCTGGTCCTGAGGTATGCCTGTACCTGGCGGATAATGCCGCTCAGCCGGAACGTAGATTTAGTCATGCCGGGGGAACGCAGTCTCCAGCTCGTCCCCATATCGGTCCCGCAGTTCTTTCAGCGGGATGTGGCCGATCTCGTCCGGGTCATCCGTCCCCCAGGGTTTCGACGATTGCCCGGTACTTTTTCTACCCGGTCCTGGCTGCCCCCCTTGTCCGCTTCGCGCTGGACCGTGGCCGCAGAAACGTGGTGCCCTGCGTCCTCCAGATAGGCAGCCTTGAGACCGTAGTTATCCATGACCTGACGCAGCAGCCCATCCTCTCCGCCATAGCGGTTCAGAAGGTCCTCCATGTCATAGGTGATGCGATACAGGTCTTGCTTTGAACATCTCGTCCACTTTGCCGGACAATTCCCGCAGCCGCCCGGAAATGCGGCGCTCTGCCGCCGGGTCGGCGGCGTACTCCACCTGCGGAAAGGTCGGCGTCCATGCGTCGGCGGAGAGTAGACGGTGTTCTTGCGGTTTGCTTTGGGGTCGATGTCCGCTTGTCCATGACCAGCGTAATGTCTCCGAAATTGGTGTGGGGCACGTCAGTCCGGGTAACAGCGATGGAGGGCATGGGAAGCCGCCCAGCCGAAGGTCGCCCCACAGTTTCTCCTCCGTCAGATTATGCAGGGCAATCAGGTTCTTGGTCCTCCACCGGGGCCTTGAGGGAAAACTTAGTTTGACTTCCGTGCCGTTCTGGGTTACACTCTCACCCATAGAGCGGATGCCATCTCCCACCGAGGCCGAATATGCGCCGTAGGTCTGGAGAAAAGCATTCGCTTTTTCTCTGTCCAGAAGAACAAGTTCTTTCCCGGCTTTGATTTGATTTTGCAGCCACGGGCCGGGTTGTCCAGACCGTACACGCTGCGGATAGCGTTCACAGGGGTGCGGTCCATGCTTACGTTCCGCTCAATGCCTACCAGAAGGGCTTTCCATCGCCGTCGATGTCGCCGGTCATAATGCCAATGCGGTCTCCCTGGCGGAAGGAAAACAGCGCAGTCTCCAGGCTGCTGTGCAGGTTTTTCCATACTCTGCGCGGCACATTGTGTTTCCCTTCGAGGACTTGCGGAAGTCTGAAACCGTAAAGGCCAGGGGAGCGCGTCAAGCCCGGAGATGTTCAGTGTGTCCGGGGTCACTCCGAAGTAGAACGCATCGCTGGAGGCCATCTTCCCGTCGTAAAAACATCTTGAGCTGCTGGGCCAGCGTCATTTGAGAGGTTCGTTTGATAGAAAATTTCGTCTCGCCGTCCGTCTGGGCGGCGTTTTTGTTCGTCTCCAGGTTCTCCGCCTGCTTTTGCTGCAGCCTCCAGCGCCGCCGTCAGTTTGCCCCTCGGCGGTCTGGGCCTGCTTTTTCTCCGCCCTGGTCAGCTTTGCGGACGATGGCCTGGATAGCGTCCCGCACCTTCTCCAGCAAGGTGCGGTCATCCGGTGCTTTTCAATGAAGTCGTCCAGCACCTTGCCGTCGTCAATGAGGCGGCCCTGCATAGTCCGCCGCCACCTCGTCCATGGCCTGCTCATAGGTCAGCTCCACGCCCTGCGCGGCGTAGGCGTCAATGCGTCTCTGGATGCCGCTCTGCTCCTCCTGGGCAACAAAAGTCCCTGAACGCCCGGTACTCTTTGGGGGGCAAGCTCCTGCATCCGATGGGTCATTTCGTGCCCGACAATAGCCATGACCGGGTTGGGGTTGTTTCGTTCCACCACCGTGCTAAGCCGCTGGATTCGTGCGTTGGCGGTGCCGCCGCGCACGTTGTCCACGAATTTGCACCTGCACGCCCAGAGACTTCGCCACGCCGTTGATCTTGGCCGCCGTCTCTGCGGTGAGGTACACCCCGTCTCGCCGTTCACATCATTCATGACGCGTCCGCTCTCCACGGCCTGCCGCACAAAGTCGTCGTAGACCAGGCCGCTATCGTTCCCGGCGCTCTTATGCAGGCGCAGCCTGCCGCTCTCTTTGGAGTGGGAGAGTTCCGCGTCATTCCGCCCGGCAACATAGGCCGCATACTTCTGCGCCGCGCTGAGCTGCGCGCCGTACCTCGCTGCGGACCTTTGCTCCATATCCATGCCTGAAACGCCCGCCTCGTAGTAGGAGGCGAACCCGGCGTAGAAGGTGTTCGCGCTCACGCTCCCGTCGTAGGCCGTCCGCAGCGCCTGGCCCCACGCTCACCCAGGATGCCGCAGCGCTCTGGACCCGGCGAATGTCATAAGCCTGGCTGCCATAGGCCGCTGCTGCACAGGGACGCTCTGGGGCGCAGCAGGGGAGGGAGCGGCTTGCTCCATGTTCGTTTCCACGCTGGACTCCATGGTGGCCGTGTTGCGGCTTGCAAGGGTCTCGACAGCGGTTTTCACAGCCTTGCGGCGCTGCGCCTTGCTCATGTCGTCCGCCAGTGACAGTCCTGCGTCCTGGGCAAGGGTACGCACGGCGCTGGGATTGCCCAGAATGTCGGTGGCTGTGCTGTTGGTCACGCCGCCCTTTCGGGCAGCTTCGTCGGCGGCCCGCAGCAGCAGGTCGTCGCTGTTCTCCTCTGCGTCGATGGCCTGCACGTTGGCCTGGTACAGATGCCCCAGCTCCGCGTTGGTGATGGTTTCTCCGGCGTCGAGCTTTCTGCTGAGCTGCTGGGCCAGCTGATAACCCGGGTGGAGGGGTCGCTGGCAAGTCCCTCCTGGATGGTGGCGAGTACAACATCATCGCCCATCTCTTGGAAGGTTGCACCAATATCTTCCGCAGATTTTCCTCCGGCGTTCTGGGTGTCCTTCCCGAGGTCTGCTGGATAGACGTTGTATGCGCCTCCAGGCACGTTCAGCGTGCCAAATGACAGCGCGGACGACGCCGCAGTGTCACCCAGTCTGCCCAAAACATCTCCGCTGTCATAGGCCCACTTACCTGTGTCGATCTTGCTGCCGATTTGCGTGCCAGCAATAGTAACACCCCTCCTGAGCCACTTCCTGGGCGGTCTCCTTGGCAATATCCACACCCCGGCGGGTGGAGTTCCGCTTTACAGCCCCGATGATGCTATCGTCTGCGCCGATTTTGTCCAGAATTTTTGAAGGACTTTGCCAATTCATCCAGCTGGACAAATTCCAGTGCGGCGTTTCCGATGCCAACCCTGGTTGCAATTTTTGCTCGCCGTCTCCTCAGAGATGCCGTTGTCCAGCATCTCTTTATAGGCGTGCCCCGCCTCGATCTCAAAGTTTGCCTTGGTGCTGCCCCACCTGTAATCCGGCCAGAAAGCGCCGGGGACTGTAATAACTTCTTCCGGCACCAGCACTTGAGGTCCCGCTTGTCCAGCAATAGCCGCGCCGGTTGCGGCAGTCCCGGCAAGGCCGACGGAGAGGGGTCTGTCCACTGGCGAACCTGCTGCCCCAAAAGTTCCATACCGCCAGAGAGTGCGCGAGAGAGAAAACCGCCCGCTTCAAAGTTTATTCATCTCCGGCCATTTTCTGTGCATATTCATCTGCCTGGTTTTCCTGGCCGGTCATATCCTTATACAGCTGCGCGGCCATAAACTGCATTGTCATACCCGCGCTTAATGCTGCCTATGGTCATGTCATACAGAGTGGCTTTTCTCGGCTTTTCCGTGGGCTTTGCGATTGAGCCGGTTCTGTCCCAAGCGCTGCCGATTCTGTAATACCTGTTCGGTACGATAGCTTTCGGCGGCGTATATGTCCCAGGGCGCACAGTTTCGCCCCTGCGGCTGGCATCAATAGCCTGCTCCAATCGGCTTTGCCCGGTAGGTTGGCCCCAGGGGAGAGGCCCAGGCCGGGAGGGAGCGCGCGAAGTGGCGCGCTCCTCCCGGCTTCCTGTACCCATAGCGTTATTTTTTAGGCGTCTGCGTCCGAGGCGGCACAGCCTCTCCGCGCCGGTTCGCATCAATAGCATCGGTCAATCTGCTCATAGTAGCGCCTCCTATCTCAGGTTTGGCAGGAACGGGGGTTTCATCAGTCCTCCTGAAAGACTGTTCTTGTAATTTTGGGCGTTATACCCAGGCATCCAGCCGACGGTCAGCTTTCCGTTTTCCCGGTATATACATCCACCTTGCCTTGCTCGGCCAGCTGCTGCACTGTCTCAAAGCTGATGGGGCCAAGGCCCAGGGCCAGAACAGGCTGGTATCCAGATCGTTCAGGGAGTATCCTTCCTCGCCGGTTCCTCCGTCGGTCCCGCTGTCACCCTTGTTCTTCATCCACTCGGGCGTAATAGTCCGCCAGCTTTCCGGCCTGGGTCGTGTTGTACCCGGCGGTCAACAGCCAGGCATAGGCGTCGCCCTCGCTGCGGATGCCCGCGTCATACATCCCGGCGTAGACGTCCTTGTTGCCGGTTCCGCCCTTTTGTTGCCGCCGCCGGAGGAAGAGCTGCTTCCTTTCCGCGTTCCGCTCACAGAGGCGTGCTGTGCCTTGTCGTATGCAGTCTTGAGGTTCTTGATCTCCCGCATCCGTATAGCCCAGGGCCTTGTACCCGGAGAAGTCGCCCGCCGCTGCAAGGGTCTGAGCCTTGGCAAGGGCCTGGTTATACTCCTTTTTCGCTGGTGTACTGGCTGCGCTCCCAGGCGGTCTCGTCCTCATACCGCTTGTCCGCGATGTCGTCCCGGCCCACCTGATAGTTCCACTCGTTGTTGTAGCGGTTGTCCGAAATCTGGTCTCGATGCACGCCGTAATCGAAATTGCGGTCCGTGTTCCATTGGCCCAGCAGGTCCGCGTACTTGGCATAGTCGCCCTGCTCCAGCGCCATGAGCATTTCCAGATTGGCCCGCTGGGTGTTCCCCTCGTCCATATACATAGAGTAGGCCAGCTGCCGCAGCTCCGGGATTTTATCTGCCAGGGGCGGACATATACCCGTCGTAGGTCTGCTGCGCTGCGCTACTCGCATAGCTGCTTGCAAGGCCGCCGGTGCGGGCGCTGACCTGCCCCAGCGTGTCCTGCATAGCCCGCTCTCCGTTGCGGGTGTAGCTCTCCTTGTACTGCTGATAGGTGGGGTCCTTCTCCGGGTCATAGGTGAACGCCTCCCGGTTAAGAATGGCCTCCGTCAGCTCGTCGATTTTCCCTTGGTATTTGCTCGTATAGGTTGGCGCGGAGCCGTAGCTGAACTCCTCCTTCTTGCTCGTCTGGAAGGGGATGTACTGCGAGCCGTCGCCTCCGCCGGAGTAGCCATATTTCCCCGGATGCTCTCCGCCTGCTTGTGGGCCGCCTCCATGCCCGCCTTGTCTCCGGCGGCATTTGCTTTATTCCAGGAAGAACCGGCTGCGTCAAGTGCGGCTTTTGTCCAGGTCCGACATTCCTGCCATAGAGGCGTAGTCGTTCCCGCTGCTGTCCAGCGGTCTATAACCAGAGCTTGTGCCCTTGATGTCCTGAGAAATCCGCTCCTCATCCTTCTTTTTGGTTGCCATGGTGTTACCCCCTTTACGTTGTGCCCTTCTGCTCCAGCGCCGAAACGCGGGCGGCCAGGTGGTTGACATCGTTCCCCCAGGCCGGAAAGGCTGCTCTGCACGCCGGACATCGCGCTGCTCAGCGTTGCGACGCGCTCCCCTGGGAGGAGATGCTTTGCTGCATCGTCTCCTGGTTCTTTTTGATCTGCCCCAGCATAAAGTCCAGGTTCTCTTGCAAGTTCCTGGTGTAGCTGCACAGGGCCTTGACCGTTTCCCGCCACATCGTTTCGGTCATAGGACGGCGGGTTTCCGGTAGTGTCGTTGCCATGCGCTCGCCCCCTCTTAATATTCGCTGCCCACCGTGAAGTCACGGACTAGGCTCTTGATAAGACATGGGCCTTTGCCGGACAGCCGGATGCGGAAGTTGTCGCACCGCACCGGCAGGATGGGGATTTGCAGGGTCTTGGCCCGCCTCGTTGTGGGTGGCGAATACCTGCCGGAACGGTCCGTCATCCACGCTGATCTCCGTCTTGAGCCAGGACCCGGCCTCCAGGTCCGCCCGCAGGTACAGCTTGGAGTAGCCCTTCCGTCCGTGGGTGGTCTCGTCCATCTTGCAGAGGGGTGGCGCTCCACGGGATGCGCCCCTCCTCGGAATAGTCCTGCCCGGTTTTCATCAGCTTGCCGGTTCCGCCGTCAGGTAGTACAGCACGCCGTCCAGCAGGGGCAAAGTCTGTTGCGTGGGTCCCGTCCTCCCGCAGCCACACGCCCCGCATCGTGTCGAACACATAGAGGTTCCAGTTTCCCTTGCTGTCCCGCATGGAGATGTAGTAGCGCTCTCCGTCTGTCCCGGCCACAGCATCGTCGAAGCGCCTGGTCCCAAAGTTCTCGCTGATAAGCTCCGGCGTTCCGCCGGTGTAGGCGTACACGCCGCTCCGCCCCCTTGTAGAACAGGGTCTCATTGATGATGCACAGGCTTTTCTCGCTGCCCTCCTGCACGCCGGGCACGGTATAGGTGTAGATTTCATACTGGGCCGGATAGTTGCCCAGGACCTTATGCACGCAGTCCTCTTTCCAGAAGAGGACCGTGCTGCCGTAGGCTACGCACCCGGTAAAGGCCCCATCCGTACCAACCGCCACGGCGTAGCTGTCCGTGGATAGGCCGTCGTAGACGTAGAAGTTGGTCGGGTCGCCCAGGGCAGAGGCCCAGATCGTGGTCCCTCCGCACCCCAGATGCGGTTGTCGCACTCGCAGATACAGGTGAGGTCTGGCACCTTCCGCTCCATCAGCACGGTGCCCGCCTCGGCCCCGGCCTTGAAAAAATATCTTTATCAAAGGTCAGCGTCCGCCCGGACAGGGGAGCGGATGATATGGCTGCCGTTGTTGCTGGCATAGGTCGTGCAGCCGGTGATCTCGATTGCATCCCCGGCCTTGAAAAACGTCCTTGAACTCCGGGTACTTATGTGCAGCAGCGCCTCGTGCATGATATAGGTGATTTGATAGGTCCCGTCGCTCTGCTTGGCGCTGCTCTGGACCACCATGTACTCCTTTGGCGGTGTCGCACTTGTGCTGGATAAGGTCCCCGTTTTTCAGCTTGTCCGGCGTGGTCGCAGACCCGCCGCTCATGGTCAGCTTTCCGTTGCCCTTGTCGATGCTGGCCCCGGTGTAGACCGTGATGGAGGTATTTGCCGCCACCCCGGACAGGGTGTAGCTTTCGGTCTCCGCCTGGTCGATATAACTCTGCTCCGGCACGGTCAGAGTGTTGGTGGTAAAGGTGACGTTTCCGGCATATCCGCTGTACTCCGCCGCCAGGTTCCCGAACTTGTCCTCCTTGGTGTCGTAGTACACCTTGTCCGGGAAGATCACGATTTTGGTGTTGATGGTGGCAAACTGCTTTTCTCCGGCGGTGACGGTCCCAACCTTCCGCCCGTCGTATAGAAAGTCCTTTCCGTCCACCACGCACAGCTTCCCCGGGCATACAGCCCCGTGGGGGCCTGATACTTTTCCGGTGCTGGCCCGCCCGTCCCGCTGGCACAGGTAGGGGGGAACCGTGGAGGGAGAGGTTCACGCTCTCCTCCAGCTCGCCCTCGCCGCCGCTGTCCTGGTAATTCACACCGCCGAAGGTGACGATCTGCCGGGAGGCTTTTCGGTTGGTCCCGTTCAGATAGGGTAGCTTCATCTCCTCACCTCCAGTCAAAATACATTCTTGTAATAGCCCGCGCCGATGGGCGCATGGCTGCGGTGGTAGGCTTTCTTCCACTCGTCCAGCGCCGTGTTGTAGGCCAGGGCACTGTTGTTGTAGTTGTCCAGCTCCCGCAGGTAGAAGTCGGACTTGCTCATAAGGTACAGGTCATACAGCCCGTCGTAGGGTGCGGGCACCAGCAGCGGCTTGTCCCCGTCCTCCGGGTAGTTCCTGGGGTACTCCTGGCAACTCGCTCCACCGGCACGCCTGGCAAGAGGAGCAGTCCATAGCGCGGTCGTAAGATTTCCGTGCTGCCGCACACTGGGCATACGCCCGCCGGTCCGTGTAGCCCGCTCCCGCTCGTCAGCCGGTGCCGCAGGATGACCTCCCGATAGAGCTGCCCGTCCAGCTCCAGCAGCCACGCCGCCTTGGTCTCGTCGTCGATGGCATCCGGCCTCGCCCGGTTCACCCGCTCCAGTACCTCGTTGATACTCGGCATCTCGTCCTCACAAACTCCATTCCGCTCCGTCCGCCTCCCGGCGGACATCCGCTCTATTCCGTTGCTCGTCCTCTCGGGGCAAGCCCGCTCCGCTGGGCTTTGCCCCGGTAAATCGTCCCCGTCCCCGCCGACCCGAGACCCAGCTTGCGGTCTCGGGTCGGAAAAGGAGTATAGCAGAGCGAGCGAGCCCTGCCGCTGGCGGCAGGGCGAGGGATGCGGAGCTTATACGACCGCGACCCACACGCCGTTGTTCTTCACATACAGCCCGCCGGTTTTGCCCGGTACGCTCTCAATCGTGTAGCAACCATCGCTGCCCGGAGCATCCGATACAACGATAGAAGATTTAAGATTAAAAGCGGGACGCGGGGCGAAGTTCGCGAGGTAGACGTTGTCGTAGTCCACGGTGCCGTCGGAATCGATGACGTACGCGCTGACGCCATCGGAGAACGGGGGAGCGCAGGCCCCAGTAGATGGCGGTCGCCGTCTCGTCCAGGTTGGCGATGCACTTGTTATTGTCTGCGAAGTAGGCAAACTTCTTGCCCTCCGTCTGCCAGCCGCTCACTCCCGCCTCTGTGCAGGACAGGGCAAAGCCCTTGCGGTAGATGGTGTGCAGCGTAGCCACACCCCGTTTCCTCCGCCACCACGATGGGCACCGGCACGATGCAGTCCCGGATTTCCGGGTCCAGTTTCAGCGGCCAGATACCGTCGCAGAAGTTGTCCAGCGTACGCGAAGTAGCGGTTTTGTAACCGTTGCTGTCCGACGCGTTCCAGGCGATTTCGCTAAACGCATCCTTCCGCAGCATGGTGACGCCGGTTCCAGACCCGTAAATGGTCGTTATCAGCTTGATGAACTTCTTCCCCTGGCTGTTCTCATTCAGCTTGACCAGGCTGCCGTTGGCAAGATTGGAAAGTAACTGTCCCATAGCGTTTTGATCTCCTTTTCTTGGGCAGCCGTTGGCGGCTCTGCCGCCTTACGGATGCCGCATACCCCTTGCGGGTGGATATGTGGCAGGGGGAGCGGGCCGGTTCCGCCCGCCCCCGCCGGACACCTCTGCGCAGCCGTCGGCAGCTTTGCTGCCATACGGATGCGGCGTACCCTTTACGGGTGCGCGCGCGCCAGGCTCGCCTCCAGCCGTGCGCGCATCTCTGTTCTGAGCTGCCTCGTGTCTCCGTGTTTGGCGTGGGCCTCCAGGAGCCAGAAACTCCATGATTTTCTCCCGCGTGATCTCACCGGCTGCATACTGCCGCTCCCGGGCGGATGCGTCGTTTCATCCGCTTGATGGAGGCATACCGCAGCTTTTTGACCACCTTCCCGCTCTTGGTCAGGTAGGTGTGGAACCCGCAGAAGTCGATGCCGTTTTGCAGGGGAAAGATGTTTGGTCTTGTTCAGCTCCAGCCCCAGCCTTGCAAACTGTTCCCGGATAGGGCCAGCGTCTGCTGTCTCCATGTCCGGGCAGATCACATACCAGTCGTCCCATACATTCCGGCCAGCGGCAGGCGCACCTCGTTGATGTAGTGCATGATGGAGCAGACGAAGAACACGGCGTAGATGTGGCTGGTCTGGTGGCCCAGGGGCCCAGCCCATCGCTCACCTCGTCGTGTACCGAAACATCAGCTCCAGGATGCGCCGGTCTTGGAGCGCTTTGCCAGCGCCGCCTTTGAGGCGGTCGTGGCCGATGTTTGGAAGAAGTGCCGGATGTCGCCCTTGATGACCGCGCCCTCGGCGTAGTCCCACTCCTCCATCGGGCGGCAGACCGGCAGCGCGCCGCGCCGCCTCGTCCGCGCCCCTTCTTGCGGAGAAAGTGGGTCCTCATGTGCTGCCCAGCATTTTTCAGGCCGAAGTGTACCCTTTTCCCGACCTGTGCGGCGTAGGTGTTCCGCGTCAGACTCCGGGATAGCTCGTCGTACACGACGTAATCCGTAAGTGCGTGCTGCACCACCTTGTCCCGGAATGTTGGGGCCTGGATAAGCCGCTTTTTCTGGCTCGTAGATCAGGAACGCATCCAGCGGGTCCGGCTGAAAGGTCCCCTGCAAAAAGGGATTTGAGAGTATCAGCAGCTCCCTCGGATTGCGCTGTATTGAAAAAGGCTGTACTCCTTTGTCTGCTTGCACCGTCTGGCCCGCACATAGGCGTCCCATAGGGTATGTCGAAGGAGCAGTTCGTCATAGGGTCATGGTTGCGTCAATCCTTACTTGGTTTGATGCGGAGGAGCGCTGGGCATCGCTGATAGCTGGCGGCACCTCCCTCCATAGAGGTGCCCGGGGGCCTTCCCCGGTGTCGGGTCCGTCAGCGTCGATACCATGTGTTCGTCCTGGCTCGCTGCCAGGTCCTCCATGCAGCTGGCCGCGACAGGATATGGCCTCCCTTTGATGATAGGCCTCTGCTTTCCCCGGGCGGGGTACTTGTACGCGGTGTTCCATCAGAGCGGGACGCGGGCGAAGTTCGCGTTGTAGACGTTGTTGTTGTTCACGGTGCCGTCGGTATTGATGTTGTACGCGTTGTTGTCATCGGAGTTCGGGGAGCGCAGGCCCCAGTTGATGGCGCGAACAGGCCATACCCTAATGAAAGACAGCAGGGTGCAGGATGGCTTTACCGCCGCCCCTGTCCGTACCGTCCTGCATCCGTTTTCATGGCCGCAGCGCGGGCCTTTGTCCTTTGTACCAGGCCGCGCACATATAGCGCACGGTCATGGATGCCCTGGAAAGGACGCTCGCCTTGTGGGAGTTTATGCCTGGGTACTGGTCGCTCTCCCTTCATGCGGATAATTTTCCGCTCCAGCTTTTTGCACTCTCGCAGTGCCTTTCTCTGGAGCATAAGCCGGTCCCTCGGCGCTTCCTCGAAGGTCGATAAGGTTCGCTTCCTCAATGTCTCCGCAGATACTCTCTGCGGTGGTGTTCATCAGGCCGGTGCCGGTGGTGTAGCGGTACTTTTGGGGATGACCTTTTTCATTGGCGCACGCGTCGCAGATCGTCAGCCAGAGGTCCGCCGCCTTATTGCCCAGGATGAACTCCTTTTCTTCCTGTTTCGTGGGCTTACGGTCCATGCGGGCACCTTCTTCCTCTGATCTCCCAGGAGACCGCAGTTGCCCTCCACGTCCAGCGTCAGGTCCCGGTGCATCTGCACCGTCACCGGCTCGCCGGTGGGGGAGGTCCCCATGAACACCACGCAATCCGCCGTCCCGCAGTTCCGGCACGGCTGCTCCAGCTCTGCCAGCAGGTTCGCCACCAGGCAAGACGCCTCCGCGCAGCTCTTACAGGCTACTCGTTCCATCAGCTGCCTCCGGCCCCTGGGCCTTGTCCGCGCTCTGTACGCTATTTGCTGTCCCTGGAGCGTGGTGAGCTTGTCGTTGAGGCTTGCAAGCGCGTCCTGGGCGCTTTCTTTCGCTGGTCTCCTTGGCAAGCGCAGCCTCCAGCGTTGCCACCTGAGAAGCCAAAGCGGCCACGTCGCCGCTCTGGTCCTCCCGGACCAATTTCAGCCCGTGGGTCGCAATGTGGAAGGGGCCGGTGTGGGTCTGCACCACCTCGCCCTTCTCATTCAGCACTTCGATGGGACCGGCGCACAGCGCGTCCAGGGCAGTGCCGGTGATGCCGCCGGGCAGCTCCACCACCACGGCCTGCCTGGGCAGGCCGCCGATGCGCTCCGTGGTCACAGTAAAGCCGCTGTCCTCCACGGTGTATTTTCCTGCTCTAATCATGGTTGGTTCCTCCCTTACCCGATGTTGATGTAGATGTCGCCGTTGGCCCCAAGGCCGGATGCCGGAGCGCCGCCGCCGAAGTAGATGTTGTGGAAGCCCTTTGGTGCTGCCGCTGGTGGGGGACACGCCCCCACGGTCCCGGTGAAGGTCCCGCCGCTCTTGGGCATCTTGGTGTCCGCATAGGCGAAGATGTCCCGGGCCTTGCCCGTGGGGTCGTAGGTGGCCTTGTGCATATCGCCCGGGTTCACCGCGTCCGCTCCCCTTTGGGGATGCCGAAGTCAAAAATGGGGGCCGCATCCGGGGTGCCCACCCGCCGCGTCACCGTGGCCTTGCTACCAGCTGCCAGGGTTTCGGTGTTCCCCACCTGATATTGGGGGGGGTTCTGCTGTCTGCGCCCGCAGGCCCCTGCTTGCCGGTCGCGCCCGGGTCCCCTTTGGGGCCGGGGTCGCCCTGGGGTCCCGGCTCACCCTGGATGCCCTGCTTGCCGGTAGCACGGGGATGCCCTGCGGGCCCTGGGGGTCTTGCCCTGGGGTCCCTGGGGACCCACAACTTGCCGAGATCAAAAAGTAGGGGTAAGTTTTTTCCTCCTTCCGTCAGATGTCCAGGCACAAAATGCCCTTCTAGATTGATGTAGTAATTGGGTCTCTGATCTCCCGTATAGGAGCAGAGCAGATGCCCGTCCTCAGACACGTTAAACGTGACCATGCCAGAGGTCTGTACTGCCACGCCGTCGATGCCGCGCGGCCCCGGCGGCCTTGATGCCCTGAGGACCGCGCGCTCCATCTGCGCCGTGTGGCCCTGTCTCGCCCTGGATGCCCTGCAAGCCTCTGGGTCCCTGGATGCCCGGGACGCCGCGCTCTCCAGTCAGGCCCTGCTCGCCCTGGATGCCCTGCTTGCCGGTTAACCCTGCGGCCCGGTAGCACCCTGGTCGCCCTGGTCGCCCCTTCTTTGCGATAAGCAGCCAGTATGCGCCCTCCACGCCGCCTCCGTCCGCTGTGTCAACCGACGGGTCGATGCCCGCGTTGGTCTGTTTTGCAGATGTAGGAGCTACCCAGCCTGGAGACCTTCTGGAGCGGAGGTAGGTCTTGCTCCGCCCCCAGGGTTCCCATACCTTCACGGCGGCCTCCGCCTGCTCCAGCGCGTCGATGGCGTTGCTCACCAGCTCAGAGACCTGGGGTACAATTTTGTCGATTTCTACCTGGAGCTGCTGCGCCTGGGTGGGCGTCGGCTCCTTGGGTGTGTTGTAGGTGTCGTTTCCCTTCACCAGCAGGTAGTCCGTCACCGTGATGGACACGGCAGAGGGTTCCGCTTCCTTTGTAGCCCTCAATGGTGAAGCTGCACCAGCCAGGGAGGGACAGCGGCTCTGCCGGGATGGGCGTGTCAAACACGAGCGGGTCCTTTTTTGCCACCAGGTCCTCCACGCTGTTGTAGAGGACCACAGCCACAGGCTTTTTCGCCCATGGGGTCCCGCCAGATGATGCGCTTGCTGTACTGCTCCCAGTCTGCGCTCATGGTGATGTGCAGCTTGGTCGCGTTGGCTTCTCCCTGCACCCCGGCGTTTTTGTTGTCCCTTCTTGACAAATTCACCGTTGACATTGATGTTGATGGTTCTGTCCATTTCCGTTCCCTCCTTTCTTCCTGTATGAAAACGGCGCAGCGGGGCCGGGAAGGGAGGAAAAGTCCCGTCGAACCTCGCTGCGCCGTGTCGCAGCCGCCTGGGTATTCGCGGTAGGTATGCGGTTGTCCCAGAGCCGGAGCATCAGACGCCCCGGGCCTTGGCCTCCTCTGCGTAGCGGTTGCTCTCCCTGGTCAATGAGGTTCGCGGTGGCAGTGTCCTGGTTCATGCTCTGCTCCAGGACTTCGGCAAACATCCGCTTGACCTCCTCTACCGTCTCGCCCCGCTTGATCTGGACCCGCTCGCCGTTCACGGCCACAAAAAACGTCGTCCTTGTACTTGCCGTTGTCCTTGAACAGGCGAATGGGCACCATATCGTCGTAGGGGTCATGGGCAGGAGCGGCTTCCTTCGCAACCGTGTCATCCTTCTGGGCGGTTTCTTTGGCGGCCTTGACTCGCCGCCGCTTCCGCCTTTGCGTCGGCCACGATTGCAGCGGCCTTTGCTCGGGCTCCTCCAGGATTTTCTCCGCCTCGGCAGCGGCATCCACCTGGGGGCTTCATCCTGCATCTCCTCTGCGGGCTTCTTTTTTCAGCCATGGTCAATACCTCCTTCGATGGTGTGGGGCCGCCTGCCGCAGCGGGCGGCCCTGGTGGTTTATCAGGCTGCACCGTTGAAGGTGGAGGTGGTCTCAATGCGGACCTAAGGCTCCACCAGGCGCTCGGCAACCTTGGTCGCTTTCCAACCAGCGGTCGCGCGCTGGTTCAGGGGTCGGCGTACCAGCGCTGCCCAGCTGCTTGACGATGTGCTGGAGGCCGCCGCCGGTGATCTCCGTCACGCCGTAGGCATCCGCACCCAGAATGAGGGTGGGAGTACACATCCCGCTTGTTGGCCTGGGGGCTGCCCTCGTTCCCGGCGGCATCCTTGCCCGCCTTTTTCCCATACCTTGGCCTCGCTGAGATGCTCCACGAAGCGGACGCCCTCAATGCCCGCCCTGATCTCGCCCCTCGTAGATGCCGTCGGGGTCGGAGTAGGTCTTGACGTTCACCCATTTGGGGTCGGACATCGATCGTAGGAAACAGTCGGGGTGGATGATACCGGCGTAGTAGCCGTTGATCTTGGGAGCGTTATCACCTTGAGGAACCGTACCGCCTTGCGAACCGCGTCCACGGTCAGGTAGTGGTTCTTGGTCAGGTCGGTGGTGGCACCGCCCACCAGCTCAGCCTGCCTTTGATTGGCCCGGCGTACTGGGACATTGGTGCCGCCGTTCAGGACCTCGCGGGTGATGGTGTCCAGGGTCCGGCCCGCCCTGGCTGCCAGCAGCTTGCGGCCTGCACCAGGTTGTTGTCAATGGCGGTCAGCAGCAGGATGTCGGTCAGCTCCACGAAGCCGCCGTACTGGTTCACCTCGGCAGTAATGGTCATGTTGAGCCCTGGCCCGTCGGGGGTCACGCCCTCGGTCAGGGGGGTGGCGCCTTGGGCAGGGGGTCGTACTTTTGCGGAACTCAATGGTCTTGCCGCCGTTTTTGGGGATGGGGTGCTTCTGGCGAAACTGGTCATGTACCAGGTTCCCGGCTCCGCCATATCAATGAGATAGTCGGAGTAGAAGGTTTTTCATCTCGTGGACAGCCTGCCGCCGTCGCCGGTCACGTTGGTGTTGCCGTCGAACAGGTTCAGCACCACGGGCAGCAGCAGGGAACTTGTCCGCGCTCTTGGTCTTAAACATAAAGTCTATTCTCCTTTCCCATGCGGGAGGGGAGAGCCGTTACAGATTGATGGTTTCCCCTCGCGCAACTCTGCGGGCGACCTCGGCCCGGTCCTTCTTGGACCACTTGCTGGGGTCGTCCTTCACGGTAAATGCGCTCTGGGCAGAAGTGCCCGTTCTCCCTGGGGCCTCGCTCCCTTGGCGCGGATGCCAGTCCACCACCTGCTTCTCGGTGGCCTGGGCGGCCGCATCTGGGCCACGCCCGCCTTGATGCCGTCCATGTGGATGACCTCGCCAGGCGTGCTGGACGGGAACGCCAGCTTTCAGCATAGAGGAGGAACCGTGGTCCTTGACCTCGTATTGGCCAGGTCGTGTTGGGGTACAGGTTTTGACCTGTTCCGCCTCGGCCATACCATTTCTGGAGTTGTTGCTGGGCGGCCTGCTGGCTCTGGCCCATTTGCCGCTGGGCCTTGAGGAGTGCTGCGTTGTCCCGCTGAGTTTCTGAAACTGCTTGTACTGCTCCACGCTCATGCCTGTTCTTCCGCAGCCTGACCAGTACGCATCGTCGTTTCTCAACGGCGGCGGTCAGCTTGTCGATGTCGTTGTCCGGATCTGATACCGCTGCATCAGCATATCCACGAGGGGCTGATAGCCTGCCCACCTGCGCTCCAGGTTTTGGTCTCCCGGAACCGCCGATTGATGATGCGCTGGGTCTCCTCGGTGTAGATGTCCTTGTACTGCCGTTCACAAGGTCAAGAAACGCCTTTCTTCTGCTTTCCAGCGTATCGGACGTGGTTTGCACGCCCGGCTTGTTGTCACCCCGGCGTCGGAGGACTGCGCTTGCCCGTTCTGTCCGCCGGTGTCACCAGCCGCCGCCGGTGCCGCCTGCTTTGCCGAACAGGACATTTTGAACTCGCCCGATTTCCCCCGGCGGGTGCTACCGGGGATGCCTGGGAACCGCCCCTGGGTGCCGTCACCAGCCTGGGATGGGGCCGCCGCCCCAGCGCCCGCTCCGCCAGCAGCAGCGCCGCCGTCGAACAGGTCCAGCCGGATGTCCAGCAAATGAATGTCTCATAGGATTGCCTCCTTTTTCGTCGCGGGTGTCTCGCCCCCGTGTATTGGTCCTGAAAATTCACCAGGCCAGCGGCGGCAGAACGTATGCCTCTGGCCGCTGCCCCCGTAGGTGAAGCAGGAGGACAGCATAAGCGTATCAAACGCTTTTCACGATTGCGCCCTGAAAACAGAAAAAATTTTTTATACCCTCCAGATACTCCCCACGCCGATGCAGTCCGGCAACCAAACCGATCTGGGCTGCCGGACCGATAACCCCGCGTCAAACGCCTTCGCCAGCGGCAGAGTCACCGTTTGAAGGCGGAAAGGCCACCTGTCGCCTCCATGGTCTGGTCTCCCGACGGGAAACCGCCTCTGTGTTTTTATTTGCTCGCCCAGGGCGTAGGGATGCCGGGAGATGGCGGCGCACACCTCCGGGTGGGTGGGTGCCCATTGCAAACAGCGTGTAAGCGCGTTCCGTCCCGCTCGGCATAAACCGTTGTCATGGTGTGCCTCCCTCTCAGCTCTGGGCGTGGCGCACCTCTTGGCGTTCATGTTGGGGTGCTGCGGGCCGCAAGCTGGTCCCGTAGTCCGTCATGGGTGTTTGCGCCTGCATGATGCCGCTTGCAAGCCCGTCTCCCGCCGCCTCGTTCCTGCGGGCGGCTGCCTCCCCGCCTGCGCCTGCCCGCCGTCCTGTGCCGCTGCGATGCCCATGTCCTTCCCGGTGAGCGACTGGATGATGAAAGCCATCTGGTCAAGCTGCTGGGACATCTGCTGGCAGATGTTGAGGGAGCGTCTGGCCCTGCTGCACCCTGTTCTAGGACCTTCTCCTTGCCCTCAAACTCCATCATCTCCAGCGCGCCCCATGGTTCCTGTGCCCGCTCCGGGTTGAAGAAGCCCAGCCCGTACAGTTCCTTTGGCCCGCTCGTTCTGTTCCATGCGGGAGAAGGGGTTCTTTTTCTGCGCCTTGATTTTCAGGTCGAATACAGGCCGCCGGAAGATCGTGTTTCCATAGCTGTCCTGGCCCATCGGCTGCTCCCGCAGTCCTGCGTTGTTCATGTCCACGAACCGATAACTTCCCGGCGTCGTGCCGGTGATGCGGAAGGACCGCACCTCGTCGTAGAACTGCCTCATGCGCTCAATGGACATGGAGTTGATTTTGGCGTCCGCCCGGTAGCTGGCGGAGATCATGTCCCGGCTGGTCTTGTTGCCCGCCTCCTGGAGGCAGCGATGGCCGCAGCAGCAGTCACGCCGGACCCTGCGCTGCCGCTGTTCACGTCCTGGTTGCTGGAGTGTGTCCTTCATCTCTTCGATTTTCAGCTGTGCCACCTGCACATAGATGTCGGAGAGGGGCTGGGTGACGATCTTTTTCAGCCGCCTGTCGTCCAGCTCTCGCCCTCCACATGGACGACGGGCTTGTTCCAGTCCAGGAACTCCTCCCTCGTTGATGCCGGTGTTGTTGGAGGCGAAGTACCGCCGCTTGGTGGCCTCATCGCATTTCTCCAGGATGTTCCCGGAACAGCTTGTCGATGTAGAGCTGCGGGTCCTTGCAGACCGCCACATAGCCGAAGCCTTCTCCCGGCGTGCCCCTTCTCCGGGAACAGCACGTCGAACACCACCTGGTACATTCCGTCGTCATACCAGCCCTGCTCCCGGTATTCCGGCTCGTTCTCACTGGCAAACAGCAGGGTGTCGCCTACGAATTTCGCATAGTGCAGCAGCGTCCGGCCAGGGGGAGGTGGTCTTGTAGTACCAGTCCACCACCACGCTCTTGCCTGTGATGTCCACGGTGTCGTCGTAGATATACTGCTTCACGTCGATGACGCTGCCGCCCAGGTGCCCTCTGTGCTCCGGGTACTGCTGCTCCAGCAGGTCCTCGTCCACCAGGTCCACGATAAACAGGTTGCGGGACTTCTGGATGTCGGTGATGCCGGGCCCCAGAAGATTTTCAGCAGGTCGATGTAGCGGATGTCGATGTCGCCCAGGCCGTTGTCCTTGGCGCTGTTCCAGAACACACCAGGCTGCCGTTCCGTGTTTCAGCTTCTCCCCACCAGTTGTCAGAGTAGGGTCTGTCTCGAACTCGTTGTACCCAGCACCACCGGCAGGATGGAGGAGAGGGTCTTGGCGCTCTCCTCGTCGCTGCGCTCGCGGGGGAGGACCACCGGCTCCGGGTAGTTGTCCATAGCGTCCGCGTGCTTATTGAGAATAGCGTTGAACAGCCAGGCAGAGGACGGCTCCGATGCGCCTACCCTCCGCTTCTTCCAATACACCTCCGGTAAAGTCGTATCGGTCGCCCTGCGCCGGGCCTCCGCCAGATCCGGGGGTCGCCCGCCAGGGCTGCACCTGGGGGCGGTGAGTTTTCATGCAGCATATCGGGCTCATCACGTAAATATGGTGCTTGCATCGGTGTTGATGTCTACTCACGTCATGGTCTGCGTCGTAGACCAGGTTGGGCACTGTGGATGAAGTGCTTGCAGGTGTCTAACCACGCAGAGCATGGGCGCCCTCTTCATCAAAAGGCCATCCGTTGAGAACGCACGCCGTCTTTCACTTCGTCACGGTTGTGGTCGCCCCTTCAAAGTGGGCGCTCCCCGCTCCATCAGGGCACCGTGCTCCTCGTTCCGTCAGCTCTGCCACAGATGGCGGGGTCTCCACGCGCTTCGCGGCCCGGCTTTCCCGCTGGGTTGGGGGTCCTCTGGCCTCAGTCTGCCCGGATGCTTCCGGGCCACCTCGGACAGCTCCCACTGCGCCGGTGTTGGGCGTGTCGGTGCAACCGTAGAAGCTCGGGTGCGGTACATCGCCTGATGTGGAGAAGTCTACCGCCCAGCCCAGAAAAGAACCTGGCAGCCCCAGTCAGACAAGCGCCAGATGCGCCGAACAGCCAGCGCGGAAGGCCGGATGACGTCATCACGCCTTCCGCATGGTACTCCGGGTCGTTGCGCCACTCGGTGAGCACCTGGCCGGAGAAGGTATCCCAGTCCCCGTACTGTAGGGGCGTTGCTCGGCCTCCGGCATGAGGCCAGATTGCGCACATGGTTCGGGTGTTTCGTTCAGGAGCAGGGCGGGTTGGCTGGTTCAAATACCGAGACGGCACAAAATCCGGCTCTGCCGCGCCCTCGCCCGTCTCTGGCTCCTCCGGTTCCGTCCTCCCAGATGGTCGTCATGGGCCTGGCGCCGTGACAAACTCTCTTGGACCACCGTGGCGCCGGGGTTGGCGGCGGCGCGGATGTGGACCAGTGTCTACGGCCCGTTAGGGCGGTTGCAGAAAACAGGTAATACTCACTTCCCAGGGTAAAGTGGGTCCGGCTACGTCGAAGGCAATGAAGTCAGCCAGGCCTGCCCCTGATACCGGGTCTTTGGTGTACTGCATGGATCCAGCAGTTTTGGCTTGCCCAGAAGGTCAAATTGGCCAGGCTGGCGTTGCCTTGCCTAAGAGGAACGCCCACAGGGTAGTAGTTGAGGCTCTTGTGGGAGTAGGCTCAAACTGTGGGAGGTCTTGCAGATGAGGCCTTACAGTGCGGAACGCCCCTGTATGCAGAGCCCCTCAAATGACCAGGGCGTCGCTCTTTTGCCGCCTGGCCGCCTTACGTACAAGGCCTGCGCAGCCGCTCCGGCCACTTCGCAAAGGCGGCCTGTTTGGGCAGCGTCAGGCCATGGTCATGGGCACGTCGCGGCTCTGAGCTCCGCCACAGCGGGCAGCAGCACCACGCCGCCGCGCGGCGGCTCACGCGCCTTCTCCTGGGGCTTGTCCTCCGCATCAAGCCGGCGGTTTTCCGACCAGAAGATCGGTGCCGTGGTGTCCGGCAGCGCGATGTAAATCGTCACCGGATCGGCGCTTCGCCCGCTCGCTTTTGCCATGATCTCCAGCTTTCTCCACTCTAACCCCCGGGCGTTTCGGGGCGCGTTTACCTGAATGCAATTTCCTTGCCCTTTTTTTAGAAATCGGCGAAATCATTCTTTCCAGTCCTTTACAGCGTGCATGCACGCGCCC
>VOFI01002065.1_pt1 | contig 28902 bp, 43 predicted proteins | sample 5384131 | NCBI WGS metagenome assembly VOFI01 (sample SAMN12384728, study PRJNA508395) | human gut metagenome | isolation source: healthy gut H | host: Homo sapiens
CGATTGACCACGTTGGAATTGTAGAGAGTGTCAGCGGTGGAACCGTCAATACCATAGAAGGCAACAGTGGGGATAAAGTGGCAAGACGGAGTTACCGTATCGGAAGCAGTAATATCTATGGATACGGTGTCCCGGCATATTAAAAGGCAGGAGAAAAAAAGTGTGATAGTCTAATGGTGAATCTGGAGTATACAATTCCTGAAAATAGACTTGACTTTTAAATACTATAAGCGTAAGATTTAAGAAAAAAAAAATTAGAAGAAAGGAATATCTATGAAAAATAGACGAAAAAAGCAAAATATCAAAAATCTTACACGCTTGTAAGATTTTTGGGCTGATAGTAGCTATAACAGTAATTGCTGTTTCAGGAGGTGTTTTATTAAAAAGGACGATAACGGAATCACCAGAAGACACACTTGTGGAATATATGAACCATATTGAAAAAAAAAGGAATATGAAGTAATGTATACTATGATAGATTCAGATGAAAAAGTTTATCTGACAAAAGAAGAATACATACAACGAAATTCTAAGATATACGAAGGAATAGAGGTCAGTGACATTAAAATCAGTCATATAGCTGTGAAAGAGAAAAAGCAGATACAGTTACGCTTTCGTATGAAACATCATGTAATACAATTGCCGGAACAATACAATTTGACAATATGGCGGAACTGAAGAAGACGAAACAGGGATATAAATTAGTATGGCAGGATAGCCTGATTTTTCCAGATTTAGAGAGTGATGATAAAATAAGTGTTACTACATCAAAAGCGGAGAGAGGAGAAATATTAGACCGAGATGGTAAAATGCTTGCAGGAAAAGGAGTAGCAACATCAGTTGGCATTATACCGGGAAAGCTGGAAGACAGGAATGTATCTATTGAAAAAATAGCGGAGTTATTAGAGATAGATGTAGAAACAATAAATAACAAACTCACAGCAAAGTGGGTAAAAGAAGATTCTTTTGTACCAATTGAAACTATTCCGAAAGTAGAAGAAATAGATTTAATGAAAATACAGCCAGAAGAAAAAGACACTTGAGGAGCAGGATTGTCAGAATAAACTTTTGGAAATTCCAGGGGTTATGCTATCAGATGTGGAAGTTAGAACCTATGAGTTAGGGGGGAAGCAGCAGCTCATTTAATTGGTTATGTACAGTCTGTAACAGCAGAAGATTTGGAAAATCATCCAGGGAAGGATATTCAGCTGAAAGTGTAATCGGAAGATCTGGGGTGGAAAAGTTATACGAAAAGCAATTAAAAGGAAAAAGATGGTTGTGATATAAAGATTTTGGATAGTGATGGGGAAGTAAAAGAGGTTCTTGCAAGTATTTTTAAAGAAGATGGTATGGATATAAGATTAACGATAGATTCCGATTTGCAAAAATCATTATACGAGCAGTTTAAAGAAGATCCGGGGTGTTCTGTCGCAATGAATCCTTATACGGGAGAAGTATTGGCTTTGGTAAGTACCCCATCTTATGATAATAATGAATTTATACGGGGCTTATCATCAGAGAAATGGACATCATTAAACGAAGATGAAAAGAAGCCATTATATAATCGTTTTCGTCAAGTATGGTGTCCTGGCTCAACATTTAAACCAGTTGTGGCAGGAATTGGGTTGAAAACGGGAAGCATAGATCCAAAAGAAGATTTTGGAAATGAAGGTTTGGCATGGCAGAAAGATTCGTCTTGGGGATCTTATCAAGTGACAACACTTCATGAATATGAACCGGTTATTATGAAAAATGCAATTATCTATTCTGATAATATTTATTTTGCAAAGGCAGCTCTTAAAATTGGTAGTGAGAATTTTTATGAATACTTTAAATGAAATAGGATTTAATCAGGATATGCCGTTTGAGATTGCGATGCAGGAATCAACATATTCAATACAGATAAAATAGAAACAGAAATACAATTGGCAGATAGTGGTTATGGGCAAGGGCAGATTCTTGTAAATCCATTACATCTGGCAAGTATTTATACTTCATTTTTAAATGAAGGGAATATGATAAAACCGTATTTGAAATACAAAGAAGAAGCATCTGGTGAAACATGGATAGAAAATGCGTTTAGCAAAGAAAATGTAGAAGAAATTATGCAAGGGGTGGAAGGTGTTGTAAATGATCCAGAAGGAACCGGATATGCTGCACATCGTGACGATATTTTGCTGGCTGGAAAAACAGGGACAGCCGAGTTGAAGGCAACGAAAGAAGATACTTCTGGAAAAGAAATCGGGTGGTTTTCGGTGTTTACGGCAGATAAAAGCGTGGACAAACCAATTCTTCTTATCAGTATGGTTGAGAATGTGAAAGGAATCGGTGGAAGTGGTTATGTTGTTAAAGATGCAACCGTATTGGAGGAATATTTTGAAAAATAAAAAATTTTTATGGGAAATTATTACATATGTAAGATATTTGCGATGATATTGATAGTTCTTATTGTTTTTACAGGGTGCGGACAAAATCGAATTACGGAAAAAAAAGAAGAAAAGAAAGAAACCGTAGAATCTGAAATGAATGCAGAAGTAAAAAAACAGCGCAAACTTTTCGGTCTGTTTATATGAAGGAGAATAAGTTAAATGTTAAAGGTGAAAAGAAAAAATTATCAATTGTCTGGAAGAAAAAGGATATACAGTAGATTGTGATAATCAGCGATATGGTCAATCGTGAAAAAGTGGAAATTTTTGCAAAACAGCGGAGAAAGAAGAACAGGCAACAGTAGATACAACCGAAAAAATTAATTTATGTATAATTATGTTGAAAAGGTAGAAAAATGGACGCAGCAGGATGATACGGAAAATGTGCTGTTGATTTATGCAGCATTGATTTGTGTGTGGTGAGTATTTTCAAAGGAAATCCGTTCCCGCATCAGGAGACAGTACTTTTTTTCGATGTGAAGCAGCCGGGCTGGGTCACGACAGATCCCTGGCTTCTGTGGATTTGCGTGGTGGTTGATCTGATTGCAGGTATATTCATTTTAATCAGGGACATTCTCAGAGATTTTTCAAAAATTGACCGGATTCTGTCACAGCAATGTGATGCAGAAAAATATTCAGAAATGCTGGAAGAGTTGATAAAGTACGGAAAGAGCTTGGATTATCATGGATTTCAAAAAGTGTCATGCTGATAGCTGAGTCTAAATATGTAGTTGCACTGATCATAAATGGGCAGTTGCAGAAGGCAGAAGAGTATATAAAGAATGAATGGGAAGGAAAAAAGAGAGGGACGTTCGGCAGCAGGTCATGACGAATCTCGAACTGTCGAAGAAATATCAGGAGAAAGATGCGGCAGGTTATTCGGCTACATTAGAAAAAGCAGGGAAAGTATTTCAAAAGAATCCACTGTTTATGGCAAAAATTTGATGCTGAAAGGTGAAGATGAGGCAGCAAGAAGAGCAGGGAAAAAGAATGTATGGAATATGTAATTGGGCATGGAAATACGTTGAAGTGCAAAGAAGAAGCGGAAAAATATGTAACAGTGTAAGTAAGGATGTTCTTTAAAATGACAGGGTAACAAAAATGGAGAAGATATAGAGGATGGTAATAAAATAGGATATATCGCACATAAAGATGGTGAATCTGGAGTATACAATTCCTGAAAATAGACTTGATTTTTAAATATTACAAAGCGTAAGATTTAAGGAACAAAAAAATTAGAAGAAAGGAATCGGTGGAAGTGGTTATGTTGTTAAAAAAGGATGCAACCGTATTGAGGATGAGTATTTTGAAAAATAAAAAAATTTTATGGGGGAATTATTACATATGTAAGAAATTTGCGATGATATTGATAGTTCTTATTGTTTTTACAGGGTGCGGACAAAATCGAATTACGGAAAAAGAAGAAAAGAAAGAAACCGTAGAATCTGAAATGAATGCAGTAAAAAAAACAGCGGTCTGTTTATATGAAGGAGAAGTCGGAGTTAAATACATTAAAGGTGAAAAGAAAATTATCAATTGTCTGAAGAAAAAAGGATATGCGGCAGTAGATTGTGATAATCAGATTGATATGGTCAATCGTGAAAAAAGTAGAAGAATTTTGCAAAGCAGCGGAGAAAGAAGAACAGGCAGCAGTAGATATTGTTGTTGTATTTGATGAAGGGGAAATTATACAATATCATTTAGAGTCAATGAATGGAAAGATAAATGTTCGATTATGTCAGGTTAAATGGAAGGATAATAGCCCACAGGCTAATTATTATGATGAATATGAAGCATATGAGTGGAAATATACAGAAAAAGGATACTTGTTTCTGGAGGAATATCACCCACCGGGATTTGATGGAGCACCGGGTGAAACTGGATTCAGAGTGCAGCCATTAGATAAAACATGCCGAGAATTGAATCGAAAATATGTTATGCCGTTGGGGTATGCACTTAATAATCTGTTGATTACAAATTGGGATAACCAGAATTATACGGAACTTGATTTTTATGATCTTTATGAAAAATGTATTATATGAAATATGGAAAGCAAGTTCCATATGAAGCAAATTATGGTGGAGCAGAATATGAAGTTCCAAAAGATGAGTTTGAAGAGGTTATAAAGACCTATTTACCATTTAGTAATAGCGAGATTGAAAAAGGAACTTTTTATAACTCTGATAATAAAACTTTTAGATACAGACCGCGAGGGTTATATGATTGTGAATTCCCATATGAGCCATATCCGGAAGTTATCTCATATGAAAAATTACAAGATGGAACATTAAAACTTACGATAGAAGCAGTATGGGAAATCAGAATGTTAGATCAGGCAATCACCAGTGAATTGATGATAAAACCTATGGAAGACGGAAGTTTCCAGTATTTATCAAATAAGGTAATCAGTTCAGATCAAAATGCAAATGCAGGGTGGTATAAGCCAAGGTTAACAGAAGAAGAGTGGGAAGAGAATTACAGTAATAATTATGAAAAGAAAAAGTATTTTGTTAGTACTTTGTATAGGAATGATTCTGACTTCCTGTGAAAGTAAGATATCGTTAAACAGCACAGATGTAAAAAATGAGAAGAATCAGAAAAAACACTACCATGGAAAATCCGGATAAAGGGATATAATCTACCAATCGATGAAGACAAGAAAAAAGGAGGTTGTGAACGATTGTGAAGAAATTATGGGCATTGTCGAGACATTTATTCTGAATATAATGGAATACAAGAAGCAGATCAGAACACTGCTGAGCAAATGATGAATCGGATGAAAGAAATTATCAAACAAAATGGGAATCCGGTCATTGGTTCCGATCATTATTCTGTTATGGATAATTATCAGAAGATGGAACAATTTTTAAAATCTGCAGAACAAGAAGAAAAAGGAAGTGTAATTTTATATGAAGCAGATACAGATGGTGGAATTACCAGAAAAGAATATAGTTATGATGGAAAAGAAATGAGTGAGGATACAGAGCCTGTACTTACATACATATCGCTATCAAAAATAAAAAGAATGGGCATATACTGAAAATGGGAATTTTGTTATGAATTATGCGTACCTGAACCACCGGAAGTGACAGAGATTGTAGATGGAAGTTGTATTATCCGGGTAAAAGCCTTTGAGTGAGGAGTGTCGGGAATATTCAAAAATATGTGAGTACGTTCGGCTATCACGGAAACAATCTGTTATGTTCAAACTGGAATGCGGAGGATATGCAGGGGTTGATTATAATGGACTTTATGAATATTTTTATCAAATGAAATATGGAGAAAAATTTACTGCAGAAAAAGAGGTTGTGGGAATTCCAGCAGAAGAGTTCGAAAATGTAATTATGACATATCTTCCTGTTACAAAAAGAAGAATTGAAAGTTGTCTTTACCGGAAGTAACAGAAGTCAGGCACAATGAAGATGGAACCATTGTTTTGACAATTCATGCAGTATGTGATTCTGTTGTATGTAACGATGTTGTTATTACACACGAACTTACGATGAAAATTCAGGATGATGGAACGATTCAGTATGTTGGAAACAGGATTTTAGATAATGGTATTGATAATATACCGAGGTATCAGTACCGGTTAGGTAATTTGGCAGAATTGATCAGTAGAGAAGAATAAATAAAGAGAACTGATAACGGGAAATTATGCTATCGGTTCTCTTTATTTATTTCCAAATACCAAGATTAGAAAGTACAGATTCTGTTATTTCGGTAGCCTGACTTCCAGTTGCACCAGAAGAGGATTGAATATTTGTTGTAGTTAGTAAGTATTATTCGATGTTTCAATGTATCCGATAAACCAGCCATTGACATCCTTTACCATTGACACGCCCGGTTCCTGTTTTCCGTAAGAGAACCGGAAGAAGCAATTTTTACTGTCAAAATGAAAATTATTTTGATAGAAATCCTGTAACAATTCCACCTGTTCTATGGGTGATATCTTCAGAGAGAAATCTGTCCAATAGAGATTTAGATTTGTTCCAGTATTCTGATTCCCATAGTTTATTGTCTGTAAAAATGTTCTTACGGCTTCAAAACCTGCCTGTGAATCAATTGCCTGAAAATACCAGTTTACGGAATTATGTATAGCCGAGGTTAAATCTTGATCGGCTTCCCCATGAATTAAAAAGGATATGGTTCTCCATTCCATGTGAAAGTGGAATGTTCTGGTGTAATAATTCCAGATTCCAAGCCAAGTAATGCATCATATATTTTATAAGTCGAATTCGGTGATACACATGTGTGGAAGCATGCTCCATATTATAAATATTCCATTTATCAGCAGACTGATCATATAAAAACAAAAAACTTCCAGTGTAGTCCCCAAAATTGGAAGAAAGATTTAGCTGAGTAATATTCTTTTCGGTTGTGTCAAAATGATAGCCAGTCTGATCAGAAGCATAAACAGAAAGTATGGGAATGCATCCAATGATGATAGTAGAGACGAATATGCATATAAGATATCCACGAATTTTTTGTTTAAAAGTAGGTTGGTGGAATGATGCAATATTTAAAATGCGTCCTTTTAACTGTTTTTATATTTCCACTGATTTCCATAGTAAGAGTGGAATGGAGACAGAGCTATTGTTTCTGGCTTAAAAGTTAATCAGTGTATTTCCATATGACTTGTATTCTGTTTCTTTTCTGTAATTGTACAGCACTGTCGCAGGCAAGTTCGCGTTCCTGTCGTATTCTTTTTTGAAAATACCAGATTAGGGATTGAAACCAGTAGAAAACATGTACTGTATTTATCAAATATCCAATTAGAATATCTTTATGCTTGTAGTGCGCAGTTCACATGAAGAAGCATATATCGAATATCAGTTGAGCTTATAGTTCCAGCGTTAAAATCTGAAATCATGAATTGAAGAAAATGCGAGGATGCAGGAAACCAGCCAAAACAGGAGATTTAAAAAATGCTGTACTATAAATCGGAATGGTATGCTTGCTGTTCACTTCGTTTAAACATTCTATAAAAGAGCGTTTAGTTCTTTCATTTTGAAGAGGAAAGTAGAACTATGTAAGGCTTTTACTTGTTTTACTGGAGCGGTAGAGAAGAAAAAACATTGGTGAATATACTCGATACCCAGAAAATACAAGTAATGTGTGAATAAAAGTTGGTATTTGGGTGCTGACAGAGACAGCAAAAATCATTTATTTTATCCAAATTATAACCATTACCAGAAAGAAAAGTGGTTTGAATGTCACCATTGGTACTTGAACTGGCTGTCAGCAAATGGCTTAATGATATAGAAGATGGGGCAGAGCTTATTGGTAAAGGGAACAATTAGAATGGCAAGAAATATAATCGAAAGATTATATTGCAATCAGAATATGCTCCGACCGGCGACCAGCCGCAGGCCATCGACCAGCTTGTAAAAGGCTTTCAAGAAGGAAACCAATGCCAGACTTTACTGGGAGTTACAGGCTCTGGCAAGACGTTCACAATGGCAAACGTCATACAACAATTAAATAAACCAACACTCATAATCGCACACAACAAAACGCTGGCTGCGCAGCTATATGGAGAATTCAAAGAATTCTTCCCGAATAATGCGGTAGAATACTTTGTATCCTACTACGATTATTACCAGCCGGAAGCTTATGTTCCGTCCTCGGACACATACATTGCCAAAGACTCTTCCATCAATGATGAGATTGACAAGCTTCGCTTATCTGCCACAATGGCATTGACGGAACGGCGGGACGTGATCATAGTTGCCAGTGTATCGTGTATTTATGGTTTGGGAAGTCCTGTAGATTATCAGAATATGGTGATTTCTTTACGCCCGGGCATGACAAAAGACAGAGACGAGGTTATGGCAAAATTGATAGAAATCCAGTATGACCGTAATGACATGGATTTTCACCGCGGAACTTTCCGTGTTCGCGGCGATGTGGTGGAGATCATACCGGCGTATGAGAGCGATGTGGCGATTCGTATCGAATTTTTCGGAGATGAAGTTGAGCGGATTACGGAAATTGATATTTTGACAGGAGAGGTCAAAGACGAATTGTCACATGTGGCGATTTTCCCGGCGTCACATTATGTGGTGGATAAAGAAAACATAAAGCGTGCTGTAAATGATATAGAAAAAGAACTGGATGAGCGTGTGAAGGAGTTTAAACATGCAGATAAACTTTTGGAAGCGCAGAGAATTGCAGAGAGAACAAATTTTGATATTGAAATGTTGAAAGAAACCGGATTTTGTTCCGGAATCGAAAACTATTCGCGGCACTTGGCAGGACTTAGTCCCGGGCAGGCTCCATATACATTGATAGATTATTTCCCGGATGATTTTATTATTATGATTGATGAATCGCATAAAACGATTCCGCAGATCGGAGGAATGTATTCCGGGGATCAGTCAAGAAAATCTACCTTGGTAGATTATGGATTTCGTCTTCCGTCTGCGAAGGATAACCGTCCGCTGAACTTTGAAGAATTTGAGAGCAAGATCAACCAGGCGTTATTTGTATCTGCAACACCGGGAGTATATGAAGAAGAACATGAGCTTCTCCGTGTGGAACAGGTGATTCGTCCGACCGGACTGCTCGATCCGGAAGTTGTCGTGCGTCCTGTAGAAGGTCAGATAGACGATCTGATCGGGGAAATAAACAAAGAAATTTCCCAAAAGAATAAAGTTCTCGTAACAACTCTGACAAAGCGGATGGCAGAAGATTTGACGGATTATATGCGTGAGGTGGGAATTCGTGTGAAATATTTGCATTCGGATGTGGATACACTGGAACGTACAGAGATTATTCGTGATATGCGTTTAGATGTATTTGATGTGCTTGTGGGAATCAATCTTTTGCGAGAAGGTCTGGATATTCCGGAAATTACGCTTGTAGCGATATTGGATGCGGATAAGGAAGGATTTTTGCGTTCGGAAACGTCATTGATACAGACAATAGGACGTGCGGCGCGTAATGCACAAGGGCATGTTATTATGTATGCGGATAAGATAACGGAATCTATGCAGCTGGCGATCGATGAAACAAAACGGCGTCGTGAGATTCAGATGAAATATAATGAAGAGCATGGTATCACACCAAAGACGATTCAAAAATCAGTACGCGACCTGATCAGTATTTCTAAAAAAGTTGCGGCAGAGGAGCTGAAACTGGAAAAAGATCCGGAATCTATGAGCGTAAAAGAACTTAAAAAGCTGATTGCCGATCTTACAAAACAGATGAAGAAAGCGGCGGCAGAACTGAATTTTGAAAGCGCGGCAGAATTGCGGGATAAGTTGACAGAATTGAAAAAAATGTTGAATGAAATAGAAGGATAAAATACAAAATAAAATATGACTACAGGGAGGAAAAAGACGGATTATGAGTACGAAAATGGATGTTCGGAAATATATCAAAATAAGGGGAGCGAATGAGAATAATCTTAAAAATATAGATGTGGACATTCCCCGGAACGAACTTGTTGTACTTACAGGATTGAGCGGTTCGGGCAAATCTTCCCTCGCGTTTGATACGATTTATGCAGAAGGGCAGAGAAGATATATGGAATCATTATCTTCCTATGCAAGACAGTTTTTGGGGCAAATGGAGAAACCGGATGTGGAAAGCATAGAGGGACTGTCGCCTGCAATTTCCATTGATCAAAAGTCGACAAATCACAATCCGAGATCTACGGTCGGAACAGTGACTGAAATTTATGATTATTTCAGACTTTTATATGCAAGAGTCGGAATTCCTCATTGTCCTAAATGTGGAAAAGCAATTTCAAAGCAAACAGTCGATCAGATGGTTGATCGAATTATGTCAATGCCGGAAGGAACGAAAATCCAGCTTCTTGCTCCGGTCGTAAGAGGCCGGAAAGGAACACATGCAAAATTATTGGAAAAAGCAAAGAAAAGCGGATATGTGCGTGTACGTGTAGACGGAAATATGTACGAATTGACGGAAGAGATTATTCTTGACAAGAACTTGAAACATAATATTGAGATTATTGTTGACCGATTGATCGTAAAACAGGGGATTGAGAAGAGGTTAACAGATTCTGTGGAAAGTGTTCTGCATTTATCGGAAGGTTTGCTCAGTGTAGATGTGATTGGCGGGGAGATGTTGAATTTCAGTCAGAGCTTTTCGTGTCCGGATTGTGGGATCAGTATCGAAGAGATCGAACCAAGAAGTTTTTCATTTAATAATCCCTTTGGGGCATGTCCGACATGTTATGGATTAGGATATAAGATGGAGTTTTCAGAGGATTTGATGATTGTCTTGTACAGACAAATCAAGTTTTCACTCATGCGATACTTCAGGCGCTGTGCAGAGAATATCATTTTGATCTGGAAACACCGTTTGAAAAATATCCGAAGAAAATCCATGATATTTTGATTTACGGAACAGATGGAAAAGAAGTGAAGGTTTATTATAAAGGTCAGAGAGGCGAAGGGATTTATCCGGTTGCATTTGAAGGATTGATCAAGAACGTAGAACGTCGTTACCGTGAGACAGGTTCTCGGAGACGATGAAAGCAGAATACGAGACATTTATGAATATTACACCATGTTCAGCCTGTAAAGGACAGCGCTTGAAGCCGGGGGCTTTAGCTGTAACAGTTGGAGATAAGAATATTTCAGAAGTGACAACACTTTCTATAGAACGTCTTCAGAAATTTTTAGATGAACTTCAATTGACAGAGACACAGCAGTTGATTGGTAATCAGATTCTGAAAGAGATCAAAGCAAGAATCAGGTTTTTGATGGATGTCGGTCTGGATTATCTGACGCTTGCGCGTGCGACAGGAACACTTTCCGGTGGAGAAGCACAGAGGATTCGACTTGCAACACAGATTGGTTCCGGACTGGTAGGAGTCGCTTATATTCTGGATGAACCGAGTATCGGACTTCATCAGAGAGATAATGATAAACTTCTTGCGACGCTGAAACATTTGCGTGATCTTGGAAATTCATTGATTGTAGTAGAACATGATGAAGATACGATGCTGGCAGCGGATTATATAGTAGATATCGGTCCGGGGGCAGGAGAACATGGCGGTCAGGTTGTTGCTGTGGGAAATGCACAGGAAATTATGAAAAATCCAAATTCTGTCACAGGAGCGTATTTGAGTGGAAAAATCAAGATTCCGGTTCCGACAGAAAGAAAGAAGCCGACAGGTTATCTGAAAGTAGTCGGTGCACAAGAGAATAATCTCAAGAACATTGATGTAAAATTCCCTTTGGGAGTTATGACTTGTGTAACGGGAGTGTCTATCGGGGAAAAAGTTCTCTTGTGAATCAGATTTTATATAAAAGACTTGCAAGAGACTTGAACCGGGCAAGAACAATCCCTGGAAAACATAAGAGAATAGAAGGGCTAGAGCAGGTTGACAAAGTGATTAATATCGACCAGTCACCAATCGGAAGGACGCCACGGTCAAATCCTGCCACTTATACAGGCGTGTTTGATTTGATCCGAGATTTGTTTGCAGGAACGCCGGATGCAAAAGCACGTGGATACAAGAAAGGACGGTTTAGCTTTAATGTTAAAGGGGGACGTTGCGAAGCATGTGCAGGAGACGGAATCCTGAAAATCGAGATGCATTTTCTTCCAGATGTTTATGTTCCATGTGAGGTCTGTGGTGGAAAGCGTTACAATCGTGAGACGCTGGAAGTGCGCTATAAAGGGAAAAATATTTCTGAAGTTTTGAATATGACAGTGGAAGAAGCGGTAGATTTCTTTGAAAACGTGCCAAGCATTCGAAGAAAGATGGAGACGTTGAGAGATGTCGGATTGTCGTATATTCGTTTGGGACAGCCTTCTACAGAGCTTTCAGGTGGCGAGGCACAGAGAATTAAACTTGCGACAGAACTTAGCAAACGCAGTACCGGAAAAACGGTATATATTCTGGATGAACCTACGACAGGACTTCATTTTGCAGATGTGCATAAATTAACAGAGATACTCCGCAGACTTTCCGGGGATGGAAATACAGTAATTGTAATCGAACATAATCTGGATGTGATTAAGACGGCAGACTATATTATTGACATTGGACCAGAAGGAGGAGACCGCGGAGGAACTGTTGTGGCAAGTGGTACTCCGGAAGAGGTCGCAAAGAATCAGATTCTTATACAGGGAAATATATTGCGTCTATATTGGAGAAATAAAGACGAAAAAAAAAGTCGAAAAAAAGTCGTAAAATATATGCAAAAAATGCCTTTCTATTTTAAGCGAAGTCTATTATACTAAAGTATGCGGATGATAAAACATTACTGTTTTGGCTACATAATATTGACAACAGTAATAGTAAAAAACAGTAACGATAAACCCCTTCAAGGGACAAAAGACACTTGATTGAGGAAAGAGAATGCTGGAATCAGTAACAGACGGAGTCATTTATTTGCAGTAGCTTGCTGAGAACAGCAAAAGAGCGTTTTAGAAGGGAGATATAGAAATTATGATGTCAGTAGATCTTGGAATAGATTTGGGGACAGCCAGTGTACTGGTATATGTGAAAGGAAAAGGAGTTGTTCTGAAAGAACCATCAGTTGTCGCATTTGATCGTGATACGAATGTGATCAAGGCAATTGGTGAAGAAGCGCGTCTGATGCTTGGAAGAACACCGGGGAATATTATTGCAGTAAGACCACTCAGACAAGGAGTGATCTCTGATTATACGGTGACGGAGAAGATGATTAAGTATTTTGTTCAGAAAGCTCTGGGAAAACGTACATTTAAGAAACCGAGAATCAGTATCTGTGTACCAAGTGGTGTTACAGAAGTAGAAAAAAAAGCAGTGGAAGAGGCTACATTTGCAGCCGGAGCAAGAGAAGTTCATCTGATTGAAGAACCTGTGGCAGCAGCAATAGGAGCAGGAATAGATATTTCAAAGCCTTGTGGAAACATGATCGTTGATATCGGTGGAGGCACAGCAGATATTGCAGTTATTTCACTGGGCGGAACAGTTGTGAATACATCAATTAAGATAGCGGGTGATGATTTCGATGAAGCAATCGTACGCTATATGAGAAAAGAAACACAATCTTCTGATTGGAGAAAGAACAGCAGAGGATATCAAGATTAAGATTGGAACGACTTATCCACTTGTAGAGGAAGAGAAGATGGAAGTCAGAGGGCGTAATCTGGTAACAGGGCTTCCGAAGACAGTTACGGTGACTTCGTCTGAGACAGAAGAAGCTTTAAGAGAATCTACAGGACAGATTGTAGAAGCTGTAATCGGAGTACTCGAGCAGACTCCACCGGAGTTGTCGCGGATTGGAAGAATTGATCGAAGAGAGAACAGGAATTAATACGATGACAGCGGAGGATCCGATGAAAGTCGTTGCAATTGGTACCGGACAGTTTTGTGGAATTTATGAGTGGAAGAAAAGAGTTTTAAGAGAAAGAATTCTGAAAAAGAATTTGAAGTGTCAGGTTCTTAGAGAAGAAGATTCAATTACAAGGGGTGTGTATAATAGGAACACACCCTTTTTCTGCATATAAATAGGAAAAGATACAAGAAGAGAGAGGAAAAAAGTGTGGAAACAGTTACAGGGTATGTGAGTCATATTGTATATAGAAATTCTGATAATGGGTATACAGTATTTCCATATTGAACATGATGATGGTGAAGTGACATGCGTGGGAAGTCTGAACTATATTAATGAAGGAGAACTTCTTGAAATTCAAGGAGAATATGTGAATCATAATGTTTACGGTAAGCAGTTGAAGATTTCTCATTATAAAGTAAAAGAGCCGGAGGATATTGTTTCTATTGAACGATATCTTGGCTCCGGAGCAGTGAAAGGTGTGGGTGCGGCACTGGCTGGCCGAATCGTGAAAAAAGTTTAAAGAGGATACTTTCCGCATTATTGAAGAAGAGCCGGAAAGACTTGCGGAGATCAAAGGAATCAGTGAAAGAAAAGCACAGGAGATTGCATCTCAGCTTGAAGAAAAGAAAGATATGCGAAAAGCCATGATTTATCTGCAGAAATACGGTATTTCCACAAAGCTGGCAGCCAAGATTTATCAGTATTACGGAATGAAAGTGTATAAAGTGCTAGAAGAAAATCCGTATCAGCTTGCAGATAATATTGAAGGAATCGGATTTAAGACTGCGGATGAAATTGCATCCAAGATTGGCATACATACAGATTCAGACTATCGTATACGAAGTGGTTTGTTTTATACATTGCAACAGGCAGTAGGTGAGGGGCATGTGTATTTACCACAGAATATATTGCTTCGAAGGGCGAATGCACTTTTAGGAGTTGATCTTGAAGATATTGAGAAGTACATCATGGATCTGTGTATAGAGCGGAAAACAGTTATGAAAGAAGTGGATGAGGAAATTCGCATTTATCCAGCACATTATTATTACTTGGAATTGAATACTGCGAAAATGCTTAATGATCTTGATATTGACTGTCAGATGCCGGAAGACATGATGGAGAAACGTCTGAAAAGAGTAGAACAGAAAGAAAAGATAGAATTGGATCCAATGCAGCACAGAGCTGTTATAGAAGCTATTAAACATGGTTTGCTCATATTAACAGGAGGACCGGGTACAGGTAAGACGACAACGATCAATACGATGATTCAATTTTTTGAAAGCGAAGGAATGAGTATCCTTCTTGCAGCGCCAACAGGACGCGCGGCAAAGCGAATGACAGAGGCTACAGGATATGAAGCCCAGACGATTCACAGATTACTTGAAGTAAGTGGAAATCCTGAGGAAGAGAACAGTGTAGGTGGATTTTTGAGAAACAGAGAGAATCCACTTGAGACAGATGTTATCATTATAGATGAGATGTCCATGGTTGATCTGAATCTGATGCATGCGCTTTTATCAGCAGTTATTCCGGGAACAAGACTTATTCTTGTGGGAGATGTGGATCAGCTTCCGTCTGTGGGACCTGGAAGTGTGTTAAAAGATATCATACGCTCAGAAAAAATTTCACGTAGTGACACTTACAAAGATTTTTCGTCAGGCAGGAGAGAGTGATATTGTAGTAAATGCTCATAAGATCAATGCAGGAGAACCGGTTACAATTGATAATAAAAGCCGGGATTTCTTCTTCTTAAAACGCCAGGATGCGAATACGATCATTAGCGTCGTTATTACTTTAATACAGAAGAAATTACCCAGATATGTGCAGGCCGACCCAAATGAAATCCAGGTAATGACACCAACACGTAAGGGATTGCTGGGTAGAACGATTGAATGTGATTCTACAGCAATATCTGAATCCTTCAGATTCTCAAAAAAACGGAGAAAGAAATTAATGGTAGATTGTTCCGTGAAGGTGACAAAGTAATGCAGATTAAAAATAATTATCAATTAGAGTGGGAAGTTTCTACCAGATTTGGATTAACAGTTGACAAAGGAATTGGAGTTTTTAACGGTGATATGGGAGTCATTGATGAAATCAATGAATATACAGAAACTGTTATCGTGGAATATGATGAGGGGAGAAAGGTAAAATATGGATACGATATGACAGATGAGTTAGAACTTGCCTATGCGATTACGGTTCATAAATCTCAGGGAAGCGAGTATCCGGCGGTCATTATCCCACTTCTTCCAGGACCAAAGTTACTATATAACAGGAATCTGCTTTATACAGCAGTGACGCGGGCAAAAAATGTTTAACAATAGTAGGGAGTGAACTAACATTTCAGGAAATGATCGAAAACAAAAGATTTACAAGCTTAGACGAGCGAATCAAAGAATTTTAGAAAAAATGTATCCAAAAAAAGATGCCCGTTTTGTCAGGGAATCAGCTCAAAAGGTATTTGCGATGACTGTAGAAAACAGGTTGTTAAGGTGGGAAAAATAAAATGTATCCATTGTGGAAAGCCATTGGAGGATGAAACGAAAGAGTATTGCAGGGATTGTGAAAGAAGAAAAAGTAATTATGAACAAGGACGTAGCCTCTGGGTTCACATTCCGCCGGTTTCAAATTCACTATATCGGTTGAAATATCACAACAAGCGATATTATGCGGAAATCTTTGGGAAAGAGCTGGCAGATGAGTTTGAATTTCAGATTCGAAGATGGGGGATCCAGGCAATTATTCCAATTCCATTACATAGATCGAAAATGAGAAAACGAGGATATAATCAGGCAGAACTTTTAGCAAAGCAGTTATCAGAATGCATGGGAATTCCTATAGAAAAAAGATGTTTTATATCGGATTAAGAAAAACCCGGCCTTTAAAGGAAATGAACGGGGAGCAGAGACATAGAAATCTGAAGGGGGCATTTGCGGTTTCAAAATCGTGGAATCCACGCCAGAACATTCTTCTGATTGATGATATTTACACAACCGGAAGTACAATAGAACGTGCTGCAGGAATCCTGAAAAAAGCAGGTGTTGAAAATGTCTACTTTTTGACTCTAAGCATTGGACAAGGCATCTGAACATATGGTATACTTAGGAGAGAAATCTGGAAAGGTGAATGTCGGATATGTTAGATAAAGACAGGATTCGTTTAATGACAAAAAAATGTCGATATATGAGAAGAATTACAGAGATGATTTTAAAATTGCCGATTATTACAGAAAAGATTATGCAAGTCTTAAGAGATGGATTACATTGATTTGGGTAACAATAGGTTATGCAATTTTGTTCGTTAGTTTCTGCATTTATTCGAGTGATAGTTTATCTGCTGATCTGACAATTTTAAAACTATTCGTTCTGATTGCAGCAATTGCAGGCTATATAGTTCTTTTAGTTATATATGGGGTTTGCGCAAATAGTTTTTATAAGAGAAAACATGCAGTTGCCAAACAGAATGTAAAACGTTATTATCGTAATTTGTCCCGTTTAGAGAAGATGTGTAAAAAGGAGAAGAATGAGCAATGAACAATTTATTGGTTCTTAGAGAAAGATTTAAGCAGATTTATGTTTCTCACTCTCTCTTGGTTCGAAAGGGAGCACAGTTTTTGCTTGCACTTTTGGTGTTTAACCTGATCAATTCTAATATTGGATTTATGAAGATGGCATCATCTGTTCTTTGTACTGTTGGCTTAGCAGTAGTCTGTACATTTCTCCCTCTAGCAGTAATGACGGCAGCAGCAACTGTGTTAATAGTGGCTCATTTATATACATTATCTATGCCAATAGCCGGAGTTGCGGTGATACTGTTTTTGTTAATGTATATTTTCTACTTTCGATTTACCCCGGAGAAGAGTGGCTGATTCTGCTGACGGTAGTAGCTTTCGGCATGAAAATACCACTGGTGATTCCGGTTATATTTGGGCTGTTAGGTACTACAATATGGATTGTTCCTGCATCCTGCGGAATCCTTGTTTATTATCTGCTTTACCTGATCAAAGCTTCTGCAACAGCATTGAAAGGTACAGATGGAACAACAATGATCAGCACTTTAACCAATTTTACAAAACAGTTTGTAGGCTATCAAGAGATGTGGGTTATGCTGTTTGCAGTAGTGATTGGAATACTGGTAGTGAACGGAATTAAAAATCGGGCAGTTGATCATTCCTGGAAGATAGCATCAGCAACAGGAGCAGCAGTTTGTGTGATCGTAGGTGCATCGGGAAATATTTCTCTTGGACTTCATATGTCTTATACGATGATGATTTTCAGTGGGATTCTTGGTGTTGTAATAGGATTGTTCCTTGAAGTTATTTTTTTCTCTGTGGATTATTCAAGAACAGAGAATGTTCAGTTGAAGATGACGAATACTATTATTATGTAAAGGCAGTTCCGAAAGTAGGAGTTCAGATGCCTGAGAAGCAAGTGAAACATATTACAGAACATCAGGAACAGGAATCGGAGATGCTGGATATCTCAGAGAGAGAAAGCAATGTTGCTGCATCAGAGGTATCTGATTTGAAAAAGATTGAAAAGAAAGAGATCGGAAACCGAGCAGAACAATTGAAAAAGGAGCCTGATTTTACACAGACAGCAATTTTTAATGATTCAAAGATGACGGAAGACATTCTTTTAACAAGAAGTCTGAGTAAGGAATTAGGTTTGGATCAGAATAATGAGAAAAACGAGTAATCAGTAGAAAAAAGACTCAAAAGTGGATGACAACGAATGATTACATAAGGTGGTGAGACTTGAGATGATAGAGTGGATTCAGAATTTTATAAGAAATTATTCAAATGGAATGTATTTTCCACATATACAGATAAAAGATATCATAGAGATTCTGATTGTGACGATTATTGTCTATGAAATCATGCTCTGGATCAAGAACACAAAAGCCTGGATGCTTCTGCGAGGAATGCTGATGTTGGGAGGCTTTATTCTTCTGGCATGGCTTTTTCAAATGAATACGATCCTGTATCTGGCAAAAGAGTCAATTAATGTATTAGCGATAGCAGCAATTGTTGTTTTTCAACCCGAACTTAGACGGGCACTGGAGAAGCTGGGAGAGAAGAATTTATTTAGTAACATTAATCCGTTTGATAAAAATAAAGAAAATCAAAGGTTTTCAGATGAAACACTGGATAGTATTGTAAGAGCTTGTTATGCTATGGGAAGTGTATGTACAGGAGCACTGATCGTAGTAGAACAGGTGATTCAGTTAACAGAGTATGAAATGACAGGTATAGAGCTTGATTGTAAAGTGTCTTCTCAGGTGCTGATCAATATTTTTGAACATAACACACCACTTCATGACGGCGCGGTTATTATCAGAGGGGACAGAATTACATCAGCAACATGCTATCTGCCACTTTCGGATAACATGACAATCAGTAAAGATCTGGGAACAAGGCATCGTGCTGCATTGGGAATGAGCGAGGTTTGTGATGCCCTTGTGATTGTTGTTTCAGAAGAAACGGGACTTGTTTCTGTGGCTTCCGGAGGACGATTGCTTCGAGCTATTAACGCAGAAGAACTTCGGAGTCAGTTAAGCCAGATTCAGTATAGAAAGACAGAGACAAAGAACAAGTTTTCTATACGGAAAGGATGGCACAGATCATGAAAAAATACAAATTGACAACGAATCTTCCGCTTAAGATTATTGCATTTGTTTTTGCAGCATTTCTTTGGCTGATTGTTGCGAATGTTGCTAATCCGGTTACGAAATCAACCTATACAAACATCAAAGTTACGATAGCGAACGATGATGTGATTGCACAGGGTGGGGAAGTTTATACGGTTTTAGATGATCAGAATGTAAACGTAGTTGTTTACGCAAAACGTTCAGTGATTCAACAGATTAAGTCAGATGATATTGTGGCTACTGCGGATATTAAAGAAATGGATTCCAGGACAGGGTTGATACCAATTTCAGTATCAATTCCAAAGTATAGTGGATCTTATCAGTCGGCAGAGGCTGCTCCGAGAAATATACAGATTAAGACAGAACCGACAGGTAAGACTGTATTTACACTGACTGTTAGCACAACAGGAACGCAGCGTGACGGTTATCAGATTGGAGAGATGAAAGTTAATCCTGAAAAAATAACGATTACAGGAGCAGAATCAACAGTAAAATCAATTGATAAAGCCGTAGCGAAGATTAATGTAGATGGAATTTCAAAAGATGAAGAACTTACAGCAGAACTTGTTTTATATGATGCATCGGGAAATGTAATCAATCAGGGACAGCTAAGTAATAATCTTGGAGAAGATGGAATCACTGTAGATGTGACAGTGATGAGGATCAAGACGGTTCCATTAAAATTTGAAGCATCTGGAACACCGGCAGATGGATATGAATATCTCGGTTGTTCGAGCGAACCGGCGAGCGTGCAGATCTGCGGAAAAGAAGAGGCCTTATCCCAGATTGAAAGTATCAATATTCCAGCATCTGAATTGTCTATCGCTGGGGCAACAGAGAAGATAGAGAAAGCATTTGACATTACAGATTATCTGCCGGAAGGTGTAGAACTGATTGAAGGCGCTTCAGGAAAGGTTACCGCAACTGCAATGATCGAACAGTTGGGAAATCGTACAATTGAGTTTATGGTTGCATCCATCAAACAGAATTATCTGGCAAAAAATCTTCAGGTAAGTTATGAGCCAGATGCTGAGGTGACACTTGTATTTCAGGGAGAGAAAGATACGCTGGATAGTCTGGATATCAGTAATGCAGTATCGGTAAATCTCCAGAATTACACGAAGGAAGGCACTTATGACATACCGGTAGAAGTAGACCTTCCGGATGGAGTAACGTTGACAAAACCAGTGACAGTGCAGCTTATATTGACTGAAAAGAATCTACAGAGGATGAACAACCGGAAAAATGACGCTGAGACAAATTAGTGATACTTCATATTAATTAAAAAAAAGTAGGTTTAAATTAAAAAAGAATTAAGAAGGCTGGCACTGACAGTTTTTAATGCATATTATATGATGTTGAAGTTAAAACTTCAAACTATCAGAGAGATAGAATAGGAGAATAACATGGTAAGCGATAAAGTAGTGATCAAAAATCCGACAGGACTTCATTTAAGACCGGCAGGATTGTTTTGTAAAACTGCGATGCAGTACAAGAGCAAGATCACAGTGTACAAGAAAATGAAAAATGAAGAAGTGAATGCAAATGCCAAAAGTGTATTAAGTGTACTGGGTGCATGCATAAAAAGCGGAGATGAGATTACAATTATTTGTGAAGGAGAAGACGAAGAAATAGCACTTTCAGACATGGTTCAACTTGTGAAAGATGGATTGGGAGAATAAGTGGTGTTTATAAACTGGTATATTGTAACAGTGAAGAGACATTAGGAGGAAAAAAAGAAATGAGCAAAGCAACATTAGTAATCATGGCGGCAGGCATTGGAAGTCGTTTTGGAGGCGGAATCAAGCAGCTGGCTCCAATCGGACCAAATGGAGAGATTATCATGGACTACTCCATCTATGATGCATTAGAAGCAGGGTTTGACAAAGTTGTATTCGTTATCCGCAAAGATCTCGAGAAAGATTTCAAAGAGATCATTGGCAACCGTATTGAAAAAGAAGTAGAAGTAGCATATGCATTTCAAGAGCTTGATGATATTCCGGAAAAATTCAGCGGAAAATTCACAGGAAGAACAAAACCTTGGGGAACAGGTCAGGCAATTCTTTGCTGTAAAGATGTGGTGGATGCTCCATTCCTTGTAATTAATGCAGATGATTATTATGGAAAAGAAGCATTTAAAGAGGCATACAGTTATTTGACAAACCTTCCATCTGCTGATATAATGCAGATTAAAATTGTTCTAATTTAAGAAAAGGGATGTAAGATGGCAAAACGAAAAGGATCTGCTGGCAATTCTGCACGCAGACATATAAGGAAGATAAAAAAAAGTACAAATCAAAAGTATTCCCGCAGATCAATTCTGGGAAGTAATAAGCTATTCCCGCAGGGGACTTTGTGTATCATTCTTCAGACGATTGCCAGTATAGCCTTAATGGCGGTATTGTATTTGTTAGGAATGATTCCGGACAAGTATCTGATACTGGCAGCAGCAATACTGTTTTTCTTATGGTGTGTGACACTGAATTCACAGGTGGCAAGGAGAAAACGGGGGACTTTGGGAAAAGTGTTCAGTTTACTTATGGCTGTTGTGATGTTTACAGGAAGTTATTATGTCGCTCAGGCTAATAATATGATTGGAAAGATCACAGGCAGCAACTATAAAGTAGATAAGATGGTTGTTGCAGTGCGAGCAGATGATTCGGCAGAGACAATAGAAGATGCGGCAGACTATACGTATGGTGTACAGTTTGAGAAAGGTGCTGGCAATATACAGACAGCTGTGACCGATATTGAAAAGCAGATTGGCGTTGATACGATCGAAGTAAAAGAGTATGATTCTGTCCAGACACAGGCACAGGCTTTGATTGATGGGGATTGTGATGCAATCATTTATAACAGTGCATATACAAGTCTGATGGAAGAAGCAGTAGATGGTTATAGCGATAAAGTGAAAGTGTTGTATACATTTAATATACGTGTTGAGTTGGATTTCGGAAATTCAACAGGAGCAACAGATGACAGTATTATAAAAGAACCATTTACAGTTTATATCAGTGGTATTGATGTTTATGGTGATGTATCAGAAACAAGTCGAAGTGACGTGAATATTATTGCAGTTGTGAATCCGCAGACACATCAGATTTTATTAGTAACTACTCCGCGTGATTACTATGTTCCTATTCCGGGAGTTTCAGGAGGACAGAGAGATAAGTTAACACATGCGGGAATCTATGGTATAGATACATCTATGAAAACTTTGGGTGAATTGTATGAGACGGATATTAATTATTATGCGAGATTGAATTTTACTTCATTAATTGATATTGTAGATACACTTGGCGGAATTGATGTATATTCTGAATTTGCATTTACGACAAGTAAAGATTCAGAATATACTATGGATGTTCAGGAAGGGTATAATCATTTTAATGGTAAAGAAGCTCTTGCATTTTGCAGGGGAAAGACACAATCTTCCTGATGGAGACAATCAGAGAGGAAAAAATCAGCAGGCGGTTATTACTGCAATGCTAAAGAAGTGTCTGTCGCCTACAATGCTTTTTGAAGGCAAATGCAATTATGGAACAGGTCAGCAAAGATGTTGAGACAAATATGTCTCAGGAACAGATCAATGCTCTGATCAAGTATCAGTTGAATAATAATGCAACATGGACAATCCAGTCTATAGCAGCAGAAGGAACGAATACAAAAGGTACTTGTTATTCCAGTGGAGATACAGAACTCTTTATTATGGAACCGATTGAATCTTCTGTGCAGAATATTATTGATTTGGTGAATGTTGTTGAAGAAGGCGGCATATTGACCGAAGGAGAAAAATTAAATTAAGAATGGGTAGAGGAGGCGCAGAAATAGTAAGAAGCGTCTCCTTTTTTTTAAAGTTGATTGGTAATGATTTCAAAAACGTAATGCAGAGAAATATAAAACCTGCACAATTTATGAAAAAATAAGTATAGACATTGAATAATGGAATGAAATTTGATAATATATAAGTTATGTAAAAAACTTGTAATAATTTGTAACATTGTTAATGGAGAGGATTTCTATGAAAAATATATTCAGCTTAAAAACATCAAAATCCAGAATGATATTACTATTTATTGTAGATGTCATTACAATTATAGTGAATTCTTATCTGGCATTGATTGTTAGATATAAAATGGATGGGAACACGGTTCCTGTGGAAGATTTGGCAAGTGTTAATACGTATTTGTTGATTAATATAGTTACTACAATGATCATCTTTCTTTTATTGAATTTATATAATAGAGTCTGGTCATATGCAAGTCTTTATGAGGCGCTACTTGTTTGTGCAGCGGCAATTTTATCAACAGCATTTCAGGCATTTGGAATGAGTCTGCTTTTATTTGACAGTGCCAAGAAGTTTTCATTTGTTCTATTTCTTTTTTTCTTGACAATGACAACTTTGATCACAAGATTTTCTTATCGTATTTTGCATGCTCTTCAAAGAGGTATCTCAAAGAACACAAATCGTCCAATCAATACAATGGTGATCGGAGCAGGCGAAGCCGGTAATATAATAATCACCGAGATGAAAACAAGCAAACATTTAAACAGAAATGTTGTGTGTGTAATTGATGACAATCCATCAAAAACCGGAAAATATATTCGCGGAGTACGCATTGTCGGCGACCGTACGAAAATTAAAGAGGCTGCGAAAAAATATGATGTAGATGAGATTATGCTTGCAATTCCATCTGCTGATAATAAAGACACCAGAGATATCCTGCGTATTTGTAATGAAACAACCTGTAAGCTGAAGGTACTTCCAGGCGTGTATCAGCTGATCAATGATGAGGTAAGTGTCTCAAAATTAAGAGAAGTTTCTATTGAGGATTTGCTGGGAAGAGATACTGTGAAGATTGATATTGACAGTATTGCCGGATATGTGAGAGGCAAGAGCGTTCTTGTAACGGGAGGTGGTGGCTCTATCGGAAGCGAGCTTTGCCGACAGATTGCTGCACATAATCCGAGAATGCTTATTATTTTTGATATATATGAAAATAATGCATATGATATACAGCAAGAATTAAAAAAGAAATATCCAAAACTTAGATTAGAAGTGCTTATTGGTTCAGTTCGTAATACAAAGAGAATTGAAAGTGTGATGGATCTTTATCGACCAGATGTAGTGTATCATGCAGCGGCACATAAGCATGTCCCGCTAACATTATGGGGGCGTCCAAGAGATTATGTGAGATGATCATTCAGACATTCAGTAGATATTCCAAGACGGAATTTGTTGCTGTGCGTTTTGGAAATGTGCTTGGAAGCAATGGAAGTGTCATTCCACTTTTTAAGAAACAGATTGCAGCCGGAGGTCCTGTGACAGTTACACATCCGGATATTATCCGTTTCTTTATGACAATTCCGGAAGCTGTATCATTGGTAATGCAGGCAGGCGCATTGGCTCATGGAGGAGAAATCTTCGTGCTTGATATGGGTGAGCCGGTTAAAATTGCTGATCTTGCCAAGAATTTAATTCGTTTGTCAGGTTATACTCTTGGTGTGGACATGAATATTGAGTATACAGGACTTCGACCAGGAGAGAAAAATTGTATGAGGAGATTCTTACAAAAGAGGAAGGTTTACAGAAGACGGCAAATAATCTGATTTATGTGGGACAACCGTTAGAATTTGATGAGGTACATTTCTTAAGCGAGTTGAAAAAACTCGAAATTGCTGCATCAGAGGAATCAAGGGATGTGAAAAAATCGTATCTGGAATTGTTCCGACGTATCATATCAGAGAAGAAGATAAGGAACGTGATGAAGAGATGTACGAAGAATTGTTAAGTCTTGGAAAAGCGAGTCACGAAGAACCAGTTGTGGAGGATAGATAGATGGAAAACAGACATATAGCATTTTCACCACCGGATATTACGGAGGAAGAGATTGCAGAGGTTGCAGATACTTTAAGAAGTGGATGGATAACTACAGGACCTAAGACAAAGAAATTCGAAAACGAAATAGCAGCATTTTGCCATACGAGTAAGGCAGTTTGTCTTAACTCAGCTACAGCATGTGCAGAGATGAGTTTACGTGTTCTTGGAATTGGTCCGGGGGATGAAGTGATTACAAGTGCGTATACGTATACTGCATCAGCAAGTGTTGCAGTACATGTAGGTGCAACACTTGTATTAGTAGATACTCAGCCGGATTCTATGAGATGGATTATGAAAAGCTGGAATCTGCAATTACAGAGAAAACAAAGGCAATCATTCCGGTTGATCTTGAGGGGTGATTTGTGATTACGACAAGATATTCGACATTGTAGAAAAGAAAAAGTCATTATTCCGTCCGAGCACAGAGATACAGAAAAAGATGGGAAGAATAGCGGTAGTAGCCGATGGTGCGCATGCATTTGGTGCTACAAAAAAATGGAAAGCATAGTGGAGAAATTGCAGATTTTACAAGCTTTTTCTTTTCATGCAGTAAAGAATCTTACAACAGCAGAAGGCGGAGCAGCAGTCTGGAGAGATATTGACGGAATAGATAATGAAGAAATTTACAAACAGTTTATGCTTCTTTCTCTGCATGGTCAGTCTAAAGATGCTTTGGCTAAGACACAGCTGGGAGCGTGGGAGTATGACATTATTGCGCCGTATTATAAATGCAATATGACAGATATTATGGCATCTCTTGGACCAGTTGAGAAGATACCCATCGATTTTGGCAAGAAGAAAAGAAATTATAGAAAAATACAATGAAGGATTGAAAGATCTGGATCTTAGTGTATTGAACCATTATGGGGATGATTTTTGCGTCAAGTGGTCATTTGTATCTTGTCAGATTAAATGGAAAGACAAGAGAAGAATGCAATGCAGTAATTACAAAGATGGCTGAAGCAGGCGTTGCAACAAATGTTCATTACAAACCGCTTCCACTTTTGACAGCATACAAAAATCTTGGATTTGATATCAAAGATTATCCGAATGCTTATGCACTATTTGAAAACGAGATTACTTTTACCACTCCATACAAAACTGACAGATGAGGATGTAGAGTATGTGATTGAAACATTTAGGAAATGTGTAAGTGAGGTTTAAAAGATGTGCAGATGGGACGAATTGCCTCAGAATATGCAAGTGAAAGAAGTAAAAAGATATTATGATATTTTGCAGCGGCATAAAGCAAGTTTGATTCTGAAGCGTCTTTTTGATATAATAGTAGCAGGTGTGTTGCTTGTGCTTTTATCACCACTGCTTTTGATACTAGCAGTTTGCATTAAACTGGATTCTAAAGGTCCGGTTTTCTTTCGACAAGTAAGAGTGACGACATACGGTAAGACTTTTCGGATTTTTAAATTCCGTACGATGGTTAACAACGCAGATAAAATCGGAACGCAGGTTACCACGAAAGGTGATACCAGAATAACAAAAGTAGGAAAAGCATTACGCGGATGCAGATTAGATGAACTACCGCAGTTGCTCAACATATTATCTGGAGATATGACTTTTTGTAGGCACCAGACCAGAAGTTGAAAAGTATGTAGCCCAGTATACAGATGAAATGAAGGCGACACTGTTAGTGCCAGCAGGAGTAACATCAAGGGCGAGTATTGAATATAAAGATGAAGACAAGCTTCTTGAATCAGCAGAGAATGCAGATCAGGTTTATATCGAACAGATTCTGCCAGAAAAGAATAATTTGAAAGCAATTGAAGAATTTAGTTTCTGGCAAGATATCAAGACGATGTTAGCAACAGTAATAGCAGTTATAAAATAACAAAGGTATGAAGGAGAACTCACAATGAACGTATGGATTGTGAATCATTACGCCATTCCACCGAGTATGGGGGGATTGGTGAGGCATTATTATTTTTTCAAAGTACCTTCAGAAGAAGGGACATTCGGTGAAAATCTTTACATCCAGTAAGATTCATAATACAGATATTAATATGATCAGGGATAAATCTCTTTATAGAGAAGAGATGGAAGATGGTGTAGAGTATACCTTTGTTAGAAGCCGTGATTATAAAGGAAATGGAATGGACAGAGTTATCAATATGATGGATCTTCCATTTAAAACCTGGAAGGCAATGAAGCGGTTTTATAAGAAAGAAAAGCCAGATGTGATTTATACATCTTCTCCAGATTTATTTGTTGCATTATTTGCATTATTATTTGGTAGAAAGCATAAAATACCAGTTGTTGTGGAAGTACGAGATTTATGGCCGGAGTCGATTGTAGAATATAATGGTATGTCTCGAATGAATCCAATTATTCAAGTACTGTATCAGCTTGAAAAATGGATTTACGTACACGCAGATCAATTGATTTTTACAATGCCGGGCGGAAAAGAGTACATATGCGATAAGGGCTGGACGAAAAAAGTTAATATCAATAAAGTAAATCACGTAAATAATGGCGTCGATTTAGCAGAATTTGAAGAGAATAAAAAATTATATAACCTTGAGAATAGCCAGATTGCGAATGATAATGCATTTAAAGTAGTTTACATGGGATCTATTCGAAAAGTAAATAATCTTCAGACATTGGTTGATGCTGCAAAAGAATTGAAAAATCAGGATATTCATTTTTATATTTATGGAGATGGCACAGAAAAAGACATGCTTGAAGATGAGTGCAGAAAGTATTCATTGAATGTTAAATTTGAAGGGCGTGTAGAAAAGAAATATATTCCGTATATTCTGAGCAATGCTGATTTGAACATAATTAATGTTCAGGAGGCAGGCTTAAATAAATACGGATGCAGTTGGAATAAACTGTTTGAGTATATGGCGAGTGAAAAGCCGATTTTATGTAATCTTCCGGTGAATTATGATTTAATAAGAGAGAAAAATTAGAATTGCAAAGCGATTTGCGAATGGAAAAGAATATGCGGAAGAGATTACAAAGTTTCGTCAACTTACTTCAGAAGAATACGGAGAGTATTGCCAACGTTTAAAAGAATGCGCACAAGAGTATGATTATCAGATACTGACAAATAAAATTGAGCGGATTTTTAAAAAGGCAATTGATAGTTCAAAACGATAAGTTTGTTTTGAAGAGAAGCGAGATAGTAGGAAAGCACGATTACCTAAATATATTCTTTCAGTATGGGAAGTGATGTATATGATTTCCCCATATGAAAGCAGGGTGAAAAATCATATTTTAAAAAGAAATGTGAGAAGTGCTTCTTATTTGGCCTCAACAAGTAATTGTATGGCTGTCCAACTGAAAAAAGTAATGCAGGATGAAAAACTGGAAATTACGATTACCCCATTTGGAGTGGATTTAAATAAGTTTGATCCGAAAAAGTATAAAGAAATAGAAAAAGAAGAGCTGATAATAGGGAATATAAAAGCTTTAGAAGAAATTTATGGTATCGAAGAAATGATTCTTGCATTTCGGGATCTGAAAAAGGAATTGGAACAGGAGCATTATTCAAGGAAAATTAAATTATTAATTTATGGTTCGGGAAGCAAAAAAAGAACAGTATGAAGATCTGATCAATAAGCAGAACCTGCAGGATTCTGTTTTCCTGAAAGGGAAAATACCTAACACATAAGCGAATTTG
>VOFI01003066.1_pt1 | contig 28881 bp, 39 predicted proteins | sample 5384131 | NCBI WGS metagenome assembly VOFI01 (sample SAMN12384728, study PRJNA508395) | human gut metagenome | isolation source: healthy gut H | host: Homo sapiens
GCCGTCCAGAACGACAGGGAGAAGCAGACGTGACATCTTCGAGGCGGAAGAGCACCCTACGTTGGGCAAACTGCGCGACCCATACCGCTTCAGATATCGCAAGGAGGTGAAACTGTCCGGTACCTATCACGTCATGGTTGACAAGCATAACTATAGTGTACCATACCAGTATGTCGGGCAAAAAAGGTGAGCGCTGTGGGACTTGGATACCGTGGAGGTTTGACTCCGGGAGTTCTCGCATAGCCATCCATCAGCGTCGCCAAGGTTCTGGTACAGCACGCTTGGACAGACATATGCCAGACAAACATCTTGCCTACAAGCACGGACAGGGATATAATGCCGCCTATTTCCTGGAGGGAGGCCGCATTGGTCGGCTTCTAACACCACTGCCGCAGTCCAATCCATCCTCAATCGCACGAATCACCACAGTCGTACGGCAAGGGGTCCTCAAGCGCCTGGCAAGGAGGCTGAGAAGGCCTGCAAGCGTCTGGCAGGTTGTTCATCCATCACCTACACGACCATCCGCAATGTGTTGGAAGAACGCTGACCAAGTTGACAGGGGAAGAAACAGTCTCAAATGTGCCACAGAACGACTATGTGGAGAGGCGCGGAGGCGTTATATGAACATTTAAACATATATAGTAACATGAGCTACAGAACTCTCTATCTCAATATGAACAGCTTTGTGGAGAAAGTTGCACTCAGCAAGCTGGATGGGTCGTACCTGAGGATGGTCTGGAAAAGTATGACTTGCTCATATGGGATGACTTCGGGTTGCAGCCAATGGATGCGACAAGAGACCAGAACCTTCAAATCTAGAAGAGAGATACGAAAGAAAGTCCGTCATTCATTATCGCCTCACAGCTTCCCATTGCTAAATGGTATGCGTCAGCTGATAAACCATTGAAAGCTGTCGTTGGTATAGCAATTTCTCCAATACATTTGAGCATTGCAAATCTGCATTCCGCTTGAACCACTTCTGCAATCGGGCATGATAGAGAGGATTGTTCATGGTACAGGAAAGAAATGCAACTCCACAGGTACACCATCCATTGTTGTTTCAAGATGATGAAACCTTATATCATCCTCTAGTTTAAAATGGCACTTAGCATATTCCGTGATCTGTTCACTGCTTGCATTCACCCAAACATCAATATCCCCAGGAGTACGGGAATACACATTCGGATGCATCAAGGCATTCCCTTGTCCTTTCAATATGCAGCATCTCAATCCATTCTCCCTCAGCATAGAATAGAGCTTGCTCGCCACAGTATTCACTTTCATGTTCTGTCTGCGAATCTGTTGCGCCTTACCCATCCAAGTCATTAGCAAGTCCCTTTCTATCGGATTCTGCTTTAACTCATCTGAGTATTCTCTTCCCAATCGCTCAATACCATTAAAGCAAAGCCCCAATATTGCCTGCTTAGAAGCAAAAGAATACAGTTGCTGCCAGTTTATATCAGCAACAACATATCATATTATTCAGATATCATTTATTCAGATATGCAATAAACTAACATCTTCCACGTTTCTATAATATAAAAAATAGAAACATGAGATTACGACATATCCATAGTATAACTAAACAAATTTGCCTCCTTCTTTGGCGAATCCTTGATGTCATAGACCGCAAGCTCGGACCAGGGCCAGGCGACCATCGCCTCTAACCCGCATTCAAGACAAAGTTTTACATAAACTTTGCCTTAATGAATTGTGGCACCTTCCAAGCCATTTTCATCAGCTTTGTCAATGCCACAGGCTTAAAGCCATAGCCAGAATAAACTCGGATATCCTCATCCCACATTTTCTTACGCTTGGCAGAATCAGTACTCATACCACCCATGCGCATTCTCGTTACAAATTCAGGGAGATACGCAACCTTCAGATGGCAGTTATACAGATAGTTCACCAGGAGGTTGGTATCAGCAGCAATCTTGTAGCTCTCATCATAGAGACCACATTTCATCATCACATCACGCTTGATATAGCAAGTAGGATGTAATGGCAGCCAACCACATCTCACCTTCCAGCGAGCATACTTGCCTCCAATCCATTTTCTCACCACCTTATTGGTATTCTGCTCATTCACAAAGATACCATCAGCATAGAGAAAATCACAATCAGTTTCCTCCATTTTCTTCACAACATGTGATACCGTATCCTTGGCAAACATAAAGTCATCCGAATGGCAAAGAGCAATCACATCACCCGTTGCCATACGAATACCCTTGTTGATAGCCTCATACATACCATGGTCAGGCTCAGAGATAAACTTCACCTTGTCCCCATATCCGGCGATAGCCTCACGGATAATCTGAGCAGAATGATCCTTAGAAGCACCATCCACGATGATATACTCGATATCAGGATAATCCTGCGCCAACACACTCTCTATAGCACCGCGAATCGTCTTCTCACGGTTGTAACAACTAGTTATAATCGAAACTTTCATTTAATTTATCTCATTAGTGTCCAATAAAATTGGACACTAATGAAAACTTATCTGTTATTATGGCGTAATTATTTTCCAAACTCTTTTATTCTCTGTTCCTCCTTTAAAGAGCATACAAGCAGTTGCCCATGCTTTTCAGCTACAATATAACCATCCAAGCCTTTGCTTATCTTCTCGCAAGTTGGGAAGAGTTTACCTACTACCTCTTTCTCCTGATTTGTATAGAAAGAAGGTGCCATCTCATCCATGATGCTTGCAAGGTTTGGTTGGAATGTTTGGATAGCCTTACTGATGGTATCAATGTTCCATACGAAGATACCTGCATTCCAATAGTAATTGCCAGCGGCAAGGTATTGCTCGGCTGTTTCACGGTTTGGCTTTTCCTTGAAAGCCTCAACCTTGTAGATTTCATCTACGGATGTTGGCTCTGCTGCAGCGATATAGCCATAGCCTGTTTCTGGACGGCTTGGCTTGATACCGATTGTAACGATAGCGTTCTTATCGGAAGTATAGTTCAATGCCTTGCTGAGTACTCGCTGATACTCCGAAGTATTGATCACCAAAGCATCGGATGGTGTCACCACGATGTTGGCATCAGGATGCTTCTTCTGATCTTCCAGCAGGCATAAGCGGTAACATGGGGTAGACATAGGCCAGAAGCGGCTACCTATACCGCCTGCCATAATCAAAAATTTGTATATCGTTATTCATATTAGTATATTATTTGCCTCTATTTTAATCGAAAGAAATTCTTATCATTCAAACATAAATTTGTTAAGAATTTAATATGATCATTTCTTTATTTCATCAAAAAGATATCTTACTTTTAATCTTATTTTATAATAAAGTTGATAAATAGGGTTGATTATATTATATATATAAGAGAATGGAATAGCATGAGATTTGTCTATAAAACAAATTAGTTTACATATTAACCACTGAGAATCATAATCTTCAAAAGATACCACATCAAATTTATGAGAAAACCATTGTAAATTTCTCTGAGTTTTTTTGTTTCCCACATAGGTTTTAGCGTTCCTCAAATTTCGCCAAAATCTTAATGTATATGAATTTGGATATTTTTTTAACACATAAGCTGCATAACATTCAAATTCACTAAAACCAGATAAATTAATTTGTTTCAGAGGAATTGAATACAAAATATTCTCATAGAAACTACTTTTAAAAGCTGTTCCTTTTGTTATTAAATCCTTTATAAGGCATTTCATAATCTCAACATTTATCAGCATATGCTCTGCAATAAAAGACTTATGGACTTTCTTTTTTAGAAAGTTATCGCAAATTAATGCATCTTGGGTAGGATTATAACATTCATCTCTTTTTTCATATTGACGATAGTCCAAATAAGCCTTGCCATCTTTATCAAAAAAATCTATTTTATTAATTGGAATTGTGTCTGAATCCCATATTAAATAATAGCTATCTTGACAAAAATAAGAATAAGCCATCTTTAAAAATTGTTGAAAATACCATCCTGTTCTTTTATCAGAGCCCGAAATTTTTCTTTTTATACTCTTAACATTATCAAATGACAAACTAGGATATAAGGTATCTTCATTAAGAAACACTACTTCCTTAATACCAGACAATTTATTCCCTACTTGTTCATTCCCAATTACAACTATTCGTTTGCATGGCAAATTTGATTTTAGATAAACAATATTATCTAGAAAAGTTGGCAAGTCAACAATCGTTAGTGGTACTACCACATCTAATTTTACATTATTCATCACTACATTCTAGAATATTTAAATTTGAAACTCTCAACTATTGCATATATAATATGCTTATAAGACAATTTTAATTCAGTTTTCTTAAATAACCATTTTATAATCTGTAATTTTCCATTTGATGCTATATCCACAGAAATAATATTTATTCGTTTTTTTATAAAATAGTTATCCAAACGATCAATAGATAACTTACGTAATAATTCATCAGTACCTTCTGCTTGATAAGAGGTTAGTAATTTAGTAAGATATAACTGATGCAGAAAATTTGCTGATAATTTAACATCTGAACTTCCTGAAGATGTAATTGAATATCTATTTACTCTATAGCAAAAACAAGGCTCATTACAATTACCGAGACCTTTTTCATTAATACTATAAAAAACAGACAAATCATCACTTCCCCAAGCCAATGGTAACTTAAAAAAACCACCTCGTTCTCGTAAACAACGCGTATTGAACAAGAAATCACCTATAAATTGTTGACGTCCATCAATTCTATGCCATATCGCAGAACTCAAAGATTCACAAGCCGGCCGAGCCTCTTGAATGTAAATAGGCTGAGAATCTTCATCAATAAGAATTGTTCTACCATGATAAACATTACAATTAGGATAATTCTCAATAATCTGAACATAATTTTTCAAACTATCTCTTGGCAATTTATCGTCATCTCCTATTAACATTATATAGTCACCTGTGGTATGTTGCAAACAAAGATTCCAATTATCCACAACATTAATTGCTCCACAATTTTTGGGGTTGATAAAATATTTAATTCTATCATCACATAAAAAAGGTTCAACTATACTAGTTAAATCATGTGGCGAGTGATCATTAACTATCACCAATTCCCAATCATTATATGATTGCTGAACAACAGATTCTATTGCTTCTTTAAGAAAATTAGCTTTATATGCTGGTATTGCTATTGTTATTTTCATATTCATCAAATATTTTTAAAAATCTTTTTGCTTGTTCTAATAAAGAATACTCAGATGATAATTTTTTAGAAATTGATTGAAGCTTAGCTTTATCCTTCTTTTGTAATTTTAACTTCAAAATACAAGACAACTGTTGATAATCCATAGGTGAAAAGTAATCAACAAGTTCCATTGTAGCTTCTCTTAAAGTATCTATATCAGAACATATTACTGGCGTTCCATATATGGCAGCTTCAACAGGTGTCAATCCAAATCCTTCCATTAATGAGGGACTAACAAAAACATCTGCATTTTGGTACAAATATGCAACTTCTGAATCTTCTAGAATTCTATCAATCAAAATTACACGTGTTTGAAGGTTATGCTCAACTATATAAGGTTGGAGTACTTCATTCCAATAAGAAGTAATTTTTCCCTTCAATATCAGTATATGGGGTATCTCGTCCTTTATAATTTCAAAAGCTTTAATTAAAGTTAGTGCATTTTTATATTCAAACAAAGTATTTATATCTAGAATATACTTGCAATTTTGAGGAACTTCTTTTACTTTTTTCGTAAAAGCACATGTTTCAACGCCATTATGTACAACCTGAATTTTATTAAATAACTTTGGAATCATATCTAAAATATGTTTTTTTTCAGAATTCGAGATTGTAATGATTTGATCAAATCTAGAGATTTGAAACAACATAAAATATTTATAAGCAAGTGCTACTAAAAAACTATCTGAAAATATTTTCAACTTTTTGAACGTCATGTAAGATTCCTATACCATTTAAATTTCTAGGCAAGACGGATCTTGCAGAAATAAAAGGACAAAAAAACAGTCCAATCTTATAATCATTTATAATTTTAGATATTTTTCTTTTAAGTATCCAAAAATGCAAACTACCCCAAAATACAGTTTTAAAATCAAATGAAAAGATTCGACACTTAGAAAAACGAGCTGTAAAATAGTCTTTAGAAGAATTGTCTATTAATAATATGAAATCATCACACGATCTTAGTTTAAGAAAACTAGACACTAGTAATACAGAAACCCTTGAAAAGCCTATTGACAAATCAGCATTTCGTATAAACGATAAATCGATAAGTACTTTCATAATTACAACTTTGAGAATAAAACGTTAAACTGCGCTCTAGTAGCAGCATAGCTATAATACTTTTTATACAGGTCTCTGGATGACTTATTAAAACCATCTATTTGAGCTGACATATTATTAATATTCTTAATATATGCTTTTGCATCTTCACATACACAAACCTCAGTTTTTGTCACCTTGTAACCTACCACAGCCTCAGGAGATGCGAAAATAAACTTTCCATATTTTAAAGCCTCTGCAGTTTTTACTTTCATACCAGAACCTGACAATATTGGCATAACCATAAAACGAACAGATGCATATAGTTTATTTAAATCTTCCACATAACCCAAAACTTGCAATCTATCTATACCACAGAACTCATCTCTTAAGAACTCCATCCCAGATCCAGCGATTACAAGATTAATTTTAGTAAAGGGTAGTACATTTTTAACAAACCATCTTATTCCTTCAATATTTGGTGGAAAATTACTACCCAAAAATAGAGCTGTACAATTACTTGAAGGTAATTTTATATCCGAAGATATATCATCGTCTTTCAAACTGATAGGAATTTGCATATCAGGATATCTTCCATACCTCTTAAAGATGCCACTAGCATCTCTATCATTATAGCATATAATTCGATCTGAATATTTACAAGCTTTTTTCTCATTTATCCAAGCATTTTAAGTTTTGGATATTTTAGTTTAATTTTCTCCGCTAAAAAACCTAAATTTGAACTATCAAGCCAAACAAGATCAATATTATAGCTCTTAATATCCGCAAAAATTTCATTGACTATTTCTTTATCTACTCCAAATATATTCCGATTTTTAATCTCAAAAAAATATTTTCTACAAATATTCATTGCTTTATAATCTAGAAATTTATAAAAAACACTTTTCTGACCAAAATATTCCTTCAGAACTTTCTGATTTCTCTTGTTACCAACAACTCCTCCACTAGGAGATATTAAATTCTCAGATATGTATAAAACTTTCATTTTACAATTCCTTTCTTTTGAAATTTATCTATAAAAATTAAATAAGAACACGTTGCAATGGCAATGGAATCAAAAACATTCATCAATGTAAAACTACTCAAAACAATAAATAATAGCATTCATATCACTCAAATGATACCACCCGTATCACTCAAACAGTACCGGCTATATCACTCAAATGATACCGATGTACTATACGACGTTTGACTACGTTATTTCAACATGTGAACACAGTAGTTCACTGTTAGAATTAACATTATGTCAAACAAAAACATTTCAATGATGAAACTTAAAAGAATCATCCAAATGTTGAGTGAGGGTAAATCCTTTAATGCTATCTGTAAGGACACCCACTCAAGCAAGACAACGGTGTCAATTTACAAGAAACTTGTGGATGACACCAAGTTACCTTATGTGGAGCTACTCGAAAAGAGCGACTCCGAGTTGGAAAAATTGCGTTTCTCCAAACTCTCCAAGCCTGCAGAGGATGTCCGCAAGGCTCCTCTGCAGGAGATGATGCCGGAAATCATCAAACGTCTGGGCAAACGCTACGCAAACATCCAGCTGGTTTATGAGGAGTTTTATCTGAAGCAGGAGGGGGAGCACTATGGCTACACCCAGTTCAAGAACCATGTGCAGTCATATGTGGAAGCCCACAGCTACTCCTATCACAACACCTACACTCCCGGTGAGGAGTGGCAGATAGACTTCGCTGGCGATGCGCTCTACCTGACAGACAAAAAGACAGGTGAGCTGACCAAAGTCACGGTTCTGGTCTGCGTAATGCCATACAGCGAGCTTCCTTTCCTGATGGCATTGCCGAACGCCACGACAGAATGGTTCTTCCACGGACTCAACAAGGGCTTGGAGTATATGGGTGCACTTCCACGCATAGCAAAGAGCGATAATATGCGCCAGTGGGTAAGCAAATCAGACCGATACAGTCCATCCCTGGCAGATGCCTGCATGGAATGGGGACTTTACTATGGCATCCAGCCAACAGCCTGCAGAGTGAGAAAGCCTAGAGACAAGGGACCAGTCGAGAGTTCCGTAAACCAGCTCTACACCTACATTTATGCCAGAATCCAGGACGAGGTGTTCTACGACATCAATGCCTTGAACAGCAGACTCTGGGAACTTCTTGACGAGTACTGCTCAAAGCCATACAAGGGCAGCACGAGATGGGACATCTTCAGGAGCGAGGAACTCCCCAACATGAACCCTCTCCCACAGACCATGCACCGTTTTCGCTACCGCAAGGAGGTAAAGCTAAGCAGCACATACCATGTGTGCGTCGGCTCGGAGCGTCACTTCTACAGCGTTCCCTACAAGTATGTCGGGCAAAAGGTAAAGGTTATGTGGGACACAGAACTTGTCGAGGTATATTGCGGTACAGAGTTCGTCTGTTCACACCCTCGCAGCTTTACGCCCTATGCTTACTCCACAAAGAAGGAGCACATGCCTGAGGCACACAAGGCTTACGAGAGAGGCAAGGAGCAGAATGCCTCTACCTTGCTTTGGCGAGCATCCTTCATCGGTGCATCTACTCAATGGGCTGTTGACACCATGCTGAAGAAGACTCGCTTCCCGCAACAGGCTTATGGTAACTGCAACGCACTTCTCGGTCTGGTGGACAAATATGGAAAGGAACGTGTGGAAAGAGCATGTCACATGATGAAGATGGAGACATCTACGGCATCGCTTCAAGTTGCCCGAAACATCCTCATGAACAACAGAGACTTAGCCATGGAAAATGGAGAAATCGTATCCCAAGTGCCAAAGAACGACAATGTACGTGGGGCTGGCGAATACTCCATTGTAATGGAACTCTATGCTAACGACGGAAAGGAGGAACAGGCATGACACTCAACGAAACTGTGGATATGCTGAAAAGCCTGAAGCTGAATGGTATGGCTGAGTCTTACAACGAGATGATGAACCTTCCAATCAACATGCGCCCATCGCTTGAACAGGCTATGGCTAGAATGATAGAGGCAGAAAAATGCCATCGTAGTAATGCGCTTACAGCAAAGCTTCTGAAGGCTAGCCACCTGCGCTATACTGCGTATGTGGAAGACATAGAGTGCTCGACTGCAAGAAACTTGACACGAGCCATGCTTGACGAGGTTGCCGATTGTAGATTTATACGCAATGGAGAGAATCTGCTCATTACAGGACTCACTGGCTGCGGCAAATCGTACTTAGCTTGCGCCATTGGACGGCAGGCATGTATGCTGGGCTTGAGAACTGAGTACATGAATATGAATCACTTTGTTGATACGATAGCCCAGTCAAGAATGGATGGCACCTTCCAGAAGTTGTTGAAGCGTCTTGACCGCAATGACTTGATCATACTTGATGACTTTGGCTTGGTGGCAATGAATGCGGATACCCGTATCGCACTGCTGCAAATCCTAGAAGACCGATATGAGAAGAAGTCGGTCATCATAGCATCTCAGTTACCTGTCGATAAATGGTATGACTACATTGCAGAAGCAACTTTGGCTGATGCTATCATGGATAGATTGGTGAACAGCAGTAATCTTATCAAACTGGAAGGACCGTCTATGCGCCAAAGAAGAAAACGATAGTCGGGTACTTTTGGTTATGGCTTGACAACGTAAAATCCGATATCGTCGTCACGGCTTATGTCATTTTATGACCACGTGACTATCACTCTTTCATAAAATCAAAATCTCCGACTCTGTCATTGTAATGTACAAAAATATCATCAATCAATGAAGAAATCTTATTCAAATTCGCCATTTTTGTCCGTATTTTATACTCTTCCGGAATAGGTAAATCTTCATAAAAAAATGAAGCACCATTCTTTCCAGTTATAATACAACATTTATGAATCACAGCCTCTCTAGGAAGCCTATCTTTTTTCCTGGGAAATTTCCAAAATCTATATATATTTTGGCCTTATCAAATAAATCATTTAATTCCGCTCTAGAATATCCAACTAAAGGAACAAACTTAAAGTTAGGATTTTTTTCTATTATTTTTTTTGTATAGGAAAATCCTTTTTTGGGATTATACAAAATTAGATTCTCTTTCTTTACATTGTTAACATGTTTTAATATATCTAAATTGATAAAATCAGAAAGAGGTAATATTTTTGAAAATCCCAATGAGTACAAAAAGTATTGAGCGTAATGTGATTGATAAAAATGAGTTATTCTTTTTTCTTCCTTTTTCATCAAATCAACAGAGTTCTTATCATTATACTTTCCCTTAAGTAAGTGTTCTTTTAAAATATGAGCTCTCGCTTTCAATGACTTATTAAAGTATAAAGCTTCTTTTAAACAAGCAGCATTAAAATGATTATCTACAGACATCCACCAAAAACCAAGTTTGATATTATTATATTCAAACATAAAATCAAAATAGATTTCAGGGAGTACCAACATGTTACTTTCACTATCAACTATCACTGATGCTATTTTGATGTTATATTTCAAATATGCTGGTGTAACCATCTGGGAAGATGAAATTTTCTTACCATCAACATATACTATATAAGCATCCAAACCTTTATCTCTCAAAATACTGACTAATTGATGAGACAATTCCACTCCACCTGTTGAAATTTTTACAGGTGCAAGAACATATATTTTATCATATTTCATTGTATTGTATTTTTATTTTAAATCTTTTATCCTTTTAGCAGGTGAACCTACATATAATCCATTTTCAATCGTGCTTTTAGTAACCAAGCTATTTGCTCCTATTATACATCCTTTTTTAATATGTACCCCAGGCAAGATTGTTGTATTTGCCCCTATCCAGCATCCATCATCTATTCGAATTGGGGCACTTACGCATTTTCCTGCTCTACAGCACTCATTACCTTGGATATGAAATGATGTAACGAATTTACACTCAAAAGCTACTGCAACATTTTCTCCTATCGTTATATCATCACTTAAATCTAAAAAGCACTTATAGTTTAAGAAGGAACCACCTCCCATTTTCAATTTTCTATTAATTCCTAAGAAACAAGAAGGATAAATCTTTGCATTTACATCAATCTCACAACCTAGAAAAATTGTATATTCTCCTACGAATACGGGGGGTAATTATAGAAGAAGCAACAACATTTATTAATATGTTATTGAGAAAATTACAAATCTTTTCTATCATATACTCATAAATAATATTAGTAATAAAAGAGCAACGAAATATTGCACTTAAAAGTTTTTTGCATCATTATTTCCTTACGACTATCTTTCATTGTCAGAATTCCAACTGTTCAAAATGAACCTTTGGTACGATAAATGAGTCAAGACATCTACGAAGATAGTCTTGAATGTTGTACGTAGGAATTACTATTGTTAATATCTTTTCCATGTCGATTAATATTTTTCTATTTTTAAAATCAGTAGACTTCATGCCGACAACCGAAAAGTAGCTTATAATAAAAGCCGAGGGCAATCTGCTTTCTGATTTCATAAGTTATATAAATAAGCTCTTAAATACTCCAAATTTGTAATACTAATGCATCATAGAGAGAATGTAAAAAACCGTCAAGTAACTTCTTCGCCTTCTTGCCTTGTGGCAAATGTAATTTTTCCAGCAATATCACACTTTCTTCACTATCTGGTTCATCTATCAAACATCTATAACGTTTCAGATAATCTGAATAACAAGTTTGATAAAAACCTGCCGTCAACTCTAAACGACCATCCTTCATGTCTACCAGAACAGAACGGCGACAATCAGAATAACTTTGTAACTTGATTATTACCCAACAGTGACTCCAAATACAAATTTACCCGATATTGGAAATAACGTAAAAAATTTATACGGATAATGTGCTACAACATCTGGTTTTATTTCTTGCCCCATCATTGCATACTTATCCAAAAAAGATACAAGATTATCTTTTAAGTCTTCAATTGCTAAACTACGCACAGACAATATCAAAGGATACATAAATCCTCTAATAGATGATTGGCCTACTGATTGATGCGTCAGAATTCGACGAACAACGAACGTATCCAAAGCCTTAGAAACAAGTTTTATCTTATTTTGAATATCCTTTTGCAAATCCGATTGATTAACAACAGATAAATATAAAGGGTATGCTAAAGAAGAAGCTACTCCATATGGATTTTGAACAAAAATTCTCGGATATAAACCATTTGATGATGTTTCTGAAACTCGAATTGACAAGAATATACTTATATAAAAACTTAACTCATCTGTGATTAAACTCTCTATTTTACTATCAGAAGTCAATTTGAATAACTTCATATTGTTTTTACCCAACGATGAAAACCAATACCGATAGCATCTACATCAGAGGTATCTTTTACATTCATCAGGTAGCGCCCTCTCAGCCAAGCCCTAAAGAAATCTTGTTCGCAATCTTTATCTACAGATATCAAACGTTGTATATTCTCTTTCCATTTTTGGTCACATCTACGCCTAACATCAGCATCTTTAATCTTAGAAAGAAGCAAACTTTTAAGCATTTCTGAAGATGTTAGATTAAGTCCTCTATCATTCATTGTCTCAAATATTGTATAGGCATTATCATCTGAATAAGATAAAATCTGCACTAACACTACTTTATTTAGCAACCAATAAGAAAATAAAATAATTCTATCCACATCTTTCAGACGTTCAGGAAACAAATCCTCAATATCTGTATAGCGACTTAAGATATTAGACTCTGACACACTCATATTTGTTCTATCAAAATCAATATCTTTATATAGATAATCCATTACTCGCTCACGTCCTTCTATATTTAGATTATATGCTTCCTTTCTAAAGCTACGCTTATAGATTAAACTATCTAAATCATCTTTCGTATCAGGAAAATTCTTCACTATATATATGAGTAAAAGAGTTAACGACGTTAGACGTTGCTGTCCATCGATAAGAGAATACATGGTATGATGTCTACTGACAATATAAGGTCCCATGAAATATGGTTTATAGGCTGGTACATCGTCTATAGTGTCCCCATTCTTATAAGACTCATGAAAAGCAAAATCTAAGTCATATATGAGTTGTTCTATATGTTTCTTCTCCCATTTATACTCTCGTTGAAAATAATCGATTACATACCTATCTTCAAACACTTGAGCCAGGCTCATACCCTGTCCATCAATTTTATTTTCCATAATTCACTTAATAAAAATCAGTAACCAATATTTTAAGTAATGCAAAGGCATGCTCATAAACCTGCAACATTGTACTGTTTATTTCAATTTCACCATGAACAGCCTTACATCTCAAATCATAGAGTACGTCGATTATGGCAGCTGCTAAAACTACATAGTCATTGGTATAATTACTACCTTCAATCCTTATACGACCATGCCTGGTATCCTTAACATCCTTATGTATAACAGGTCCTATAGTTTTAAACAATTCCAATGCCACTTTTTTGTTATCGCGTGTCCAACTATTCTTTTTGAACTCTTCATTCAATTTAACAAAATCGTGTTTATTCAAATGAATCGTTTTTACCTCATGAGTTACTAAATTCTCTTTAATTACATCTATACTCTTTGCAGGTTTACCGAACTCATTTCCATCTTTATAACGTCTAGCAACATATTTTATACCTTCGACAATCTTTTGATCCTCAAAAAGTGGTATTTGCCTGCATTTCAATCGATCCACTTGTGCTCAATAACACGGGTGTAAGGTACTTCACGCTCAGTATAGTTTACCACTGCATTGCCCTGATAGTTAGGTTTGTCTATAATCTCTGTCTCAAAGCGTACTGTACGATAGTTTAGCTTACCAAACTGGTAATTATAGAATTCATCTATCTTACCTGTGAACACTATCTTGTCAGCGATACCCTCCCAATGAGAGCGGTTTTCAAAGAAATCTACATTTGTTTTCGTCTCTACTCCTTCTAACAAGCCTTCAATGAGTTTGTTATAACCACCTACAGGGATACCCTGGTACTTATCATTGAAGTAGTTATTATCGAAGATGAGACGAACAGGCAAGCGCTTGATAATGAAAGCAGGAAGTTCTGTACATTTTCTTCCCCACTGCTTCTCAGTATATCCCTTGATAAGTTTCTCATAAATGTCTTTTCCTATCAATATCTGAGCCTGTTCCTCCAAGTTACGTGGTTCTGTTACGCCATCTGCTTTCATACGAGCAACAGCTTCCGCCTTCTGCTCATCAATCTTAGCCTGAGCTTCTTCAGGTGTAGTTACGCCCCACATCTGATAGAAGGTGTTCATATTGAAAGGCAGATTATAGAGTTTGCCCTTATAGTTAGCTACTGGCGAGTTGGTATAGCGATTGAACTCCACGATGGAGTTGACGAACTTCCACACCTTCTTGTTGGAAGTATGGAAAATGTGTGCGCCATACTTATGCACGTTGATACCCTCGATGTTCTCACAATAGATGTTGCCACCCAAGTGAGCTCGCTTGTCTATCACCATGCACTTCTTGCCATGCTTGTGGGCAAGATGAGCGAATGTGGCTCCGTAAAGACCGGAGCCTACTATTAAGTAATCGTAATGATTTTCCATATAATAATTAACGTTTTATTTTTGACAATATTTGAACTAGCATCTCGTCCTTGCGGATACATAGGATAATGAAGTAAGCTAAGACTCCACAGCAACCTTGCAAAAGCAAGATGGTGAGCGTAGGCAGTTGCAAGAGGCTTATACCATATAAGGCGAAAGCCATCACAATGCAACCCAACGCATAAGTGAGATGCGATTTCTTAAAATATATGATAGGTATATACCTGCGACCAATGAAATACATTGAAACTGTGGTTGCGACCTCAGCTCCTAGATATGCAATTGATGTACCTATATAAGAGAAAAACGGAATCAAACACAGGTTGAGAATCAAATCTGCAACCGCTCCAATACCGCAACACAAAGTCACGACATTGATTTTTCCCTTAGGAAATAATACCTGAATGCCAAAGACATTGGAGATGGCAACCATTAATATAATAGGTGCAATAATCTGTGATGGCAATATAGAATGTTCGAACTTAACTCCACATAAAGCCGTGATAAGACTTGGCGCACAGAAGATGAGACCAATCGTCATTGGAAGTGCTATCGCCAAAGTGAAATCGTAAGACTTTTGAATCAAACGATTGAATTCATCTTCCTTGTTCTCCGCAATGAGGTGGGATGCTCGTGGCATCATAACAGAACCAAGACAGGCAGACATCGTCAGCAACATTTGCATCACCTTAGTGGCTGCTGCAAAATATCCTACCGCCAAAGCATTCTTCAAGAATCCCAATAATACAGTATTCAGTTGGAGATAAATACTGGTTACCACAGAGAACGAGAAAACCTTCAAGACTGGCTTGACATGTCGCTTGATATGAAGTTCTGAGAAGATGATGTTCTCACGATGGATGTACTTACGAAGACGGAAGAAGTTGAAGATATTACCACCTAAGACTCCAAAGACGGTATAACAACCATAGTAGAGCAAATCTGTCTTACTCTTCACAAAGATGAATAAGAGAACGACAGAAACCGTCTTGATGATAAGTCCTCGTATGGTGATATATTTAAAATCCTCTATTCCCTGATAAAACCATTCACAGCCGATAGCCGTAAAAAAGATTGTAAGGCTCAGAATCAAGAACAATGGTATGTTGACTTGAATCTGCGGAATAGTCAAACAAAGGATGGCGACTATAGCGTATCCCACCAATGTCAGCATCGAGTGCAGCAACAGAATCTCCATCGCCGTTCGATTCATCTGTACCACATCACTTCTATCTCTTGCTATCTCTCGGATGGCATACATCGGTATGCCTAAGCAAGTGAACAAGGAGATATAACTGATAATGGACTGGAAGAAGTTGATCTGTCCAATACCATCAGCCTCTATAACTCGGCAAACATAAGGAAAGGTTATCAATGGGAACAGCATCTGTGTTCCCGTATTGATAAGGTTGAGTATATAATTAACTTTTACTGATTGTGCCATTAGTATAAATCTACATTGATATCGAATGGAGAATCAAAGTCTTTCAGCATCGCATGTTTCGTATCTTTCTCTGAGAGATTAGCATGCTCCGTTGGTATCTTCCAATCTATACCGAGGCTATCATCGAGGATAGAGATGCCTCCATCTGCCTCAGGATGATAGAAGTTATCACACTTGTATTGGAAGACGGCTGTTTCTGAAAGAACGGCGAAACCATGGGCAAAGCCCTTTGGAATGAAGAACTGACAATGATTGTCTTCGGTTAACTCTACGGCTACGTGCTTGCCATAGGTTGGTGAGCCTTTACGGATGTCTACAGCTACATCAAGCACTCTACCCTTTACGCAACGTACCAGTTTGCTCTGGGTATATGGTGGGCGCTGGAAGTGCAGGCCTCGCATCACGCCATAGCTGCTCATTGACTCGTTGTCCTGGCAGAAGTGAACACTGTGTCCCAAGATAGGAGAGACCTTCTCTTCAAACTCTCGCTCGCTGAAGCTCTCAAAGAAGTAGCCACGAGCGTCACGGAAGAGGCGTGGCTCTATAATGAGAACGCCTTCTATTTCTGTTTTGATAATATTCATTGTTTTCTAATATTCTAAATTCTTTTTTAATGTTTGATCTTTCTCTTCAAGTATTGAAAGGAGATACTTGCCATAGTCATTCTTCAGAGGCTGAGCATTCTCTCTCAACTGTTCTGCGGTAATCCAACCCTGACGGTATGCAATACCTTCCAAGCAAGCGACCTTCAAGCCCTGGCGCTTCTCCAGGACCTCAATAAAGGTGGATGCTTCAGAAAGAGAATCATGGGTTCCGGTATCGAGCCAGGCAAATCCTCTTGCCATGGTCTGTACCTTCAGCTCCTTATCCTTCAGGAACTCCTGGTTTACGGTGGTAATTTCCAACTCACCACGAGCGGATGGCTTGATATGCTTAGCTACATCTACTACCTTGTTAGGATAGAAGTATAAGCCTACCACAGCATAGTTACTCTTAGGATCCTCAGGCTTCTCTTCAATGCTCAAGCAATTGCCTTGCTCATCAAACTCAGCAACTCCATATCGTTCCGGATCACTTACACGATAGCCAAAAACGGTAGCCTTGTTATTCTGCTCAGCATCTACTACAGCTTGATGCAGCATCTGGTTCAATCCTGCACCATAGAAGATATTATCGCCTAATACGAGGCAAGCGGAATCATTACCAATGAATTTCTCTCCGATAATGAAAGCTTGGGCTAACCCATCTGGTGATGGCTGCTCGGCATACTCGAACTTCACTCCTAACTGGCTTCCATCGCCTAAAAGTCGTTTGAAACCAGGCAAGTCGTGTAGTATATCATTGGTTTATCAAAGATTGGTATCAGCTGCTTGCTGATACCCTTGGTGATTGGGTACAAACGTGTACCGCTACCTCCTGCTAATACTATTCCTTTATCAAAGGTATATTCCTTTATATGCCCAGATACTAATATCTCTTCTATGAACTTTGCTACGGCAAAGTCAGCACGTTGCAGCGCTAAAACTTGTTCTTTTGTCATAATTCACCAAAGCCCTTGATATTTGACATTTTAAACTGTATAATTATAAATTGCCCTGTTATCTAAATATATGATTATGCTCTAATAGCTCAAACACTACTATTTCTAGTAATTTGCCCAATTCCTCAATTTCCCAATCTTCATCAGTAGGTTTCAATTTAAACGTACTATCGGGAACTTCGCCATGAAACAGTTTGCAACGAAGATAATATGTATAAGAAAGCGACAATAACAAAACTATATCTATGTCACATATAGTAGCTGTATTAGCAGCAAAATGATTTACTACATTTGTCCAAAGCCCCGCACTACTCAATGCAGTTTGTACTTTTGGTCCATATACTAAACTCTGAAACAACCTTATTGCACGACTATCAGAATATTCAGTTGCACGCCTACAAATATCTTCAGGTTTTGTATATCTTTTACTGCATTTATATAGTAATTTGTTCCAGCTAAACTTACGGATGTAATCATCTGAGGCAGTATTTGTCATTGCTGTAGATTTCACAAACAATCCTGCATTTCCTCGTATCAAAGCTTTCATTGCTGGAATTCCATCACGTTCTCGTGTTGTATTTCCTTGATGCAACAAAAGACGGTCAAATGCTTTCCAATATCTATCAAACTTAAAATATTTATCTTGTGAATTAACACCTTTAAGCCAGTAACTTAAAGCGGTCCTTACAGCAATACCTTTATCGGTTTCTTCAAGGATTTCATTAACATCTGCTTGTGACAAATGTAAATTTCGTACATTTCCTGGAGTAAGCGGCTGTTGAAACCCTAAAGTCTCAGTATAAACAAAATCTCCCAATCTTCGCTGACGCTTTCTCAGAATAGAAATATTCTTCAACTTAGGAAAATCTGACGCAAGCGCATAATAAACAAGACTATTATTCAATATAATATTTGTCCATTCAATGAGTTTTGACTATTATTCAATATGCTACCATCAGAATAGCTGCAACTTCTCTCTGCCTCAATTGTAAAACCATTATTTCTAAAAGTAAAGGTATCTTGTCGTCCATTACTTCTATAATAGGATGAGTTGCGTATGCCTATTGCGCAATTTGGTCTTCTATTCGTAAATATGACTTCAACATAATACTTTGCCATGTCTAATCTCAATTTTAAGTAAATCACCGTTAGAACGTAACTACTGATTTTCAGTAGTTAGCACATCCAACTTTTTCAAAAAAAAGCATATTATTAATTGGTATTGCCAGAGCTTCCACTTAGGCAGCCTTGACATTCACCTTTTTGTTCGAGTTATAATTACATGGGATTAGGGACATGATAAAATTTTCGAAAACCTACCTTCAATAGTCTTTGCGACCCTTTCGGTTCCCCTTACAGGGGACAGAAACCTTCTTTACCATTAAAGAAGGAGTTTTTTCAACCTCTTCGTCTCTCCTGCAAGGAGAGCTCCACTTTCTCCCCAAGCCTCTCTTTCCTCAGGAACGAGAGAATGTAACCGCCCTCCGGTGCTCAGAACCGCTACGCTATATGGTTGGCGGACCATCAAAGGTCTCGTCATATTGTGCAGGATGGTACCTGCCTTGATGCAGGGCTTTCTATGCCTAACCTTAAGCCTTATTTACATGAACCAGCAAAAAGAAAAGACTAGTTATATATATTATTTTCTCCTCATTAACTTTGCTGCAAATTCCAAGAAATCTGCAACATTTTTGAAATCATCAAATTGTTGACAATACATACTTGCATAAGGTTCGGGAAACCTACTGCGTATATCAGCCTTTATCATGCTTGCCAAAGCTTCCTTGGTATAGGCTTTCAGCAATTCATTGTATTGTTCCTCGCTCATAATAGACTCTAAAATATTCTACCATTTATTTCATCTTCCAAATTATCCATACCATAATCTATAACTTCCAAATTAAAGTCATCTATATAATATTTTAGCCTTATAACAATATTATCAGATCTTTTAATAATGTTAAATTCAAAATTACGAGCTAACCATTGATCATACTCTCGGTCATAATAACTGGATTCTAAATCTAAATATTCTACACATACAGAAAATTCCACTTTGGCATGCAAATCAATATCTATAGAATGCTCATTGATAGAAGTTATATAACAATCATCCGAATTGAGTGCCACCTCGAATCCATTCAAGCTAACATCTCTCACTTCATTTAAATTAATAACTTCTTGATAAGTGCCAGGATTAGTTAACAGAGCCTCAACCTTCCGATTTAATTGGCGCTCAATATTTGGAAGAGAATCATTTAATGCTTTTTCAAACCCAGACAAATCGGCATCTTCCTTATATTTACGAGACAAATACATCTTGTAATCTTCTGATGTATCCAAGACGGGACTTTGATAGCCTGCCATATCACCATCTTCAGACAATACAATAACCTTTTTAATCTGATTGTCTGCAGCATATTTTTCTATTGCCTGCAATGCAAAAGCATCAGGGAATTCCTTTTCCTTTCCTTTTCCTGCAAATGGATATTGTTTCTCAAAATACTTTTCAAAGACGGCTTCGACATCTTGACAATAAGAATAATCCAATTCACAAACATGATTCATCATTTCCGAGATTTTATTGTTAACCTCTTTATAAATATCATCTTTGTTCATAACAGGCAAGTTATAAGACTCTATATTTTTTTAATTTATGCAACTTAGACAACTTATCAAATTGCTCAACTAAATCCTGCTTGTAGTGTTTTTTGCACTTCTCTTTTTGTAATTGTTGGCATCAATAGTATTATTCTTCCCTTGTCATGCAATTGGAATAAATGACTAATAGTTCCATCTTTCACAAAATAATTAGCTTTACAAAATACACTAGTATCAATAAACACATAGTCCTTTTCCATAGAATCGTCTTATTAATTATACATTTCTAATCTTCTGAGCTTTATCCAATCTTCGATGACAATAAGATATTAGACCTAGAATTTCCAATGCATCTTGCTCATCTATATCCCAAAATATTTTAGGTTGATGAGCTTCTGGATTTCTAAACATTCCACATAATCCTTTTAAAAGATTACAAAAGCCAGTATGCTCATCTTTCTCTTGTTTTGTCTGATAATTGTTTATAATCAAAATAGGATTGCTACTAAACACTTGCTCTATAAGGGCATTGCCATCAGTAGTAAGACCTGACAAATCGCGGATTCTCTGAAATAATCCCTTACTTGCTTCAAAAACGGAATGGAAATAGTTATTAGAAAGAAGCTCAGGAGTACAATATCTGAATATTTGATTATGAGCATTTCTATTTATAAGTTCTTGCTTTAAATTTTCGACCTTTAGCTCTACATCAGAAATGACATTGGCTTTTTGAATCTGAGCAAACTTTCCGTTTTCTCTAATTTCATAACCTTCAAATGCCAACTGTTGGTTTACTTTTGATCTCAATGCCTCAAATTCCTCAGACTTTCCTACAAATCTTGAAGGAGTTAGGACAAGTTGAATGAATTTCAATATGTTATTACAACATTTTTGGGTACTTTGGAAATTGGTAAAAGCATTGAACAGTCTTTTACGTTTAGCTAAAAAGGTCTCATTTTCAGAAATATCGTAAATCCCAGCTTGTAACAAAAACCTATGAATTTCAGTTCCTGTCAAGCCGTCAGTTGTATCACCTAAGATATTGCTCAATAATTCCAAAACCGCAATACTTAATACTTTTCTCTTTTCCATTTTCACCTAACTATTTTATTCATTGCATCGCTGAATTACGACAGCACAAACTCCTTAATTCTCTGTTTCTCTTTCAAAGAACAAACAAGTAGTTGCCCATTCTTCTAGCTACGCTATAGCCATCCGAGCCTTGCACTACCGCCTTGATTTCATCGGCTGCATGAACCACGCAGTTCTTGTATTCATACTATCGGATGTCCTTGCCTATGCTGCAGCGATATAGCTATTGCCTGTTTCTAGGCGGCTTGGCTTTATACCAATAGTAACGATGGCGTTCTTATCGGAAGTATAGCTCAATGCCTTGCTGAGCACTCGCTGATACTCCGAGGTATTAATGACCAGGGCATCGGATGGTGTCACCAAGATATGGATTCTCAACCAAATACTTTTCGATGTAATCGTCCTGGATTGGAGAAATCCTATTGTTGAGTTTCTCCACTTTCTCTGGGATTACATCTACTGCTGTTACATGATGGTGCTGAGACAATAGCGTTGCTATGCTCAGACCGACGTAGCCGGTACCGGCTACTGCTACTGTTATATTCTTAAAATCATTCATCATGAAATTATTTTTTCTTAGTTATAATATTCCAAAGTCTTCCACTCCCAACGCATTCAGTATGACTCGGCTCGTGTACAGCGACACCACCATCATAAAGAGCATTCGGAAGTAAAGCTACAGCGTATTCTTCGCTATTCGCTTGTTGTTATCTAATTGAGAGAAAGATACTTATATTCAATCGTGGTTATTTTACGACATGAATTGCCCTAAATTTTTCTTTTCTAACAAATCAGAGTATTCTTGCATAAAAGTAGATTCCACATCCATTTGATTCATCTTTAGTGACGTAGAAGCATAAGACAACTTTTCTTTGTTACATTTTACAAGTTGTCGCCATTCAATAAGATAAGCCTTTATATCATTACCATTTTGGCTAACCTTTTTATACAAGGAAGACTCACTACTATTCAGATTAGATGAACTTAATTGCGATTTGGCAAAATTTCCAAGCACTGATACTATGAAATAAAAGTTGAATTTAACTCCATCTTTCACGATTGTATTATTCGTTTCCAACTGGTAGATGTAATTATCAATCTGTGCCAAATCATGCTGGTTTACTTCTATAGAAGGTGCCAACATCACGATACAAAGAACTTCCTTCATGTCAGCAGACAATTTCCTTTCGGAATAAAAAGCCATTGCAGGCAAAGATTTTACTTTCGGCTTACAATCTTTCAATACATTATTATTTCTTTGAGGTTTATAAGATATATTGCTTTTTGAAAAGTTGATCTAATACTCTACAAATATCTTCATCAGGAGCCTTGGCTATAGTGTCCGTATATTGTTCTCCAAAGAGCCACATATTTCTTGAAAGCAATTTTGTAATCTCTTTGTATTGCTCTATATGCTTATCTAACTCACAAACTGTTATCTTATTAAGCAATTCAAGAGTTTGCTCTTTTTGGGCTATAGTAGATGCATAATTGACAACTGCCTCTAAATTTGTCTTGTCAAGCAAATCCATTAGCTTTTCTTTACTCTCTTTACTCAGCCCCATCACATGTTCTATAATGAAACTGATATTACCATCATCTATCACCTTTCTTAATAATGAATATATTAACCTTCTATTGTTTATCCCTGTTTCTAAGATATTCAAGTCATCTTCTATAATGAAGGCACTTTGATTAAATAAATCTACCGACAAAGAAAAACTTGTCAACTCGGACTGACTAAAAGGATAACTTTTATCTTTTTGGAGTTTCTCGATGAATTTTTTATATTTTACATTACTTTTTTTGTAATGTTCATCTATTTCTTTTTTTAAGAATACACTAAAACTCTGCCATTCCTTATTGTTCAAATGAGCCAAATCATAATTGTCGCAAAGATCTTTTGTCAAGTAATCTGATTCTATGATGACAAACTGTGTACCTAATGACGGAGCATACCAATTTGAATTATACGTAAATTCTAAAGCAGTATAGTTGATACTACCATCATTACACTGCAAAAACAGACGAAGTTTTGACTCTTTCAAAGTAAGGCTATAATATTTGAAAGTAACGTCATGCTTTTTTCCAAAAACATCTGTATAGGAAACCTTTTTTTTTTGCAGATGGGGCTTCTGTCGTAAAAATCCCTTCTTTTAAGTTCAACACCATTAAAGTAGAATTTAACCTTACCTTCAAATATATAAAGAGGATAGCTTTCAAATAGTTTTTGAGGAAATTCTTCTTTTGAAAACTCCTTACCTAACTTGTTCTTTCTATTACAACCAGACTCATTATGATAAAGATTCGTAATTTCAACCTTATAATATGTATCTTGTGTACTTGGTAATTGGGATGTTCTTACCTCAAACTCCTTTGTCTGCAAATCATCTTTTTCGAATTGTTGAATGTCAAAATCAACCTCTGTTTGAGTAAAATATGCAGTGGTTGAATCATAACCGACAGTCGATATGTGCATCTGTCTGCCAATCTGCAAAGCACTGAAACGCCCGACACCATAACCATCTGCTTTGTTGTCTGTGGCTATTTCCATGATACTTTTCCGAAATGCAGAATAAGATACGCCATAGCCATTATCGTAAACTTGAATTTTGTCTATCGGATGAAAACAAATACTATCTTCATCACAATCAGACGGAACAAAATTGATGTCTATGCGAGTGGCTTTTTGCATAGAGAGAATTGTTAATCAATTCTTTCAACGCATAAAACGTATCTCTATATTTTGCAAGAACCTTCGGTATAAGCCGAGCATTGGTTCCTAACTTCATTTTCTCAATATTCATAATAGCAATAATTATTTGGCGTAATCAGGAATATCACTTAATACAGGTCGTTGAATAATTGGTCTTCCATAAATATCCCGACACAAAGATTCCAACTCTTTATCATAATTTTCTTCTGCTGTAAAATCATGACCTTTTTTAATGCCAATATAAATAGGAAATGAGATTTTAAAATTTCCTTCTCTCAAACAAGCTATAAACTTCTTTGTTCCTATGTTTCGACTAATTCCGGCCCGAATTATACAATCCTCAAAAAAGCAACGCCAGATGATGGCTCGTAACACTTCTCTTGATACTTTGGCGTACCTATAATCAAAACTTTATCTGCTCGTTCTATGCCTAAATCCATGTAAGCTGGTAAGTTTGAACCATCTTCCAAATACTTATCAAGAAGGACAAAGATGCCTTGGGCTGATAAATCCGATGAGGACGTAGGCTGTTTAAAACAGTTCATTTAACGAGTTCTTTTCCGATGATGCCTCCAACATGTCTCCTTTGTCTATTATCGCCTTTCAACAGATTATCTGCCAGGAGATGCGTTTTTGCATTCCCCGTAAGTCAAAAAGTCTGCGTTAAGGGATGTAAATCGTGATTTTGCCATGTGGAGAAAAATGCTTATCTTTGCACCAAAAAATGGCAAGCGACTGTACTGACATAGATGTTGTTTTGCGCCAGATAAACCAGCGTCTGCGCAAGCTTGAGAAGTCCGACTCCGAGAAGACAGAGGAGATCGGACGCCTCAACCGTGTCATTAACCAGAAGGACGTGGAGATACATAATCTAAAGACAGAACTTCTAAAAGGCAGAACTTGCCGTTGCTAAAGAGCGCATCAAGGAACTCGAGCTGCTGACGATACGTCAAGTACACCAGGGAAGCCTGAGAAAAAACAGCAGCAACAGTAGGATCCCTCCATCCCAAGAAAGTACCGCTTCTCGTGAGCAGCGCAGGACAAAGTCTCTTCGCAAGCCAAGCGGAAAGCCGAGCGGTGGACAGCCTGGCCACAAGGGTCACACACACTGCAGACTATAGCAGAACCAGACGTAATTGTAAAGCACGAACCCGTCTATTGTAAATGCTGTGGTCGGCTCTTGATTGATATACCATGCCAGAAGATCCGTAAGACACAAATTGTTGATATCAAGGTGGTCGTAGAGACCTGCGAGGAACAGTATTACGAGAAGGTCTGTGAATGCGGTTGCGTAAACAACTGCGAAGCTCCCAACTGTCGTATCAAGTATGGTGACAACCTCCGTGCACTGGTGACATACCTTAATGTAGTGCAGTGTATTCCGTTCAAAAGGATTGCAGAACTTATATCCGACCTGTCCGGCCAGAATATAAGTGAGGGTACAGTGCAGAACATACTCAAAGAGAATAGCGGCAAGGCAGATAGTGCATATGAGGAAATACGCAAGAGGCTGGAAACAGCGTCTGTCGTAGGAGCCGATGAAACTGGTGCTACGGTAGGAAAGCATCTGCATTGGAACTGGATATTCCAGAACGACCTGCTTACATACGTGTTCCAGTCAGAATCGCGAGGTCAGAAGGCCATAGATTCCAAGTTTCCAAAGGGACTTCCCTATTCGACACTTGTGACTGACAGACATCAGAGCTACTTCAAGATGAATGTTAAGGACCATCAGGTCTGCCTGACTCATCTTCTTAGGAATGCAGAGTATCTGAACGAACTGGATCCAAACCAGAACTGGTCACGGAGATTCATCCATCTGATAGAACACTCTATAAATCTCAGAAGAGAGGGCAACATTACCTCTAGAAAGATAAAGGTACTGAAGACAAAGATGAAGAACCTCTTGGGTGAAAGCCTCACGCATTTAGATAACGAGTTTGAGAAATTCAAGAGGGGTATCCTTAAAGTCAAAGACTACCTATTTACCTTTCTCTCCAATCCAAGTGTGCCTTACGAGAACAATGCCAGTGAGCGGGGAGTTAGGAAAATCAAGATAAAAAGCAGAAAGTCAGATTTGGTTGCTTCCGAACAGACAGCGGTGCCGATGATTTTGCCAAGTTGCACTCCATTGCTGAAACTGCTATGAAGAACGGAAATTCTAAATTCAATGCAATTCTTGCTGTAGTATATAGCAGATTAAAAATTGTCCTTCTTCATCCTTTTCTATAGAAATGGAATCTATCAAACGATCAACATCTATCTTGGATGTACAATATCCAGAAGCCCATGCATCACGACAAGCATAATCCAAACCATCAGCATCAATGATGTCGCCATGTATCAAATCAATAAAAGCATTTTCAAAACTCTTATGCTTCTTATTAGTCATATATTTACACCCAATTATCATTCTGACTATCAATTTTATATCTGCATGAGCCTCTGTTTCTATCCAACTTCTGAACTCTTTCACGACAAGCAAAGCACTCATTATTTCATGAGGTGCAGCATTTGAAAAAGAAACTTCCCAATCATCAGTAAACCCCTCATCATTTAATGCTGCCGTAAGAAGACCACGCAAGTCATTTCCTAAAGCATAATAATTCTCAAAAGTATGAGAAAATGGACTATGACATACATCATGCAAGAGACAAGCTATCACATAACTATCATAAACTTGTTGGTCTATCATAAACTTGTTGGTCATGATCAGTAAAACCATTAGGGTATCTACGTTTTATACTCTCAACTATCTTTTGACCTAAATTAAAAACGCCAAGAGAATGAATAAAGCGATCATGTCGTGCACTTGGAAATAATGAACGACCTGATGTTTGTTCTATGCGACGCAATCGTTGAAAATAGACAGTATCTATTATTTTGTCACAGTATTCTTTAGGCACATTGATGTAACCATGTACACTATCTAAAATACGCTTATAATTACTCATCCGTTTCCTCCCAATATCTAAAAAGTTCTTTATTACTAAGTAAATTAGAATCAAAACGAAAATAACTCTGTATTGCAGATTTAAATTCTGGGGTTGGTTCAACTCTTACCTCTAATTCATCCATAGAAATTACATTTGGGAACTCCATCATGAGATCTTCAAAATCAATTTGTCGCAACTCGCAATAAATATCCTTAAGACGCATATTAGAGCATAAACGATTCACTCTAACAGCTGTAATCTCTATTTCTGTCTTTCATCATGCGAATCAAGCTCGTTTTTTGATGTCGTTCATCTGAATCTCTACATAAGAGACACAGAATCTCATTGCAAATATAAGATAATTGTTGGAAACTAGCAAATTATGCGTGTTAAAAAATTAATATCATTCTACAAAATTCTACATTATTTTACTATGGGGATATTTTTTAACATTCTGCCTTTTACAGGCGCGAAATAAAATCATCTGCTGTATGTTCTGTTACAATATCGACAGAAAACCAACGCTTTCCTAAATCTTTTAGAGATGCACCAAAATGATAAACGATATCGTCTATAATAAGCCAACGATCATGTGAACGCTCAAAGGTATGAAGTCTTGTCGGCTCTAAAGGATACTGGGTGTTATAATTTGCTATAGCATCACATAAAGCAGGTGTTGCAAATCGACTTTTCACATAACAATCTAAAGTTACGCCTGTATTACGCTTATGAAAACGATCCAAGAGAGAAGCTGTTATATAGTCATCAATTAGAACGATCCTACGTTTAGCCTTTTGGATTAGCTCCTCTACCAAGACAAAGGCATCAAACATTTGTCCATCAAAGAAAATCCCCAATTTTTGCTTAAGCGAACCATCATCTAGACGACTCATAATCTGATCAAAACGAGCATCTATATTTTTCAAGCCTCGTTTAGTTTCTATACGAAATGCTTCAAGCGACTCTATTCTCTGAAATAATCCTGCATTAGAGAAGATAAATTTGCGCATGGCAACAAAAACATCGATTATGCGAATGCTTGTCTCAATAGCACGGTCACTTTTCAATACGGATGACAATTGGCTTACACCTTGTTCAGTAAAAGCAAAAGGAGGACGTCTGACTCCCATCTTTATAGCCTGAATTTCATCTTCACTAATATAATTGGAGGTCACAAATTGTGACTTCCAATTATTCCATTCCTCTTCTGTCAAACGAAACATATAATAATCAGGAAAGCGCTTCATGTTACGCTTTACTGCCTGATTAAGAACTTTTGTCTCAACTTGGTAGAGCTGGGCGAGGTCACGATCAAGCATCACCTGCACGCCACGAATAGAATATATTCTCCTTTGAATTTCATTTTGAGAAGGCAAGAGTACTGATTGCCCTGACAATATTGTTAAGTTGTTATTATCTTTAGACATATGCTATTATTCTACTATAATAGATGACATTGCAATAGTGCAAGAGGTCTTTGAAATCTGACGATTCCGTAAGCCAGGCTTCGAGCATCTCTTCCTGATATTGGCGGAGAAGCAATAAGTACTTTTCCTTTCCTACCTTACCTTTTATGTTTTGGGTCATTACCCAGAATAGGGAATGAGATAAGACTATTTTATCTTCAGAAGGGTGGTAATAGAAGAGATCGTCTTCAGGGCGATTATTCTTAGCCCATTGTTCTTCTAACTTACCTAACATTTCCTTTCGAAAGGTATTTCTTTCTTCTTTATTCATAATTATCTTAGTCTTGTATTTTTTCGACTCCCCTGTCCCCCTCTTGCGAAGAGGGGGTCC
>VOFI01003895.1_pt1 | contig 28880 bp, 35 predicted proteins | sample 5384131 | NCBI WGS metagenome assembly VOFI01 (sample SAMN12384728, study PRJNA508395) | human gut metagenome | isolation source: healthy gut H | host: Homo sapiens
CAATCAAATGTGCCAGCTACTCCCTTTTGGTACTGAAGGCACTATACTCCATTTTCCCCACATTGTCAATCCCTAATCTTCCACTATTTTCATTTTTTCCGCCGGTCAAACAGCCAGCCGATGCCCATGACCGCGGCGTACACCACCAGATAGTACAGCACGGTCACTCCATACCCGGCAAAGGCGGCATACACCATAAAAGCACAGGCGCACAGGGCCAGAGCCGGCATGACGAACCGCCGGAAAGGGTTCAGGTCCGTGCTCTTCCGCATGAATTGAATGAACATGGGCACATACATGCCGTACAGGGTGATGATCGGCAGCTCCGAGGAGTCGAAGCTGAAGGGACCGAACCAGGGGCCGCCCACGTTGGCGCCATAGAAGTACACCAACCACAGTGCGGAGAGGCCCAGGCTAACCAGGGCGGAGTTGCCCGCCATATTGGTCACCGGGTCCACCTGGCGGAACAGCTCCGGCATCGGTCCTTCGTTCCGGACCGCCAGAGCGTACATCCCCCGACAGCAGGAGAGCGTTAAGCCGTTCAGGGTCCCCAGGCAGGAGATGACGATCAGCACGAACACCACTGTGCCCGCCGTCTCCCCGAACACCCGCTGGAAGGCCATCTTGGCCGCTGCCTCGCCGCTGGCCATCAGCTCCTCCGTCGTCACTGCGCCGGTGAGACCGATGTAGTAGAGAATATAGGTGAGCACCACGATAAAAGAGCCCACCACCAGGGCTCGGGGCAGGGTCCGCTTGGCATCCCGCAGCTCCGCGTTGATGGAGGTGGCCAAGATCCACCCCTCATAGGCGAAAGCTACCGCCACGGTAGAGGCCATCAGCCCCTCGCCGGTGGAGATGGCGCCGGTACTCATGGTGGCGAAGTTCTCCGCCATGCGGCCATTCATCATGCCCACCGCCGCGCCGCAGACGGCCATCAGCGCCAGGGGGATCATCTTGATGACAGTGGTGGACACCTGGAACCTGCCTGCCAGCCTGGGTGCCAGGGCGTTGAGCACGTGGTCCAGGCACAGCATCGCCCCGGCGATGGTCATGCAGGCGCCGCCGGTGATGTCCCAGCCCAGCAGTACACAGAAGTACCGGGCGGAGATCCAGGCCAGGGCGGACACCAGGCAGGGCGTGTACAGCACTGCCATGAACCAGCCCACGTAGTAGGCGTACCGCCGGCCCACGGTGGCCTCGGCGTAGTCCACCAGGCCGCTGACCTTTTCATACCGGGTGGCCATGGTGGCGAACACATAGGAGCAAATAATCATGATGGCGCCCACGATTCCCCACGCCAGGATCCCCAGAGGCATGTTGCCCTTGGTGGCCTGGAGCACCTTTTCCGCCTTGAAAAACACACCGGAGCCAATGACGATTCCCACTACCATGCAGATGGCCGTGGGCAGGCCGTACCGCTTTTCCATGGCTCTCCCCTTTCTCTATTTAAAGCTTCTATTTAAAGCTTTCCTGTGGCATCCCTTTAAAGGGCAGTAGAAGAAGGATACCACAACTCTGCACAAATTGCAATCTATTTTCTGCGCTTTTCGACAGCAGTATGCAAAAAAAACGCCCCCATTCCGGGGCGTGTTTCTTTGGTCATGCTGTGATCTTTTTTGTAAGCGCCGAGCTGCTTGCTCTCCCATTACTTGGAACACAATGTCCCGCATCCGGTCCCGGGTGTCGCATCCCCCAGCCGCTTGGCGCGGCCGGGGGCCCTGCATCTCACTGGTGCGGGCAGGCAGAGCCCGCCCGCGCCAAGGTCCCTGCTCCGCCGGAACGCTTGAATGCCGGACGCTCGGCACCCACGCTGCACTCACTCTCCCATCACTTGGAACACAATGTCCCGCACCCGGTCCCGGGTGTCGCACTCGATGAGGGTCAGGTTCTGCCAGGGCCCTACAGTGATTTTGCCGTTCACAAAAGGCACCGTGATGAAGGGGGACAGCAGCGCCGCCTTGATGTGGGAGGATCCATTGTCGTCATGCCAGGTCTCATGATGCCAGTAAGGCACCACCCGCCCCTTCTCATCCAGATAGGGGGAGAACACATCCAGCGCCGCCTTCAGGTCGTGGTTCACAATGCCCGGCTCGAACTCCAGGGTCGTCAGGCCCGCCACGCCGCCGGTGGTGAAGCCGGTGACCGTCCCGGCAGAGATGCCGTGCTGCCGGCATGCCTCCTCCACTGCGTGCTGAAAGTCCTCCGTCACGTCGATCATGCCCATGTGGGCCTTGGTGTGGTATGTCTTTTTCTCCGTGTAAACTGCCATCTTCCATGCCTCCTCTGTTTTTTGCATTGTAACACAGTTCCGCCCATGTTACAATGGGAGAAGAGCATTCCCCGCCCTCCGGCGGGAGAGAGGAGGCAGCCGCCCATGGAGTGCGGAATCGTCACCGTGGACCTCCACGGCAGGAACACCTATCAGGCCAAGGTCACGGTGGATGCCCTGCTCCGCCGGGCCGGGGCCGGGACGTACCGGCTCCGCCTGATCCATGGCTGTCATCAAGGCACGGCCCTGCGGGACTTTCTCCAGGTGGAATACGGGCACCACCCGCAGGTGAAGCGCCTGCTCCGCTCCCCCGACGGGGGCGCCACAGATCTGGTGCTGCGGGAAATGACGGAATGATTGAGGAGGTGCGCCTATGCGCATTGCGCTGATCCAGATGCCGGTGCTTCCAGACAAAGTGAAAAATATCCAGACCGCCTGCGGCAAAATCCGGGAGGCGGCCAAGAATGGAGCGGACTTCGCCGTGCTGCCGGAGATGTTCTGCTGCCCCTACGACAACAGCTGCTTCGGCGCCTACGGCGAACCGGAGGGCGGCGAGGCCCAGACGGCCCTGTCCCGCCTGGCAGCGGAGCTGGGGCTCTACCTCGTGGGCGGGACTGTGCCGGAGCTGTCGGAGGGCCGGATCTACAACACCAGCTACGTCTACGGCCCCCGACGGCCGCCAGCTGGCCAAGCACCGGAAGGCCCACCTGTTTGATATCGACGTCCAGGGGGGACAGCGGTTCCGGGAGTCGGACACCCTCTCCCCGGGAAATGCCATCACCACCTTCGAGACGGCCTTCGGCACCATGGGGCTGTGCGTCTGCTTCGACCTGCGGTTCGAGGAGCTGGCCCGGTGCATGTGCCTGCGGGGGGCAAAGGTGATCTTCGTGCCGGCGGCCTTCAACATGACTACCGGCCCCGCCCACTGGGAACTTCTCTTCCGCCAGCGGGCAGTGGACAACCAGTGCTTCACCGTGGGGGTCTCCCCCGCCCGGGACGAACAGGGCTCCTACGTGGCCTACGGCAACTCCATCGCCGTGGATCCCTGGGGCGCCGTGCTCTGCCGGGCCGGGGCGGAGGAGACAACCCTGTACGCGGACCTGGACGTGGAACGGCTGGAGGCGGTACGGGCCCAGCTGCCCATCCTCTCCGCCCGGCGGACGGATCTGTATGAGGTGCGGGAGAAGTGAGCGGCACAGTCTTCGGCGCATTCTATGACGTGGTCCGGCGGATCCCCGCCGGAAGTGTGTCCACCTACGGCCAGGTGGCGCGGCTGGCCGGGATGCCACGGAGCGCCCGGCTGGTGGGATATGCCATGGCGTCCTGTCAGGACCCAACCGTGCCCTGCCACCGGGTGGTGGACCGCTTCGGCGGCACCAAGGCGGCCTTCGACACCTTTGCCCCCGGCACCCAGCGGGCCCTGCTGGAGGCGGAGGGTGTGGCCTTTCGCCTGGACGGCACGGTGGATCTGGAACAGTGCCTCTGGACACCGGAATCATAAAAACATGAGGAGAGCGGCTTTTGCCGCTCTCCTCTGCTCGTTTCTCACAGCTTCCGGCTGTTGTATGCCTCAATGCCGTGGGCCAGGACCTCCATGGCCCGCCGCAGATCCGCCTGCTTCAGGATATAAGCCAGCCGGACCTCGTCCCGGCCCTTGCCGGGGGTGCCGTAGAAGCCCTCGCCGGGTGCGAACATGACGGTCTCCCCGTTGTCCTGGAACTCCTCCAGCAGCCAGGTCTGGAACTTGTCGGTGTCATCCACCGGCAGCTTGGCCATGAGGTAGAAAGCGCCCTTGGGGCACTCGCACACCACGCCGGGGATCTGAGATAGGCCCTCCATGCAGGTATCCCGCCGCCTGTGGTACTCCTCCCGCACGGCGGAGAAGTAGTCGGAGCCTACGCCGTACAGGGCGGCAGCGCCCAGCTGGTCCAGCGTGGCCGCGCACAGGCGTCCCTGGCAGATCTTCAGGGCCTGGGCCATCAGTTCCCGGTTCCGGGACACCAGGATGCCCACCCGGGCGCCGCAGGCGGAGAACCGCTTGGAGATGGAGTCCACCACCACCACGTTCTCGGCCGCATCGTCAAACTGGGCCATGGAGGCCAGAGGCTCGCCGCCGTAGACGAACTCCCGGTACACCTCGTCGCTGATAAGGAACAGGCCGTGCTCTTTGGCGATGTCCGCCATCAGGCGCATCTCCTCCGGGGAGAGGACCACGCCGGTGGGGTTGCCGGGGTTGGTCACCAGGATGGCCCGTGTGTGCTCGTTGATCAGGGGCTCGATTCGCGCCCGGTCGGCGTAGCGGTAGCCCTCCTCCGGAGTTGTGGGGATAGGCCGGATCACGCCGCCGGTGACACTGACAAAGGTGTTGTAATTGGGATAGAAGGGCTCCGGGATCAGGATCTCGTCTCCCTCGTCCAGAATGCAGGTCAGGGCCATCTGCAGCGCCTCGCTGCCGCCGGCGGTGGCGTAGATGTCCGATTGCTCCAGGTGGATGCCCAGGTTGGCGTAGTAGCCCTGCACCGCCGTCAGAAACTCAGACACGCCGGGGGCCGCCGCATAGGCCAGCACCGGGTCCTGGAAATTCTTCACCGCGTCAAAGAAGGCCTTGGGCGTCTCAATGTCCGGCTGGCCGATATTCAGATGATAGATCTTGCGGCCCTTGGCCTCTGCCGCCAGCTCATAGGGCAGAAACTTCCGCATGGGAGAGAGCTCACACCGCTGAATCTTGCTGGAAAATTTCATAAAAAAGACCTCCTTGGTCGGATTTTGTAATCTCATTTACGGCGGCCGGCAATAAAAAACGCCCCTGACATCTCTGTCAGGGGCGAACATTCCATTCCGCGGTACCACCCTGATCTGCCTCCGAATGGGAGGCATCTCATGTCATCCGGTAACGGGGATGGGCCGTTCCGCTCCTCGCGGACTGCTCCAGAGTGGCTGCCGTGCGGCGTGGGCTGGGGGCTTGCACCGTCTCCCCCTCGCTTCTAAGCCGGTTTCGCAGGGCTGGCTCTGTCATCGCGTTTATGATAGTCCCATTATACGTCTTTGCGGGGATTTGTCAAGCAGAGGTTTTCAGAAATCTCCGCTGAAGGCCTGCATCCGTCAGGTCTCCTCTTCCGTCGGGAAGGGAGGCTCGTCCGCCTCCGGGGCGGGCGCGCCGCCCATCTGCATCTCCTGCCACTGGGCACGGGTGATCAGCAGCTGCCTGGGCTTGGAGCCCTCGAAGGGCCCCACGATGCCCCGCTCCTCCATCTGATCCACCAGACGGGCGGCACGGGAATAGCCCAGCTTCAGGCGGCGCTGGAGCATGGAGACGGAGGCCTGTCCCGTTTCCAGAACCACCTCCACGGCGGCGGGCAGCAGCTCGTCCCCCTCGTCCTCTCCGGCCTCCGGCGCCGCGGCCGCGGCGCCCTTGCCGCCTTTCTCCTTCTCCTGCATGGACTCCTCGATCTTGGCCATGACCTCGTCGGAGTAATGCGCCTCACCGGACTGCTTCACGAACTCCACCACCCGCTCGATCTCCTCCGGGGTGATGAAGCAGCCCTGCACACGGGTGGGCTTTCCGGCCCCCAGCGGGGCATAGAGCATATCGCCCTTGCCCACCAGCTTTTCCGCGCCGGTGTTGTCCAGGATGATTCTGGACTCCAGAGAGGATGCCACAGCAAAGGCGATGCGGCTGGGAATGTTGGCCTTCATGAGGCCGGTGATCACATCTGCGGAGGGCCGCTGGGTGGCGATCACCAGATGGACGCCGGCGGCGCGGCCCATCTGGGCCACCCGGCAGATGGACTCCTCCACCTCCTTAGCAGCCACCAACATCAGGTCGGCCAACTCATCAATGACCACCACCACGCTGGGCAGCGTCTCCAGGTCCTCACTGGCCCGGGCCAGGCGGTTGAACTCCTCCAGCTTCTTCACACCATGCTCAGAGAAGGTCTTGTACCGCTTCATCATCTCGAACACCGCCCATTGCAGGGCTCCGGCGGCCTTTTTGGGGTCCGTCACCACCGGGATCAGCAGGTGGGGGATGCCGTTGTAGGGGGGCCAGCTCCACCATCTTGGGATCCACCATGATAAAGCGGACCTCATCCGGGGTGGACTTGTACAGCAGCGACACAATCAGGGAGTTGGTGCACACGGACTTGCCGGATCCGGTGGTGCCGGCGATCAGCACGTGGGGCAGACGCTCGATATCCCCCACGATGTTCCGGCCGCCGATATCCCTTCCCAGGGCGAAAGCCACTTTGGACTTGTGCTCTGTGAACTCCCGGGACTCGATCACGTCCCGGATCAGCACCGGCGTCACCTGCTTGTTGGGCACCTCGATGCCCACCACGGAGATCTTGTCTGGAATGGGGGCGATCCGCACGCCGGAGGCCCCCAGGGCCAGGGCGATATCATCCGACAGGTTGGTGATCTTGCTGAGCTTCACGCCCTGGTCCAGCACGAACTCATACCGGGTGACGGAGGGGCCGTGGACCACGTCTCCGGCAGTGGCGTCCACACCGAAGCTGGTGAGGGTCTCCGCCAGGCGGCGGGAGTTGTTCCGCAGCTCTGCGCCGGTCTCAGCATAGTTTTCCTCCCGGCTCTCCTGCAGCAGGGTAATGGGGGGGAACTGATAGGTGTCCGCATCCTCCGTCAGCTTCTGCTCAATCTCCGCGGTCACCGCTGCCGTAGCGGCGGCTACCTCCTGGGCCACGGCCTTCTTCCCCGCCGCCGGGGCAGGCGGGGCGGCAGGCGCTGCGGGGGCGGGCTCCGGAACGGACACCTCTTCCGCCACGGGCTCCGGGGTGGGAGCGGCCTTGGCGCGGGCCGGAGACGGCGCAGGTTCCAGCGCCGCCTGCTCCGCCTCCTTGTCGGAGAGCACCTGGTCCGGCGTCTTCATCTTGTCGGACTTATGCCGGAAGAAGCCGGTAAACCGGCCGGACTCTTCCTCCGGCTGTGCGGGCGGCTCCTCGCCGTCCAGGGGAATGTCGATGGCGGGCCTGCTCTGGCGCTCTCCCCGCCGCCGGGGCGGCTCCGCAGGAGCGATGTGGACGGCGGGCGTAGGCTCCGGCTCCTCCTCGTACTCCGGCCGGTTCCGTACCATCTCCAGAACGGCGGAAGGCGTCACATGCAGGGCCGCCAGCAGCAGAACCGCCAGCAGCAAGCCGAAGAGGAAGAGAGACACCACCTTGGAGACCGCCAGCACCGCCGCCTCCGCCAGCAGGCCGGAAACGGCGCCGCCCGCCTTCAGGGCAAGGCCCGCCGTCCAGAGATTCTTCAAAACGCCCCAGCCGTTCAGCGCATAGTCTCCCCCTGCGAAAATGGTGTGGAACAGCGCTCCTGCCAGCAGCGGCAGCAGCAGGGCGCAGGTGGCCCGCAGGGTGACCGGGCGGCCCCGGTGCAGCAGCAGGATCCCTCCTGCCAGCAGCATAGCAGGGCCGGCCAGCCAGTAGCCGTAGCCGAACAGTCCCTTCAGGAGCTTGGCCAGCAGGTCGATGAGGATCGCCTGCACGCCGCAGTAGCTCACCAGCACACACAGCGCCAGCACCAGCAGTATCACGCCCCCCACCTCCCGGCGGATGGGACGCTTCTGAGGCTGCTTACCCTTGGCCGTGCGTGAGCCGGAGCGGCTGCCGCTCTTTTTCGTTGTCGTCTTCTTCTGCGTTGAGGATGCCATGCTTCTCTCCTTCGAGGTTCCAATCTCCTTTGTTTACCGTCAATGCAGCGCAACGGAGATGCGCCGCAAAATCTTCGGTTTTCCAGAGGCCCTTTCCTGAGCGGCCTGGCCGAACCTGCCCGTTCCAGGGTCTGGCTCCGCCGGACGCCTGATGCCGCTTCCGCCGCGGACGTGCTCTGCGCACCAAAGGCAAGTTACTTCGGCACAAGTGTCAGCGCCAGCACGATCAGGCCCACTGCCCAGCAGTAATACGCGAACCAGCCGAACTTGCCTTTATCGGCGATCATCTTCAGCAGGCGGATACAGATATAGCCCACCACGGCGGCCACCGCCACTCCCACCAGATACACGGGAATATCCGATACGATGATGGAATTCTCCTGAATGGCGTCCTTCAAGGTCAGGATGTTGGCCCCCAGGACGGCGGGGATGGACAGCAGGAAGGAGAAGCGCACGGCAAACTTCCGGTCAAAGCCCACGAAGCAGCCGGTGGTGATGGTCATGCCGGAGCGGGAGATGCCGGGGCAGGTAGCGATGGCCTGAGCAATGCCCACCAGCAGCACATCCAGCAGCTTGGCGCTCCGCTCCGTCTTGCGTCCTTTTTTTACCCGGTCGCTGGCGAACAGCAGAAAGCCCGTCACGATCAGAGCCCCCGCCACGAAATAGATATTGCCGGACAGGCCCTCCACCAGATCCTTCACCGGCAGCACCACAAACAGGGGCAGCGTGCCCACGATAATCAGCAGGATCATCCGCCGTGCCGGCGGGATGGGGTTGGGTGTGGTGCCGCGAACCAGATCGCGGACGCCGTCGATCAGCTCCACGATCATGTCCCGGATATCCTGCCAGTAGGCCGCGAACACTGCCACCAGGGTTCCCAGGTGCAGCAGCACGTCAAAAAAGTCCGGCGTCGCCGGAACGCCCGCCTGGCCCAGGAAGTGCTCCGCAATGGCCAGATGGCCGGAGCTGGAGATGGGCAGGAACTCCGCCAGGCCCTGAATCAGGCCCAGCAGGATGGATGACAGCAAAGACAATGGATTCAATCCCCCAGTCATTTAAAATCGCACATACATGCTTGAGTATATCACGGCCAGGCTGAAAATTCCAGTCATATTTCCGCATAGCCCGGAGAAAAGCAAAAAACAGGCCGGCCGTTCAGGACCGGTCTGCTCATTTGTATGCAGCGGCCGAAGGCGGTTCACGTCTCCTCCAGCGTCTCCAGCGCGGCCTTGGCCGCCGCCTGTTCGGCCTCTTTCTTGCTGTGGCCGGAACCGGCGCCAATGGGCAGTCCGTTGAGCTGCACCTCCGCCTGGAAGGTCTTGTCGTGGTCCGGCCCCGCCTCGCCGGTCATGTGGTAGGTGAGCACCTGATCCGCCTGGCGCTGGACCAGTTCCTGCAGAGCCGTCTTGTAGTCCCGGCGGCGCTCCTCCACTACCTCTTCCTTCTCTGCGTCCAGCAGGCAGCGGTGGATCAGGGCGGAGGCCGCCTCGATCCCCCCGTCCAGGTACACAGCAGCAAACACCGCCTCCGTGGCGTCTGCCAGGATGGAGATCCGCTCCCGGCCGCCGCCAGCCTCCTCGCCCCGGCCCAGCTTCAGATACTGGCCCAGGCCCAGCTTCTGCGCCACTTCATACAGGCTCTGCTCACACACCAGGGCCGCCCGGATGCGGGTCAGGTCCCCCTCCGGAAGGTCCGGGTGCTGGCAGAAGAGAAACTCCGCTGTCACAAAGCCCAGCACGGAGTCCCCCAGGAACTCCAGCCGCTCATTGCTGCGCAGCCCACCGGCCCGGTGCTCGTTGGCGTAGGAGCTGTGGTTCAGCGCCTCCTCGAGAAGAGCCTGGTTGCGGAAGGTGTAATTCAGTTTTTTCTCCAGATCCCGCATATCGTCCACTCCCAAAAGGAAGCCCCGCTCTGCGCGGGGCGTTCCTGCAAGTTATCCGTTCAGCTTGCCTGCCACGTAATTCACCGCGTCGCCCACGGTCTTGATGGCCTTGACCTCGTCCTCCGCCGTCTGTCCCAGCTCGAACTCCTCCTCCATGGCCATCACCAACTCCACCAGGTCCACAGAGTCGGCGCCCAGGTCGTCTTCAAAGGAGGTCTCCAGCGTCACCTCGTCCAGCTCCATACCAAACTGCTCGGACACCAAATCCTTCATGGTCTGAAAAATTTCCTCATTCGACATGTCGTTCACCCCTCAAGGAAAAATGGTTCTGTGCCTTGCTGGGGTAATCATACGGCAATCTCTACGGCGGTGTCAATAGGAAATCAATTTTTTTCCATGCCGGGCTGGACCCGCATGTGTTCGATGTTGGCCTGAATGTCCGCGATGAAACCGCTTTCCGCATACTCCTTGGCCCGCAGCACCGCATTTTCGATGGCCCTGGCGTTGGAACCGCCATGGGCCTTGATCACCGGCTTTTGGATCCCCAGGAAGGGTGTGCCGCCCACCTCGCTGGGATCCAGCAGCTTTTTCATCTGCCCCAGATCCCCTTTCACCAGACCGGCGGCCAGCTTGGTCTTGGTGCTGGAGAGGAACATCTCCTTCAGGGACTTGAGCAGGAACTTGCCTACGCCCTCCATGGTTTTCAGCATCACATTGCCGGTGAAGCCGTCGGTAACGATCACATCGGCGGTGCCCATCATGGCCTCGTTGGCCTCCACATTGCCGATGAAGTGGATGCGGCCGGCCTCCCCAGCCTCTTTCAGCAGGGCGTAGGTCTCATGGCGCAGGGTGTCGCCCTTCTCCTCCTCCGCACCGATGTTCAGAAGGCCCACCCGGGGCTTTTCGATGCCCATGACCCGCTGGGCGTAGTAGCTGCCCAGGTACGCAAACTGGAGCAGGTACTCCGGCGTGCACTCGGCGTTGGCGCCGCAGTCGCAGAGGACCGCCCGTCCCCCGGCGGTGGGAATCTGGGGCCCCATGGCGGCCCGGCGGATGCCCCGAATGCGCTTGACCACCAGCGTGGCCCCGGAGAGCAGCGCCCCGGTGGACCCGGCGGAGACAAAGGCGTCTCCCGCGCCGTCCTTCAGCAGGTTCAATCCCACGGTCAGGGAGGAGTCTGGCTTCTGCTTGAAGGCCATGGCGGGGTCATCCGCGATCTCCACCACCTCTTTGGCGTCCTTGATCTCCACCCCTGCGGGCAGACTCTTCTGGCCGCAGGCCTCCACGGCCTTCAGCACCTCCGCCGTCCGGCCCACCAGAATGATCTCCACCCCATGGTTCCGGTTGGCGTCCAGCGCACCCCGGACGATTTCCAGCGGCGCGTTGTCTCCGCCCATTGCGTCTACAATGATCTTCATGCTTCCCGCACCTCCTGCTTGATTTGGTCGATGATGGCCAGTGAACGGGCCGACAGCTCCGCGTTCTTATTCCGCTTCCCCTTCACCCGATGGTCCAGGGGCGGCATGATGCCGAAGTTGATATTCATGGGCTGGAACATCGTGACGGAGGGATTGGACACATACAGCCCCAGAGCGCCGATGGCGGTCTCCCGGGGGAAATCGACGGGCGGCCTGCCGATCAGGCGCCGAGCGGTCTCCACCCCCACCAGAAAGCCGGAGGCGGCGGACTCCACATATCCCTCCACGCCGGTCATCTGGCCGGCAAAGGAGAGCCGGGGCTCCGCTTTCAGCCGGTAGTACCGGTCCAGCAGCCGGGGAGATTCAAAAACGTATTCCGGTGCATGACGCCGTAGCGCAAAAACTCTGCGTCGTGGAGGGCGGGGATCATAGAAAATACCCGCCGCTGCTCCGGGAATTTCAGATGGGTCTGGAAGCCCACCAGGTTGTACACGGTGCCGTCGGCGTTGTCCCGCCGCAGCTGCACCACGGCGTAGGGCTCCTTTCCCGTGCGGGGATCCTTCAGCCCCCGGGGCTTCAGGGGGCCGTAGCAGAGGGTATCGTGGCCCCGGCGGGCCATGACCTCCACGGGCATACAGCCCTCAAATACCATCTTGTCCTCAAAGCCGTGGACCGGGGCCTCCTGGGCCGTGGTCAGCTCCTTCCAGAAGGCGTCGTACTCCGCCTCGGTCATGGGGCAGTTGACATAGTCCGCCGTTCCCCGGTCGTACCGGGAGCCGAACCAAGCCTTGTCCATGTCCACGCTCTCAGCGGTGAGCAGGGGGGCCGCCGCGTCGTAGAAGTGGAGGGCGGTGTCCGCCCCCAACAGGGACTGGAGCCGCTCCGCCAGGGCGTCGGAGGTCAGGGGGCCGGAGGCGATAATGACCTCCCCCTCCGGGATCTCGGTCACCTCGCCGGGCACCACCGTGATATGGGGGTGGCTGCGGATCTTCTCCGTCACCAGCCGGGCAAAGCCGTGGCGGTCCACAGCCAACGCGCCGCCGGCCTCCACCCGGGTGGCGTCGGCGCATTGCAGGATCAGGCTGTCCAGCCGCCGCAGCTCCTCTTTCAAAAGGCCCACGGCGTTTTCCAGACCCGCGCCCCGGAGGGAGTTGGAGCAGCACAGCTCCGCAAAGTATTCCGTTGTGTGGGCGGGGGTCATTTTCTCCGGTTTCATCTCCCGGAGGGTGACGTCGATACCCCGCTGGGCCAGCTGCCAGGCAGCCTCCGAGCCGGCCAGGCCGGCGCCGATAACTGTTACATTCATAGTTTGGATCCTTTATCTATCGTTGGTTGATGGTGCGTCCCATGGGACGGGGAATCTGGCTCCCGCCAGGGGGCCGTTTCCACGGGGGATGCGCCCCCCATTCTCTTTTTTGACAAAAAGAGAACGCGCCGCGCCCGGTGTAAGAGAAAAAACGCTTTTGGTCGCAACTTTGCACGTCCGTGCAAAGTTGCTGTACGGGAGTTGACGAGAGATGGTGCCTGCGGGTTTGCGATGACCGCCCGACGGGCGCGGCGGAGTGCGGTACAGGCTTGAACGCTGATTCCCGCGGCGCGGTTCCGACAAAAATCGGGGTGCAAGGACGCATTTGACGAGCTCCTCTTTCCGCGCGTTCCGCTTCGCTACGCGCTGCCCCGGCGGTCGTGGGGGCTTGCACCAGCTCCCGTCAACCGCCAAGCCAGCGGCAGCGAAAAGAGAAGCAGGCTCCATGCGATAACCACCCCGACGACCTCCGCACGATCCGCCACGGGACGGCAGTTAGAGAAATCGCAGAAGAGTATAGCGTGCCCGAAGGCCGGGCCAAATCGGCGCTTGCACCGATCCGCCGACCCCCGTCGCGCGGAGGCACGAACGCGCCGGAGCGCGTCTAAGCGGTCTTTTCTTTTGGACCGTGCACGGCCCGTTTTCTTTTCCACAAGAGGGAAAAGAAAATGGGGGGTGCATCCCGCTGGACAAGCCCCCTGCGGGAGCAGAACCCCCGTGGCCGCCGGACGGCGGCCCGTATCACCTTAGCTCCTCTGGTCGCTGCGTCCCAGCAGATAGTCGGTAGTAACGCCGAAGTAGTCCGCCATTTTCATCAATCCCGGCACATCCGGATAATGCCCGCCGCCCTCATAATTTTGGTATTGGCGAGCACTGATTTGACCCGTTGTGCAAAATTTTCCATGCCCCACCCCTTGACTTGCAGTTTAATTTCGTGTATATTTGCAAACACGAAATTAAACTACGATTTTGGAGATGATTCATCATGACTGACCCTCTGGACATTCTCTTCGAGAACCTCCTGGAGCACCTGGACGAAAACCTCCCCGGCACCTGCTGGCCGCTCTACCAGCGGGAGAGCCGCCTGGAGGACGCTCTGCTGGCCTCCCTGACCCCGGAGCAGATCGAACTGCTGGAGTCCTATCAGGCCGCCGCCTGGCGCTGCACGGAGCAGGAGGAGCGCTTCCTCTTCCGCTCCGGCTTCCGCCTGGCCCGGGAGCTGTCACTCTTCCCCGGCGGGCTTCTTCGCCTTTGACGCGGCCGTCTTTTTGGCAGCGGTCTTTCGGGTAGATGTGCTCTTGGCCGCCGCTTTGGAGGCCGTCTCCTTCTTGGCCGCAGGCTTCTTTGCGGCAGTCTTGGCGGCTGCCGGTTTCTTGGCGGCGCTCTTTTTCGCAGCGGTCTTAGCGGTGTCCGCCTTCTTCGCTGCGGCTGTCCGCTTGGCGGGCTTCTTCTCCGCTGTCTCCGCCGCCGCAGCGGCAGACTCCGCGCCCTCGGCGCTGTCCGCGGCCTTCTTCCTGGGATAGCCCCGCTTCTCCTCCGGCAGGAAGTTGCTGCATTCCGGATTGATGCAGAAGGGCTTCTTGAATCCCCGGCCCGCCTTCTTGAACATGGTGTGGCCGCAGACCGGGCAGTCGTCCTTCACCGGCACGTCCCAGGTCATGAAGTCGCACTTCGCCGTCTCGTCCTTGCTGTTCACATGCTCACAGCAGTAGTAGGTATACTGCTTACCGGTCTTCTTGCTGTTGCCGGTGCGCTTCATCAGCCGCCCGCCGCACTTGGGGCAGCGGCCCGGCATCTCCACCACCAGAGGCATGGTGAACGTGCACTCGGGGTAGCCGGGACAGGCCAGGAAGCGGCCGAACCGGCCGGACTTTACCACCAGATTCCGCCCGCACTCCGGGCAGATCTCCTCGCTGACCTCGTCGGGCACCTTGATGCGGGCGCCGTCCAGAGCCTTTTCGGCGTTCTCCAGGTCCTGCTCAAAGTCCCCGTAGAACTCCCGCAGCACGTCCTTCCAGGCGGTCTTTCCCTCCTCCACGGAGTCCAGCCGCTGTTCCATATTGGCGGTGAATTTCAGATCCGCGATGTCGGAGAACCGCTCTTTCATCAGGGCGGTCACCACACGGCCCAGGTTGGTGATGCGGAGGTACTTGCCCTCCTTCACCACGTACTCCCGGTCCAGGATGGTGGACACAGTGGGAGCGTAAGTGGAGGGGCGGCCGATGCCCTGCTCCTCCATGGCCCGGATCAGCGTGGCGTCTGTATAGTGGGCCGGGGGCTGGGTGAAGTGCTGCTCCCGGTCAAAGTCCTTCAGGGTCAGAGGTTCGCCCTCCCGCAGGGCGGGCAAGGGGGATTCCTTCTCCTCTTTCTCCTCGTCCTTGCCCTCCTCATACACGGCGGTGTAGCCGGAGAATTTCAGGCTGGAGGAGCTGGCCCGGAAGCTGTGTCCCGCCGCCTCGACCTCCACGGAGACGCTGTCATACACGGCATTGGCCATCTGGCAGGCCAGAAGCGGCTCCACACCAAGCGGTAGAGGCGGTACTGCTCGCCGGTCAGATCCTTTTTCAGCTGCTCCGGCGTCCAGTTGACGTTGCTGGGGCGGATGGCCTCGTGGGCGTCCTGGGCGCCCGCCTTGGCCTTGTAGCGGTGGGTCTGGGCGTAATGTTCGCCGTAGCGGCCCGTAATGAAGGTCTTGGCGGAGGCCAGGGCCTCCTCACTGATCCGCAGGGAGTCGGTACGCATATAGGTGATGAGGCCCACGGTGCCCTCGCCCTCGATATCCACGCCCTCGTACAGCTGCTGGGCGATGGCCATGGTCCGCCGGGGCGTCATGGAGAGCTTGCGGGACGCCTCCTGCTGCATGGTGGAGGTGGTGAAGGGCGGAGAGGGGCTGCGCTGCTTGTCTGTGCGCTTCACGGTCTTGACGGTGAAGGGGGCGTACTCCGTCTCATGGACCACAGCATCCACGTCCTCCGCCGACTTCAGCTCCGCCTTCTTGCCGTCCTTCCCGTGGTAGCGGGCGGCGAAGGGGAGCTTTTTCGCGTCGTCGCCGAACAGGTTGGCATCCAGGGTCCAGTACTCCTCAGGTTTGAACTCCTCGATCTCCCGGTCCCGGTCGTCCACCATGCGGGTGGCCACGGACTGGACCCGCCCGGCGGAGAGGCCCCGGCGGATCTTCTTCCACAGCAGGGGGCTGAGCTCATAGCCCACGATCCGGTCCAGGATGCGGCGGGCCTGCTGGGCGTCCACCAGCTTCTGGTCGATGTCCCGGGGCTCCCGGATGCTCTCCTGCACCACGTTCTTGGTAATCTCATTAAAGGTGACCCGCCGGGTCTTCTCGTCCGGCAGGTTCAGCAGCTGCTTCAGGTGCCAGGAGATGGCCTCTCCCTCCCGGTCCGGGTCGGTGGCAAGGTAGACCATCTCCGCACTCTTGGCGGACTTCTTCAGGTCGGCGATGATGTCCTCCTTGCCCTTGATGGGCTTGTAGACCGGCTCGAAGTCGTGCTCCAGGTCCACGCCCAGGGTACTCTTGGGCAGGTCCCGCAGATGGCCCATGCAGGCCTTCACCTCAAACTCCTTGCCCAGGTATTTTCCGATGGTTTTGGCCTTCGCGGGAGACTCCACGATGACCAGGCTGTGTTTTGCCATAGTTACCTCCAAGCGCCCAGGATCGGGCGCGTGTTTATTCCGTCAAATTCACCGCGCGGGCGTACCGCTTCCCGCTGTGCTGGGTCACCAGATGCTCGATCTCCAGCACGGTCAGGGCCGACAGCACCCGCCGAGTGGGGATGCCCGTCAGCTCGATCAGGTCGTCTGCCAGCATGGGCTCCTCCGTCAGCGTCCGGAGCAGGCAGATCTGGTCGTCGGTCAGACTCAGATTATTGTGGGACAGGCTCACCGACGGAGCCACCGGCTTGGGCTCCGTCTTCTGTCGGGCCTGATAGCCCAGCACAGGGGGCGCGTCCTGCGTCCCCTCCCGGCGCAGCTTGTCCGGGAACCGGGCCTCGTATTCCCGCAGGATGTCCCAGGCGTCGGACGCCAGCCCGGCGCCGTCGCGGATCAGGCGGTTGCAGCCCACGCTGGCCGGAGCATCAATGGGTCCGGGGACAGCGAACACGTCCCGCCCCTGCTCCAGGGCGGTGCCCGCCGTGATGAGCGCACCGCTGCGCTCCGGCGCCTCCACCACCAGGGCTGCCAGAGAGAGGCCGGATAGGATGCGGTTGCGCACCGGGAAATGCCGTCCATCCGGCGGCGTGCCCGGCGGGTACTCGCTGACCAGCGCGCCAGCCGCCGCAACATCCTCATATAGGTATTGATTTTCCGGTGGGTAAATCACATCCGTGCCGTTGCCCAGCACCGCCGCCACCGTGCCGCCGGCCCGCAGGGCGCCCCGCAGCGCCGCGGAGTCGATGCCTCGGGCCAGGCCGCTGACCACCACGGCTCCGCCGGCGGCCAAGCCATGGCCCAGCTTCTCCGCACAGGAGACGCCGTAGGGCGTGCAGTCCCTGGTACCCACCACAGCCACCGCCGCCTCATCGTCAAAAGCCGGCAGGCGGCCCCGGACATACAGCAGACAGGGCGGGTCGTAAATATTCCGTAGCCGGTTGGGATACCCCGCGTCCTGGAGGGTGAGGATGTTCACATTCAGCCGCTGGCAGTCCGCCAAAATCCGGTCCGCAGCGGCGCAGTCCTTGTTCTCCAGCAGGATCGCCTGCTCCCGGGTGATGCCCTCGGTCAGCAGCACCTCCTCCGCCTCCGCGTAGTACACGTCCTCCGGCGTGGGGAAATGCTGCAGCAGCGCCAGCCGGGTCTGGTTCGTCAGCCCCGGCAGCTCCGTCAGCCACAGCCAGTATTTCAGCGCGGACATGGACTTCCCTCCTCAGTCGTCTCTCGCCGCCTCCCACAGCAGCACGGCCGCCGCAGCAGCAGCGTTCAGGGACTCGCAGTGACCGCTCATCGGGATCCTCACCGTCAGGTCACAAGCCGCCAGCGCGTCCGCCGAGAGGCCCTTCCCCTCGCTGCCAACGGCCACGGCGCAGTGAGAGAAGTCCGCCCGCCGCACGTCCACCGTATCGCTCCGAAGGGCCGCGCCATACAAGGGCAGGCCGCTCTTCGTCAGCAGCGCCCGCAGCTCTTCCAGCCCGCAGGTCCACACCGGGCAGCGGAACACCGCACCCATGGAGGCCCGAACGGTCTTGGGATTGTATAGGTCCGCGCAGGCGTTCACCAAAAACAATCCGTCGGCGTGAAAGGCGTCCGCCGTCCGGAGGATCGTCCCCACATTCCCCGGATCCTGAACCCCGTCCAGGACCACGTACCGGCGGCCGGTCAGCTGTTCCGGAAGCGTCCGGCCCGGCAGGCCGCACACGGAGAGGACGCCCTGGGGCGTCTGTGCGGGAGAGATGGATTTCATCAAATCCCCGGGTACCTGGACGCGGCGGACAGCATCGGGCAGGGCAGGCAGGGCAGCGGGGTCCGTGCAGACCACTGTCCGCAGGTCCGCTCTCCACAGCAAAGCCTCCTCCAGCAACTTGGGGCTGTCGCAAAGGAACTCCCCGCAGTCCCGGCGATAAGAAACGGAGGACGCCAGCTTGCGGAGATGGGTGCACAGCGGATTGGTCCGGCTGGTGATGATCTCCATAGGGCGCGCCTCCTTTTCCGGTCATTCTGCTCCCCGTGCGTCCATCCGTTCCAGGTGCTGTCCGGAGACGGGGATGCGCTCTATGCCCGGTGGGACATAGAGCGCGAAAGGTCCCATTCGGCAGCCCTTGGCCGCCGCAGTCCATGGAATTTCATGGAAACCGCTGTGGGGATTTATACAAAAGCAAGTATAGCATAAGCTCTTCTGTGATTCAAGTCAACGATTTTTTTCACAGCACCCTGGAATTTCATACCTTATAAATAAAAAAACACTGGCCACTGCAGCCCGGCCGTTACAGATTCAACAGCCCGGAGTGCAGGAAAGCCTGTATGAGTCCCGCACAGGATTGCCTTGCAGATTTATACAGAAACAAGTATAGCATAAGCCTCAAAGATGTTCAAGTCAACGGTTTTTTCGTTGGCACACTCAATTTCATACCTTATATATAAAAAGGAGAAAGCCATGCCAACCTATCAATTACAAATTAAACAGATTGTGGACTACTCACGCTGCCGGATCTACCGGCAGTTTATCCGCTTTCTGATGGAGGAGCGGAGCATTCGCATAAGCGGAGGCTCCGGCCTTTTTGTTGCCTCTAGGCTTAACAAAACCCCTGGTTCTTAAGTGAGCCTTGGCAAAAGAAAAAGTAAAAAATATCGTTGGTTACAAAGGAAAAAAGAAAGGTCACGGAGATTGAAAGGAAGGCGGGGATTTTCGTAAAAAGTTTCCCTTCTCGCAGAATGCTGCTACCAAAGAGAACTGGTTTACCAGTTGCAGCGCGAGCGCGCATGAACAGTACTTGCTGCGCTTTGGGCTTGACCCAGCAGTGGGTCGCCATTGTCATTTTTGAACCGAGCGACGCCTCCCTCCATGAACAGATGGAGAATTGACTGTTCTGTGCGGGGAGAGGTCTTACCATGAAAAAATTTGTTGAAAAAGATGTCACAGAGAATCCTCTGTACCATGATACCTGGAAACTGCTGAAAAAATACCGCGATGTGGTTTGGAGCTTGGAGATTTCCGTCCAGCATGTGCGGGCCAAGTTCGAGATTGAATACGGCACCTCCATCGAAGAATTTCTGGATTCCGTCTATCTTGCCGGCGCTGACCTGAACGGGAGCAACATTGAGCACCATGCCAAGTGCATTGAGCGCAGCCACAAGATGCTGAAGCTCCTGGATTCGGCAGTCGAATTGCTCCGTACCCGGCATAAGAACGGCGAGGCATATTACTGGCTGCTGTACTACTCCTTTCTCTCCCCTCAGCAGCTGAAGAATGTGGAGGAAATCATCGAGAACCTGCGCCCGCACATCCGGGACATCTCCTTCCGCACCTACTACCGCAAGCGGCGGGAGGCCATTGACGCCCTTAGTTCAGTGCTGTGGGGCTACACCTCCAAGGACAGCCTGGATGTGCTGGAACAGTTTTTCCCGGGCACAAAACCTGCCGGGAATCGCGCAGACAACCGTTAACTTAGAGCTAATTTGATTCGCGTCCCAAAAATATATTTAGCAGCGCCTGTGGAGTGACAATTCGCTGCTACACAGGCTTGTTTTTTCTCATTGACCTTTTGGGGGTATACATTATATATTTTTCCATAACAAGTTGTTTTTTAGTTCTCCCGTCTAAGATTTTATCTTTTGTTTGCGTTGTTTTTTCACAAAAAGCGGGTTATAATTGGTAAAACCTTGGTACTGGGATGTTACTTATGCTGATTCAATTTAGTGTAGAGAATTTTCTATCTATTAAAGAAAAAGTTGTGCTATCCCTGCTGGCCAGCAAGGATAATGAGCATCCAAATCACCTTATCGCAGATGAAACCAACCGCTATTTAAAGTCTGCTGTCATTTATGGGGCCAATGCTTCAGGGAAGTCCAATGTTCTGAACGCATTTTGGTTTATGGTAAACTATGTGCTGACTTCACATAACCAGCAGATCCATAAGGCCATTGATCGTTCACCCTTCAAGTTTGACCCAGAAACACCCACGCGCCCCAGCAGTTTTGAGGTCATCTTTACCACCAAAGGCATTCGATATGCGTATGGCTTTTCTGTAACAGATAGTGCTGTTACAGAAGAATACCTATATTACTATCCTAATGGTAGAAAGGCGCTTATTTTTGAGCGAAAAAACACCAAAGATTTTCGTTTTACGGTGGATATAGATGAGCAAAACACGCTCAAGGAGCGCGCCTCTGCGAACAAGCTCTATCTGTCGGTTGCATCAAACTGGAGTTATACCAAAGTGGTCCCGGTTTTGGAGTGGTTTGCTTCCTGCCAAATCATCACGAAGAATTCCGTGGCGGATGCTTACATGCTTGAGGCAGAACAGCTGAAAGATGCTGATTACCTGCGTGCGATCTCCTCTATGCTGCGCGCTGCAGGTTTTGGGATACAGGCTCTACAAATGCGCGATTCAGGTCTTGCTCTCTCTCAACACAGTGACATCTTTACAAATATCGAGGCCATTCACACGGTACGAGACACCAACGGGAATACATTTGCCTATGCGTTAAATATGGCAGAGGAATCCGACGGCACCAACAGTTATTTCAAACTGATCGGCGTTGTGAAAAAGGCTTTAGACCAGGGAACGCTTCTTGTGACTGATGATATGGATGCACACCTGCATCCTCTCTTGGCCAGGCATCTGGTTTCCCTATTTGACAGCGCAGAATTCAATCCCAAAGGTGCTCAGTTGATTTGCACATCTCACAGCACCAATCTTCTTGATCTGGATTTGTTGAGAAGAGATCAAATTTGGTTCACAGAAAAAGGCGAACAGACAGCGGCCACCGATTTATTCTCCCTTTACGATTTTTCCGTTCGCAAAGATATGAAAGTAGAGAAGGGATATTTAATCGGTCGTTTTGGTGCGATTCCCTTTATCAAGGGAAATCTACAAAATAGTACGCGGACAGCAACGCAGAAAATGAAAACCTGCGATACAGAGGCCCCATGAGATCAGAAAATCTCATGGGGCCTTTTCAGCTGGCTTCAAGATTTCCGCCTAAATCCATGCCATGGATGAGTATTCTCAGCCATGGTCGCTGTACTCTCTTCTCCATCTGTGATATGTTTGACTTGTTAGAGAATGAATTTTTTATTCAATCAGATTTTTCTTTCCTTGCCGCAGAATTTTCAGAAGTTTTTCCTATTTACTGGTTGAAGTAATCATTCCAGTCTTACTACAATCAGGAGGTACTTTATGGCAAAAGTCAGAAAAGATAAACGTGGACGCAACCTTCACAAAGGAGAATACCAGCGCCCGGACGGGCGCTATGCCTACGCGTACAGATACAATGGAAAACGGGTGTTTATCTATGATACGGATCTCGCCAGCCTAAGGAAGAAAGAACAGCAGATCCAGGCTGATTTGATAGACGGAATCCGGACATATGAGAGTTCCCGGCTCACATTAAACGATCTCTTCCAGGTATATATGGAAACAAAGACCAATTTGAAAGAATCTACGGAATCCAACTACCGCTATCTCTGGGAGCACTATATTCAACACGAACCTATAGCAGAAAAAGCGCTCTCCAAAATCCATAAAAGCGATGTCAAATTGCTGTACGCTAAATTGCTGCAGGAGGGGTTTGCTTCCAATTCCTTGGAAAGCATCAACAATCTGATCCATCCGGTTTTGGAGCTTGCGGTGGATGACGATTTGATCCGCAAAAATCCAAGCAACGGTGTCTACCGCGAGATGAAAACAAACGCCCCTGTGCAGCGTATCGCTCTCACTTCGGAACAGGCAAAGCACTTTCTCCAATACATAGAATCCTCGCCACAGTACTGCAACTGGTTACCGCTTTTTGTAACCCTGTTAGGCACCGGGATGAGGGCATCCGAATGTACCGGTCTGGTGTGGGATAATATCGATTTTGAGAATCACTGTATCTATGTGGATCATGCGCTGATCTACCGCTCCATCCACGGGAATGCGCAGTGGTATATATCCACACTTAAAACCAGAAATTCAGTACGCACGATTCCTATGATTTCCGCTGTTGCCCATCAACTGACTCTTCTTTATGAGAAGCATATCGGCAAGCACGCAAACCCGGGCCCCACATTGGATGGATACCACGACTTCGTGTTTCTCAATCGGTTTGGCCAGTTAATCAATGCTCACGGGATCGACCGCGCTATTGAGCGCATCAGCGCAAGTTATAATGACACGGAATCCACGCGAGCAAAAGAAGACAACCGCAAGCCAGAACTTCTTCCCCATTTTACCGCCCACTGCTTACGCCATACCTTTTGCACAAGACTATGTGAGTGCGAGAAAGACCTCGCCGTGATTCAACATTTGATGGGGCACTCTGATGTTGAGACAACATTGACCGTCTATGGCGGCACTGCACATAATCTGCCGCCGTCATATGCCACAGATGCAGGCGATCCGAGTAGCGCGCCAGAAGCTGCAGGGCAATGGACAGGCCTTTCCCATCGAAGTCTCCCGAGTAGAACAGGTCTGTGCCGGCGGAAGCAAGCATATCCAGCAAACGGATCACCGCAACCGTTGGCTGTCCGGATGTACAAATCAGCGGGGAATGAAAATGAGCGGCCTGATCGCACAGCTGGGTGAACACCATTTGATTCTCCACCAGGTAGGCTTTTCCTGAGGGACTGTCTCCCGCTGTTAAGCCAGCCAGATTGGTGAGCGTGAGGGTGCCGGCCTCATTCCGCAGGCGAAACGCGCGATAAGCCGGATGTTCTTCCGCGTCTGTATACAAACAGACTCCCACTTGTGTGACGAGACTCGATATGCTGTCGCACAAAATTCCGCAGTTATAGTAGAGGGCGGCCCGTTCCTCAGCCCCAGTGGGAAGATCAACGCCCGCCTGCATGGACAGGAGATGCAGAAACAGCTTTCCGCCCAGGGTGTTGGTATCCAGCGCATGTGGATCTGACGTTGCGTAAGCGCTGAGAACGGCCAGACGGATCCTCTCATCCGGGTGGCGTTCCAGCCAATCTATGCTTTTACACGCCTGAAGGACGGCCCGCCGTACCGCATCCCCATCTTCGGGCAGGGCTTTCCGGATCAGCCGGTATCCTTCTCCGCACCGATGGGACAACTCATCCAGCCACCGGCGGCACAGCCGGGCTCTGCACAGCGGCGGTGGCCTCATTGGTCACTCGCAGGATGCAGGCATCTATCTGGTCCCGGACTTCACGCTTGGTTTGGATCGTGGTGTCAAAATAACACTCTAGTACATCTTTCAAAACCGCGCCGCGATAGGGCGTACCTTGGAGCGCGGCCTCAAAGTCCGCGGTTTTGATGAGAAGCGGCGGGGAGAAGGAGCGGCCAAACAGGCCGCGGACAGCATCGCATTCCTCCGGCGTCGCGTCGGGCAAGCAGATCGTCCCCGCCGGACGGCCGTAGCTGCGGTACTTTCGGAGAAGCAGCTCCAGAATCCGACGGTATGCGGGACGTTCGTGAAAAAAGGATGCGCAGTCGGCTGTCACTTGATTCATCGGCCATCCCCCTCCAATACCCGCTGAGCACCATTCCAGTGGTAATGCAGGATCGTGACCACCGAGGCGTTGCCAGGGCGGTGCAGCTCTGCAATATCCAGGCTTTTGACGTTGGCATAGCAGCCCCAAAGCGCCTGAGAATTCATGATGTAGTCAAAGTCCAAAACTCCAACCAGCTCAAACATGGCGCTGATGTTCCGCTCATCCACGCCTGCGAACGCCTCATCCAGAGCCAAAAGCATGGGACAGTGGGGGCCGCCCTTTTGATATTGGGCGGAAACCGCCGCGAAGAGGGGAACATACATGGCCATGGCCTTTTCTCCGCCGCTGAATTTGTTAAAAGCGCGGTCCGTCAGCTCTTTTCTCGGCTCCCCATCCCGTTCATACAGCAGATGAAATTCATACCAGGCCCGATAATCCAGCACGTCCCGGATCAGATCCGCGTAACTGACCATCTGACCCTCAAGCGCCGCATCCTGCCTGGCCTGCTTGACCTTCGCGCGAAAAATGCATGGATACTCGCTGACTATCCTCCCGGGTCAGGAGCGCCCGGTCCTTATTCAACAGCCGGACTAGCTGCTCGGTGTCCAGCTGCGACTCCCCTTCCGCTTTTTGGCCTTCCAGTCCAGACGGAAGGTCAATCCCATCGAAGTTTTCAGCGTCCCCATCAGGTCGGTCATATTCTTGGTCCACTGCTGGCTCTCCTCAATACGGGCCCGCAGTTTATGACTGATGGTCTCCGCCAGGATGTTTTCAAACAGCTCCCGGTCTTTTTCCTCCAACAGTGCAGCCGTCAGTTCGATCTTTGTCTGCAGCTCCTGGATAAAGCCGTAGAGTGAGAGTTCCTTCCCCTCCCACTGCAGGCTGATGCACAGGCGCTGACGGAGCATTCCGGGCCTGGCCGCGTCGTCAAACACCAGCTCAATCTTAGGCTGATACTTCAAAAGCGTATTATTGTGCTGCTGATAGTTGTTGCGGAGCGCCTCGCCCATGCGTTCGGGTGTGCGTTCCCGATCCTCCGGGCGGACTTTTCCATACGCTTCTTCGGCCTGCTGTTCCAGGGGCCCATTCGATACGGAACACAGGCTCAGGCGCAGATCCTCCCCCAAAATACTTCTCGAGGTCATCCTCTTCTATCACCGCGCCGCGCAGAAGTTCGTTGCGCTGCTGAAGCTGCTCCCGCTTGCCGCGCTGTTCTGCCTCCAGGGCGGCGCACCGCTTTCCCGCGTCGCTCATCCGCTTCTGCTGGTCCTCCATCTCCCGATCCAGCTCAGCGCGCCGCTGTGCCCTGGCTCTGTTTTCCGGTCGGCCCAGGAACTCCTGGATCACCCGGACCCGCGCCTGAGAGACCTCCATCTGTTTCCGCGTCTGGGCATTGGTCCTGCTCTGCGTGTCTGCCTGGTCGCGGAGCTCGGCAATGCGGTCCTCCGTCCACTCAACCGCGTCGGCCGCATGGAGCAAATCGCTGTAGCTAATTCCCAGCGAGCCCAGCAGCGCCTGATAAGATTCCGCGGCGTTCAGCGGCTCCTCATAGGCTTCTTCTGTCCGCATGTAGGGGAAGTCCGCGGCTCAATTCACGGCTCTGCTGTTCAAGGAGAGCAACGACCTGCTTAGCTGACCGCTCCTGATCCAGGCACCGCTCCTTTCTGGCTTCCGCTTCAGACAATTCCTCCTGCGCCTGTGCCAGCATTTCCAGGGCGTGTTCCAGATCCACCACCGCAGGCAGCTGTTCCAGCTCCTCCTTCAGCCTCGCCAGCCGGCGTTCTAGCGCTTCCACTTCGGCTTTCTTCTCTCGCTCCAGCGCCTCCGCCCGCTCCAGACGCTCCTCCCACTCCCGGATCTGACGCTCCCGGTTGGCGCGGCGCGCCGCGGCGCCAACAAAACCGGCAGGCCCTTCCGCACAGCTGTGTCCATGGACGGTGCCGCAGCGAAATCTCCCATCCGGCAGCAGGGCAGTCCCCGCCCGCAGATCGGACCGGGAGATGCCGCGCAGGCAGGCAAGGACCGTTTCCCGGAAGCGCGGATCCCCATCCGGGAGCAGGCTGGCTATGGGATCGCCCACCGGCGGTTCCGGAGACAGAAACCGGTCCGGATATTCCCGGAGCAGTTCCCGGATCTCCTCCATATGCTCCTGCGGAACCACCAGTGCGTCCAGGATCCCAGCGTCGGTAAGTTGCGCTTCTAGGAGATCCGCTCCTGTTGCCCCAGTTCCGGCGCAAAGTCAACGACCTCATAGAATGCCGCATGCGGGATGCCCCGCATCACCAGCTGAATGCGGGTCGCTTGGATCTGATCACTGCGGGGCGGTACAGGTTCCAGCTGCTCCCGAAGCCGCGTCAAGTTCCTCTGGATCTCGTCCCGTGCCTGAACCAGGTTTTTCAGTTCCATGTCTCCCCTGTTTTTTTCATTCTGAATCTGACCAAGCCGGTCCAGATAACAGGAGTTGATCGAGTCGTTGACCGCTGTCCAGTCCGCGGGGGAGCGGTACTGCGCAAGCATCCTTTTTAAGCGCATCATGTCTTCCTGGGGAAAGCGGAGCTCCTGATTGCTCTCCTGCCGGCGCGAGAACGCTTCCAAAAGCTGATCCCGCTCCTGTTGTTCCTGCTGCTGCGCGTCGCGCAGCGCGCCCTTTGCTTGGACTTCCGCCGTATTTGCCAGATCCAACGCCTGGCAGGCGGCGTCATATGTATCTTTGGCCTGGGACAGCTCCCGAAAACACGTCAGCATTTGTCCGATCTGCTTTTTCCTCTGCAGGAGGGCGGCGGACAGGGTCCGGCTGTCGGCCTTTGGGTCCTTTACCCGCAGCGCCTGTACATATTGATCGTGCTCCCCCTCCCAGCAACAGAAGTTCATTCTGCTCGTTAAGATCTCGGATCCCAGCGTCCACCCGGTCCCGCGCGTCGGACATCTGGTGCGCCTTCTGCCGCAAGTCCACCTCATTTCGGGAAATGCTGTGCTGGAGGTTTTCTATCTGACGCTCCCCCTCGGCCAGCTGTTCTGCAAACTGCTGGCAGGCAGCCTCTTCCTCCTCCATCCGTTTCCGCTGGGCCTCCAGATCATCTTCGCCCAGGGCCGCATACTGGGCCTTTGCCTTTCGGAACCGGGCCTCCGCATCTTCCTGCTTCTGGGCTTGATCACGGAGCTCCTGCTCCAGTTTTTCCAGATCCATTTTCACATCCTGAAGCTGGTTTTGGAGCTGCAGTGTTTTGGCATGCGCTCTCAGGTAGGCCCGTCCCTTCATGCCCAGCATATACTGATTATAGCGGCTGTACTCATTACGGATGATCGCGGCATCCCGCATGGCCGCCTGAAAATCCCGCAGCGTGTCCTCCAGGGCATCCATGCGCTCCATGGTGCTGACCATGGCGGAGAGATCCTCATCTGTCAACACCTGAAGCGATTCGTTCAAAATTTTCTTCACTTCAGATGGGCGGAAAGCCTCTTTGGACAGCTTTGGAGTGCGCACCTTGATGAGAAGCTGAATCAGCTGTTCATATTGGCGGATATCCCGGAACTGAAACACCCGGTCATTGACCAGCTGCTTATAGGTACCAGGTGCTTCTGCCCAGTTGTTTTCATCGCCAATCAGATTGCGGAGCTTCTGCTTGCTCAGAGGAAGCATCTGACCCCAATTTTTTCGTAGAGCGATACGCCGCCTGTCCCAATGCGGCGTCCATCACACAGACAAAATCCCCAGAAATCAATTCCTTTCCCTTTTTGCGCCCGCATCCCGATGCCAATCGTAAGATATTCTTCCGTATTGGCTTTTTGAACTCAAATAGAGATAGCCGGTGGATTCTTCCCGCTCCCCGTCTCCCAGAAGATAGAACTCCATTTTACGGTCTCTGGAGCCAAAGGGATCCAGGCGTTCCGGGCTTTTATTGCCATCCAGGAGAAATGGTATAAAGCTCTGGGTTGTGATGGATTTTCCGGAGGCGTTATCGCCGCGCAGCAGGATATGTCCAGCCTTGATTTGGAATTCCTCATGGTCATACAGCCAGAAATTCACAAATCCCAATTTATTCATCTTCCAGCGGTTCATCCCCATCCTCCTCTCCAGGCCCGCCCTGATACCGGGCGGGATAGTGTCCTGTCCATTTTCCCACAGCGGGGCAGAGCACAACGCCTTCGGCCCGCTCCTCCAAAAAGCATCCAGCCCGCCATGTAGGCGGTCAGCTCCTGGACCAGCTTTTCCAGCGGAAGCTCCGCAGGCGGCGGCCCCACCCATCTCCATACTGCCCACGGCATTGGACCAGTTCGTGCTGAAATTCCCGCCGGGTCAGGAAAACGGTATCATCTTCCCCGCGGGGATAGACGCCCGCCGTGATCTGATCCCGCAGCTGCGCGCGCACAACAGCAGCGCTGCGTCCGGGATGGCCGCATCACGCGGATGGACCGATCCAAAGCGGTTTTCCTCATCCTGCACAAAAAACGCGCCGTTTTTGTGGATCTGAAGTTCTCCGCCCAGTGCTTCTCCCAGATACCGGTTCAGCCATGAGCGCTGGTTTTTCACATAGTCGTAATCGCTGTGGTTTTGTTCAGACCAATAGAGCGCCGGCGCCAGCGTCAGCTGCCGGTATACCCGCTGGATCCGTTGACGTCCGCGTTCCGCTTCCTCTCCTTCCCACGAGAAGGCCTCGAAATCCTCAATGGATCTGCACTTCATGATATCACGGCCAAAATGGACGGGGAAGTGGCGGGATAGTCCCGTATTCTCATAAAGGACCTCCTGTGTCTGATCGTTTCCAAATCCCTCGCTTACGCCGTCATAGGCCAAAAGTATCCCGGTCCGCTGTGCGTACTGGAGAACCCGCACCAGGGCTTTTCTATGGGGGAAACCGGGTCCAATCCACCGGCTGCACCTCCGCGAGGATCGCTTCCAAAGCTTCGGTCAAAGAGGAGAGCAGGAACTGCTCTCCATCATCCAGATCGGACAAGAAAAGCAGCATACCGCACAGCAGGCAATAATCCAGCTTTTCCTGGAATTCCTGTATCCCCATCCAGGCCATTGCCTTCGGCGGCACCTTTTCCAGTTTTATCACCGATTCATTGACGATCAGATTCCAGCCCAGCTGTTCGTTCACAAGGCGGCGGTAATTGGGCAGCGCCCGCTTGACGGAAAAATACAATCCCTTGTGATCCGCGCGTGTCACCCAGAACCGGTCCAGCAAATACCGAAACTCATACATATCCATTTCCCTCAAACACCAGCGTACAG
>VOFI01003905.1_pt1 | contig 28876 bp, 42 predicted proteins | sample 5384131 | NCBI WGS metagenome assembly VOFI01 (sample SAMN12384728, study PRJNA508395) | human gut metagenome | isolation source: healthy gut H | host: Homo sapiens
CGTTTCCGATTCCGAGGATGAAACCATACTGAAAACTACGAGAATACTGATGAAAAACAACACAACGCTCGATATAACGATACCGGTTACGGTGGCGAGCGTAAATTTCAAGAAATCTTTCATTGTCTTATTGTTTTTTGGGTATGCTAACTTTTCAAGCTAACAAAGATAAATAATTAGGTTGATATTTTCCCTATCTGTCGTATGATTTTTCTGTTTGTCACATGGGGGCTTTTATTCTGCATTAAAACAATCCCCCTCATTTGTTGCTAAAACAATTTTTTATTCATTATTTTAGTAACAAGTTCTGTGTTTAGGTGCAAAATGTGTACTTTTACGCAGGCAGTAATGCTTAATTGGTAAAATGAACTTACAAAACAAGAAGCTTGTAAAGCGAGCGCAGCGGGAGTTTACTCCCTTGCGATTCGCGTGCTGTACTGCCGTAAGAAGAAAGAATACTCTTTGGGGTGGCGGGTCCACGAGTCGAATTACCGGCGGGATGCCGACCGGGTGGTTTATTCGTCCGAGGGTATCCTCACCCGTAGGGAAGTGAGCCTCGTCAACCGTCTTATCAGGAACGAGAAAGAAGACCTTGTCAGGAACTACCGTCTGCTGGAGAGAACCGCTCCCGGCTTTACGCTGGAGCGCCTCATGCTGAAACACCGGAAGGAGCAGTACGACCAGAGTGTGGATAAATTCATCCTGCAATACATCGATACCCTGCTCGAAGAGGGGAAGCAAAGCACTGCCGCTTCCTACACAAGCGGGCTATACTCGCTGTTGCGCTTTTGCAGTTTGAGGAAAATCAACTTCAAAGACATCGACTATGTGTTCGTCACGGACTATATACACTACCTGCGCATGCGCGGCATTTCGGAGAACAGCATCCACATGTACCTCAGCAATTTCCGGGCGGTGTACAATAAGGCACGCAAGCAAGGCATCAGGATATGTGGCGAAAATCCCTTTGCCGGGCTGAACGTGCGCAGGCAGGAAACGGTGAAACGGGCGTTGAGCAAGGAAGAGATAGCGCTCATCGCTTCGGCCGACCTGCGGCGGTATCCCCAGTTGGAAGCGGCGCGCGACCTGTTCATGTTCAGTTTCTACTGCCGGGGCATGTCCTTCGTCGATGTAATCCACCTCAAGCACGACGGCATTGTGCGCGACACGATATTCTACACCCGCAGCAAAACCGGGCAACGGTTGCAGATAGGACTGCTGCCAGCCATGAAGGAGATTATTGAAAAATACAGGACATCCGGCCCGTACATTTTTCCTTATATCCACGGGCAGTCACCGCGAGATGCCTACACGCAATACCGCTACTCTTTGGGCACGGTCAACCGTTACCTCAAACGCTTGGGCACATTGCTCAACATAGGCATTCCGCTCACCACTTATGTGGCGCGGCACTCGTGGGCCACCATAGCCAAGAATGAAGGTATCCCGATATCCTTAATCAGTGAGGGACTGGGACATACGTCCGAAAAGACAACCCAAATCTACCTGGATTCCTTTGCAGTCGATACCCTGAACAAGGTCAATGAAAACGTGGCGGATGCCGTATCGGATTGTATTAAAAATGCAGGTGAAAAATTCATCTGTCTACATAACACAGATAAAACTAAGAAACGACTCAAATAAACCGGACTTTTCTACTTGCTTTCGCTATATATACTTATCCCTGTGCTTTGATACTGCAAAGGTAGAGGATATTTTTGGATATTGCGTTATCCAAATCCATCAATCAGTTATCCAAATTAACCAATCTGTTATCCAAAATTGCAAAACGCTGAATATCAATGCCTATTTTTGCTGCTTTTTTTTGATTTCCTGCCTTAATTCGCTGGGTGAGCAGCCGAAATTGTTCTTGCAATACTTGTTGAAACCGGCTGCGGAGGTGAAGCCCAACTCGTATGCCACCTCTTTTATAGAGATGAAATCGTAATTGAGCCGGGATAGTATTTCCTTGTTTTTTTGTTTCTGAAGCCAGGATTGAACGGTTTCTCCAAACTCTTGCGTGAACTTGCGGTGAAGCTCGGAACCGCTCATGCCCAACAATTCTGCCAGCTCTTGTTTGCTGCGCACCCGGTCTTTGTGTTGGAGAACGGCTGCCTTGAAGTCTACCTCGATTCCCATTATAGGGTAGAGGAGTTGGATTATTTCGCTCTTTGTGTAGGCTGTGCGGAAGATGATGAACAACTCGCGCTCTTTGAGTTCGTGCAGGTGTTTGCAGTTGACGCCTGCCTGGAGATAGGACTCCAGCAGATGCAGGAACGTGTCCAAAGGGGCACGCACGGAAAGCGGTTCGAAGCATAGGGGTGTGTGCTGGGCTTCGTCTAAATAGCTGCTAAGCATGTGCTTGTCGCACAGCGAGATTGTATCGTGAAAGAATGACAGACTGATGTATGTATCCCGGCTGGATAACCGTGCCCGTGTAATGGGATGAAAGGGGAATGAAGATGAATTGCGCCCGCACGGACTCTTGTTTCTTCCTTGCTGTCTTTGGTGATGCTGACTTCGCCTGACAAAATAAATATCAGGTGGTTGGCCTTAATCTCTTGTTGCCGGTTGTCGAAATGTTCTCCCGAAGCAGCTTCTTTCAGTGCGAAACCGGCGTCTTCCTCGGTCTTGTAGTTCACGCATGAGGTGTGTTCTTTAATGTAGTTCAGTTCCATTTTATGTACTCGATTTAAAGTTAATAATTTCGTTGTTTTATCGCCATGTTTCAATTTTTGTTTCAGAAAAACGGATGTATCGAAGCAAAGGCTTGATTGTCATTTTGTCATTTATAACGGCATGTTGAGTTTTGTTGGTGTTTAAAGGGGAAACTCTTCATAACTGCGTGTATTTTAAGGACAGAATGGTATCAGACCGAAGTCCCGATACATCCTCGTTTTTCTTTTTGTTTCAGGAAAATCGTTCATACCGGATAGCATTGAAACGGTTTTCCCTTTTTTAATTACTTGATTACTAATAAAATGCACATTAATAATCTGTGTTATGTAAACAGATGAAATTTCTAAAAACAGCAAAAGGAAAATTAACCTCTATAAACAGGTAAAAGATTACGAATAAAACGAAAGAGAATATGCGAAAGAATTTTACGATTTTCATGATTACCCTACTTGTTTCGCTTCTATCCGGAACGGCTTCGGCGCAGCGTTTTGCAGTGAAAAGTAATTTGCTGTACGACATCACCTCTACCATTAATCTCGGAGTAGAGTATAAGGTAGCTCCCCGTTGGACGCTCGAAATGTCTGCCAACTACAATCCGTGGAGCTTCTCGGACAATAATAAGATGAAGCTTTGGATGCTCCAGCCCGAAGCGCGCTATTGGCTGTGCAGCGGTTTCTCCGGTCACTTCTTCGGAGCACACCTGCTGGGCGGGGAGTTCAACTACGGCGGTATGCTTCCCTTTGGCATCACCCCTTCATCATCCGGGTTGGGTAGCAAGCGCTACCAGGGTTGGATGGCGGGAGCCGGAATAGGCTATGGATACAACTGGGTGCTGGGCAAGCGCTGGAATCTGGAAGCCACGTTAGGAGTGGGGTACATTCATTTCGGATACGACCGCTTCGAGTGCAAGACCTGCGGCGACAGGCTGGGCAGCGGCAGCAAGAGCTATCTGGGCCCCACCAAGGCAGGCATCTCCCTTATCTATATAATAAAGTAACGGACCGCGAAGCGAAGATTATGAAATATTGTGTGCTATTATGTGGACTGCTGCTGATGCAGGCAGTCGGTTTATCGGCTAAGGAACGGGCATGGTTGCAGGCAGATGGCGTGAACATCAGCCGTAGCGGCGACAGCGTGCACGTATCCTTCAGGCTGAAGGTAGAAAGATTGGCTAAGGATTACATTTTGAGAGTAACCCCGTTATTGTACGGGAAAGACGGCAGCAGGCTGTGCTTCCGCCATTGGAGTACGGCAGCCGCATGGCACAGATTGTTGAGTGGAGAGAAAAAAGAGTGAAAGGAAAGCGGAAATCTGTCTCTGCATACCACAAGGCGGGAGAAGCGGTTGCCTATACCTTCGTCCTTCCCTACGGGGAATGGATGAATGGCGCTTCCCTGCGTTTGGATGCAAAGAGCAAAGGGTGTTGCAGCGAAGAAATGCTGCCGCCCGTGTCTTGGCAGAAGATGTGGCGCTTGCACACTCCTGCCGAGCTGTTTGTGCCGGTGATACCCGAGACGAAACTCGTGACGGAAACGGTTGCCGACAAGCTGGCGCAGGAAAACGGTTTCCTCGCACCGTGGACAGGTAGTATAGGCAGTAAAGAAGATATTGCCCGCTACAAGGATGAGGCCACGCTCATTGTCTATTTCCCGGTGGGAAATGGGCTATACAGCCCGATTACGAAAACAATCTCAGCAGGTTGGATCATTTGTTGTCTGTTCTGAATAAGATTGCCGAATCGGACTCCCGCATAGCCAAGATACTGTAGTAGGTTCGGCTTCGCCCGATGGTCCGTTAGACCTGAACAATCGCATTGCAGGTAAGCGTGCAGGCATTGGCGGATTACATTACGAACCGCACTTTTACTTTCGGCTTCTTTCTTTGAAGTGAGCAATCACAGTGTGGCATGGGATTTCCTGCGCAGGTTGGTTGCAGACAGCGAAATGCCGAGAAGCAGCAGATATTGATACATAGATACCACTCCTGTGTGGGATGCAGCCAAGAAAGTAGGCCGCCTGAGCCTGCTTATAGAGGTTGAATCAGGGCAGGCCCTACAACTATATGAAACGGCATTTCTTCCGAAACTTCGTAATGCGGGTTATATCAAAAGTATTCTTATGACAGCCCGACCCCGAAAGGGACTGAACACCGCTATCGATTCAACGGGAAACTTCCGAAACATGACAGTAAACATCCGGAGGTGTTATATTGACGGGCGACACCGAAAAGCGCGTGCCTTGTTCCAAAGCTGCTGCCGCCGGTGTGTCCGAGGCGGAGAGCAATCTAAAGCAATTCCAATAAACGGCACAAATTATAACTAAACGATTAAATATCATTTATTAACTATTTATTTAAAACAACAATGAAGAAGATTAATTTATTAGCAGTGGCTCTTGCAGCCTTTACCATGTTTTCATGCTCCAACGAGGGAGATTGCCGATTTGGGCAGCAATGCTCCGGGCGAAAAGGCTACTCTCACCATTAAGGTGGAAGGAGAAGGTAATAATGTAGCGCAGTCAAGAGCTATAGGCACTACTACAACCGATGTTGCGATTAACAATTACATCGTATTCCTTTTCCGTGAGCGGCGGTGCTTTGGACTGTCCGCGTATTACAGTTCTACCAATGCGGCGGCTACGATAACCAACGGTACAACTGCTGCCAAGACTGCTTATGTAGTGGCCAATACCGGTACACTTGCCAACAGCCCTTTTGCTACTGTAACAACGGAAGCTGACCTTAAGGCCGTTGCTGGTGACTTGATGGCCAGTAATAACGCGGCTAGCCAGACCAGAAATAACCTTTGGATGTCCGGTACAAGACAATGTCGCCTTCTCCGGTACAACGGTACGGTTACTGTACCATTAAGTTTCGTTGCAGCCAAGATTGAACTTATTGTTAAGGACAACCGTTCCAATCTCACCGGTGGTAGTATTGCGATTACAGACGAAAACGTTGTATTGCTGTATGCAGGTAAAAGCGGAAGATTCTTTGGAACAACAGCCGAAAAGGTTGCTCAAACCGCTTTCTATTCGGGCGATGTCTCTTATCCGGATGTTTTCAAACTGGTGCTGCCACGGAGTCCGCAGTTTTGAAAGATGCGGTAGGTGCAGCTTTCACAGCTAATGCTAATGGAGATGTATTCAATCACTTCTACACCTTCGGTAACGACGGTACGTCCAAACCGACAATTCTTGCCATTCAGTCTAAAAGAACGGTAAGTGGCGCTGATGAAACCATTTACTACCCGATTCAGTTCACCGTAGCCGATGCCGGAAACACTATCGAACCGGGTAATGCATACACTGTAACCCTTACTTTGAGAGGTGACGTAAATGCCGGTGAAGGCGGTGGTACTACCAATCCTGAACAGCCGTTGGTTAATTCATCAATAACAGTTACTGTTACGGCAGCAACATGGCTTGCCAAGACCGTAAGCAAGGAGTTTTTAATTAATTTGATTGCAGACGTTCATCTTATTCTTTAAAGCTGCACCGAAAGGCGGGTATGTTTCCCGTGCCCGCCTTTCATTTCACTCATGCCATTGATAAAATTCAATAACTAAAAACAATACTAACCATCAATTAAAAAAAACAATTCATGCAGAATAACAAATTCCATTATTGCCTGCACATACTGCCTATTTTGTTCTTTATGGCATTTGTATCTGCAAGCTGCATCAAGGACGACCAAGGCGATTGTCCAGATCCCCGCACTTCCCGGCTTTTCCTTGGAGGTAAAGGCTTTCGATGCCGACTGGTGGAAGCCTTGGCGAGTGAGACTATAAAAGACCATCACACTCTATATATTCGATGCCGATAAGGCATTGCTCGATACCCGCAACATTCTCCTTTCGGAAACCGTGACCCTGGACTATCCCGGACACGACAACCTGACACTGGTGGCGTGGGGCAATGGCAAACAAGGCGCTCAGTCGATGCCCGCATTGAAAGAGGGCGACCACTTAGAGACGGCATTCGTGTCGCTCATCCAAACCCGGACAACCTTACCCGTGGCAGGCTCGCCCGACGACCTGTTCTATGGCACTATAGATATAACCTCCGCTGCCGGTGCTTCTGCCAGGAATTCCCCTTGCGCCGCAAAGTCTCCGGGTAGCCATTACGGCGCGCCACCTCAGAGAGTATGTAGGCAGCACCGAAGGCGAGTACTACTACATCGTGCGCAAAACCACCGATAAGCTCGACTTCTACGGCAAGCCCAACGGCACGGAAGTAAGCTACCGCCCCCAGGCGGCATTCAATGACAACGGCGAATTCGTATCCCCTGCTTTCAATATCTTCCCCACCGAAGCGGACATCAAGATAGACATCTACCACCGCGACGTGCTGAAAACCACCGTAATTGCCGACAGCAACGGTAATCCCCTGCGTGTGGCGGAAGGCAGGCTGCTCAATGTATTGGTAGACTTTCAGGGAGCTGTAAGCGTAGACATCAGCGTCACCGACTGGGGCAAGCAGGATATATGGAAAGAAATTTTAATACCTGATAAAATTAAAAAATAAAAGTTGATTTAGATGAAAAAGATAATAATTCTGTATCTGCTTGGAGCATTACTCCTCTCGGGGTGTATGCGCGATGAGTTCGATACTACACGTGTGGTGGAAGGCGCATTGCTGCACGTATCAGTCTGAAGATAACTTGCCCGTTGGACCGGTGCTGTCAGGGTGCGGGCAATACCGACACACGTCCGCCGACACCCGCGCCGTCTGCCGATGTGGAAAACGTCTGGACAACCTGTTGCGTACTGGTATTCAACAGCAGCGGCCAGATAGTAACCAACCGCAAATACACGGCACAGTCCGACGGATCGCTTTCGTCTCTCCAGATAGACACCTGGTCGGGCAATAACCTTACATTCTGCTTTGTGGCTAACAGTAAGGACGATCTGGACAACCGGCTGGCTGTCGTCACTTCCTACGACGCTCTGCGTGAATTCATGGTAACGGCTTCCAGCTTGAACTTCGGTCTGAGCGACACCGAGGCTCTTATTATGACTGCCATTGTGGAGAACGTAAACGTGCAGCCGGGTTCCGATACTATTAGCGACCCGATACAGCTTCAATTCCTTGCGGCAAAGCTCACGCTCACCGTTACCGACGCGACCCCTGATGGACATACTGTCACCATTCATTGGATGGGACGTACAGGATGTTCCGGCACGCAGCTATCTTTTTCCCGATAGTGCCAAGATGCCAATCCCGCCCGGATACCAGGAGGTGCTGATAAAGAAGAATACTGGCTGACAACCGCGTCGGATTATCCTTTCGAGGTCAACCGGAATAAAAGCGCTTCTCAAACGCTCTACCTCTTCGAGAACCGCAGGGGCGGACGTGTGGCAAGGTCACTGCCTGGTACCCCGGACGAGCGATATCCGGATATGGCTCTGGACGATACCGACCACCGCGGCAAGGCATGGTTCAAACCCCGACGCGCCACTGCCGTTGTCATTAATGCCATACACAGGGCCGGCACCCAATGCCGAACTGATAAAGGCATATATCTATCTGGGCGAAGACAACCACAGCGATTACAACATTCGTCGCGGCCATCACTACACCTTTAACATTCACAGTGCGTGGCGTTGACGATATCAAGGTAGATACGAATGTAGACTCTTCCGTAGGCGATTTCCTCATAGACTACGGCAGTAACCTGACCATGGACGCGCACCCCGATTTTCGTCCCATGCGCATGCACGCCGCAAACGGTACGGCCGTTGTAGAGATACTCGATTCGCAAGAACGGACCTGCAATGAATCGGGTTTTGATGCCGACTGGCTGAAAATCTCTCCCTTGAATCTGATGTATCACCAGGTGAAGCAGCCATCGCCCGACGATGTGTGGCAGCAGGCAGCCAACCCCGAAAAGCAAGTTTGTGCGTCCCAAATATATTCCGCACAAAAGCATCCGGGCAAAGCTGGAAGCTGAAGGCAAGAGCGGCTGGCCTGCCGTTCCCTCAAATCAGGACGATGACGATAGCCTGCCCTTTACCGATGCTACCCACCGCATGTGCTACCGGATTACGGATATACCGTTTGCCGGGTCGTCCATAATCGACCGGACTTTCTACGTCTATGCCGACGAATTTTTTGCAGAACGGCGGCAACCGTACTGCGCACGGGTGCGTTTCTCGTTCTATAAGGATGGGGAAATGCGGATAAACCGGAAATACGGATTTTCATTATCAATCAGTCGGGTTATCTCTCTTTTTTTATACGGATGATAATAACCAGGGTGCAGGGCTGAATATTTTGAATGAGGACGGAACGCCGGGCAGTGTGAAAAAGGGAAAATGGTCGTGGAAAGGTATCCGGAGTTCAACATGGTGATGAATCCGGGAATCGACCCATCGCTGCAGAACATAAGCACGATGCAATGGGGATTCTCCGACGATTATGTTTACAACAGTCTCGGACAAATTCCGCAATGGCAAGTTCCTGACGGCAAATATGGTGTATACCGATGTGCAGCGTACGGATAATGGCCTTCTGATTTCGGAATGGCATCCGGTTCTTACCGGGAAATGTACGGAAGCGGGCTGGAAGGTACTGGCAATACTAAAATCGGCGCTTATACCGGTACTGTTACCGGACCCTATTATTATCCGGACCCCCGCAGACATTTATCACCCCATATACAAGAGCTTCCGCCAGCACGGTACTGCCACGAGAAGAACCGCGACCTGAACGGCAACGGTATTCTTGAGCCCTCTGAATTCATTGGTATATGCCGTCGCAGAAGGAGTTGCTCCTGATGGCTATTTCCCTTCCCCAAGAGCGAATATCAGTTTGCGGGATATAACGGCTTATGTCTTCTACCGAGTTGGAAGAAAGGAACATGAGTCACGTAACGGTCGGCGTGAGAGATTCTTATCCTTTTGCGTACAGTAATTCGCAAAGGAATCACAGACTTTGCAGTCCGCTGTTGCAGGGTGTTGAGATAAGAGTGCGGAAATGAGCACATGGTTATATCGAAATGAAATTGTAATAAGTATGATGATGAGAAATATAAAAAACGCTATGGGTATGATACTGGTTTGCCTCACGGCAAACCGTGGGCTATGCCCAGGAGGTATTGGTGGAAAACGGGAAGATTATCATAGACGCTTCCGCCATACCGCATACCCGGGAGAAGAAAGCGCGGGGTACTGACGGAACAAACATTGCTCGCGGCACGAACAATGCCACGAATATCAGCTCCGTGGTGAGCGATGATAAAGTGTATTATAAGTTCGAACTGTCGCGAGAACGCTTCACCGGCTTTTGGCTGTTTGCCGTAAACCGCTGTATGAATCTTACCGACGACGGCGGTGGCTGGCGCTTGCCCACCTAAAGGAAGCGATACTGATTTACATCCTGTGGCCGGAACTGACGAAGGCGGGCCTGACGGATGTTGCCGGAGGCACGGCACGGACGCGGGCGGAGACGGAAACCACACCCGTATGTGACTTACGATGATAATGGCACTATTCAAAGGGTTGGCGAAAAAGACGTACGGGTAATTATTACCGTTGCATACGCGACCTTGATTGAAACTGTAGGTTCTGCTTTGTTGTCCGTGGCGGTTGGAAAAAGTAAAAGTATTATTGATAATAAGGGCCGAACTTTAGAATTGGAATTAGAATGATAACAGAAATTAATAGAACCCCGAAAACAGTCCCAATGTTATGAATAAAAAAGGTTTGTCCCGACTTTGTTCGTGTTTTTGTTTGTTTGCACACAGAGGGATATGCTACGGAATCGCTTGCGGAGGCGTCCTGTTTTTAGCGATTTTCGTAGCCGTTTTCGGCTTTCCTGTATGGGTGTCCGAGCTTTTCGAGAAGCGGATGGAGGCACGTAGGAAAAATAGAGTAGTGAACGCCGGCAGATGAATGATAATCGGTAAATGAATATTGAGTGAGAGCCGGTAGATAGATGAATGACAGATAACAGAAGTATTGATAATCTTAACAATTGATAACCCGTAATGAAGAATCCTAAGAAAGAAACTCGTGATGTCATAGCCAAGCACGTCCGTTGGACCGAAGCATTGCGCGTAGTACGTGCTTACCACCCCGAGGTAACCATTATCCTGCCCCAGGAGAAAACTCAGATTTATCCCGGCGATGATGTGCGGGGCATGATTGCCCCTGCCGTAGGCGTCATCCGCCATGCACTCGATGCAGGCGTGTGGCAGTGGCACGGATACACTGCCGAGTCGCGTGTGAAGCAGGTACGCACCCTGCTCAGCCATTACTTCCATTATCACGAGGACAGCATCCATCCGGCAGAACTCGACCTGATGATTGAAGATTTGCTGTTTGTGCATAAAGCCTGAGGGGAATTTCATGAATTAAAGTTCGAAATATTATTTTAAAGTAAAACGTCATTTTTAACCGAATTATTTATGCGTATCTCAAGAGTAATTTTTATTTGCTGCTTTCTTCTGCCAATGTTGGGTGCTTGCACCCGGGACGAAATAGAAGACAATAGTTATCCGTTATCCGAATATGACGGCACGGGTGTTTTGTTTCATTTAAAGGCAGAGTCTTTTGACGATACGGGTTCCGCTACCCGCACCGTGGATTTGACCGCACCTTTCGATACTCTTTGTGCCTATATTCTCAAAGAGGGTCAAATTGACATCGACCGTGAAGTTAAATTCCCCGATCCTGCAACAATTATGGTGGAAGGACTCGAAACCGGCACCTACAGCCTTCTCGTATTAGCCATGAAAGGCAACTATGAAGAGGATGGAGCCCGGATACATAAAATAGAGAAAAGTTCCTCACCGTGGCTGTCTTTTCCTGAAAATACGCCGGCGAAGCCTCTGAAAGCCCAATATTATTATACGAATCACAAGTTCTCGGTAATAAACGGAAAAATCAAGATAGAGGAAATACGCATTCCCCAAGCTGTAGGGATGGTTTCTTTTGACGTACAATACAAAAGCGATTACGTGCGCAAATCGGTTCACGACTGCCAATTTATTCCTTCGGAAGACAGCAGGAGCTATTCTGCCCTGCATGCAGACGGCAGCCATTCGGGACAGCGAAGCATAGCATCCTTCTCTTTATCGGAACAAAAACAGTGCTTATTTTTCCCTACCGTAAAGGATGGTTTTTCCGGTCAAGTAGTAGTAAATACAATGAATCACCGAAAGGAAAGTTTTGATACGGAGTATGATGCAAAGGCAACCTTAGATGCCGCCAAGCATTCTACCATACATGTACAGGCTGTACATCCGGAAGACAATGTGGGTACTAACCTTGCCGATGAGCTCACTCCTCTAAATTATTATACGATTCTAAGTGATGAAGAACCTGCTTCAGTCTATACCAATGCAAATCTACGGTCATTTTATATAACCGAACCTTTGCAGATAAATATGGAGAAAGATAGTTTGCACATGAGATTTTACTCTCCCGTAGGCATAAAAGAGGTTACAGTCATGGCAAAAAGTCCGACTATGGATGAATATGTGGAGTTCGTTTACATTGACGACATTCCGGCATTTGCCGATATTAAGACATCGATAAAGGTATTGGAGAAAGGAGTATACCGCACTGAGTCAGGGAAAGTTCTACAATTTTCAGCAGAAGAGATGAATCCGGCTTCCTTGAGTCTTAAGATAGCTTGCAACGACCCGTATTGGACTAAGATTTCCCAGATAAAGCGAAATGGTACATCAAATTCGTACTTAATGGAGGAAATCCCGTAACAGGAACTCCCAACAAGAACTGGTGGGGAATACGCCCTGTACATTGCAGGAAGCTGTTGCACTCTTTTTGAATATCGGATATATGTGTACGCTGGAAAAGTTCCAGCAGCGGGTTTCGACGTTCCAAGGAGTACTTCTTGACAATAACAAGAAAGCAATTGACACGTCAAAGATTATATCCAGACTGGAAAACCTTTCCGGATTCGACATCGGACTTGTACATACTGGCAATGGTGTAGCAGGATTAGGTGGGGGCAGAACATGGGGAGTCTATCAGAAATCTTTCCTTTATCATTACGAAAACAGCGGCGGATGTTGTTCCACTATTTTTCACGAATTAGGTCATTGTTTAGGCTACAGCCATAATAGCACCATGACATACGGACAGTGGGCTTCGGGATGTGCCGATGTGTTCTACAAGAATAACATAAAAGATTTTCCTGTCAATTCCCATACAATATTAAAATCAAGAAGTAATCCCAATATCTACTAATAATTATGAAACATTTGTCTGTTATTATATCTGTATTATTTTCAATACTTTGTATCGGATGCACTAAGGAGGATTTTAACGATGGAAAAACCAATGATGTTCAGAACAAGCATTCTCTCCGGCTTTTGGTCTACACACCGACTTCAGAAACTGTTCTTAGTACGACCTGCCGGGAAACATAGAGGCTTATCTGTTCAAAGAGGGAGTTCTGTCCGACGTTTACAAAAATCTGACAGTGGATAAGAACGGATACACTACAATCAGCTCGTTAGCCGAAGGAGAGCAAATCTATTTCTTTGTAAACACCGGTAATCTGCTGGATGGGATCACACAGGAAATAGGCCGATTGAAAGAGACCGAACTGCTTGCCACTACAATACTCTCTGCCTCTCCTCAGGCAGATGGAGAGAAACCGGTGATGACCGGAAAGGCAGACTTAACCGGAAGCCAGGAGAGTACCACCCAAGTATTGCTTACACGGGCCATTGCCAGAGTAGACTTAAACATAGCTGACGATGCCGACATACAAATCAATAGGATAAGTATGGATAACATACATTGTGAAGCATTCCTGCTTCCGCAAAATCCGGTCAGTTCGCCGTCCGGTGCAGCATTGGCAAAAATAGACACTACATTCAATACCCCGTTGAAGCCGGGTGAATATGCCGGATTGGTCCACCTGTATGAACAAGTGGGGGACGGTATTCCTGTGGAGCTGCATGGCACCCTTGAAGGCGATCCTGTCACACTTTCACTGGCACTGCCTAACACAATCCATAGAAACCACATTTATAAAATAAAGTTATTTAGCGGAGACAGTTCTAATTTGCAGGCAAGCATATCCGTGGAAAATGAAAGTTGGGAAGTCGAAGAAACTATCACGGCAAAACCTTCTACCAATATTCTGGTTAATAGTGAACTTTCTACTTTGGCTGAAGGGGCGTATATAAGTGCAACAAAAGATACGGTTTACCTCCCAAGCAAGGAGTCAACGTCAATACTTGTATTGGATAAGGTGCCGGAAGATGCGGAATTCACAATTGATGGGACAACAGCCTCCATTACTCCGTATACGGAAACTCGTGCCGACCTTCAAGGGAAAAAGTTCTTGGTACGCAATTCTTGGAAAAAGCCGGGTACTAAGACGGAATATATGTACCTGAATATGCACAGCAAGAGGCACCCGGACTACTACAGTGGCCGGTTGGTAATTGTTCAGTCCAATGCAACGACCTTCAAGGGAGAATTGTATAATCATCTTACAAACACCCCTCCCTATAACATTCATTTCAATAAATATGTCGACAGTGCTTTAGGTCGGATAGAGGTACCTAAGAACTATGAGGTTAGTGTCAGTGGTGGCAGTTGGCTAAGGGCGATACCCCAAGGAGACGGAGTTTATGAGATTCAGGCAGGCTACAAGCCTAACGATCCGGAAGCCAATGGCAGCACTCAGGAGGGTTTGCTCACCGTGAACGGCCCGAATGGCATACATGAAACATACACCGTTACCCGGCTGAATCACGGCTTGCCTGTTGTCCTTATGGGTGACACTTACTGGTGTCGTTTCAACTTACAAGGAAACTCAAAGAAGTTTCGACGACCAGATAACCCGTCAGTGAATCTGAAAACAATAGGTGATCTGTCTGCCTATTTTGCCTCTTTGTTCTGACGAGGATTTTGTACGTTTAACCGGCAGTCAGTACAAAAGGGCGCTATACGCAGGGAATGAATTTAAAGTATGACGCATCCGTCCCGCGTTTCTATTTCGATTCGTATGAGTCGCTCCAGAATCCGGCAATCATAGGAAATGGATCGGTAAGCAGCCATTGTCCGGAAGGATACCAGCTTCCTACTTCGAGAGATTTTGAGCATTTGCTAAAATCGGGGCTGTTAACTACACGCTTAATGGCGCACCGGTAAATTACACTACAGGTAGTGGAAGACCGGCCGTTATTTCAGCCCATAGCCGAGGAAATGTAGCGTGGGAAGGAGGCCTCCTTGCAACAGCCACTTACATTCAAATCGCTTTTGACGAAAACAATCTGGTCTTGGGAGCATTAGGCCATCAATTTGATTCTTCAAGCTCAATTGTTTCAAAGGTATTGTGGGCAACCATAAGTGGAGGACACCAAAGCTGGACTCATACAGGGACTACAGCCAAGGCGGAAGACCATAATGCAAACAAATCCCGTACGGTTCGCTGCATTAAGACGCCACCGGCCTTTATAATAGAAGAATAATTCGGGGTTAATTCTTGTGGCTTTTTCTTAGTATGATTGGGAAATTTGAGCAGTAACGCTGTGCTGCCTGGCGGTAGCGGCAGGTTATGCCCAGGAAGTGGTGAGAACGGATACATTGCCGAGTCGCGTGTGAAGCAGGTATGTATCCTGCTCAGCCATTATTTCCACTATCAAGAGGATAGCATCCATCCGGCAGAATTCGACCTGATGGTTGAAGATTTGCTGTTTATGTCTACGGGTTAATGCATAATTTAGGAGGCGATGGCAAAACAACTTTATGATTATTGGTTTGTACAGTTTGATTTTCCGGATGAAAACGGAAACCGTATAAGTCTAGTGGTGGTAAGATGGTTTGGAATGAGAAGTTGAAGAGAGAAATTACATCAAGGATGGGATATATTACCTTTTTTTGATGCTATTAGTGTACAGTATGGTTTCCCTTTGCTACCGAACAATTTACTGATGAGATAACAAATATACCTATTGTTCGTATTAGGGACATTCTTGAAGGAACGACATCAGCATATTCTTTGAAAACACAGATGAAAAATACTGTTTGAATGAGGGTGATGTGCTTGTTGGTATGGACGGAAATTTTCACATGAACTTCTGGCATAACAATATTGCCTATCTTAATCAGCGATGTGCAAGGATGCGTCCTTATAGAGACTCCTCAATATCTTCAATTCAAATCTATTATAATATCCAACCTTACATTAAGGCGAAAGAACAAAATGCAAAGGGATCTACTGTGGGACATCTGTCAGATAAAGATTTGAAAGGGCTATATCTTATAAAACCAGCAATTTCATTAAATTTCAATCCTCGAAAAGTATTTGACGAGCTATTAGCACTAATAATTGGAAACAAACAACAGATTTTATCACTTACTAAGCAGCGTGATGAACTTCTACCACTTCTGATGAATGATCAAGTGTCGGTAAATTATGATTTATAGATTTGTGAACATTGTTATATTATACAAACAAATCCATTAGCAAATGAAAGAACAATTTATCAAATCAGTGGAAGAAGCCGTAGGCGGTTTCTTATCGCAAGGGCAAATCGCGAAGTTGAGCGAAGTGCTTTGAGAGTGTATGCAGGGGTATGAACTTACCCGTAAGGGAGACATCGGATGAAAATGTAAAAGGGAAAATGGAGAGCTTCTTCAGCATTTTTGGCTGCTAAGAAAATCGAAGGGTGTTCTGAAAAACGGTGCATTACTATCAGTCTTCGGTAGAGAAACTTTTTTGTAAACGTTGTTAAAAACGTTACAGATATGACAACGAATGATATTCGTAATTATTTGGCTGAGAACCAACGATTGAGAAAATTTGAGCAAAGTGACAATCGACAATTTACGACGCATATTTTTCAAGTTTCTTTGCATGGTTGGAAGATGAAGATTATATTCCCAAAAGTCCCGTGCGAAGAATACATAAAGGTGAGGACTGACAGTCTTGTAAAAGAGGTTTTAACAGATGAAAATATTGAAATACTACGAGATAGCTGTATCGAGTTGCGTGATGGCGATGATAGATTTACTTTCATCCACTGGTATGCGTGTAGGTGAATTGGTAAAGATGAATAGAGATGATATAGATTTCAAGAGCGGCAGTGCGTAGTATTTGGCAAAGGAAACAAAGAGCGTGAGGTTTACTTTAATGCCCGAGCCAAAATCCATCTCAAAAAAAAATACCTCAACAGCAGGAATGATGATAATCCGGCACTTTTTGTCTCGCTTAAATCTCCTCATAGACGGCCTGACAATTAGTGGAGTAGAGGTACGCTTGCGAAAAAATAGGGCGGATAGCGAACATTGCAAAAGTTCACCCGCATAAATTCAGGCGGTCATTGGCTACAATGGCTATTGACAAAGGAATGCCGATAGAGCAGGTGCAACGGTTGCTCGGTCATGTCAAGATTGACACCACTTTGCGTTACGCTATGGTCAATCAGACCAATGTAAAAATGGCACATCGCAAATACTTAACTTAACTGAATATAAAATTGGCTAATCCTTTCAGTATCTTTGCAGTCTAAACGCATGAACAATGGACAACATAATAGTACCGCAAAAGACTGAAAAACAGGATATACTTCCCGAAGATTACAATAATTGGAGGAAAGAAATTATCTCATTGATAGAGCAATCCAAACTGAAAGCTATCCTTAGCGTCAATGCCGAATTACTTGCTCTTTATTGGAGAATCGGTAGCGACATTCTAACCAAGCAAAAGGAGCAAGGTTGGGGTGCGAAAGTCATTGCGCAATTATCTAAAGACCTCTCGGAACGTTTTCCCTGATGATAGAGGATACTCTTGAGCGTAACTTGCGCAATATGAAAAAGTTTGCAAGTGAATATCCCACTTTTCCAATTTGGCAAGTGCCGCTTGCCAAATTAGAATTGTTGCCAATTCGGAAAGCCGCACCTTGCCGAATTGCCATGCGATGAGAACGGATTTGTGCAAGTGTCTCTTGCGCAAATATCGTGGTATCACCATATATCGCTCATAGCCAAAGTACCCGCAAATGCCGAACGCGTTTTATATCATGGAAACTGCTGCTAACGGTTGGAGTCGTGATGTAATGCTTTTTCGCAGGTGGCTAACGGTTATATCAAAGCCAAGGGTAATGCAATTACAAACTTCAAGCAGACATTACCAGCCTATCAATCGGATTTGGCTCAATATGCGTTCAAAGATCCATATAATTTCAGTTTTTCTTAGGTACGGTGGCTTTACAGTAAACGTGAACTCGATATAGAAAAGAATCTTGCACAGCGGATTACCGATTTCCTGTTGGAAATGGGCAAAGGCTTTGCATTTATCGGAAGGCAATACCATTTGACTGTGGACGGTGATGACTATTACATCGACATTCTGATGTATCACCTTCAACTGCATTGCTATGTAGTGGTGGAGCTGAAAGCCGTAGAGTTTGTTCCCCGAATTTGTCAGCAAGCTTGAATTTCTACATTTCGGCTGTGGATGAATATGTAAAAGCTCCCGAAGATAAACCGACTATCGGTTTGTTGTTATGCCGCTCAAAAAGCGACACCAAAGCACGTTTCGCCCTACGTGGTATCACGCAAACTGTTGGGCATTGCACAATATGAGACTGAAAACTCTTTTGAAGATGAGCATCCGCACTGCCACAAATCGAAGACATTGAGAATCAGCTGGAGGACAAAGAATGAGATTGGCTGATGTTATCGATGTATTCATTGCCGGAGATTGGGGTAATGAAAGTCCGAGCGAAGAGACCCCTAATGCGGTGTATTGTGTCAGAGGCGCAGACATTGTCCCTAATCTATTGGTGAGTTTGGCGATATTCCCTTGCGGTATGTTAGCGACAAGTCTTTTGAAGAAAAGACGTTGCGTGCCGGAGATATGATTGTCGAAAAATCAGGCGGTAGTCCGACACAATCAACAGGGCGTGTATCCTATGTTTCAGAGGCTTTAATAACAGAAAAAAGGGCGGTGGTATGTACCAATTTCTGTGTGGCTTTTAGAGTAAAGACCGGATGGAATCCTTACTTTGTATATCAATATTGGAATCACATCTACAACAACAATATATTCTTTAATTTCGAGGGTAAAACTTCGGGACTAAAGAACTTGCAGTTGGATAACGCATTAAAAGCCATTGAAATACCCGACTATACACTTGAACAGCAAAAATCGAATTGCCGAAACACTACTCAAAATCGAGCAAAAGTGCTTCTTAATCGTGCGATAAATCATAATTTACCGATACTTGACCATTCATTAAGAGCGGTAGAAGTTCGTCACGCTGCTTTAATTAAATTTTCATTTTCCTTTTGAATTCTAACTGCCTGTCATTTGAGTGCTGATACAATTTCTTCCCATAAATCTAATGACATTATCACTTGGCTTTAACATTGGGAACTTCATATATCTTACGAGAAACTTTCTTTGAAAGTTGTTCCTGTTCCAAGTTGCTCTATCTGCAATGTGATATTGTAGATAATAATACAAGTAAGTTGCATATTTTTTGACTTAGAAACAAAGCTCTTGAATCCTTGATTGGTACACAATTCTGTTTTAGCGATTGCCAACAAACCAATTGGAGCACGACTCGACATTAATATTGTGTTTGAAGGTAACAAATGTACTACAAGAATCATATCCAACTTGAGAGATATTTCGCTCTCCTTGATAGACAAATTTCTGCTTTTGGTCAGATAAATCCTTGGAGTAATCCAGACTATATCTCCTCCATAATTCAATTCATTTACAGTTGAAGGAGTTGCCCCATTGTAAACATCTGCGACCTCTTCACCATTTTGGCTTTCCATCAATAAGGAATTTCATGTTTTTAACCTTTTTATCCCAAACCATCTTTACCACCACTAGACTTATACGGTTTTCCGTTTTCATCCGAAAATCAAACTGTACAAAACCAATAATCATAAAGTTGTTTTGCCATCGCCTCTAAATTATGATTTAGCTGACGATTAAGTTCTATTTTGAGGTCAATAGTGCGAAGTAACTTACCTATGCGTTTTGTTCCTCCAATTCGGGAATCCATACAATGCAATCTTTGATTTTATCAGGTGATGTATGCCGGATTTTGTTTGTTTGAGCAGCAGCACTTAGCTGCTGTTTAACAAGATTTGAGGATATAAGATAAAAAGCGAAATCCTTGTCTAACAAATGTTCTTTGCAAACAATTTTTGCCACATCTTGGCTTTGAATATATTTACCGCTTTCGGGAATGATAGCGGTAGAGCCAAGCAACCCAATAGCCTGTTCTGTCAAAGGTGTTATAATGTCGCCCCTCCTTCATTAAAAAAATCCGGTTTGAAGTCGCCAATGTAATAAAGATTGTCTTTAGCCTTATTCTCTTTTAAAGCAATTATTTTGGTAAATCGAAATTCCCGCAAGTCAAGCGCACATATTCACCCTTAGCGGCATAGAACTCGCCACTGAGACTCGCACCTCTTGTTACATCAAGTATCTCTCCTAATTTGTATTTTTTCAATTCCATTTACCGTGTTGCTTTTTAATATAATCTTGAATCAAAGATAGATTGACCTCTATCTCTTTGTGCTTAGCTAAAAGGTGGTTCAGATACTCTTTCGCCTCAAACATTTTTCGTGCTCATGTATTTGTTCTATTAACGGTCCGCCAATAAATGGGGATGAACAGTTTCTACGGCAAATTTTGCATCCTCTATTTGCCGCTATAAACATGTCAAGCAAATGTCGAATAGCTTTAATTTGTTCCTGTGCATCTTTCGACGAACTGCGGGCAACACGTAATGCAACGATTATAGCTATTACACTAATTATAGGGCTTAATAGAGTAGCCCATTGGGTCAAACTATCAAGCATGGTTTATTGATTGAATTTCAATGTCTTTAATTGAGCTATTATCTCATTTTCAAGCCGATGGCTTTCGGCAAACTGCTCGGTGAGTGTTTTTCGTAGTCTGCCATACGCCTCTTGAACTCCTCTTCTGTAATATCAACATATTCAATCTTAATGTCGAAATACTGTCCGGCAGAAAAGCTATACCCTTTTTCTGCCACTTCTTCTAAGTAGGATGGAGTAACAGAGAATTGCTCTATCACCTTCTCGTTTCGGAAAGTATCTACAATCTGCGCTATCTCATCGGAACGGAGATTCGTCTTTGGTTCTTCCCTATTTTGATAGTTTCACCAAGTTTGCTCGCATCAATAAATACAGGCTTTTCGGTCTTGTTCTTATCGATAAAAACCACACTGACATTCGTACCCGTGTTAGCGAAGACATTACTCGGCATACTTACCACACCTTTCAGAATCTTATTGTCCACAAGGTGTTTGCGAATTTTGAACGCAATGCCACTCTTGGCTGTAATGAATCCGGTAGGTACAACGATAGCTCCCTTACCCGTGTCTTTCAAGCTGTATAGCAAATGTTGAAAAAAGCAGAGGTATATTTCCATCCCCTTCTTGTCTTTGTTGGGTATATTGGGAATGCCTGCAAAGAAACGTCCGCGATAATGGTCGGCTTTGAGGTCGGAATGGTACTCGGAGAAATCGAGCTTGAAAGGCGGATTACTAACGATATAGTCAAATTTACGCAATTCGTGTCCTTCTTTATGATAAGGGTGTTTCAGCGTATTGCCTTGTATAACGTGCGTCAAAGAATGGCTCATACTGTTCAGTATAAGATTCAGCATCAACATAGTAGAGGATTTGTCGCTGATATCCTGCGTGAACACCGTGCAGTTCTGCTCTCAATTTGGTGGGCAAGGGCAATGACAAGCGTGCCTGTCCCGGCTGACGGGTCATAGCAAGTTACACTTTTAACATCCTCGCCTCATCGACGAGTAGTTGCGCCATAATGGATGCGATTGCATGGGGCGTATAGTATTCGGCATAGTTGCCGCCACCATTGGAATTGTAGTCCTTAATAAGGTATTCAAAGATGGTGGAGAAGAAATCATATCCGGCAGCAAAGCCGCTTCAAAAAAGAAAAACTTGCCACATCTCCGATTAACGACTTGCAAAAGCCGTTTTTCTTGGCAGACCCTCCGGTTACTACCTCGAGAGAGGTTTCATAATGGAAATACGGGTTTCATCCTCATTGAGAATATAGAAAATCTCCTCATTGGTATCGGCAATAGCCTCCAATGTCGCATCAAACAGAGTTGCAAAATTATCCTCATTCTGACGTTTGGCAAGATACGGTATCAGATGCTCTTTCTTCAATACAATAGTGTCGAGCATCATATCGCACATTTCCTCGTACTCCCTCATCGGGCAATCGCTCCAATGCTTCGTAGACGTCCTCTGCATCGGCAAGTTCGGGCAGTGTCCGTTTTGCTTCATAGATAAACTTATCATTGAGAAACTTATATAGGAATGTTTCTACGATAACCGTATATTCATTTCCGCTGTTGCCAAGACCAATATTGTTTGTCGTACTTTTCAGACGGTCAATAAGGTCTTTTGTCTGTTGCTTTATGATGTCAATACTCATAATCAGTATATGGTTTTGATATTCTTTGAAAATAACGTCACTGACATATTTACGAGCCGGGCGTTCCCGTGGAAATCTGCGCATCCTTAAAACGGCGGGGGACGTAAGTTAATATATTTTTCGTGAAGTAAGCCGGAGTTTCAACAATCGCTTCGTTGTGGAAGAATGCATCGTCTACATCTTCTTTTATAAGAAGCAAGACAGCCGTTACCTGCTCTTTCTTTTTTGTCCAAGCATAGGTGCGAGGTTCGGTATGCTCCCGTTCCTCTCTGTCCGATTGCTCGGTCAAACGTTTTTCGACACGCACGAACTTTGTGTCACCGTTATAGGCAATAGCCCGCAACGCATCACGCTCATTCATTTGGCGAATGCGTTTCAGTATGCCGTTAATGTTCTGAACGCGGTCGTGCATATTAAATTCTCCCTCCGATTCCATTTCTTTTTCTTGAAAAGAGCAAGAAAGTCAGCGAGTATAGAACGATATTCCGGGTCATCAGGATCAACGCAAGCATTCAATTGGTTACGAGTGTGAGCTACCGATTGTTTGTATTGCTCTTGAAGTTCAAGTTCTTCTTCACCTTTCTTATAGAACGAAAAATGTATATTCTCCAAAGCAGCATTCAGCAATTGTTTCACGCTTTCGCGGTCATTTGAGTTTTGCTCATACGAGAGGAGGTCAAGACGATTGCGTGCCGCTTTGATAAGATTTGATATTTCGGGTATATCAACAATGTCTTTCGCTTCCGGGCTCTCCTGCGAGATCAGCATATTCTGCATACTGCGCAGTGTTTCTAAACTTTTGTTGATGACTCGGACAGTGGCAATGTCATCCACCAAATTGAGTTGCCGAGAAAAGATTTGAGGATTAGTCAAGTCATAGTCTGTCAAAGTTACTTTTGCATTTGGCAACATTTTTCATTGCTTCCTCAATGGTAACAAATAGCTTATCCATTGAAGATGTATTTTCTTGACCAACTTCTTTTTCAAGCTCTTCTTGATAATCCTTGTTCGTCTTACTGTATTCTTCCTCGATATTGGCAAAGTCTACTACATGCCCGAATTTCATAGCCTTGTACGGACGATTGACACGTGTGCTGTTTGCAGCAGGTTATGTTCCTTGACCATACGGTGCAGGTACAATTTCTTCAATCGTGGAGCATCAAAGCCGGTTTGTAGCATTTGGAAAACAATGAGCAAGTCAATTTTCCCGTCTTTGAATAAATCAATCCATTTGGAACGGGTAGATTTGTCAAAACTGTCATGCAAGATAAGCGCAGCGCGATAACGTCCTTTTGCGGTGAAGTCTTCTTGACCTCCATTTCATTTGCCGAAATACTACGGTAAATTATTTGTCCGTCTTCACCTGTATAATTGTCAAGTTCAGAATCATCTGCATAGTTTTCCAAAAACAGCCGATACATCATTATCGCCTGTTCTTTACTGTTGCATACGGCAAGTGCTCCCAATGATGGGTCAGAATACTTGCTTCGAAATCCTGCAAATCATTGATTATATAGTCGAGTAAAGGATGTACATAGTTCTCGTGGGCATAAACATCAATTTCTTTAACAGTTTGCTTTTTACCCTTATGCTGTTAAGGGCTTCTTTCATCGTTATCTTTAAAGTTCGAACCGATGTTCGCGTATAAGTCGAAGCGTGTAACCATCTGATATAGACGCGTTATAATAGTATGTATGAATATAATCCCCGAAAATATCTTTGGTATTGTATCCTTCACCGATTATTGAGTACCCGTCAATGCTATTTTTATAGCATTCTCATCGCTCGCAATCAAATTTTTCAAAAAACTGCCTTCAGGATTATAGTTTCGGTGTGCTTCATCAATAAAGTAAATGCGCTTCACCTTGACATTATACGCATTTTTGGCAAGTGCCCGACTGTCCTTGGAGAATTTGTGGATATTGACAACCGTTATCTCTAATTTACCCTCTTTGTTTTGGGTAGTCACACCATCCTTTTATCAGCTTGGCAAAGTCTTCTTTTACTTTGAACAGGATTGACTTTCAGTCCCCTGCGAGTAAACTCTTTTTGAGCCTGTTCCAAAAGGTCGATACGGTCTACAATAAAGAAAACTGCGGAACAATGCCTTGCTGAGAATAATAATCGGTCAGATATTTGACATTGAAATACGCCAACGCAGTCTTTCCGCTACCTTGCGTATGCCAAATAATACCCTTTGCTCCCCCTTTATCAAGGTGGCGTTCAATCGCTTTTTGTGGCGAACACCTTGCGGATAGCGCATAACATGCTTTTGTAAACCGTTTGGTGGTTACATAAGCGATGCCATAGCGCAAGAAATAGAAACGTTCAAAACTGAACAGGCTTTCACAGAGGCGCTTTGTTGGCGTTTCGGCTTTGTAGTTCGTTTTGTAGTCGCTATTGTTTTTGTATTGAGGCACATTATTGTCACGCAGCAATATTTCCTCGTCTTCAGGAGTAACGGGATGGTATCTTTTCTGAATAGGGAAACTGTTTTGTCCTTCCTCGCGAAAGCAATTATAGAGGGTATTCGTTTTACCGATGGTTGCATAATAAGCTCCTTGTTTCAATTGCTCGTCATATTCCATATCGTTGCTGAATACCATTATTTGCGTGATATTCAAAAAACGGCGGAAACAAGGATTGGTAAACCTCGTCTTCATACGCTTGCGCTCGGCATCAACTCCTTCGTGATTGTTCTCCTTTTTTACTTCGATAAAAGCCAGAGGCAAACCATTGATAAAGATGGTTATGTCCGGGCGAAAGTTGTCGCAAGACAAATCACCGCAAGTCATTTCGGTGGCTACTTGAAACGTGTTGTTACGAATGAAGTTCGTGGGCGAAGATAAATCGATTATTTTGTTCGTTGTGTCAAGTAATATTTCTTTGTAAAACTGTCTGCCGAGATCATCATTGTTAAGCGACTTCTGAATGCGGTGAAGCATGGCGTCTGCATCATCCTGTGTAGATAGAGGGTTCAAGCGCAAATAGGCTTCCGAAAACGGTTGGAGTAAGATGTTCGTGAGTATCGGATTCCGTTTTGGGTATTGTCACATATTGGTGAACAATCCCCTTTGGGATATGTATTTTATCCCATCCCCATAAGATCGCATAAAGAGTGGGAAATTTCACTCTGCTATCTTCACAAAATGCACCATTGCTTATTTCGTATATTAAAGCAAAACACCTTCGCTATCTTTGCGAGGCTGACCAAAAGCCTATCAGACAGTGAAGGTGTTTTTTATATCTTGGTGTGTTAATATTTTTATTTCAGGTCATTAACGCATTGTTTATAGCAAATGCAAAGTTAGCACTTTTTATTGATATCCATTGCACATTTGAAATTAAGTTTACAAGAATCTTGCAGCACGACCTCGGTCATGGCGGTTGTGTTTATGTCGGTCGGCATGGCAACTTTTACCGTACCCGTCTATCGTGATTATATTCCTTTTTCTTTTTCATCGGTGTTTCGTTTAAGGTTGTCAAATGGTACCTGAGCGGTAATTTTTGCGTATAGTTGGGCGGCTTTATCTTTTGGGAACATTCAACAGGCGGATATTGGATTCGGTATTAGTCTTCTTTCTTCGGGTGATAATCCACAGATTGCCCTCAAAGAATGTTTGGAGATTGTCGGTAGTCAGGTTCTTTACATCGGAATAATACCGCTGGAATGTTACCTTTGCCCCTGCTGTATCCATTTTTGGGGCAAACTCGGTATTGTGTTACTCGAAGAGTTTCGGTAGTAGGGTTTCCGCGACACCGATACTGGGATAGGCATCCTTGAGTTTGGCGGCGGTGACTTATACCGTCCGTTTCGGCAGGGAACTGAGGCGATGTTGCACATGTGAATGAATGTACGGTTATATGCAAATGAAACTTTCCCCACCGGAGTCTCTGTTTCACAACCATTAATTCAGTGAAATAAAATACGTACTTTCCTTTCTAATTGTTTGTAAAGTAAATATTTACATGATTTTACGTGTAAATATTTACTTTTCATGCCTCTTCGTTATTTAATATTTTTGTGTATTCATCGTGCATTGGGGCAGTGAAACGCTTCCGGGCGGTGTGGTATAAATTTTAAACAATTAGAAAGAATAATGAAATCAATGAAAACACATCGTCTGTCAGGGGCGGACACATTGTCTGTTACACTCGTATACATCATCCGTAGGGGTGGAACGCATCATCGGTTCTGCCGCTCTGCGTCGCCGTTCCGTACCGCTACGCCGTAGATATACGATAGTATATCTTATCTTCTATTGAATTATATTGTGTACGCTGCGTGGCCGGAAGCATGGCCGCCGCGCGTGCATAACCGGTTGACGTAAAGGCATGTGCCGTGACCGCCGGAGCGGTCGTTTTCCGGTTTCGACATTTATCAATATTTATCTGTAACTTTAGTATGAAAAACAATTTGCTTAGAATGGGCTATGTCATGGTTTCGCGTGCATTGCTACAAGAGATTTGCGAGAAAAAAGGTGCGGCATGCTGCGAGGAAGAAGCCTTCCTGCGGGTGCTGACAAACGTCAACTTCAAGCCTGCCGTAGTATTCTGCAACGGAGCCGGGGTACAGTGTGCCCGTGGAGAGTCCGTCATCACTTTTATGGGCTGGGCGGACATATTCGGCTGGACAAGGGCGCGTACCCGGCGCTTTTTCGACCGGTGCTTCGCTGCAGGACTTATCGAGCGCGTGCCGGGCTGTTGCCCCAGCCACATCCATGTGCCCGGCTATGATGCCTGGACGGGACAGCCGGCATCCATTGGGAAGGTTATGAACGCTGCCGGCAGCTTTTCCGCCGCTGCCGTCCCCGTTGCCGCCAAGTCGAAATCTTCCGCCGCTTTCGAAGAGTCGCTGAAGGAGTTTCTTGCCCTATTACGGCCGCACCACCCACCTGCCGGTGGAGGAACGGCAGCTATGTCCGCGCCCTTTGGAAAAAACTCTCCACCCGCGAGCGCGAACTTGCCTACCGGAAAGTGGAAGATTATTATTTCAGCCTGAACAATACGCATTTCTGCTACCAGGCTGCCAAATATCTGGAATATAGAATCTTTGAAAACGAATTTGTCAATTAATCGCCCTTTTATCCTTATGGCAGAAATCCTCAATCCTCATGATGCCGACCTGGAGTCGGTAATCTTAGGCGCTTGTCTCGCCGAAAGTACCGCTATGGTGCTTGTAAGCGGGGAAGCTGTGCCCCGAAATGTTTTACGAAGCGAAGTATGGCGAAATCTTTTTGCCCCCTGCTTTGCCATGCACCGCGCGGGCAAGGCGATAGACATCATTACGGTGCGTGCCGAGCTTGCCGCCCGTGGCAAGCTGGAGTTCGTGGGCGGCGCCTTCGAACTGGCGCGTCTGTTGGGCAGGGTGGCATCGTCCGCCCACCTGGAGTATCATGCGCTTATCTTGCGCGGCATGTATATCCGGCGCGAGATGATTAGCGGCCTGCATCGTCTGCTTGCCGTAGCCGCCGATGAGTCGGTGGATTTGGGCGATGCCCTGGCCGGACTGCATCAGCTTATCGAACACCTAGAAGGTAAAACCGACTTTGCCGGCTGCCTGCGCGACATGGACCGCCTGATGCTGGATACCCTTAGGCAAATGGACGGCAGGGTGGCGAACAACCGCAACGGCATCACCGGCATCCCCACCGGCCTGCGCGACCTCGACAGGCTCACTGCCGGCTGGCAGCGGGGCGATCTGCACATCATAGCCGCCCGTCCTTCGGTGGGCAAGACCGCCTTTGCCCTGCATCTGGCACTGGCGGCGGGACGTGCCGGGAAGCAGGTGTTGGTGAACAGCCTCGAAATGCAGGGCGAAAGGCTGGGCGACCGCTGGCTCTGCGCACAGGCTGCCTCGCTGGATGCCGGACACCTCAAAAGCGGGCAACTCAGCGCCGACGAGCAGCAACAGGCTCTGGAAGCCGCCCGGCAACTGTCGTGCCTGCCTGTGTATGTGGACGACAACCCGAAGGCGAGCATGGATCATATCCGCTCGTCAGCGCTGCTGCGAAAAGAGCAAGGGGCATTGCGACCTGCTGATTATCGACTATCTGCAACTCTGCGATATGAAGTCGGAACAGAAGAACCGCAACCGTGAGCAGGAAGTGGCGGAAGCGAGCCGCAAGGCAAAGCTGATAGCCAAGGAGCTGGATATTCCCGTTATCCTGCTCTGCCAGTTGAACCGTGAGTGCGAGATGCGTGCCGACAAGCGGCCTGCACTGAGCGACCTCAGAGAGAGCGGCGCCATCGAGCAGGATGCCGATGTGGTGATGTTGCCTATCGTCCCGCACTGTACGGGCTGACGTCCGAGCGCAAGAGCAAATTCCCTTCCGAAGGGTTGGGCATGGTGATTCTTGCCAAGCACCGCAACGGCGAGACGGGAGATGTATATTTCGGGCATAACCCCACGCTGACGAAGATTAGGCGAGTACGAACCCACTGGAATGGATGGCGAGAAACGCACGCTCTTCCTGTTAGAAAAAACTTCGCTTTTCTCCGAAAATAAATGGCAAAATACTTGACTTTGCCTCTCTGATTTCGTATCTTTTGTAATGTGCTCGAGAAGGGAAGTAATTATTGGATAAGGCGCCTTAAATCTTTTGTTTGTTGTGTGGCCCGGGCTTTTTCTTTTAAGAATTTTATTTACTGTTTTTTTTAATCTAAACCTAAACTTTTTATGGATGTATTGTAGAACGCTTTCAGCGTCGTAGAATCAGCAATACGTAACTGAACGAAGTACAATAT
>VOFI01001834.1_pt1 | contig 28874 bp, 31 predicted proteins | sample 5384131 | NCBI WGS metagenome assembly VOFI01 (sample SAMN12384728, study PRJNA508395) | human gut metagenome | isolation source: healthy gut H | host: Homo sapiens
AAGGAATGTACGAAAATGCAATCATTTGCTATACGGCCGATCACGGTGATATGTTGGGAGATCATTATCATTGGCGGAAAACCTATGCATACGAAGGGTCGGCCAAGATTCCTTATATCATAAAATGGCCTTCTGCCATGACTACACAGGCTATCAGAGGAAAGCGGATTGAACAGCCAGTAGAGCTACGCGACTTTTTACCTACCTTCATTGAACTTGCGGGAGGGACGGTACCGGATGATATGGATGGAAAATCTTTGGTAGCCCTGGCTTCAGGAAATAAAAACGGCTGGCGAAAATATATCGATCTGGAACATGCCACCTGCTACAGTGCCGATAACTATTGGTGTGCGTTGACTGATGGTAAAATGAAGTATATCTGGTTTATTCATACGGGTGAAGAGCAACTGTTCGATTTAAGTTCAGATCCCGGTGAACAGAAGAACCTTTCCGGAAATAGTCGTTATGCAGATAGGCTGGTTGAAATGCGTAAAGCGATGGTTGACCACTTGCAAGAGAGAGGAACAGAGTTTGTAAAAGATGGAAAGCTGGCGGTAAGAGATCAAACCTTACTTTATAGTCCCAATTATCCGAAAGATTGATTTATTCATGATAATTGGAGTATGATTTATTCCCAAATCCCGTTTTCTTTTCTTATTTTTGCGTCGTGTGCGTAAACGGAGTTTGTCTGAGCGACACCTAATGTAAACTTATAAATAAGAAATATGAAAACAAACTATGAGATTCGCTATGCTGCCCATCCGGAAGATGCAAGAAGCTACGACACCAAGAGAATTAGAAGAGATTTTCTGATAGAAAAGGTTTTTTCAGCCGATGAAGTAAACATGGTATATTCCATGTACGACCGTATGGTGGTAGGTGGGGCCATGCCGGTAAAGGAAGTGTTGAAATTGGAAGCTATCGATCCTTTGAAAGCTCCTTATTTTCTGACCCGTCGTGAAATGGGTATTTTCAATGTCGGGGGGCCCGGTGTCGTGAGGGCGGGGGATGCGATATTTCAGTTAGATTATAAAGAGGCACTTTATCTGGGGGCAGGTGACCGGGACGTTACCTTTGAGAGTACGGATGCTGCACATCCCGCTAAATTTTATTTTAATTCACTGGCCGCTCATCGCAATTATCCCGATAAAAAGGTGACTAAAGCCGATGCTGTAGTTGCTGAAATGGGAACGTTGGAAGGTTCGAATCATCGTAATATCAACAAGATGCTGGTAAATCAGGTGTTGCCCACCTGTCAGTTGCAGATGGGGATGACCGAACTGGCTCCGGGAAGTGTGTGGAATACGATGCCTGCACATGTCCATAGCCGTCGTATGGAGGCTTATTTCTATTTTGAAGTACCGGAAGACCATGCTGTGTGCCACTTTATGGGCGAGGTGGACGAAACGCGCCATGTATGGATGAAAGGCGATCAGGCAGTCTTGTCACCGGAGTGGTCTATCCATTCGGCTGCGGCAACTCACAATTATACTTTTATCTGGGGTATGGGAGGTGAGAATCTTGATTATGGCGACCAGGACTTTTCATTAATTACGGACTTGAAATAAACTGTCCGGTGTGGAAGTTCCTTTTAGGAAATGAAAGTGAGATAAGTTTTTAAAAACATTATAAGTATGGTAAACTTTTCATTAGAGGGCAAAGTGGCATGGGTCACAGGTGCATCTTACGGCATTGGCTTTGCCTTGGCTACTGCTTTCTCGGAGGCAGGAGCGAAGATCGTGTTTAATGACATCAGCCGGGAGCTGGTTGATAAAGGCTTGGCCGCATACAAAGAATTGGGAATCGAGGCCAGGGGATATGTGTGTGACGTCACCAGCGAAGAGCAGGTGAATGCTTTGGTTGCACAGATCGAGAAAGAAGTGGGAGTGGTTGACATTTTGGTGAATAATGCGGGTATCATCAAGCGTATACCGATGTGTGAGATGACGGGAGCAATTCCGTCAGGTAATCGACGTAGATCTGAATGCTCCGTTTATCGTGTCGAAGGCTGTTATCCCTTCGATGATTAAGAAAGGGCATGGAAAAATCATCAATATCTGTTCGATGATGAGTGAACTGGGACGTGAGACTGTATCTGCCTACGCTGCTGCCAAGGGTGGGTTGAAGATGCTCACACGCAACATTGCATCCGAATATGGAGAATTCAACATTCAGTGTAATGGCATAGGCCCGGGGTATATCGCTACACCTCAGACAGCACCTTTGCGTGAAGTGCAGTCGGACGGTTCGCGCCATCCGTTTGATTCATTCATAATATCCAAGACTCCCGCTGCCCGGTGGGGAACACCGGAGGATCTGATGGGGCCGGCTGTCTTTTTGGCTTCGGATGCTTCGAATTTTGTGAACGGTCATGTACTTTATGTAGATGGCGGTATTTTGGCTTATATCGGTAAACAACCTTAATGAATCTGATCAATACAATTGAATCAATGAAGAAAGTTTTTCTTTTTGTCGCAGCCGTTTTGTTGTGCCTGGCTTGTAACGAAGCGGGCAGAACAGTATCTGTCACGGTGTCCAATGCCACCTCACTGGAACGAAGCGGCGAGATGGTAGAAGTTTCCATGGGTGAGGTTTCCTCTAAATTGCATTTACCCGATACGGCACAGATAGTAGTGGTAGATGCCGAAGGACAGCAAGTGCCCTATCAAATAACTTCTGATGAGAAAGTGATATTTCCGGTCACTGTGCAAGCGAATGGCTCAGCCGTTTATACGATAAAAGTGGGTATTCCTCAAGAGTGCCCGGTGAAGGCTTGTGGAAGATATTATCCCGAACGGGTGGATGACGTGGCTTGGGAGAACGATCTGACGGCCTTTCGTGCTTATGGGCCTGCTTTGCAGGAAACCGGAGAGCGTGCTTTCGGATATGATATCTGGACGAAGTATAATACTACTGAGCCGGTGGTGGAAGCCCGTTATGAAGGCGAACTGAATCCGGATATGAAAGCTAAAATAGCCGAACTTGGAAAGACGGACCCCAAAGCCGCGCAGGAACTTTACCGCTCTGTCTCTTATCATGTAGACCATGGCAACGGGCTGGATTGTTATAAGGTCGGCCCCTACGTTGGGGGAGGTACGACTGCATTGATGGCAGGGGGATACAATCGTTTATCCGTATTGTTACGCTACCCAGGAGATACTGGATAACGGTCCGTTGCGTTTTACTGTGAAACTGGTATACAATCCATTGGTCGTAAAGGAGATTCTACTATTATCGAGACACGGATCATTACATTGGATGCGGGTTCATATTGCAATAAAACAGTTGTCTCTTATACGAACCTGAAGGAGACGATGCCTTTAGCCGTCGGTATTGTATTGCACGAACCCGATGGGGCCATTGTTGCAGATGCGGCAAACGGATACATGACTTATGTGGATCCGACGGATAATGCCGGTGGTGACAATGGTAGATCTTTGTCGGTGCTGCGTTTCTACTTTGGTGAAGGAGGCAAAAGCAGTTCTCTTCCCGGAGAAAGAAAAGAAGGAACTGCGTGGAGGTGCCGACGGGCATGTGCTGGCAATCAGTGAGTACGAACCGGGAGCGGACTTTACTTACTACTGGGGGGCTGCCTGGAGCAAAGCCGACATAAAAGATAGCGCTGCCTGGAATGCGTATATGGCCGATTTTGCACAGAAGGTTCGCAATCCGCTGACGGTTACAGTGAAATAAGAGTGCTGCCGGAAGCTGCTTATAGCCCGTTTCTTAGTCTTCCATTTGTCTTATATTCCTTATCAGCCCGCTATATTTGGCCCTCTTCACGGCACTGCCTTTGAAGAGGGCTCTGTATTTCTCTTCGCTCAGTTGCTTCCAGTCTTCTTTCTTCATGTTCATGAACTCCGGTGAGGGTTGCAGTTCCGGTGTCCGGCAGGGAGTGGCAAACCGGTTCCAGGGACAAGCTTTCTGACATTCGTCACACCCATACACACGGTTTCCCATAAAGGGGGCGATAGAGTCCGGAATTTCGCTTTTATTCTCGATGGTGAGGTATGAAAGGCAACGGTGTGCATTCAGGCTGTATGGCGTCTCTAAAGCTTTTGTAGGGCATGCTTGCAGGCAACGGTTACATCGGCCGCAGCGATTGGGTTGAGGCCGGTCGTATGTATCGGCTTCCGCATTCAGAAAAAGCTCGCCTAAGAAGAAAGTGGAACCGGCATGGGGAATGATCAGCTGGGTGTTCTTTCCGATCCACCCGAGGCCGGCACGCCAGGCCCAATAACGTTCCGGTACGGGCGCGGTGTCACAGAACATGCGTCCGTTCAGCTCCGGTACGTCTGATTCTTGTATAAAGCGGAACAGGGCAGCCAGTTTTTCACGCATGAGATCGTGATAGTCCTTCCCGTAAGCGTACCACGCAAATTGATATTCCTCGTCAGGTATACGGGTGGCGGGGTAATAGTTTAGTGCTACGGAAACCACGCAACGAGTGCCTTCGACCAGCAAAGCCGGGTCGCAGCGTTTGTCGAAATGATTCGCCATATAAGTCATTCCGGCTTGCCGGTTCGCATCCAGCCACATTTTCAAAGCATTCTGATGGGCTTGATCGATTGGCTCGGCCGGGGCTATGCCGCAAGCAGAAAAGCCGAGGCGCAAGGCTTCGGCTTTCAGGGCTTTACTGTTTATCTTCGTTTCCATTATAGTAACCTAAACTCGTATCCTTCTTCTTTCAGGAAGTCGATGGCACGGGGAAGCGCATATTGCAGGTTTCCGTTGTTCCAGGACTTCAGCGAATCATGGAAGGTTATGATAGACCCGTTGCGGGCATATCTCATCACATTGGCCAGCACTTGGGGCGGACGCAGCTTCTTACTGTAGTCTCGTGTGACAAGATCCCACATGATGATTTTATAGTGACGCTTCAACGTCATATATTGCATCCAGCGCATATGTCCGTGGGGTGGACGGAACAGATCCGTTTTTCATCATCTCGTTGGCCTTGTCCCGTGTTGGCCAGATAGTTTGACGACAGATACTCGAATCCGCGGATATGGTTGAACGTATGGTTGCCGATGCGGTGTCCGCGCTCTACTACCATACGGAACACATCCGGGTGCTTACGGATGTTGTCGCCTACCATGAAAAAGGTTGCCTTGATGTTGTGTTTGTCCAGCAGTTCCAGTACCCAAGGCGTCACTTCCGGGATGGGACCGTCGTCAAAGGTCAGGTAAACAGCCTTTTCGTCAGGGTCCATCCGGAAGATGGCGTCGGGATAGATTGCGCGGAAAAACCAAGGCGGTTGCTCTATAAACATCTCCTTCGGTTACAGATTACTGGTGGGCTTTCATGCGTCCCACGTATATGTTATATAGTTCGTTCACCTTCGGGGTATAGTTACCGGCGAGTTTCGACTTATATTTCTCCATCATTTTGACTTCCATATCCAGTGCGCTGAGGTGCATGATAAATTCACGCTGCGACATGAGCAGATGATTGTCGTCCAGGCTGAGGTACCAGGTGAGGTATTCTACAGACTTGTTTGCCAGTTCATCGATAATCTGGTCGGCTTTCGTATTGTTTCCCAACTGGTAGTAAGCTTCTGCCATTTCGAGTGCTCCGTTCTGTACATCGTAGGGCACGTTGAAAGCCGGAATCATCTTTTCGGCGTATTCCAGTGCTGCCAGCGCTTTGTCCTTTTTGCCTTCTTTCATCAGCTGGGTGATCAGTTGGGCAAAGATGCGGCGATGGGTGTAGCACATGCGCATCGTATTCTCGTCGATGTAGATGCCGGGTTTGTCGATGCCTCCGAACTTGAACTTGTTCATCAGGTTGTCATACATCTTTTCACTGTCGATGGTGGCTCCGAGAGCTTCCGTATCGAACGGTGTGAAGCGGTATGTCAGACCCTCCTGAATGAAATGTTCGCGCATGTTCAGCTGATTGTCCGTACCGACGGTGATGGCCATGTAAATGGGGCGTTCCCAGTTGGCATTGGCCAGCATTTCGAGCATCATCAACTCGCTCTTGTAGAGAGCCCGTTTCGGGTTACCCTTTTCGTCTTTGAGCGATATGTGCATGTAGTCGGGGATGGAGTCACCCAATGCCTCCGGAATCATCATACCCGAACGGCGAACGGCTTCTTTGTCGATTTTGACAACGATGCTGTCGGTCGGTATCACTGCTTGTCCGTCTTTGGTGCGTACCCAATATTTCAGGATGTTCTTCAGCTCGTAAGGATTATCGCCGAACTGGGCACGGATATTGTTCAGTGCTTCCGGATTCTTGCCGTTCAGCACCTCTTCTTCGGCGGCTTTGTAGGCTTTGTCGATCTGCTTCTTGAAGTCCGGACGGATGGGGACGTATTCGTTTTGACCTTCCATGTATTCCGTTCTGTCCCAAGTGATGGGCAGTGCCGGAGAGTCGTAGGCCGGACGTTTCATCTGGTCGATGTACCAGTCGGTCTGGAGGTAGCTCAGGTTACAGGTACGTGCGTCGGTGCGGAAGCCTTCGGTTTCTTGGTTGTACCACAACGGGAAGGTATCGTTATCACCGTTGGTATAGATGATCGGGTTGCCTTTTTCCTGCAGGGACATCAGGTAGTTCTGTCCGAAGTCGCGTGCCACGTAGCGTCCGCTGCGGTCGTGGTCGTCCCAGGTCTGGCTCGCCATCTGTATGGGTACGAGCAGGCAGACTGCCGACGTGAGGGCTGCTGCGGGGACTTCCTTCATGTAGTTGCGCAGCAGGTGTACGATGCCCGCCACACCCATGCCGATCCAGATGGCAAAGGCATAGAAGGAACCGGCGTAGGCATAGTCACGTTCGCGCGGCTGTCCGGGTGTCTGGTTCAGGTAGAGCACGATGGCGATACCGGTCATGAAGAACAGGAAGAATACCACCCAGAACTGCTGGATGCCTTTCTGACCGCGCCATGCCTGCCAGAAGAGTCCGATGATTCCCAGTATGAGGGGGAGACAATAGAAAACGTTGTGTCCCTTGTTGTCTTTCAGTTCTTGTGGGAGCATGTTCTGGTCGCCATACAGAAGGTTGTCGATGAACGGTATGCCGGTGATCCAGTTGCCGTGTTCTATTTCGCCGCTGCTTTGGATGTCGTTCTGCCGTCCGGCAAAGTTCCACATGAAGTAGCGCCAGTACATGAAGTTGAGCTGGTAGGAGAAGAAGAACTTGATGTTGTCCCACTGGGTTGGCATGTTCACCATCAGCATCTCTCCGCATTGATCGTAGGGCACGTCGTAGCCGGTGATATCTTGCCAGGACTTATAGTAGGCGGTGTGTGCCGAGCTGTACATGCGGGGGAAGAGCATGTTTTGCGCGTATTCATATTCCACACGTCCCGGCAGTTCAACGTAAGAGTCTTTTTCGTCGGGTGAGGTTTTCTCTTTACGGACGTATTTGGTGTCTGTACTTTTCTGGCGGGGTACGCAATAGCCGTCTTCCACATCGAGGGCCACTTTCGAGGAGTAGGCCGGTCCGTAGAACAGCGGACGGGTTCCGTACTGTTCGCGTCCCAGATACTCACCCAGCGTGAAGATGTCTTCCGGGGAGTTCTGATCCATCGGTGTATTGGCTACCGAGCGGATCACGATCAGGGCATACGAGGAGTATCCCACCATGATCATCATTGTACAGAGCAGGGCGGTGTTCATGGTACGGGCCGACATGCGTATCTTTTCGTTCAGCTTTGACGCGAAGAGGTAGGCCGCCAGTACTCCCAGTACCAGGATACCGATGATGACAGCACTTGCTCCGTGCCCGTAGAAGGGGATACCGAGCATGGCGATGGTCAGCAGAAAAGAGAGGTTCATGCGGGTGCGGCTCTTCTCGTTGTAGCTTTCGTATATACCCCAGATGATGGCGGCTGCCAGCAGGGCTACATAAACGATGACACCGGTGTTGAACGGCATGCCCAGTGAGTTGACGAACAGCAGTTCGAACCAGCCGCCTACTTTTACGACACCGGGAACAATACCATAAAGTACGGCTGCCACCAATACCATGGAGCCGGCCAGTGCCAGCAGAGATCCTTTGGCGTTGGCGCCCGGCACTTTCTTGTAGTAGTATACCAGTACGATGGCCGGCAGACAGAGCAGGTTGAGCAGGTGCACACCGATGCTGAGCCCGGTCAGATAGGCGATCAGGATGATCCAGCGGTCGCTATGCGGCTGGTCGGCTACGTCTTCCCATTTCAATATCAGCCAGAAAACGATGGCCGTAAACATGGAAGAGTAGGCGTATACTTCGCCTTCTACGGCCGAAAACCAGAATGTATCGCTGAATGTATAGGCCAATGCGCCTACCAGTCCCGATCCCATGACGGTGATCAGTTGTCCGCGGGTGATGTTCGTTTCGTCTGTGATGACGAGTTTACGAACCAGGTGCGTGATGCTCCAGAAAAGGAACAGGATGCAGGCACCGCTCATCAGTGCACTCATGTAGTTCACCATTTTGGCTACCAGTGCCGGATCGCTGACGAATTGTGTGAAAAGGTTGGCGGTGAGCATAAAGAAGGGTGCTCCGGGGGGATGGCCTACTTCCAGTTTATAGGCGGTGGTGATGAATTCCGGGCAGTCCCAGAAACTGGCTGTGGGCTCTATCGTCATGCAATAGACGGTTGCGGCGATCAGGAAAGTGATCCAACCCACGAGGTTGTTTACGGTTTTGTACTGTTTCATTCAGACTATAGTTAGTTACATATTATCATGATACACGGGCGCAAAGATAATGATTTACGTGAAGATAGCCGTAGAAAGTGTAGAGTTTTAGGAGTTTGGAGGGGAGAATTAAGAAACGGTAACGGTTGGTCTTGAATTAATAATAAGAATAGTTGAAGAAGAATTATTGTATGGGAGAGCAAAGATCATGTTTCAAAAGACGTTCGTCTGATGCAACAAAGATAAGCCGCTTTTTTCATCTGTGCAAATATTTCTACATTGTTTTAATTATCAGCCATTTATCTCTTCCTTTGGCCTTCAGTGAGCAGAGCCGAAATTGTGTTTCAAAAGACGAACGTTTTTTGAAACACCATTGTGTATTCAAGACCGTTATATCTGATTGTAATACACAAACTTACGCATAATAAAAGTTGTATCAAACAGTCTTTCCGGACTTATACGAAGATGTATAGGTCCGCAATGCGTCTTTGATACGATTATTCACTTTAATATCATAGTATATGAATAGAACTTTTATTATGCGAGAGTGTCTCGGTAAAGCCTTATGGCTGTGTTTTTGCCTTTCGATAGCAGGATGTGCCGAAGATGACAGAATGACTCCCCTGTCTGCTGACAGCGGGGATACTGCCGACGAGTTAATTCCTATCCATATCAGTCTGACAGGTGACAACGACTATCATTCTTCCTCTTTTAACGACGCTTCGACCCGTAGCCACTCTCCTCTGATCGCTGAATGGGTGGGAGTAAAAGCTTTCTCACCTACACGCACAGGAGAGCAACCGGACTACGAAGGTCCCCGGATAGCCTCAATGGAACTGACGGAAGATACCCTGCCCCGTGTAAGTACCCGTGCAACCGTGCCTGCGGGAGTCTATTTCCGGCTGATTGTTTTCCGGAAGTCCGGAAGTGACTATGTCTTCCAGTCGGCTGCCGATTACACCTCCAATGGTACGGGCACTCCTGTACTCAAACAAGGGAAATTGCTGACACGCTCGGGAACGATACGTGTGGTGGGCTACTCCTTTAATACCACTGCCGACTTGGGAGATATGCCTTCGCACGTATGCCTACAACAGCAGTACAGTGTCTATCCCTGACATGAGCAAGGACTTCATGACCTTCGATTCCGGAGATATAACAAATGTAAATAGCCTGAGCCACAATCTTCTTCCGGTGAGTTTCAGCCAGAAGCTATGTAAATTGACGATTACCATCAGTCCCACCGGATTTCCAAGCAATACGATCACCAATTGCACGGGTGTATATGTAAAGCAAGGTGGAAATTCCACATCATGGAAGATCGGTCCTTCGACCAATGTGGTAGCCGCCAACACGAATAATACGGCGGCATTCAGTCCGAAGACGACTCTGAGTACAACCATACGCATGGTTCCGTTTGCAGGGGCAAGGACCATTACAGTGCATTTCAATACGCTGACAATAAGCGGACGGACCGTGCCCAACAATACGGAAATCACCTCCACCCAAAGCATGCAACTGAAAGAGGGAAAAAGCTATACGATGAAAATACAGTTCAAAAAAGCCATCGGAATTAATGTACCCTCCGGAAGTATCAATTTAACTACAAATGGTTGTTCCTCAGCCGATAAAACAGCGTTCACTGATTTTAAACTTAACAAATCATGAAAACCGAACTTAAAGGCTGGCTTGCGGACAATACCGTAACCACCGACAACAAAGAAGACAAAATCCTGGTATTGGAAAGCGCCGGAAACCTGACACTATCCGATGTACTGGATGAAATGAAGAAAGAAGATACCGGCTTGCGGGGCACCGACAACAGAGTAGACAAGACTTTAAAGCATGCCGTCGACCTCTTTCAGCGTACGGTATCGGAATTGGTACTGAACGGATACTCTGTCAATACGGGGCTATTTCGTGCTGTACCCCAGTTTCGCGGTGTGATAGACGGTGGAGTATGGAATCCCGAGAGAAATTCTATCTATGTTTCTTTCAATCAGGATAAGGATTTACGTGAAGCTATCGCACGGACCGGCGTGAAAATTCTGGGAGCCAAAGGTGACCCGGCCTACTTCATCGGCGGTGAAGACGCCGCTACCCGAGCTACGGATGGTAGTGCAACTGCCGGACGTAACTATCGTCTGCAAGGAAAGAATATTAAAGTAACTGGTACAGACTCTGCAGTGGGTATCGTCTTGATTGATAGTGATGCAGGGCGGAGTTTTTCTATGGAATAAGGCGTCCTTTGTCAGGCTTTGCCATCCTCGTGGCAATGACAATGCTCGCCCAGCACCCGGTGAGGCAGTGTGCCGTGTCCCAGCAGCTCAATCGGGCAGTTGAAGTTCCGTTCCAGCCATTCGGTGTTGACGCTTGCGGCCGGGTGATAGTCCAGTGTTTCGTTCACGCAGGCGATGTTCTTTACCTGTTGCAGCACCGTCCCGATGTCATGGCTGACGAGGATGATGGCGCAGTCGCGGTTGATCTCCGCCAGCAGCTGGTAGAGGCGGGCTTCGAAGCGCTTGTCGATGTAGGTGCTCAGCTCGTCGAGAATAAGCAGTTGCGGGTCGCTGATGATGGCTCGTCCCAGCAGGGCGCGTTGCAGTTGTCCGCCGCTCAGCTGTCCGATGGCCCGGTGTTCAAGTCCCTCGAGTCCCATGCGGTGGATCACTTGTCGGGCTTTCTCGCGGTGACGGTCATTGAAACGGCCGGTCAGCGACTTCTTGGAGCTGAGTCCCGAGAGGACTACCTCGAGAACCGAGATGGGGAAGGAGCGGTCGATCGAGTTGTACTGCGGAGATAGCCCGTCGTGAGTGGTTCGTGATATTTGATGATTTCTCCTCCTGTGGGGCGAAGCAGTCCCAGAATGCATTTGATAAGAGTTGTCTTGCCTCCGCCGTTGGGCCCGATGATGCCGAGGAAATCGTGCTCGTAGACCTCCAGATCGACATCGTGGAGCACCGTGCGTCCGTCATAGGCGGCGGAGAGTCCTCTGATGGAGAGGAGGGGGGAGGAAGTCGCTGCTTCCGTATGCTTGTGGGGTTTTCTTTCTTTATCCATGAATTGCTTGAGGTTGGTTATTAGTATCCGGGTTCACCACGGAGGCTTCTCGCCACATTCAGCATCTCTTCTTCCCAGTCGTACGAAAGGGGATTGATGGAGATCACCCGGGTGCCGGTCTGCTTCGCGATGATTTCGGCGTTTCGGCGGTCAAATTCCGGTTGGACGAAAATGACGCGTACCCCTTCCTTTTTACAGAGATCCATCAGCCCTTTCAGGTGGGCGGGCGACGGCTCTTTGCCTCCCTCTTCGATACTGATCTGATGCAGTCCGTAGTCGCGGGCGAAGTAGGAGAGTGCCGGATGGTAGATGATGAAGGCACGGTCGGCGCCGGGCACCGACAACGTTTGCCGGATCAGGCTGTCTGTCTGCTCGATGCGTTGGCAGAGCGAGTCATAGCGAGCCTTGTAGTATGCTTCGTTCCCTTTGTCGAGTACGGTGAGCGCCTTGAATGTATTTCCGGCTATGATCAACGCGTTGGCGGTGGAGTTCCAGATGTGCGGCTCCACACCTCCTTCATGGCGGTGGTCGCCGTGATCGAAGGCGGACTCAAAGATCAGGTCCACCCCTGTTGAGGTGTCGAACACCTGGATATGAGGAGTATTGTTCATCAACCGGTCCATCCACGAGCGTTCGAATCCGATATAGCCGATGCGCAGATATGCCTCACTTTCACCCAGCGATACCAGTTGCTGCGGGGTGGGGTCGTAAGTCTCGGGGCTGCTGCCTTTGGGCACCATGCTGCGTACGGTGAACTTATCTCCGGCAATGGCTTCGGTGAAGTACCGTTGCGGTTCCATCGTGACGGTGATGATCCGCTCTCCCGCATCGCCTTTCCCGCGGCCGGAACAGGCGGAAAGGAGCAGGAGGAAAAGGAAGAGAACAGTCTGTCCTCTCATTCCTCTCCCGGGGATATGGGTTACTATTGACTGATGTATTCGATTCATTCTCATAATGTTTATCCTTTCTGTTTTAATGTGGGTTGCGCGTTACATTGCGTTACGGCCGGAGAATCCTGGGATCTCTTCTTTGCCCTCAGTATCTCCCTTTTGCCTCCCGGAGGTCCGGGCAGACGTTCAACGATGAATCCTGCCGCTTGCAACATCCTTCTTACCACTCCTTTAGCGCAATAAGTGGTCAGTATTCCTTCTTCTTCCATCATAACGTACAGCTCATCGAATAGTTCTTGCGTCCACATCTCAGGTTGTTTCTCCGGTGCGAAGGCATCGAAATAAAGGAGGGAGAATAACGATGTACGGTCAGTGATCAATGATGAACGGTCCATGATTGTGAAGTCTCCCTGTATCTTCCTCAGGGTGAAATGCGGAGTGATCCGCACGTCTTCTCCCCAGGGCGATGTATGGAGGGCTTTCATCCATTGCGCGGCCTGTTCATCGCCGGTCGTTAATCGTTGTTCACCATCCCCTCCCGGTCGGTCGTTATATCTCAGTTTCTCTACCGTTTCCCATGGCAGCGGGTAAAGCTCGATGCCCGTATAATGGATCTGTCTGCCCGATCTTTCCGCTTCAATCAGTGTGAGCAATGCGTTCAGCCCCGTTCCGAAACCGATTTCAAGGATATGGGGTGCAGGAGAAGCAGAGGCTTTCAGGCCCATGTCGATAAAGATATGAGAGGACTCCCGTCAGAGCCCTTTCACGGAATGGTAGTGCTCGTTCAGCTCCGGAACGAAGAGGGTGGCACTTCCGTCGGCCGTATATTCAATGATTCTTTCCATATTCTTCTTTACATAACCAGGTTCAGGGCTTCCTGCATGGCTTTCAGCAGGATGATGTAGCGTATCAGTTTTCCGGCGAACATCGAAGCCGTGGTCAGCCATACATTGCTCCTCATATATCCGAGGGCTATGGATATCACTTCACCGATGGCGGGCAGAAAGGCGAAGAACGCCATCAAAGCGCCTTTCCCCTGAAGGAAGCGTTGCATCTTGTCTATCTTTTCCTTCTTGACCTTGAAGTATTTCTCGATCCAGTCTATCCTGCCCAAGCGCCCCATATAGTAACAGGTCATCCCTCCGGCGGTGTTCCCCAGCGAGGCGGAAATGAGGCAAAGGGTAGGATCGAGTCCCAACTTTACCAGTCCCAGCAGCACGATCTCCGAACTGAACGGGACAATACTTCCGGCCAGCAGTGCCGAAATGAACAGGCCGGGATATCCCCAGTCGATAAGTATCTGTGAAACGGTTTCTATAAAAGCGTCCATATATTAAAGCAGAATAAAGCGATAAGGGTAATCATCGAACCGATAAAGAAGAGGTTGGACGATTTGCTGTTGGTCAGTACAAACAAGTGTCCCACTAATATACTGATGCCTATCAGCAACAGCGAAAGCAGATTCATGCTCAGGGCGGGTTGCAACACAATGAACAGGAAGATGCAGAAGTTGAGGAAAATAAGAAAGTGCAGATAAGCGCGTGTCCGTATCTTGTCCTCATATCCTGCCACGATGCAATGTATCGAACTGACTATGTAGAGGATGAATAGATAGCCCAGCGTGACGACTTCCCATAGTTGGAAGTCACGGCCGAAGTCAATGTCCCGGAAGTCGGCCAGATGGATGAACGGTTGGTAGAAAAGCTCTATTTCGTTGTGAAAAAAGGCATGTCCCAATAAGAACCAGTAGGGGATGCTCCAACCTATTATGGCACCGCAGAAACTGCGGAACGTGAGCGACTGAAAACCGGATGCACCCATCAGCCAGATGGGGATGAAGTACGTCAGCTGAGGAAACGCCACACTGCCGGCGCTCAGCAAAGCAAACGAATGGAACAGATAACCGGCAGGACGAGGCTGCTGATAGCTTTTGAACAGGAAATAGAGCGAAATGAGAAAGGTTACAGCAGCGACGTCGCCCGCATAGAGCAGGTGCATGCCGGGGCAGGCCGTGATGAGCAGAAAGTAAAGTGAGGTTTGTACGGATGCTCTCATGCGGATGATGGCAAACGTATTGTTCAGCTCTATCAGGAAATAGCCGATACCGGCAAAGAGCAAAAAGCTGACAATGCGGTTGGCCCATGCGGGTATGTTCACGATATTCCACAGCGGGTAGGACGACTCCTTAACTTCCAGTCCGGGCAGGAGAACGGAGGTCAGCACCCAACAGGCAATACACGTAAAGATAACGATGGGCAGCGTAAATCTGCCCGCCGTTATCCGTCCTTGTAATCTTTGATTCCTCATTATAAATCGAAGCCGATGTCGCGGCGATAATTCTTGTCTTTGAAGTCAATCATGTCGGCCACTTTGTAGCATTGTGCCAGTGCGTCGGCCTTGTCGTTGCCATACGAGCAGATGGCAAGCACACGTCCGCCGGAGGTCACTGCCTGTCCGTCCTTCATGGCTGTTCCGGCATGAAACAGAATGCTGTCCGTTGCCCGGGCTGCTTCCAGTCCGTTGATGGCATATCCTTTCTGATAGGCTTCGGGGTATCCTCCGCTGACCATCATCACACAAGTGGCTGTACGCGGATCGATGACAAGCGATCGGGCGTCGAGGTTACCTTCGGCCACCCCTTCCAGCAGTTCTACCAGGTCGCTCTGTATGCGCAGCATGACACTTTCCGTTTCGGGATCACCCATACGGACATTGTATTCGATTACCATCGGTTCGCCTTTCACGTTGATCAGCCCCAGGAAGATGAATCCTTTATAGGTGATACCTTCTGCCTTTAGTCCGTTGACAGTCGGTTCGATGATGCGGGTACGTACCTTTTCCATAAACACTTCGTCGGCAAACGGAACAGGAGATACACTACCCATACCACCGGTGTTCAGCCCTTTGTCGCCTTCGCCGATGCGTTTGTAGTCTTTTGCTTCGGGCAGAATCTTGTAGTTCTTTCCATCGGTCAGAACGAATACGGAACATTCTATACCGCTCAGGAATTCTTCAATAACAACGGTTGCCGAGGCATTGCCGAACATACCTCCGAGCATCTCTTTCAGTTCTTTCTTGGCTTCTTCGAGAGTCGGCAGAATCAATACTCCTTTTCCGGCACAAAGTCCGTCTGCTTTCAGCACATAAGGAGCTTCAAGTGTTTCGAGAAATGCCAGTCCTTCGTTCAGGGTATCGGCTGTCACGCTTTGGTAGCGGGCTGTCGGTATGTGGTGGCGGTGCATGAATTCTTTCGCGAACTCCTTACTGCCTTCCAGCCTGGCTCCTTCTTTCGACGGGCCGATAATGGCGATGTTTTTCAGGCAGGGGTTACTTTGGAAGTGGTCATAGATACCTTCTACCAACGGGTCTTCGGGGCCTACCACAATCATATCGATACTTTCTTCAAGAGCGAATGCCCCTAAAGCGGCGAAGTCGGTTGCTTTGATATTCACGTTTTCACCTACTTCACCGGTTCCGGCATTGCCGGGTGCAATGAACAGCTTCTCTACTTTCGGACTTTGGGCGATTTTCCATGCCAGGGCGTGTTCACGGCCGCCTGAGCCTAATAGTAATATCTTCATGTCTTTTGAGGATTTATATCTTTATAAATAGTCTTCGAAATAACGGGTTATCTTTTCATGCAGATGTACACGGTCGCGGCCTGACACATTGTGCTTGTGGCACGGGTAGATGAAGAGGTCCGGATACGTGCGGGCATCGATGCACGCTTTCATAAACGAGAGGGTGTGCTGCGGCACGCAGGTGTCGTCGTGGTCATCGTGGATGATCATCAGATGTCCTTTCAGGTTGCCTGCCAGGTTTTTCAGGTTACACTCTTTATATCCTTTCGGATTGCTTTGCGGGGTATCCATATAGCGTTCTCCGTACATCACTTCGTAATACCCCCAGTCAATGACGGGACCGCCGGCCACGCCCACTTTAAATATTTCGGGATAGCGAAGGAGAAGGGCAGTGGTCATGTGACCGCCAAAGCTCCAGCCGTGTACTCCGATACGGTTCCCATCGACGTAGGGGAGGCTTTTTCAGGAATTCGGTTCCTTTCACCTGGTCTCTTCCTTCTTCGATTCCCAACTGGCGGAAAGTAACATTCTCAAAATCGAGTCCCCGATTGCTGCTTCCACGTCCGTCTACGGTAAACATGATGTAACCTTTGTTGGCCATATAGATATCCCAGCCTCGTGCACCGTTCTGCCAGCCGTTGGTGACCAGTTGTGCGTGAGGACCGCCGTATACGTATACGATAGCCGGGTATTTCTTGTTCGGATCGAAATCGGCCGGTTTTATTAATCGGTAATATAAGTCCGTCTTGCCATCTGCTGCTTTGATGGTACCTGTCTCGATACCCGGCATCTTGTAGCCGGTGAAAGGATCGGCTGCTGTGAGCAGATTGACGCTTTTACCACTTTGCACATCGATGATATTGATACTTCTCGGGACAGTCGGTGAGTTGTATTGGTCAATCAGGTAGCGTCCCGAAGGGCTCAACTGGCCGCTGTGTACGCCTTCTGCACTGCCCAGGGGAGTACGTGTTCCGGTTTTTGTATCCAGGCGGAACAGGTTGTTCTGCAATGGCGAGAACTCTGTGCTGGCAATAATAATCTCTTTTTTCTTGGTGTCGAAGCCCAGAACCTCTTTTACCAGCCAGTCTCCCTCGGTCAACTGACGGATTTGCCGGCCGTTCGTATCGTACAGGTAAAGGTGGCTGAAGCCATCTTTTTGGCTCTGGTAGATGAACTTGCTGTTATCCCAAGGCAGGAAAATGATAGGGTCCTGCGGCTCTACATACTTGTCGCTCTTCTCTTCAAAAAGAGTGGCCGTCAATTCGCCTGTTTCAACATCATACCGGCACAACTTGGCATGATTTTGATCGCGGTTCAACTCGATCAGATAAAGGCTCTTTTCATCCGGCGCCCAACTGATGTTAGTGAAATAGCGATCGGTCGGGTCTCCGGCATTGAGATAGATACTTTTGCCGGTAGTGGGGTTGTAGATGCCTACTTTTACCTGGTGGCTGGTCATCCCTGCCATCGGGTAGCGGATGTTGTTGACTTCGGCAATGGGAGCTGTGACATCGACCAGGGGATATTGGGCTACCATACTTTGATCCATCCGATAGAATGCGAGCAGATTGCCCGAGGGACTCCAGAAAGTTCCTTTCTTAATTCCGAATTCATTGCGATGAACAGACTGGCCGCATACGATACCTTCCGGTTCGTTGGTTACGGCCCGATCGTCCACATACAGATTGTTGCCTATGGTATAGGCTACATGTCCCGTTTCAGGGTGATAATCTCTATTGGCACCTTCCTTTGGCAATGGACGTGTGCTGATAACCTCACGGTAGTCGAAATCGTATACGATGTATTTATCCGGCAGGGTGATCAGCATAAGGCTTTTCTTCGGCCATGGGAAACTGACATTGTAGAAGTGTTGCAACTTACCGTGATTTCCGGCTTCCAACGCCTTGTTTACTATGTTGCGGGTGGTGAGCGGTGTTTCTTTTCCGTTTCTAGGGTTTATCATGAACACTGCTTCTATTCCCGGTTTGATACATTGGTCACCCCACCATTGCAGGCCGGATATATTCTCGGCAGAACGGTAGGTAGCTCCACCCGGAATCAAATCCTCCAAGGTCGGCATTTTCGGTTCTTGTGCCATAATGTTTGGTATTAGTAAAGATAAGAGCATTACTAACAAAGCACTCTTTTTGTTTACTGTTGATTTTCATGATTTGCTTTATCATTATTTAAATCCTTTGATTTATACTCTGTCTGATTTCGTCGTTTCCGGGCGGATGACAGCGTCATACTTTGGTACCGTATCGTTTATCTTCTATGACTGCCTGTTCATCCGTCTGTATATTTGTGTTCGGAACGGTTTAGTCCTCCTGGGGCTTTTTGATTTTGGGCTCACGGTTGCCTTTGAATTCTCTCGGTCTTCTGTCTCCGTATTCCGAATTACGTTCTTCGCGTGGTCTTCTTTCTCCTCTGAAACCGCCTTCCTCCCGGCGCGGCTTGAACTCTCTTCTTTCCTTCGGAGCACGTTCACCGTTTTCATCACCGCCTTCCTGGCTTTTGAATTCCTTATATTTACCGTCGAAAATCTGATATTTACGGAATTCACATTCCAAAGGACCGTTGAATAAGGGAGTTTTTACGCTCGGTTTCAGGCCAATCTGATCGAAGCATTCTTCACGATAAGAAAGTATCCATGCATCGTTACCCACAAAAGCGTGTTTCAGGCGTTCGCCGATCATATTGTACAGTCCCAGCAAGTCGTTGGTCGAAATGCGTTCTCCGTAAGGGGGATTGGTTATAATGATCGATTTTTCAGCCGGCTGTTCGAATTGCTGGAAAGGTTGCAACTTCAGCGTTACGTCTTTGGATACGCCTGCTGCCTTGATGTTATGGGTTGCGATTTCGTTGGCTTTCGGGTTGTTGTCGTACCCGTATATCTTGTGGGTAAATTCACGTTCCTGACTGTCGTCGTTGTAGATCCGGTCGAACAGGTTTTGATCGAAATCTCCCCATTTTTCAAAAGCAAACTCTTTGCGAAACACTCCCGGCGCGATATTACGGGCAATCAGGGCTGCTTCAATGGGAATAGTACCTGAACCGCACATCGGGTCAATCAGGTCGCATTCGCCTTTCCATCCGGTCATCAAAATCATACCGGCGGCCAGAACCTCATTTAATGGAGCTTCTACGGCTTCCTGACGGTAACCTCTGCGGTGGAGCGATTCGCCCGATGAATCGAGTGAAAGCGTACAGGTAGTCTGTGCAATGTGTATATTCAGTAGTACATCCGGTCTGCTGATACGCACAGAAGGGCGTTTTCCATTCAATTCGCGGAAATAATCGACAATGGCATCTTTTACTTTGTATGAGACAAACTTGGAGTGGCGGAATTCATCGCTGAATACTACTGCGTCGACAGCAAAGGTTTTGTCTACATCCAGGATTTCTTCCCAACGGATGGCTTTGATTTGTTCATATACAGCATCAGCGTCTTTTGCGGTGAAGTGCTTAATTGGTTTTAAAATACGGATTGCGGTACGCAGGCAGAAATTTGCTTTGTACATCATCTCCTTGTCACCGGTAAACGAGACCATGCGGCGGCCTATTTGTACGTCGTTTGCCCCAAGTGTTGTCAATTCCTCAGCCAGTATCTCTTCCAGTCCCTGAAAGGTTTTGGCAATCATTTCAAAAGATTGTTCGCTCATAAAAATGGATAACATGCCAGTATGCTAATGTTCCGGTAATGAACCGGGCGACCGGCGCTTTAATGTTGTTAATTATATTATTTTTTCGCTTTTGTCTGTACGATTCTTGCCCCTGCCGGTATGTTCTCTGTCACCCAGATGTTACCGCCTACGGTCGCATCACGCCCGATGGTAATCCGGCCCAGAATGGTGGCATTGGAGTATACAATCACGTTATCTTCCAGAATCGGATGACGTGGAATGCCTTTAATAGGTTTACCGTCAGCATCCAGGGGGAAGCTTCTGGCACCCAATGTCACTCCCTGATAGAGTTTCACATTATTACCGATGATACTTGTCGCACCAATCACTACACCGGTTCCATGGTCGATCGTGAAATGTGTGCCGATTCTTGCTCCCGGATGTATGTCAATACCGGTTTCGCTATGTGCCATTTCGGTGATGATACGGGGGATAAGCGGTACACCCAATTCCAGAAGTTCGTGGGCGATGCGATAGTTGCTGATGGCTTTGATGGCCGGATAGCAGAAGATCACTTCACCAAAACTTTGTGCAGCCGGGTCACCGTTGTAAGCAGCTTCCACATCTGTAGCCAGGACACGGCGCAAGTGCGGTAGTTTGCTGATAAACTTGGCAGCCAGGCGCGCTGCTTCTTCACGTTTGGCCTCGGTACATTCATCGCACCGGTCACCATTACCGAAACATAAACCGGCGAGAATCTGCTCTGTTAGCAGATTGAACAGCTTTTCTACATTGACACCAATGTGGTAATTGATAGTCCGGCTGTTGACTGTTGAGTTTCCGTAATATCCGGGAAAGAGAATGGAACGCGCTAATTCGATAACATCGCACAATACCCGTGGCGAGGGTAATGGCTCACCGTCTTTATGTTGGTGAAACAGTCCTTTGTATGATTCGCTTTCCGATAGCTCATCGACTGTCTGTGTCAGGATGTGAGTGAAGTTCAGTGGACTCATTATGAGACTATTCTAATTATATTGGCTACAAAGATATGAATAATTGCGCATAAAAAGTAGTACGTTTGTTATCGAATTTAAAAAAGGATGTATTTTTGTTGGGTATTACACGATAAATCAAAACAATGAGGCATAGAGCAAACCTGGCAATTGTATTTTTTTGTTTGTTATTACCGTTAACAGGCTGTAAGCAAAAAATAAACCGTTCTGATTCCGCTTTTTGGGGGGTATGAGCATAGACTCTGTGGAACGTTGTGCTCAAGATTCATTGTTTAGTAATACCCGATATTCACGTTCTTTGTTGCGACACGCCATGGCGGATGCTCCGGATAGCCTGTCTTATTATTACCTTTTGTCATTTTATTCCAAATCTTATTTTGTTACGGCAGACTTTGATTCAGTCTTGTATTACAATCGGCTTGTGAAGCGCTTTTGTAATGAAGTGGAGATTTCTGCGGAAGTGCATGATCTGCTTTCGACTGTTTATAATATGGAAGGCAACGTCTTGATGCAGCGCACTCAGCCCGATTCGGCTATTATCTCCTATAAAAAAGCCTACGAAGAAAGGCTTCAAGGACAACAAACGGACTATCTACCGGACTTGTGCATAAATTTGGCTGATGCCAATGTGCATAAGGGAGATTATGCGTATGCCGCTTATTATTATCGTCGCGCACTGTTCATTTGTGATTCTCTCGGATTGCCCGATCGTAATAAATTTCCGGTTTACTATGGTCTCGGACAGACTTATATGGAATTACGTGATTTTGAGCTTTCCAATCATTATTATGAACTTGCAGGAAACTTTTTTCCTCAGATGAGCGTGTCTGAGAAATGGACTTACCTGAATAACCGGGGAAACCATTTTTATTATAAAAAAGACTATCCGCAGGCTGTTCATTATATTGGGCGTGCATTAGAGGTCGTGAAGTCTTATCCTCAAATGGTTTTTGAACAGAATCTGTGTAAGGCAAATCTTGGAGAACTTTATGTGATTACCAATAAACTGGATTCAGCGCAATTATATCTGGACGAGAGCTATCGCTTCTTTTCCGGAATCGGGAATCAATCGGCGCTTTATTACATAGAGACTCAAATGATCGAGCTTGCACTTAAAAAGGGAAATGTCGCTCTTGCCGGAGATATAATCAGAAGATCAGCCGATTACGGGCATATAGATGCCAATATGATCAATATCCGTAATCACTATCTACAGCATTATTACGAGCAGGTGGGAAACTATAAAAAGGCTTATGAATATCAGAAACACGATCTTCAACTTAATGATTCCATCCGTAATGAACGTGTCAGGACGCGTGTAGCCGAACTGGATATGCGTTACCGGCAGGATACGATTGTGATGCGGAAAGAATTGGTGATCGAGAAACAAAAAAAGGAGAGATGGAGGTGCTGAAACTGACAACCTATATATGGGCTCTGATCGGTATTGTATCTGTTATCGTAGCGGGACTTGTTTATTGGTATATGAAGAAGGAACGCATGTTTCTTCAGGAACGGCATATCAACCAGATCAGCCGTTTCCGTATGGAGAATATCCGGAATCGTCTTTCACCGCATTTCACGTTTAATGTATTGAATCGTGAGATCAGTCGGTTTAGGGATGGGGAAACGTTGTGTGGTGATCTGACAGAATTGGTGAAACTACTTCGTAAGAGCTTGGAATTGACAGAGAAACTCAGTATTTCTCTTTATGATGAACTGGAATTTGTGAAGACTTACATCCATCTTGAGCAAGGACGTCTCGGAAGTGATTTTTCAATGGATGTGAAGATCGAGGAAGACTTGGATATTCAGCAGGTTGTCATTCCTTCAATGGTAGTACAGATACCGGTGGAGAATGCATTGAAACATGGATTGGCCGGAATTGACGGTTTGAAGTTACTTGGTATATCTGTTTGCCGAAAGGGAAGTGGAATCCTTATTGATATTTGCGATAATGGACGTGGATATTCTCCACAAACTTTATCATCTACACGTGGAACAGGAACAGGGTTGAAAGTGCTTTATCAGACTATTCAGCTATTGAATGATAAGAATCGCGAGAAAATACGTTTTGAAATCAAGAATCTGGTGAATAATGGACAGACCGGAACACAAGTTCTAATCTATATACCATTGGATTATTCTTACAATTTATAAAGATAGGAAATTATGTATAAGGTGATCATTATAGATGATGAGAAGGCGGCTATTGAGACCTTACGCCGGGATCTGGAGGTGCAGGCTGATCTGGAAATAAAAGGGACTGCCGGCAATGGGGCAAAAGGGAAGAAACTTATTATGGATATACATCCCGATCTTTTGTTCCTGGACATAGAGTTGCCCGATATTCAGGGAATCCGTTTGCTTAGTGAGATTCGTGAACAGGTGTTGTGGGATATGAAAGTCGTTTTCTATACTGCCTATGATAAATATCTGTTGCAGGCCTTGCGCGAATCGGCTTTTGATTATTTACTGAAGCCTTATGATATAGAAGAACTGAATTTGATTATTGAACGTTACCGCAAGACGATGGCTTCTGTTCAGCCTCTGCCTTCTTTTGCTTCTGCTGTGGGTACTTTGATGCCCGGTAGAGATTTGTTTATGATTAGTACAGTAACGGGATTTAGATTTCTTCGTCTTGAAGAAATAGGTTATTTTGAATATCTGAAAGATAAGAGGCTGTGGCAAGTGGAACTTTTTAATCAAACGAAACTTTGTCTGAAGAAAAATACGACTGCCGGTGATATAATCGGCTATTCCGACGCATTTGTACAAATCAGTCAGTCGGCTATTATCAACATCAATTATCTGGCAATGATAAAGAGCAAACAGTGCTTACTCTATCCTCCTTTTAGTGATAAAGAAGACTTGATTATTTCACGCGGATTCTTGAAAGAACTACAAGAGCGCTTTTGTATAATTTGAAGTTTTTCTGTCGGATAGACTCTTATTTTACCGCTTATACTCTGACTGTAACCATATAATCGGCTTTCAGATAAAAAAGGGTTGCTATGCTTTTACTTTGATTGTATCTTTGTGAGGTACGATTACTCTTAAAAACAACTGAGATGAACAGTGTTAAACAATTAAACAACTCTCTTGATAGTTAACTGGTTGGGTAAAGCCGGAGCTTTTTGTGAAAAAACTCCGGCTATTTTATGATGTTGTTATCTCAAATAATCTTTTTTATTTCTTCTTTATGTTTCACGTGACACAAAAAGACCGAAGCTGTTAGCAACGGTCTTTTTTAGAGTATTTAATGTGTTAGATCTTTAAGAAAGAGTAAAGTGTTTGGAGATTATAGATTAGGGTTATCCATTGTAACGGTCATCTCCGGAGCCAGTATAAATTCACTTTTCCGGTTATTCCATTTATAATAGTTTGTGGTAATGGTTTTGCCTTCGTACGTATAGCGAACCAGCAAATCGTTCTCCCAATTATTTTTATTGCTGTTCCATTTCATAGTCTGACTTTCAATCATGCGTTTATTGTCATCGTATTTATAGTTATATTTCATATAATTGGCTAGGGAAGAGCCTTCTTTCTTATAAACGGTTTGTCCTATTAACATGCCGTTTTCTTCTTCGGAGTTATAAATAAGATTGTTATCATAGTTCCGGGCGGAAACTGCAACGCTGCTTACCAAAAGAACTGCTGACAATGCTACTGTTTTTAAAAATCCTGTTGTTTTCATGATATCTGTTTTTAAGTCTTTAAATTGTCATATTTCTACCATTTGTTGGCTTTAACGGTGGCAAAGTTACATATTAAACGGATATAAATGCATGAAATCGAAAGAATTTTATCATATTGTCAGTGTTAGGACCTTCAAGTTACTTTCTTTTTGATAAGTATGCTGACAAAAGATATCCGGCAGATTGTTTGCCGGATATTTATATAAACAGTAAGCATTTTTAGATGGATCTTTCATAGCTTTCTGTACGAATGGTTAATGATTGTTATCAATGTGCCTCCAGCCAGTTTGTACCCCATCCGCAATCTGCTTTTAAGGGAACATGCATACGGTAGGCTTTCTCCATTTCCTCAATAACCACTTGCTCTACTATTTCTTTCTCTTTTGCCGGTACACTGAAATTCAGCTCATCGTGTACTTGCAAAATCATTTTTGCTTTCAGGCCTTCTGCTTTGAAACGTTCATAAATACGTGCCATAGCAACTTTGATTATGTCAGCTGCGCTTCCCTGTATCGGAGCATTGATGGCATTTCGCTCTGCGTATCCGCGTACTACGGCATTACGGGAGTTAATATCCGGTAAAAAGCGTTTGCGATGGAAAATCGTTTCCACATAACCGTGCTCGCGTGCCACCTGGATACTCTTGTCCATATAGGATTTTACTTGCGGATAGGTTTCAAAATAACCGTCTATCAGCTCTTTGGCTTCTTTGCGGTCGACATTCATGCGTTCCGCCAGGCCAAATACGGAGATACCGTAGATAATACCGAAATTGGCAGTCTTGGCCTTACGGCGCATATCGGCGGTAACCTCTTTTATATCTACCTTATAAATCTTGGCAGCTGTAGCCGCATGAATATCATAGCCACTGAGGAAAGCATCGATCATGTTTTTATCTTCACTCAGGTGTGCCATAATGCGTAGCTCAATCTGTGAATAGTCGGCGGAGAAGAAACTGCAACCATCATCCGGAATAAAAGCTTTGCGTATCTCTTTACCGTCTTCGTCCCGGATCGGGATATTCTGCAGGTTAGGGTTACTTGAACTCAATCTTCCTGTTGCGGTAACGGTCTGGTTAAAGGAGGTGTGTATACGTCCGGTTTTGGGATTGATCAATTGCGGCAGAGCATCGATATAAGTACTTAATAGTTTCTTAAGTCCCCGGTATTCCAAAATCTTACCGATGATATCGTGCTTATTTCGCAAGCTCTCCAATACTTCTTCTGAGGTGACGTACTGTCCGGTTTTTGTTTTTTTAGCTTTCTCTACTATTTTCAATTTATCAAAAAGTATCTCTCCTACCTGTTTGGGAGATGCAATGTTGAATTCTCCTTCGGCGAGAGTATAAATTTCTTTTTCGATACTTTGCAGTCTCGTAGTGAAGTGTTCCGACGATTGTTTCAGAGCCTCCGTATCTAAACGCACTCCGTTGCTCTCGATATTGACAAGAACAGGGACCAGAGGCATTTCGATTTCATAGAATAACTTCTCGGCATCATTTTTCTTTAATTCCTGTTCCAGTATATTTTTTTAAGTTTTAGTGTAACGTCTGCATCTTCGCAGGCGTACAGATAAACTTCTTGAGGGGAGAGGTCGCGCATATTTTTCTGCCCTTTGCCTTTTGGCCCTATTAACTCTTCAATATGTATGGTTTGATAATGCAGATAGATTTCGGCCAGATAATCCATGTTATGACGGAGTTCGGGTTGGAGGACATAATGTGCTACCATGGTATCGAAGAGTTTACCTCGGACTTCAATCCCATAGTTTTGCAGAACGAGCATGTCGTACTTTATATTCTGACCGACCTTGAGTGACTTCTCGTTTTTGAAGACAGGTTCGAACTCCCGAACGATTTTGATTGCCTCTTCCCGTTCGGCAGGTACCGGAACGTAAAATGCCTGATTTTCGGTAATACTAAAACTCATTCCAACCAATTCTGCATCCATTGGATCCGTTCCGGTGGTTTCCGTATCTAACGCAAGAATTTCGGATGTAAGTAGTTTTTTAATAATTTCGTTTCTTTTCTCCTCTGTATCAATTAATTGGTAGTCGTAGCTTAATGAATTTAAGCTTTCCAGATTTGATTTTTTTCTTCATTCGTATGATCGGGCGTAAATTCTTCAAAGAGATTGCCTTGAACCGGGCCGTTTTCCTGATTAAATAATGTACCGGCGATAGGGGAGGCGGGTGATGATTCTTTTTTGAATATCCGTTCCATCAATGTGCGGAATTCCAGCTCTTCAAATATTTTACGCAACGTGTCCTCATCTGCTTGTTCCCGGACGAGTGAGTTCATATCGAGCCGGATAGGTACATCCACTTTGATTGTTGCCAGGAATTTGGAGAAAATAATCATTTCCCGATTCGTCTCGACTTTTGTCTTCAGTGCTCCTTTCAACTGATCGGTATGTTCAAGCAGATTTTCTATACTCCCAAACTCGGCAATTAATTTTTGGGCAGTTTTTTCTCCCACACCCGGACACCCCGGAATATTATCGGAAGAGTCGCCCATCAGTCCGAGCATATCTATCACTTGTGCCGGTGATTGAATATCGAATTTAGCTTTTACTTGTTCTACCCCCATAACTTCAAATTCTTTGTCTCCATATTTGGGGCGATACATAAATACATGATCCGTTACCAACTGACCATAGTCCTTGTCAGGAGTCATCATATAAGTAGTGATACCCTGATTGCCGGCTTCTGTTGCCAGAGTTCCGATTACATCGTCCGCTTCATATCCCGCTACCTCCAGGATGGGGATTCGGTAAGTCTTGATAATATCTTTTATAATAGGTACCGAAAGACGGATTGCTTCCGGAGTTTCTTCTCGTTGAGCTTTGTACTGTTCAAAAGCTTCGTGGCGGAATGTGGGTCCCGGTGGATCGAATGCAACTCCAATGTGGGTGGGGTTCTCTTTCTTCAGCACCTCTTCCAGGGTGTTGACGAATCCTAGTATGGCTGAAGTATTAAAACCCTTGGAATTAATGCGGGGATTTTTAATGAACGCATAGTACGCCCGATAGATAAGAGCATAAGCATCCAAGAGGAATAGTTTGCTGTTTTGATTCATATTTTTCAGTTTTTTCATGGTAAAAGTACAAAAAAATACCGTATTAACCGTTTTATTATTACTTTTGTGCTCAAATAGTGTGTGCATGGATAGCTTATCTTTAATAAAGTCCCCGATTACTACGGAGCTGGAAGATTTCAAAAATCTATTTGATAGTTCTCTGTCCAGTTCAAATCTTTTGCTTAATAATGTGATTGCTCACATCCGGCAGAGGAATGGTAAGATGATGCGCCCTATCCTTGTGTTGCTTGTAGCAAAGCTTTACGGAGAAATAAAGCCTGAGACATTACATGCGGCAGTATCCCTTGAACTTCTTCATACGGCAAGTCTGGTGCACGACGATGTGGTAGACGAAAGTACAGAACGTCGCGGACAGTTATCAGTGAATGCTATTTTTAATAATAAAGTAGCAGTGCTGGTAGGCGATTTTCTTTTGGCAACAAGTCTGGTGCATGCCGAACGTACTCGTAATCATGATATAATCGGTGTGGTAGCGTGTTTGGGACAAGATTTGGCAGAAGGGGAGATACTTCAACTCTCTAATGTCAGTAACCGGGAATACTCTGAAACTATTTACTTCGATGTGATCCGTAAGAAGACGGCTGCCCTTTTTGCCGCATGCACTAAAGCTGCTGCTCTTTCAGTAGAAGTTACCGATGAAAAGGCTGAATTTGCACGTCTTTTGGTGAGAACATCGGAATTTGCTTTCAGATTAAAGACGATATATTCGATTATTTTGAGAGTAAGGAGATTGGAAAACCGACCGGAAATGATATGCTGGAAGGTAAGCTTACTCTACCTGCTTTATATGTACTGAATACCACGACTGATGCGTGGGCTCAGGAAATGGCCCTTAGGGTAAAAGCCGGTACGGCTACAGTAGACGAAATCACCCGTTTAATTGAGTTTATCAAGCAAAACGGGGGAATAGAATATGCTGTGAAAGTGATGTATGAATACAAAGAGCGTGCTCTTGACCTATTGCGCACTTTGCCGGATTCGGCAGTAAAAACCTCCTTGATTACCTACTTGGATTATGTGGTCGATCGTGATAAATAAGTTTCTTATTTATTTCAGTGTTCTCTTTTTCCATGGACTGTTTGGGTTCTCTGTGGCCTGACGGTAAAGACGGATGTATAGTTCCTGCTTCCTTTTTTTCAGTAGCTTCCATTGCCTGTCCTAATAAGAAACTTTTTCCTACCTCAGTCCAATCATTAAAAGCTTGTATGCATTGTTGTCCGGCCGAGCAAATATAGTTCCATGCAAGGCTTTCATCTATAAATCCCGCATCATAAGCTATGCG
>VOFI01003948.1_pt1 | contig 28854 bp, 48 predicted proteins | sample 5384131 | NCBI WGS metagenome assembly VOFI01 (sample SAMN12384728, study PRJNA508395) | human gut metagenome | isolation source: healthy gut H | host: Homo sapiens
GGTCAACTCTAGAATCAAAACCAATCTTGTCGCAATAATCGCCACGCCCCTTATTTCTTTGTAAAAATCGGACAATAGAGCGTGACAGCATCAGGATGAAGGGGATCTTCATAAATTCTGAGGGGCTGAAATAAGGTGATGTTCCCATAAGCCACCCAGTTTTTTTAGCTCCAGTCGAAGCTACCCAAGTTTGGGATTATAAAAACAAGGGAAGAACCATCAAGGCCAGGCCAAGCAGGTAAAGAAAGGGAGTGATTTTCCAAAGAAATTTCGTGCTAAATATCGTCACAATCAGGCAAATGACGCATCCCACACCAATCCAGGCCAATTGCTGCCCTAAAAAAAAGGCCACACCATTTGGGGATAGTCATGAGAAACTGCTACATAAACAGATAAAATCCCAATCATGAGAAGGGCGAAACAATCCCAATGATCGAATAATCCAGGTGAATCGTCCAAAAATGATTGTTTCTTCATTCACGTTCCTTTCTGTGAGAATCATAAATCAATTTAATAGAACAACATTTGTAGAATCAAGCTAGATCCTGCTACACAAAACCAAGCAATCAACCCTACTAGAAGGGGGGCTGCTCCTGCTGCACGGAACTGTTTCCAAGAAACCTTGCTTCCGATTCCGACCAAGGCCATGGCCATAAAGAGATGAGAAAGGTCCTTTAGGTAAGGAAGAACCACTTTAGGTACCAAGCCGATAGATGAAAGGATAGAAGCCACAATAAACCAGATGATGAACCAAGGAATAATTTTTTTAACATTCCTTTGTTTCTTCCTTGTTGTTTACTCCGATACCATTTTAAACCGATCAAGCCCAAACAAACTGGTACAATCATAAGGGCGCGTGTTAACTTTAACAATGGTCGCCATTTCACCCGCCGCCTTACTATAAGAAAACGCTGCTGCTACAACTGATGACGTATCGTTAATAGCTGTTCCTGACCAGAGGCCAAATTGAAAATTAGACATATGCCATATATGCCCTAATACTGGAAAGATAAAGACAGCCAAAATGTTGAAGAAGAAGATGGTTGACATAGATAAGGCAATTTCCTCTTCGTCTGCTTCAGATCGGCGCAGCTGCTGCGATAGCAGATCCACCACAAATAGCTGTTCCAAACCCAATTAAGGTCCGTAGATGAGATTTCAGATGGAAGACTTTCCCAAAGATAATCGCTGCAAGAAAGGCAACTGTTATCGTTGGCAGACTAATCTTCAAAGAAGACAAGCCTGTAGAGGCAACCGTCGCAATCGGCAAGCTAAATCCCATAAAGATAATCGAATACTGCAATAATTTCTTACCGGACCAGTTCAGTCCTGATCGTGAATTCTCCGGCAAATCTACTAATTCATTGAGGACAATTCCTAAAATCAAAGCAAAGACACTGGAGCCAATGATGGGAAAGAAATTTCCCAAAAAACATGGCGCAAAGAGCCAGTACAAATGCAATTGCAAGTCCAAATCCTTTATTTTTCATTCTCTCAATTCCTTTCAAAAAAGGCAGCTGCTTGCTCAACAAGCCCCGCTCTCTCACTGTCGTGTGAAGGGGCAACACTTGCTGCAAACCATCTAAAATTTGTTTTCCATATCGTTTGGTCACCACCCGCTGATCCAATAAGAGGACCAACGATTCCTGGTCTTGAAAACGGCTGGTTCTCCCAATAGCCTGTTTGAGCCTTAAAATTGCGACTGGAAGGCTATAGTCATAAAAGGGATTTTTCCCCTGTTCTCTGAGTTGGGTATTCAGCTTTTTGGACCATATAATAATCTTTAGGGTTATCAAAAAGGAAGGCGCGTGATCATTTGAATCACTTCTTTTTGTTGGGAAAAATCGACACCCTCCCAGAAGCTTCCTGTTCCCAATAAAATAGAGCTTTTTCTCCTCGGTCAAATCGTCGCTTAATATTAGCTGCATCGCCATTTCGATACTGGGCCAAATGAGGAAATTTCAATGCGTTTGACGTCTCCAATAACAATTCTTTTGAGGTAAACAAAAGAAAAATTGGTTTTCTTAGAGGAAGGAGTTCATCGATGAGCTGACGGAAATCTCTCCTGCATACTCCACGGAAGATAAAGAAACGACATCTGGGAAATCTATCGGCACCAACAATTCCTGGTGTTGTTTGACTGTTATTGGCACCCGGTGGTAGATTTGCTGCTCTTGGTATCCCAAAAAGGGCAGGTAAATGCACCTTTTTACTGATCGCGATCGTCGCTGATACAAAGAGCACGGGCACTTCTTCAGGCACAAACTCCTTAAAGGATAGCAAGTCCTCAACTCCTCCATGGAGACGAAGAATCTGGTGGCTTTCGACCACTTCCTTGTCCATCCAAAAATCTGGTATCGCTCATCAAACAATTCCCTTAGATTCTCTAAAGATTCGTTTTTTTTAATTCCGATACATCCTGTCGAATTTTTGCCACTGTTTGATCTGATAAGATCGCTGTTTTCCTTGTACAACTTCCTTAGAGCAGGCATTTAACTCAAATTGAATACTCTCCAGCAAACGCCTTTGCAGAAGATCTTTTTTCCTCTTCAATAGCGTGTTGCAAGCTTAGAAGAAGAGATTGCAATGTTTCTTCTCTCTGTGAAAAACTGCTCCAAAGCAAAGAAGAGTTTTTGCGCTTCATCCACTACCAGAACAGATTCTTGAAGTAGACTCTTATCATCTTCTAGACGGTTAACAGATAGGCATGATTGGTCAGAATCACCTCGGCTGGTTTTCACTTTTCCTGGCCGAGACGCCAAAAATCTTCCTGATAAAAAGCGAACGCTTCGACAATTGGCCATCGTGGCATATCTCAGAAACAAAATGAAGATGACGATAGAGTTGGCCAATTTCACTGAACTCTCCTGTTTCTGTCATCGTCAGCCAAACCAAGAGTTGCATTTTAAAGCGTCGAATCATCCCATTATCTAGACTCACTCTGTAAGGCCTCATAAAAATTTATCGAGTTGGATGTAATCCTTGGGACTTTTCAGACTATGAAAGGGAATTTGGAAAAGATCTTGGATGGTCTTTCCTTCCTTTTTCATAATTTGATACTGAAGAATTTTAGTGGGAAGACTCGACAAGAATGCGCTTAGAAGTTTCGCCAAAAAGCGTTAATAGATAGGCGTAGGTCTTCCCAATACCCGTTGGCGCTTCAATAAAAACTCGGAAGTGGCTGTTGCAAACTATCCTCGATATAGGCAAACAAATTCTCTTTGTTCCGGATAAGCCTCCATTCCCAACAGCTGCATATTGAGTTCAAACTGTTCAGACAAATGACGACTTTCTAAAAAAACTGTTGTGGCTTGCGCAGATAGAGACCATGAACTTCTTTACTAAATGAGCTAAAAAAAGGCTACTGTCTTCAAGCGCATCTTCTATTAAGAGTCGTGATTCATAAATCAAACATCTGCCATCGAAAGAAGTTTTTCGATCAATCCTCTTGGCAAGCTCGCAATTTTTCTCTCAATTTCAACAGCAGCTGGGCTGTTGCCATAGCATCCGCTAGAGCGGAGTGAGCATGGTGCAACTCATTTCCAGTTCAGCCGCAAGCGCTCCTAAATTGTAGCGTTCTAAAGTCGGATAGAAAATTTTGAGACAATTCAACCGTATCAATCCTGAGGAGTCGTTAGTTCAAATCCTTCCCAAAAGGGCTTTGCCAATAAATTCGCATCAAATTTGACATTATGGGCCACAAAGACGGCATCTTCTATTAATTCAAAATTTCTTTTGCCACTTGTGCAAACTCTGGTGCTTTTTTCAAGCGAGCATCTGTCAGGCCAGTCAATTGTTTGATATGCTCATCCAATCGTTCGTGGGGATTCACATCCGTCTCATAGGATTGCGTAATCCTCCCATCTTCGATGATGACAATCCCAACCTGAATGATCTTAGCATTGCTCCAGCACTGGTCGCTTCCAGATCCCAATGGCATATTTCCGTTTCTGTCTTGTCATAATACTTAAAATTATATCACGTTTGAGCAAGCCTCTGCAGATTTTTTTCTCCTTTCAGGCTGACTTCAATCCTGTTATTTTCCTCGCAATTTGATACACTATTCTAGAAAGGAGTCCTTATGAAAATCTATCGTACCGTTAATCCTGTAGCTTATGAAAACACCTACTACCTTGAAAATGAACACTCCCTCATTCTTGTCGATCCAGGTAGCGACTGGGCAACTATTCAAAAACAATTGGATCGCATCGGTAAACCAATCGTAGCAATTCTTTTAACTCATACGCATTACGATCACATTATGAGTCTTGAAAAGGTTCGTCAGACCTATCATTTTCCCACCTGTTTATGTCCATTCAGCAGAAGCCAGTTGGTTGTCTTCTCCTGTCGATAATTTATCTGGTTTGGATCGTCATGCGGATTTAGAAGATGTTGTATGCAAGGAGGCCGACTTCCTTTATGACATTCGCTCCTAATTATAAATAGCAAATTTTCACTTTTATGTTCTGGAGACACCGGGCCACTCTGCAGGAGGGGTTTCTATCGTCTTTTCCTGAGGATCACCTGGATTCTATCCGGTGATGCCCTTTTCGCGAAACCATTGGACGGACCGGATCTTCCAACAGGGAACGCGACACAGTTACTTAGCAGTATCAGAGAAGAGCTCTTTACCCTTCCATCTTCCTACACTGTCTATCCCGGTCATGGCCCCTGAAACTTATTGGTCACGAGAAGATGTTCAATCCCTTTTTTAGACAATCCTAAAGAATCATTATCATCCTTCCTGTCCTAATTAAAGTAACAAAAAAAAAGCAAGTGCGAACTTGCTTTTTATTATATCTTAAGAAAACGTCTCATGGAGATTGAAGAACCAATCGCCCCAATCAAAATTCCTAATCCAAAGAGGCCACCGACCATGATCGGTACCAAGAGATGAGGGCTATAGAGATACAAGTTTTGATCTGCCAAGTTATTGTTCATAGATGTATAGACAACATTATAAACATAAAAGACCAAAGCTGAAGGAACCAAGGCTCCCAAGAGACCGATCCAAGCACCTTCTAAAAGGAATGGTGCACGAATATAACCATTTTTTTGCTCCTACCAGTCGCATAATCTTAATCTCACGACTACGTGAAATGATGGTAATCCGAATGGTATTTGAAATCAAGAAGACTGCGATGAAGATCAATAAAGCTACACCAATCAAGCCCCAGTTTCGGATGAAGGTTCCAAGAGCAAACAAGCGTTGGGTATCGACCCCACCATCTTTAACCTCAGAAACTCCCTTCAATTTTTTTTAGCATCAGCCGAAACTTGCTTTTACATATTTTGGAGCAGTTGTCTCTACATAATAAGCATCATAGAGAGGATTGGCATCTCCATCAAAAATCTTCCAGTTGTTCCCAGCCGTTTTGATCAGTTTATCATACTGTTCTTCCTTGCTAGAAAAAATCAACCTTATCGACATGCTTCATGGCTGTCAGAGCATCATAGACCTTATGGTAGTTTTCATTGGTCACGGTTTGACCGTCTTTTTTCAATCTGCTCGCTCTGATCTTGAATATCCTTTGCGCATGTATACTACAACCCGCACACTGTTTTGAATATCATCTGAAAGCTTGATGGTATTGGCAATAACTGAGGCGAAAATAGCAAACCAAGCTAAGTGTAATCATAACCGAGCTGACCGCTGCCATCGTCATCCAACCATTTCGTTTCAAGCTTTTAAGCGATTCGATTAAGTGTCGGAAAATCTTCTAATCATCGTATCCGTACTCTCCTTCCGCTTCATCACGCACTACACGACCATTTTCAATCGCGATGACACGGTGACGTAAAGTATTTACAATCTGGCTATTGTGGGTCGCCATCAATACTGTTGTCCCTTGCAGATTAATCCGCTCCAAAAGATTCATGATTTCCCATGAATTATCTGGGTCCAAGTTACCCGTTGGCTCATCCGCAATCAAGACTTTCGGATTGTTGACGATCGCACGAGCAATCGCAATCCGTTGTTGCTCCCCACCGGACAATTCATTCGGGAATGAGCGGACCTTTGTGTTTCAATCCGACAAGATCCAAAACTTCCATCACACGCTTTTTAATATTGCGACGGCGCTCACCGATAACTTGCATTGCGTAAAGGCAATATTTTCATAAACAGTTTTCTTTGGAAGCAATTTATAATCTTGAAGACCACTCCCACATTGCGTCGCAACATAGGAATATCACGTTTTTTTGATTTTATCCAAATCAAAATCAGCTACTTTCAAACTTCCTTTATCGTGTTTGACTTCACGGTATAAAAAAGTCGAATAAAGGTCGACTTTCCCTGCACCAGAAGGTCCTACGATGTAGGCAAATTCTCCTGGTTCAATTTGGACAGAGACCCCGCGAAGGGCCGTTGTCCCGTTGTCATACTTTTGACAACATCTTTCATTTCAATCATTGACATGTAATGAAATTCCTTTCATTCTTTTCTGGTTGATTCCCTCGAGGTTATTGGAGACGCTATTTAAGGTAGGCATCGATAAACCCATCGATATCTCCATCCATCACCTTGTCCACCTGCGCTACTTCGTAGTTGGTCCGGTGATCCTTAACCATGGTATAAGGGGTAAAAACATAAGAGCGAATTTGACTTCCCCAGGTGATCTCTTTTTTTATCCCCTTTTAGAGAATCCACTTCTGCTGCTTTTTCTCTTGCTCTAATTGATAGAGTTTAGCTTGCAACATCTTCATAGCACGATCACGGTTTCCCGTATTGGGTCCGATCCACGGTGGATGCCACTACAATCCCTGTCGGAATGTGGGTCAAGCGTACCCCTGTAGAAACTTTGTTGACGTTTTGTCCACCAGCTCCTCCTGAGCGGAAGGTATCCATCTTGATATCATCGTCACGAACTTCGACTTCGATAGTATCGTCTAATTCGGGCATGACCTCAACAGATGTAAAGGAGGTATGACGACGTTTAGCGGAGTCAAATGGAGAGATCCGAACCAAACGGTGTACCCCATTTCAGATTTCAGAAGACCGTATGCATGTGGCCCTTCAAAGGATAGGGTCACAGACTTGATTCCAGCCTCATCCCCAGCCTGATAGTCCAAGACTTCAACTTTAAAGCCGTGGGCATTTCCAAAACGAGTATACATCCGAAGAAGCATGTCGCCCCAGTCCTGAGCTTCTGTTCCTCCTGAACCTGGGTGGATTTCTAGGATGGCATTATTATTGTCATAGGGTTCAGACAATAGCAAGGTCATCTCATAGCTGGTCATACGTTTATCCAGCTCCTCCAACTTCTCGATCAATTCTTCCTTGACCGAATCGTCTTCTGCCTTAAAAAAAGTCCAGTAAGATTTCTGACTCATCAAAGAGATCCACCATTTGATGGAAATTTTCATAGGTCTGCTTGAGTTCATTTAATTCTTGAGATGTTTTTTGCGCAGCAATGTTATCATCCCAAAAATCAGGTTCTGTCATCTTGTTTTCCAAGATGGCAATCTCTTCCTCTAAGCCTTCGAGGTCAAAGAGACCCCCCTAAAAGAAGCTAATTTTTCACGATTTGCATCAATTTTTTTTGACGAATTTCTGAAATGTCCATAAGTACCTCTTTCTATGTATCTAGTCTATTATATCATAACCTTCACTATTTGCCCACCTTTCAATATTGGATCTACTGGTTGACCACTGCCAAGCCAGCTGATTTTCAGCATTTTTTCTATTCATTTGTAACCTAATTGTTAGAAAAAAAGATCCTCTTATGCTAGACTGGTAGCATGACAACAGTAGCTTTTATGTCCGATTTACATATTGATTCGAACAACTTCGGCGAAGATGAATTAGAGACCCTGATCACTCTTTTCAAGGACAAAAAAATTCAACATCTCCATATTGCAGGAGATATTGCCAACGGCTTTGAAAAGACGTCACAGGAATTTTTAGACCAACTTCAATGTCACCTTCCAGTGACCTTTAGCCTAGGGAAATCATGATATGCTGGGCCTATCAGAAGAAGCCATGAGACCTTTTGAATTTCAAAAAATTCCTTTTTCAAAGCATACACTCCTTGCTTTTTCTGGCTGGTATGACTACAGCTTTGTTCCTACCATCTCCCCAAAAACATCTTCAAACCAAAAATCTGTTTTGGTTTGACAGACGCCTCCAACGAATAGGATCTGATCCAGCCATTACCAAAAATCTTTTGCAAGAGCTGGATCAAGAGCTCATGCGTGTAAATCACCCCTTGATTATCGCCATGCACTTTGTTCCTCACAGTCAGTTTCTCCTGCGTCACCCTTTTATTTTGAACGCTTTAATGCTTTTCTAGGGAGCCAAGCCTTTCATGAGCTTTTTAGACAATATCCAGTCAAAGAGAGGTGATTTTTGGTCATAGCCACCACCGAATGCCAGCGACAACGATTGACACCATCACCTATCATACCAGACCTTTAGGCTATGTCCGAGAATGGGAGCTTTGCAAACAATTTTTCGAAGCTTTTCCTGAATATGATTTTCCAAAACGATACGATCCCTACAAACGCTATCGCAGAATCAAAGACCTCCCCGAATTTAATGCATACAAGAAAAAAAACAGCTTGCTCATGAATTTTCTCAAGCCATGACTATCCTTGAACTATAAAAAAATTGGCCCTTCTGGAACCAATTTCAGATTGAAGACAAAAGTCATCTAAAACTTTCCTTAGGTGAGTACGGACGTCAGCGAACTTCTACGAAGTTCCATGACTTAGTTTTGGGTTCCAAAACTTCCGAGTGCTAAACAATCTTGTTTCTAGCACTTTCACGGCGGAAAGTTTCAGTAGATGATTGAATAACTCTAACAGATAATTTTTTTGTCTTTATAGAATTTATTAGATTTGCAAAGAAGAACGTTTTATCTACGCTCTCAAAATTGTTCCTCCGAAATCATTTTTTTACTCTTCTGTATCCAAGAGATTTTTTGCAACGATTGCAGCCAGAACACCACCGACAATTGAGCCAAATAAAGATCCAAATTTGTTGAAGGGCTGCACCACCAACAAAGAGGGCAGGTGCCAAGCTACGAGCTGGGTTAACAGAAAGTCCTGTAATGTTCAAAACCAACAAGAATAATCAAAGTCAAGCTCAAACCTATGACAAGACCAGCGATTTTCCCATTACCTTTGGTAGCTGATGTCACTGTCATGATGACTAAGATAAAGATAAAGGACGCAATCACTTCAAACAAGAAACCGCCAAATGGAGTCACACCCTTCTGCTAGGGCATTTTCACCAAGACTAGCTGTTGACATACCTGAATTTGACAAGAGGAAGAGTACTGTTGCAGATGCGAGAACCGCCCCCACTACTTGAGCTGCAATATAATTAACCAAGTCCTTTGAAGACAAGCGTTTGTTTACAAACATGGCAATCGAAACAGCTGGGTTCAAGTGGGCACCAGAAACAGTCCCAATTGAGTAAGCTGCTGCAACAATGGATAAACCGAATGCCAAGGCAATTCCCTAAATGTCCCAGACCTTCTGTTCCATTTCCAAAAACAACTGCGCCAGTCCCGATAAAGACAAGCATAAATGTGCCGATTACTTCAGCAAAAAACTTTTTCATAACTAAGTTTCCTTTCTTCAAACTGTTGACTAGTTTATCAAAAATCCACACGTACCTCAAGAAATATGCCCAGTCTATTTTCTGTCGCAAAAAGCCATCCGAAGATGACTTTTTTATGCTTAAATGGCGTTTTTATCTTTACCAAGAGATCGTTGAACAGCTTTGACAATTTCAACAAGGACCACAATCATAAGTGCTCCTACAGCAACCACTATCCATTGAGTCAAGCTCAAGTGTGAAACGTGGAAGAGTGCTGTTAAATCCTGGAACCAAAATTGTCACCATCAAGAGGATAAAGGCTACTGGAATAGACCAGTTAAAGGTCTTGTTCTTGAAGAGTCCCACTTTAAAGATCGATTGGTAAACGGACTTGACGTTAAAGGCATGGAGCAATTGGATCAAACCGAGAGTCGCAAAGGCCATAGTAAGGGCATCTGCATGCATCTCTGCATGACCTTGGTGCTCTGGGGAAGAGAATGGCCCAACCGTAAACACCAAGAACGAGCATGGTTTGGAAGACACCTTGATACAAGATAATAGCTCCGAAGACACCACCATCAAAGAAGTTTGATTGGCGACCACGAGGTTTGTGAGTCATAAACCTGGTTCAGCTGGCTCAACCCCAAGTGCGATAGCTGGAAGGGTATCAGTGACTAGGTTGATCCAGAGAAGATGCACTGGTTGCAACACATCCCAACCAAAGAGAGTTGCAAAGAAAATCATGAAGACTTCTGCCATGTTGGCTGACAAGAGGTATTGGATTGATTTTTGAATATTGGAGAAGACCTTACGTCCTTCTTCTACGGCAACAATAATAGTCGCGAAGTTGTCATCGGCAAGGACCATATCAGAAGCTCCCTTAGAAACCTCTGTACCAGTAATCCCCATACCGATACCGATATCAGCTGTCTTAAGTGATGGCGCGTCATTAACCCCGTCCCTGTCATGGCAACAACTTTACCTTCTTTTTGCCATGCTTTCACGATACGAACTTTGTGCTCAGGTGATACACGTGCATAGACAGAGTATTGCTTAAAGACTTTTTGGAATTCTTCATCAGTGAGTTCATTCAACTCAGCACCCGTGAAGACATGGTCTTCGGTGTCATTTGGATCGATGATTCCAAGACGTTTAGCAATAGCTTCAGCTGTATCTTGGTGGTCACCCGTGATCATGATTGGACGGATACCTGCTTCTTTAGCGACACGGACAGCTTCTGCAGCTTCTGGACGCTCAGGGTCAATCATGCCGACCAAACCAGAGAAGATGAGGTCAGACTCAACGATTTCAGATTCCAAAGTTGGGATTTCCTTGCTTGTCTTATAAGCCATCATCAAGACACGAAGGGCTTGTTTAGCCAAGTCTTTGTTGGTAGCAAGGATAGCTTGTTTATCTTCTTCTGTGATTGGACGAACTTCCCCATTGACTTCAATACGCGTCACACGTTTGAGCAATTGGTCAGGAGCCCCTTGACAGCGATAAAGTATGAACCGTCTGCTTCCTTATGGATAGTAGACATAAGCTTACGGTCAGAGTCAAATGGCAATTCTGCCACACGTGGCTCATCCTTCAAAACTTCACGAACATCAAAATTGTGGTCCAAACCAAACTGTACAAGAGCTGTCTCCGTTGGATCCCCAATCAACTTACCAGATGGATCCACCTTGGTATCATTGGCAAAGTTCATGATGCGAAGCGTATTATTGTTTGATCCAATCTCGGATGCTGAGCTTTGCAATTGACCGTTGGTATAGACTTTTTCAACAGTCATTTGGTTCATGGTCAAAGTACCAGTCTTATCTGATGCGATAATCTCAGTTGAACCAAGAGTCTCAACAGCTGGCAATTTACGAACGATCGAATTACGTTTAGCAAGGGTTGTCGTCCCCAAAGAGAGAACGATAGTTACAATGGCAGGAAGTCCTTCTGGAATGGCCGCAACCGCAAAGGGCTACCGCAACCATCAAGCCTTCTAATGGATGCTCCACGAACGAAGACACCAACTAAGAAAGGTTAATGCACCGCAATCACAACAATTAAGTAAGTCAAGGCTTTTAGATAATTGTTCCAAGCTTTGCTTCAATGGTGTTTCAGTCTCATCGGCATTAGCCAACATATCTGCAATCTTACCAACTTCTGTATACATACCAGTGTTTGTTCACGACACCAATACCACGACCATAAGTTACATTTGAGTTTTGGTAACCCATATTAACGCGGTCCCCGATACCAGCATCTGCTTCAACAAGTCCTGTCACATCTTTTTTCAACTGGAACCGACTCCCCTGTAAGAGCTGCTTCTTCGATTTTAAGAGAAGCTGCTTCAAACAAGCGCATATCTGCAGGAACCACATCTCCAGCTTCAAGAAGACGATATCTCCGGGTACCAATTCTTTTGAGTCAATCTCAATAACATGGCCATCACGACGAACACGAGCCATGGGGCTAGACATATTTTTCAGAGCTTCAATGGCTGCTTCTGCTTGCCCTTCTTGGTAAACCCCAAAGGCTGCATTCAAAACAACAACGGCCAAGATGATCATGGCATCCGTTAAACCGTCCATCCCTTCTGTAAGCACAGAAAGTGCCGCTGCCACAAGCAAGATAATAATCATCAAATCCTTAAATTGATCAAGGAATTTAGCTAGTAGGCTACGTTTTTCGCCCTCTTCCAACTCATTTCGACCATAAGTCGCTAGGCGTTCTTGAGCTTGAGCAGTTGACAAACCTTCGATAGATGAGTCCAAATTCTTTAGGACTTCCTCAGAAGATTGCGTGTAAAACAAATCTTTATTTTGTTCTTTTTGACAAAACAGTCTCTCCTCTTTTTGGCTCTCTTTTTACAAAAAAAGAGACCTGTTTTTAAAAAAACAAGTCTCGCTGTTTAATATAGTGCCGGAAATAATTCGTAATGACGACACTATCGCGGAAAACCGCCAGCTACTCCCCTTTGAGTGGTTTTTATTATACCATTTTATAGAATAAAGCAAGAGGGATCTCTAATAATTTAATGAGGTCTATTCTTCCCATTCCACCAGTAATTGATAATTGGCAAATTCCTGTTCTCCATCGAGAGTTAACAAGCGATAAGAGACTTGCAAATGACCTGCTTCTAATTGAAAGAGGTCTGTTGTAATCAAAAACTGCTGAATGCCCATCGGAGTTGGGATGATTGCCCCACCATCTTCATTTTTGTAGAAACGCATGATGGATTTAGGTGTTGAAAAGCGTGTCATAACCAATTCATCGTTAGAGAATTTCAAAGCAACCTTTTCATCTTCTTCATTGGTATACAAGAGATATTGAAAACCTGCTTTTTCCTTCCATTCACCTTGATAGTACTGATCAACGATTTCCATTTCTTCTCCAAATCGAATGGTATTTTGAATGCGAATCTGCATCTTTGTCTCCTTCTCTTCTTTTCTTGCCTTACTATTCTATCAAATTTTACGCATTTTGACTGCCCCTATTAGCCTCTATATCGCAAAATAGGCTTTTTTTTGCTATAATAGACCCATGAATGAAAAAGTCTTTCGCGATCCCGTGCATGATTACGTTCATGTGGATCATCCCATCATTTATCAATTAATTAATAGTAAAGAATTTCAACGACTACGCCGCATCAAACAACTGGGGACATCTGGTTTTTACCTTCCACGGTGGGGGAGCATAGTCGTTTTTCTCACTGTCTTGGCGCCTATGAAATTTCAAGACGCATTCTGTCCATTTTTGAGGAAAAGTATGCAGAGCAATGGAACTCTGATGAAAAACTTACTGACCATGACAGCCGCTCTTCTTCATGACATCGGACATGGTGCCTATTCTCATACCTTCGAAGGACTCTTTGGGACCGATCATGAAAAAATGACCCAGCTGATCATCACCAGTCCAGAGACGGAGGTCAATCAGATCCTCTTACAGGTAGCACCTGATTTCCCAAATCGTGTAGCCAGCGTCATTGATCATACCTACCCCAATAAACAAGTGGTGCAATTGATTTCTAGTCAAATTGATGTGGACCGGATGGATTATTTACTGCGGATGCCTACTTTACGGGTGCTTCCTATGGAAAATTTGACTTGACCCGTATTTTGCGCGTCATTCGACCGATTGAAAATGGCATTGCCTTCCAACAAAATGGCATGCACGCTGTCGAGGATTACGTGGTCAGCCGTTACCAGATGTACATGCAGGTCTATTTCCACCGGCTACTCGTGCCATGGAAGTCCTCCTTCAAAATCTACTCAAACGCGCTAGAACCATTTATCCAGATCAGAAAGAGTATTTTCAACTGACTTCACCTCGCTTGATTCCATTTTTTTTGAAGAAGAAGTCACTATCCAAGACTACTTAAATCTAGATGACGGTGTGATGAATACCTATTTCCAAGTCTGGATGGATAGTCCGGATACCATCTTGTCTGATCTTGCACAGCGCTATATTAATCGGAGTAATCCTTGAAAACTGATTAAAGAGGTTGGGTTTAATCCAACCTACTACACCGCTATTCATCAAAATTTCGATCTGCCCTTACGATATTTATCGACCAGAGCTTGAAAAACCGCGGACTCAGATCGAGATGATCCGAAAAGATGGGAGTCTCGCTGAATTGTCTCAGTTGTCTCCACTCGTCGCTGCTCTTGCAGGAACTCGCTATGGGGGACAACCGCTTCTATTTTCCCCAAAGAAATGCTGGAGGTTAATGGACTTTTCAGTAAGCAAGTAGAAGAATTCACTTCTTACATTACCAATGATTATTTTACAGGAGAGACGGATGTCCATTAAATTAGTTGCGATCGATATCGATGGTACACTTCTCAAATTCAAAAAAGAGATCACACCTTCCGTATTTGAAGCCATTCAAGACGCTAAAGCTGCAGGCGTTAAAATCGTTATCACAACAGGTCGTCCTATCGCAGGGGTCTCAAAACTTTTAAAAGAACTCCATTTGATGGATCCTGGAGACTATGTCATTACCTTTAATGGCGGTCTGGTTCAAGAAACCGCTACTGGAAAAGAACTCATCAAAGACCTTTTTAGATTATGAGGACTATCTCGATATCGAGTCTCTTGCTAACAAACTCCAAATCCACTCTCACGTATTACTAAAGACGGCATCTATACCAGCAATCGCGATATCGGACGCTACACCATTCATGAATCTCAACTGGTCAATATGCCCCTTTATTACCGGACGCCTGAAGAAGTTCGTGAGAAAGAATTTGTCAAAGCCATGTATATCGATGAACCAGACATTCTAGATGCTGCGATTGCAAAAAATCCCTAAAGAATTCGAGGATCGCTTCACGATGGTCAAATCAGCTCCTTTTTATTTAGAAATTCTAGGGAAAACAACCAATAAGGGAGCAGCTGTTCTTCATCTAGCTGAACGACTTGGAATCCAGCAAGAAGAAACCATGGCCATCGGAGATGAGGAAAATGACCGTTCCATGCTAGAAGTCGTGGGACATGCCGTCGTTATGGAGAATGGCAATCCAGCTCTTAAAAAAAATTGCTACAACTATTACTAAATCAAATGATGAATCTGGCGTTGCATACGCCATTAGAAAGTGGGTATTATAAGAAATGTACCATTACCAGCTAGGAATTTCTGCTAGTGAGCATGATGACTTTGTTATTCAGAGTGACAAACCAATCTCTTACAAAGCAGTTCATGGGCAAAAATTAAAGATAATTGGGGAAATGAACGGGGTTGGTTTTTTATCAAGAAGACCAATTAGTCGCTGTTGCAAGCATCTTGATTCAACCCCTGCCACTTGGCTTTTCCATGCTTTACATTCCTCGAGGCCCCATCATGGATTACCAAAACAAAAGCTGGTTTCATATGTGATCCAGTCCCTAAAAAAGATAGCCAAACAATACAAGGCCTTGTTTGTGAAATTTGATCCAAGTCTTTTCTTGAGTAAACAATTGATTGGACAAGAAAAAATACGGAAACCACTGATGTGCAAGCAGTGATCGATACCCCTAACAAAAGAAGGGGTTGAATGGACTGGCCGAACCATTGATATGGCAGAAAATATCCAACCACGCTTTCAAGCGAATATCCACAAATGAGTTTTTCACCGAGCAAGATCTTTCAAAATCTACTCGACAAGCCATCCGAACGGCTCGGAACAAAGGGATCCAAGTCAATTTGGCGGGACTGAATTGTTAGAGGACTTTGCATCTCTCATGAAAAAGACTGAAGCTCGTAAAAAGCATTCATTTACGTGGAAAAGACTACTACGAAAAACTACTCACAACCTACCAAGGACAATCCTACATTACTTTTATCTACTCTAGATCTCGAGAAACGGAAAACTCCCTTATACAAAAGATCTTGAAAAAGCAAGGCTGAGGCTGAAAAATTCACAGAAAAACAAAGCCTGGCAAGGTTGAGAATAACCAAAAGAGAAAAAGAGCGGATAGAGGAAGAACTGCAATTTCTTGAACAGCATCTCCAAGCAGGTATACAGGTTGTTCCTTTATCTGGGACCTTAACCCTTGAATTCGGTGGGACATCTGAAAATGTTTATGCAGGGATGGATGAAGAATTCCGCCGTTACCAACCTGCTATCCTCACTTGGTATGAAACTGCCCAACACGCTTTCGACCGTGGTGCTTCTTGGCAAAATATGGGGGGATTGAAAATTCACTCGATGGTGGTCTCTATCATTTCAAATCTAAATTTAATCCTGTCATTGAAGAATTTGTTGGGGAATTCAACCTCCCAACCAGTCCATTCTATCCACTTGTAAACAAAGTCTACAAGATCCGGAAAAAATTAAGGAGTAAATAAGTTACATGACTCTTACGACAATTTCAAAAGAAGAATTTACCTCATTTGTCAAATACTGTCTCCCATCGCTCTTTTATCCAGTCTGCTGAAATGGCAGATCTGCTTGAAAAGCGAGGAAACACGGTCCAATTTATCGCTTGGAAACAAGAAGATCAAGTCCAAGTGGCAGCAATCTTGTACAGTCTTCCTATGACAGGTGGTTCCATATGGAAATCAATTCTGGCCCCCTTTACCAAGAGGAGGCTATGCTAAACCCTTCTATGCAGCCTTAAAAGACTATGCGAAAGAGAATGGAGCTATTGAACTCGTTATCAAGCCCTATGATACCTATCAAACCTTTGACAGTGACGGCAATCCAACCAGTGAAGAGCAAACCCATTTTATGGATACCCTAAAAAAATTGGGCTATCAGCATGATGGTTTAACAACAGGTTATCCAGGTGGAGAAGGTGATTGGCATTATGTGAAAGATATGGAGGGCATCACCGAAAAAATCTTCTCAAGAGCTTCAGAAAAAAGGAAAGCCACTTGTCAAAGAAAGCCAAATCTTTTCGGTATTGAACTGAAACGATTAAAACTGAGATGAACTGCAACTCTTTAAGGATATTACTTCTTCTACCAGTGACCGTCGCGACTATCAGGATAAAACCTTGGATTATTACCAAACTTTCTATGACAGTTTTGGCGACAAAGCAGATTTCATGATCGCAACACTGAACTTCCACCATTACTACACGAATCTTGAAAAAGACCAAGGAAAAACTAGCATCAGAAGATTGAGAAATTACAGAAGGATCTTGAAGTCAACCCCAATTCAGAGAAAAAACAAAATCAACTTCGTGAATTCTCTAGCCAGTTTGATACCTTTGAGGTGAGAAAGAAGGACGCAAAAGAATATATTGAAAAATATGGAGATCAAGACGTCATTCTTGCAGGTAGCCTCTTCGTCTATATGCCACAAGAATCCACCTATTTATTCAGTGGCTCTTATACAGAATTTAATAAGTTCTATGCTCCTGCTGTTCTCCAAGAATATATGATGCTTGAAACCATCAAACGTGGGCATCCCAAGATATAACTTCCTAGGTATTCAAGGAATCTTAAATTGACAGGTCAGACGGTGTTCTTCGCCTTTTAGATGATCAATTTGTCAGCAACTTCTGCAATCCTAACTTTCACACATTTTTTGTGCGTCGTCTTGTGAAGCAGATTTTCCAGTACCGATCGCCCAGATTGGTTCATATGCGATAACTGTTGAAGCGACTTGTTCGGCAGTCAATCCAGCAAGAGCAGCTGAAACTTGAGCCCGTACGAATTCTGCTGTCTTTACCAGCTTCGTAAGTTTCAAGGCTTTCACCACAACAGATGATTGGAAGCATACCATTAGCAAAAATTGCTTTTGCTTTTTTGTTGATATCTTCATCAGTTTCATGGAAGTAGTCACGACGTTCTGAGTGACCGATCACAACGTAGTCAGTACCGATTTCTTTCAAAACTTGTGGGCTAGTTTCACCAGTGAAGGCACCAGCATTTTCAAAGTAAGTGTTTTTTGTGCAGCAACTTTAAGGTTTGAACCTTTAGCAGCGGCAAGTACAGCTGTCAAGTCAACTGCAGGAGCTGCGATACCAGCTTCAACAAGATCTGATGAAGGAAGTTTTGATGCTACAGCTTCAACGAATGCTTTTGCTTCTTCTGGATTTTTGTTCATTTTCCAGTTACCAGCGATAAATGGTTTACGTGACATTTCACATACCTCTTTTTTTCTAATTTTATACTATCTATTTTACCATAATTTTTCGTCATAATTAAAAGGTTGCTCAAAGCTTTATGTCATTTTTTCAAAACTTTTTAAGCATCTAAAAAAAAAAAAAAACCCCGTCTTCACGGGTTTTCTGTCTGTCTATATAATTGTTAATCTGGGAACTAGATCGAATTAAGCTTCGATTTCTGAAACGATACCAGAACCAACAGTACGTCCACCTTCACGAATAGAGAAAGTAGTACCTTGTTCAACAGCGATTGGATGAATCAATTCAACGTCAATAGTCACGTTGTCACCAGGCATTACCATATCAGTTCCTGCTGGAAGTTCGATAGAACCAGTAACGTCTGTAGTACGGAAGTAGAATTGAGGACGATAGTTATTGAAGAATGGTGTATGACGTCCACCTTCTTCTTTAGTAAGGATATAAACTTCACCTTTGAATTTAGTATGTGGGTGAATTGAACCTGGTTTAGCGATAACTTGTCCACGTTCGATTTCATCACGTTGGATACCACGAAGAAGGACACCGACGTTATCTCCGGCAATACCTTCGTCAAGTTGTTTACGGAACATTTCAACACCAGTAACAACTGCTTTTTGGATTTTTCTTTGATACCAACGATTTCAACTTCGTCATTGACACGAACAACACCACGGTCGATACGTCCTGAAGCAACAGTACCACGACCAGTGATTGAGAATACGTCTTCGACTGGAAGCAACAATGGTTTGTCAGTGTCACGTTCTGGTTCTGGGATGTACTCATCAACAGTGTCCATCAATTCCATGATGATGTCTTCATATTTAGAGTCACCTTCAAGAGCTTTAAGAGCTGAACCTTGGATAACTGGAATGTCATCACCGGGAAATCGTATTCTGAAAGAAGGTCACGAATTTCCATTTCAACCAATTCAAGCAATTCTTCATCGTCAACCAAGTCAACTTTGTTCATGAAGACGATCAGGTGTTTAACACCAACCTGACGTGAAAGAAGGATGTGCTCACGAGTTTGTGGCATTGGTCCGTCAGTAGATGCTACTACAAGGATCGCACCGTCCATTTGAGCGGCACCAGTGATCATGTTTTTAACGTAGTCCGCGTGTCCTGGAGCGTCGATGTGAGCGTAGTGACGTTTTTCAGTTTCGTACTCAACGTGCGCAGTGTTGATGGTGATACCGCGTTCGCGTTCTTCTGGAGCAGCGTCAATTGATGAGTAATCTTTTGGTTGGTTAACTGATGAAGGCAAGCGACGTGCCAAAACAGTTGTGATTGCTGCAGTTAGGGGTAGTTTTACCGTGGTCAACGTGTCCGATTGTACCGATGTTAACGTGTGCGGTTTACTACGATCGTATTTTTCTTTTGCCATTTAGGTAAAAAGCCTCCAATAAAAATATATTTTATAGATAGACAGTAGGCAATACAGTCTAACTTTCCTTACTATTCTATCGAATTTTAGATAAAATTGCAAAGCCTTTTACCTATATTTTCTTAATTATTCCTCTTCTTTCCTTTTATTCCTAGCTTCATTTGAAATTTCTATTTTTATTTTGTCAATTGTTCCGATTTTTTCAGCCTGAATTTCGTAATCCTGTAGCCACTCCATTGATAGTAATATGGAATCAGCTTCATCTTGATCGGCCGGATAGTCGGTCCGTTGACGTCGAATCAATTCTAACTGAATATAGTTCAAGACGTTAAAGTACGGCATCCGGATAATCCAAACTTTCTTTCAGATAAGGGTTCTCCGCGAGCAACTCGTCTTGTTCTCAATCATCAGGATGATATCCTTGGTCAATTGCCATTCATGTAAGATAATCTGATAGATATTGCGGACTTCTTCTTCCTCACACAATTGCGCATACTCAAAGGCAATATCCATGTTGGCTTTTAGATAAGACCATGTCCACATTTGACAAGAGAGATTGGAAGAAAGGCCAGTTTTTATACATGTATCGAAGGGTTTCGATATTCTCACGATCCTCATCGATAAATTCCTTAAAAGCTAGAACCTACTCCGTACCAACCAGGGAACATTACCCGATTTTGTGACCATGAGAAGACCCAAGGAATGGCCGCAAACCACCAATTTCTGTAATGGTCTTACGGGCAGCTGGACGTGAACCAATATTAAAGCTAGAAATAGCTTTGATCGGACTTGATTCAAAGAAGTAGTCATAGAAGTGCTCATTTCCAAAGACCAAATCACGATAGATATCGTAACTGCGATTCACGACTTTTATCCATGACTTCCCCGAAACGATCAAACATAGAGAATGGACTCTTTTGTTCGGCGATCATTCGGTTAATGGTTGCAGAGACGAGCATCTCAAGGTTGTAATAAGCGGCATCTTTAGTTCCCGTATTTATTGCCAATCACTTCCCTTGCTCGGTTAAGCGGATACGGTCATTAATGGATTTCAACGGTTGAGAAGTGATGGCTTCATAGGTAGGACCTCCACCACGACCAACGGTACCACCACGACCATGGAAGAAAGTAATCTTCACTCCAAACTCATCTCCGATAGCGGTCAATTGTTGTTGAGCTTTAAAGAGGGTCCAACAAGAAGACAAATAACCACCATCTTTATTGGAATCAGAGTAACCTAACATAATTTCTTGGTAATTATTCTTAGAAGCAATCCAACGTTTAGCGATTCGGAAGTGACAAGTAGCTTCTCATGGTTTCTTCTGAATGATCCAAATCTTCAATTGTTTCAAACAATGGAACAATTTGCACACGTGCTTTTTCAGTATCAATTAAGCCCACTTCTTTTAACATCACTGCCAGTTCCAACATATCTGATACGCTTGTTGCATGGGAGATAATGTTTTGACGGATAACTTCTTCACCTAAGCGATCCTTCAATTCACGCGCTGTCTGGAAAATCGCCAATTTTTTCAAGCAACTCAGATTTATCGGCATGGGTTGCTGATAAAATACGTGGGTCTTCTAAAGAGTTCTTTCAAGAGAATCTGACACTTTTCGTCCTCTGATAAATCTGAATAATGATCATTAATCCCAGCTGATTTCAGCAATTTGCCACACAGGCTTCATGCACACTAGAATCCTGGCGCATATCAATAGAGGCGAGATAGAATCCAAAAACATCGATGGCTTCTAGAAGTTCTGCAAACTCACCAGAAATTAAATACTCTGATTTGTTTTCTAACAAAGAATCTTTAATCTTTTCAAGGTCTTCTTTAAATTCTTGAGCAGAGGCATAAGCTGGAGCTTCTTTCTCAGAAATTTTTTTAAAGCCAGAGATACGATTGCCGATATAATCAGAAACTGGCCCTTGTTGATGAGCGTTTGTCCTAATAATCTCTACAGCATAGCGGTCTTCTTTGTTTCACCCAACCATAGTCCATTCTTTTTAAATTAACCAAGGTTTGGATCAATTTTGATTGGATATAGTGGAAAGCACGACGGTAAAGGTTCTTTTCGCGAAAGACTGACGTATCATGGAAGGCGGCCATATCAGCTACTGCTTCACTTGTTTTAGAAAGACTCGTTGAAAGTGAGAAATGACGGTATAATTTAGAAATCTTTTTCGATGTAATAGTTCAAAATGACTTCACTTTGAATTGTTGCTGAACGTTTTAAAGTATCAGCCGTCACAAAAGGGATTCCCATCCCTGTCTCCCCAATCCACATTCCCATTGTAATTGGACGTGGTTGTTCGAGCTCTAAACCATGTTCTTTTGCTAAACGTTTGTATTCCAACACGAGGTTTGGAACAGCTTGTAAGAAGGAACTATTGTAATACTCCATGACGTTGGTGATCTCATTTGTCACCTTCAATTTTTTATCACGGATCATATCCGTTTGCATCATGATTTCAATATTACAAACGAAGGTTATTATACCACTTATTCTCATTGATCAATCCTGCTTTAACATCCCGATGTTGGCGAAGTAAAGCATGAATATGATTGGTCAGATCCAGCATGGTCTTTCTTTGCACTTGAGTCGGATGGGCCGTTAAAACGGGTACAATATTTAGATTTTCTAAAATTTCTTGTGCATCTTCATTTTTGCAACTTCTTTAATCGTTGAAGAAAGTTTCCCAAGATAATCGCCATCCACATTATTAAGATGATTGATTTCATAAGCTAAATCGACATCTTCAGAGATGTTGATCAACAGTGGTAAAAATCGCAAAATAGCGTGAGATTACCGTCATTTCTTCATTAGACAATTGTTCTACTAATTGGTTCAAGTCACGGTAATTCTTTGTTTTCGATAGATCCTTTAATTGTGAGATTTTTCAAATGTTTCTGGACGAACCAAATTTTTCGTAATATCATCCAATAAATTGGTTAAATTTCGGCTTCTTCTTTTAACAATATCTTTATTTCTAAAGTTCTCTAATTTTGTAAGACCATTTTTTCTCCTTTTTGAATAGTCTTATTGATCGTAGTCTAGCAAATACAAATTTAGTAATAAGATTTAATTTTACCCTTCTCCTCAAAAAGGATTCCTTCCTGCTTCATTCTTAGTCTTTTTTCACTTGCATCAATGTTAAGAACAAAAGCAATCGCTACAGATAAGACCCATAAGCTGTTCCCTTGGGATAAGAAAGGAAAAAGTTACCCCAGTAGATGGATCAAACCAGAAATTCCTCCGATGTTAATGAAGGTTTGCACTAAGATCATCCCACCGATCCCAATGGCCATCATCGAATTAAAAGGATTCTTTGCTCGAATACCGACTAAAATGATCCGAAGAATTAAGAAGAATAAGAGTGCAAGGATCAAGCTAGCTCCAACAAAACCTAATTCTTCAATCACAATCGCAAACACAAAGTCTGTGTGAGCTTCTGGTAAGTAACCTTGTTTTTCAATGGAATTTCCAAGTCCCAAGCCAAACCAACCACCATTACTCATGGCATAGTAGGAATTAGCTAATTGGTGACCTGCGCCAGACAAATCATTAAAGGGATTAAAGAAGGCACTAAAACGTTTGGCTACATAACCAAAAACAGGAATTTTAGCGACACGGTCCACACCGATGATCCAAATGGAACCAAGGACAATGGTGGATGCTCCAACAACTAAACCAAGTAAAGAGGTAAACCAACGGTAGCCCACTCCACTAGCCGTAATCATAATCAAGACCGTTAAAGCCAAGATGGTTGCATTTCCTAAGTCGGGCATAATAGCAACGATTCCAATGAGAATCAAAGTCAACCAACGCCAATCAGTTAAATTCCTAGGAATCCACTCATTATGGGTCAAGGCTTGATAATCATAGTCACGTATTTCATCTTGCTGTTTAGAAAAAATTAAAGCTAAATACCAGACTAAAATAACCTTAAGGTACTCCGCTGGCTGGATACTGAAGCCTCGGGAATTGTCAACCAACCATGAGCCCCATTGACCGTATCAGTAACAAACCTTGAAAGAAGTAACAAAATTACCTCAATAAAGATAATAATAGCTAAAACTTTCTTATTTCGAAGAAAGTTTAAACTAAACTTGTAGATCAATGCAATGGTCAAAAGACTGAGGATAAAAAGAGCCCCTGCGTCCGCACCATCCGGATCGAACTCACTCCACTTTGAATCGCTAAGGCACTTGTTGTCGAATAGACTACAATCAAACCAATGATGGATAAAATCAAATAGGGAATGAGGATGGAATAATTTAAAAGATGTCTTTTATCAATTTTCATAGTTCACCATATTCCTAATGTTCAACCTTCATTATATCATTTTTAAGAAGCAAAACCAAGGAAAGGCCAGAAAAGATTCGGCTTCTTCTCTATTTTTAAGTAATATTCTATTGATTCTTCTTATTTTCATATATTTTTATCCTTTTTCGATGAAAATATTCCTTTTTAGAAAATAATGGCTGAAATCAGCATCTTTTAAGCATTAAGTTTTGCCTTTTCGTTTTTTACGGTAAAATGTTTCTGTATGAGAAAAAGGATAAAACCCGCTGTTCTCTTGGTCTTTTTATCGGTATCATTTCTTTTCTCGTTCTTTCACGAACGATTGCCGATCTGCAAGCAAGAGAGCGACAAGAAACAACCAAAACCATTCCGAACTCCAATACACCTCGAAAAACAACTACTGCAAGCTCTTCTTCAAAAAAGAAGAAGACATCAATCAGAACTGGTTGGCCGTCCAATCATTGATATCTCGGGCTGGCAATTACCAAGTGAAATTGATTACGATGTCCTCTCCCAAAATGTGGGAGGTGTGATTGTTCGCGTTCATAGTGGAGCCCAAGCTAAAAAGGAAAATGCAAAAGAACCTACTTAAATGGTCTGGATAAATCTTTTAAAACCCATATCCAAGAATTCCAAAAACGAAATATCCCTGTCGCAGTCTATGCTTATGTCGCTGCTAAGGATAAAAAGAAATGGAAAAAAGAAGCAGAAGAATTTTACAAGGCTGCTGCTCCTTACAAGCCGACCTACTATTGGTTAGACGTTGAGGAAAAAACTATGAAGGATATGAATGCAGGTGTTGAAGCCTTCCGAGCAAAACTACAAGCTCTTGGTGCAAAAAATATTGGAATCTATATCGGAACCTACTTCATGGAAGAACACAGTATCTCCACTGATAGATTTACGGCTCTTTGGATTCCTACTTATGGATTTGATGATGGATACTATAATGCTGCACCAGATACCAACACGGAATACGACTTGCATCAATATACCTCTCAAAAGGGCAATTAAATGGATTCTCACACTACTTGGATCTCAACCAAATTGCTCCGACGCAAGACCAAGAAGCGATTTATCGGAAACTTTTCAAAGTACAAAAAGATGGCTCTTCCTCGTAGCCTTAAAACAGCAGATCAAGTGATCTTCACTTTTTCTGCTGTTTTTCTATTTTTAAAGGAGAAAGCAATATCACCGCTATTATATGTTATAATGGTCTAATGAAATCTGATTTTGTAGAGAAAAAGAGAAAAGGAGAAAGCCATGGCAAAAAAAAAAAAGTGAAAAAACCTTGGTCGAGCAGATCTTGACTAAAGCAAAAAATTGAGCACATAGGCTTACAAATCAACGCTTTAGAAGGGATCTTACCAGAAGATATTGATCGCTCTACTATTTTCAAAACCTTAGCTCTCAAAGGAGATAAAACGGGTCCAGTGATTGGGATCATTCCTATCACGGAGCATCTTTCAGAAAAAATTGGCCAAATTATCGGGAAATAAGAAAGTGGCAATGATTCCTCAAAAAGGATCTCGAAAAAACAACAGGTTATATTCATGGTGCCAATAATCCGGTAGGCATTCGTCAAAAGCATCCTTTTTCCTATCTTTATCGATGAATCTGCCCTTCAGTTAGAAACCATGATCGTATCTGCTGGGGAAATCGGCCATAGTATTCAAATCAAACCACAACTTCTAGCAGACTTCGTTAAAGCGACTTTTGCAGATATTTTGGAATAAAGACAGAGAAGGAGCCAAGATTGTGAAACTATATTTTTATTCGACACGGACGGACAGAATGGAATGAAGAGGGACGTTTTCAGGGATCAAACGGCGATTCTCCGTTGTTACCAGCCTCCATTCATCAGCTTGAAAAATTAGGAAAGCACCTGGCTACCGTTCCTTTTGATGCAGTATTTGCAAGTGATCTGCCACGGACGGTCCATACCGCACAGATCATCCTCGATCAATTGGAGACACCTCTAGAATTGCAAGCAACGCCTGCTCTACGTGAATGGAATTTGGGAAAACTGGAAGGGGCTAAAATTTCTACCATTTCAGCTATCTATCCCCAACAAATGGATGCCTTTCGCCAAAACCTCGCTCGCTTTCAAAATGAAATCTTTGATGCAGAATCTGTCTATGAAACGACTAAACGTACCTGTGATTTTGTAAAAGCCTGAAAGGAAAAGAGCTCGATACTGTTCTCATCGTTGGACACGGAGCTAATTTGACAGCTTCTATTCGAACCTTGCTTGGTTATGAAACAGGAGAACTCCGCAAAAATGGCGGACTAGACAATGCCAGCGTGACGATTTTTGACAACAGATGATTTTGAGCACTATCACTTAGACACTTGGAACGACACTTCTTATATGGAAGACTAAAAAACACTGATCTTGCGATCAGTGTTTTCTTTAGCTTTATTTCATAGTTGGGAGAGAAGGACGTCGCGAATTGTTGTTACATTTGTCAACAACATAACGAGACGGTCAATACCAATTCCAAGTCCACCTGTTGGTGGCATACCATATTCGAGGGCTTCAACATAGTCATAGTCGATGCCTGTAGCTTCATCATCTCCCAATTCTTTCGCACGCGCTTGCGCTTCAAACCGTTGCAATTGATCGATCGGATCATTCAATTCCGTGAAGGCATTGGCATACTCTTTGGTCATGATGAAGAGTTCGAAACGGTCAGTGAAGCGTGGGTCTTCTGGATTTTTCTTAGCCAAAGGTGACACTGCTACTGGGTGACCGTAAACAAAAGTTGGTTGCGTCAAGGTTTCTTCAACAAATTCTTCGAAGAAGGCATTGATAATTTGTCCCACTTCTGTGTAGTGTTTTTCAACTGGTACATGTTTTCGTTTGCAAGTGCTACAGCTTCTTCAAAGGTCATGTCTTGCCAGAAGTCAACGCCAGTGATTTCCTTGATAGCATCAACCATGTGGATGCGTTTGAATGGTTCGTTGATCTTGATTTCAGTTCCTTGATAGTTGATAGGCCCATCACCTTTAACCGCTTTAGCAGCGTGTTGGATGATACCTTCAGTTAAGTCCATGATATCGTGGAAAGTCAGCGTAAGCTTGATAAACTTCGATCGAAGTGAATTCAGGGTTGTGAGTGGCATCCATACCTTCGTTACGGAAGATCCGTCCGATTTCGTATACGCGTTCCATCCCACCAACAATCAAACGTTTCAAGTGAAATTCCGTTGCGATACGAAGCACCATATCAATATTTTGCGCATTGTGATGAGTAATAAATGGACGGGCAGCCGCACCCCCAGCTTCATTGTGAAGCACTGGTGTTTCCACTTCAACGAAGCCCTGACCGTCTAAATAACGACGGATTTCAGAGATGATTTTTGAACGGGTTACAAAGCGTTCGAAGCTTTCACGGTTTGAAATCAAATCCAAATAACGTTTGCGATAGATGGTTTCAACGTCTGTTAGTCCATGGAATTTTTCAGGCAATGGACGAAGTGCTTTAGAGAGATGTGTAATGTGAGTTGCTTTAATCGAAAGTTCTCCCATGTCTGTGCGCATGATCTCACCTTCAACTCCAAGGAAATCACCAAGGTCTGCTTTTTTGAAGATCTCGTAGTTTTCTTCTCCAACAGCATCCTTACGAACGTAGATCTGAATTTGACCTACACGGTCTTGAAGATGGGCAAAAGCCAACCTTTCCTTTTCCACGTTTGGTAACAAGACGACCTGCAATAATAGCTGTTTCGTTCAAGTCGTGGAGTTGTTCTTTATCTAATTCTGAATATTTTTTCTTTTAATTGACCTGAATTTGCAGTACGTTCGAATCGTTTCCCAAATGGATCGATTCCTTGTTCACGAAGGGCCGCCATTTTCTCACGACGGACAATCTGCTGGTCATTTAATTCTTCCATATGTTCAGTAGTCATTTGGAACCTCCTAAGTTATTCTCCCCTATTCTATCATATTTAGGCCAGAAATTCACTAATATTTACCAATTAAACAAAAATAAAGATGGAAGAAAAAATGTAACCTCTTGAAGCTATACTCAAAAATATCTGAAAACTGTCGTTGACTGTAAACTGTTTAACCTGTACAGGGCAAGATGATTGGTTTCGACAAGCTATTCCACAACAGCATCAAAAAGGAGCGTGGAGAATCTTGAACCATTCATCCTGACCCGCTCCTATTTTTTTTATTCATAACGCAGTGCTTCGATCGGGTTTAACTTAGAAGCCTTATTCGCTGGTAAAATTCCAAAGATGATGCCTACAAAAGCAGAAAATAATACTGCCGATGGCGACATTTAAGGAAATAATCGGTGGTCCTTCTAGGGAGGCTGCTGCGAGTGTAGTAATCAAGCTATTCACACCATAAGCAAGGCCAAGTCCAATCAGCCCACCAATGATAGTCAAGACCATCGACTCAATCAAAAATTGAACCAGAATCTTACCTCTGGTTGCTCCCAATGCTTTGCGAAGACCGATTTCTCTCGTCCGCTCTGTGACAGAAACCAACATGATATTCATGACTCAATCCCACCAACTAAGAGGAAATCCCTGCAATAGCACCGATTACTGTCGTCATAATCCCTACTACTTTATTGGTCTCCTCTAGGATGCTATCCAAATTAAAGATTTGAAATTCTCCTTGGCGAACACCTGAAAGTTCTGTTAGCTTTTGAGCAGCTTCGATCCCAACAGATTTGATTTCTTTCACATTTGGAACGTGGACGACAATATTTTGAATTTCATCCGTTCCGAATTCAGAGGCCAGCTGGGTATTGGCCATCAAGGCACTGCCACCTGAAGAAGCTCCATAGAGGGCTGTCCCTGCATTTGGATCCTTGAAAATTCCAACAACACGATAATTGTTGTCGAATGACGATGCGACGATGCGCAAGGCTGCAATTTCTGGCTCGTGTGTACCATGATAATGGTTTTCCTTCTTGGTTTAGCTTTTGGTTAACAAGTCCATTATTTTGCTCCCCGTCTTGGTATCTAGGGCTCCAGTCGGCTCATCTGCTACACGATGGCTGGCTGATTGACAAGAGCTCGAGCAATAGC
>VOFI01002334.1_pt1 | contig 28825 bp, 31 predicted proteins | sample 5384131 | NCBI WGS metagenome assembly VOFI01 (sample SAMN12384728, study PRJNA508395) | human gut metagenome | isolation source: healthy gut H | host: Homo sapiens
ATTTATCGCCCAGGCGGATGGCAGCTACAAGAACCAGGAGCTGAACATCAACGAGAAGTACAACTTCTTCAATCCTAAGGCAGGTATCAGCTTCAACAAGGATGGCCACAAGGCATACGCATCTGTAGCCTACAGCAACCGCGAGCCAGAGCGCAACAACTTTACCGACAACTTCAACTATCCATCTCCCTAAAGAGGAGAAGCGCGCGTTGCTCGATGTAGAGTCTGGCCGCATCGGCGACAACTGCTGCAGGCGCCAACTTCTACTATATGGATTATGACAACCAGCCCTGGCTCAGACCGGACAGCTGAGTGACATCGGCGAGGCACGCGACCACCAACATCAAGGATTCTTACCGTATGGGCGTAGAGCTGACAGCCGTACAGTGCTAAGGTAACAGGCACTCGGCATCAAGGAGATAAGCTTCGATTGTGAACATCAACGATATCGCTTTAAACGCCACTTTATGCAGCCAGCGCATTCACCCACGGGCAATGCTGAGTACCGTGCCAGTATCTGGCTCTGGCTGGTAGGCATCATCATGCCTGCCCTGGACGTATGGCTCTATTGAGTCATGGTCTTTACGGCGATGCGGGTATGGCGGTCTACTATACGATAGCCGGTATATATGGTTATGCCGTATGGAAATATGGCAAGAAGCACAACCAGAAGGAGAAAGAAGAACTTCCGATTACCTATATGAAGAAATCGCTCTATCTGCCTACTCTTCTGTTCTTTCTGGCAGCCTGGGGTATCACCTATTATATACTGATAACTTTCACCAACTCTACAGTTCCTCTGCAAGACAGTTTCACCAATGCCCTGAGCTTTGTGGGGCTCTGGGCGCTGGCACGCAAATATATCGAGCAGTGGTTCTTCTGGATTATCGTAGATGCCGTTTGCTTCTATCTATATATCGTCAAAGGTATCCCATTCAAGGCAGGACTTTACGGTCTCTACGTCATCATCGCCGTAGCCGGATACTTTAAATGGAAGAAGATGATGATAAAAAAAAGAGTTGATAGTTAATAGTTCAGATATTATAGACGGAAAAAAAGGAAGCCAAGGCAAAACAAACTTGCCAGGCTTCCTTTATTTCATTTATATAAACAAGAACCACTATACCAAGGTTCCGCGCTTAAACTTATCCTATCAGCGAAAAAGCACATCCTTTATGCCCTTTTCACCTTTAATCCGTTTTCGATACTAACCAGTTCATCGCTGAATCCAGCATCAATCTTCAGTCTTTCTTCCACTTTTGAACAACTGTGGATAACTGTGCTATGATCACGATTACCAACGAGTTTGCCGATTCTCGAAGCAGGCATTTTGGTATATTTCTGTGCCAGATACATCGTTACCTGTCTTGCCACGACATAATCACGCTTACGGCTCTTGCTGTTCACGGCAGTAACCGTTACATTATAATGATGGCAAACCGTTTCAACAATATCATCGATGGTGAGCGGCTTATCATCCAACTTCACGGCACGCTTGATGACGCGCTCGGCAAGTCGGATATCAATGCTGCTGTTATAAACAATGCTGTAAGCCAGAAGACCATTGATGGCTCCCTGCAAATCACGCACACTTCCGTTACAGGTCTGGGCGATGAAAGAGATGACATCTACCGGAATCTTCAAACCGTCACGACGAATCTTATTGCTTTTCAGGATATCCACACACAATAACTGGATATTCGGCTTCTCAACTCGCAGACCAGACCGCAAGAGAAACGGGTGAGCAAACGATTTGTCTGGCATATCCTTCAATCCCCTACCGGAGGGCGGTCGCACGCCAGGATAATACGCTTTCCGTTGCGGAAGAGGTGGTTGAAGATATGGAAAAAGGTATTCAGCGTCTTCGCCTTACCAGCCCACTCCTGGATATCATCCACAATCAGCATATCGATAGACTGATGAAGTTGATGAAATCATTGCTCGCATTATGGAGCATTTGGCATCGGTATACTGGGTCTGGAAAAAAGACGGGCACTCACATAGAGCACACGCTTTGAGGATACATCTGCTTCGCTTTCAGACCGATGGCATTCACCAGATGCGTCTTACCGCTACCCGAAGGTCCGTAAATGAACATTGGGTTAAACTGGGTGGTATTGGGATGCTCGGCAATAGACAATCCCTACGGAACGAGGCAGCTTATTGCTGTCACCTCCCATATAATTGTTGAAAGTAAGCTTCGGGTCCTAACTGCGTATCAATGTCTTCCTGCTGCTGGGGAGCGGCAGGCTGGGCAACTTTCGTCTGCTGGGCACACTCACGAGAGTTTGCTTTGCCATATCAGCATCGTCTGGATCTCGCCTCAATATCTTGAGAAAGCTTATGCTCCTTATCGGTTACAACACGATAAATTGAGACGGATTCCTTCCACCAAAGTACGATGCAGCACCTTACCCAACAGATCAACAAAGTTCTGTTCCAAGTACTCGTATACGAACGGACTCGGAACCTACCAACAAAGTCTTTGTCGACGCTTGTACGATTCAGACGATTGGCTTGAACCATGTGTTATATTGCTGCTCTGTTACACTGTCCTTTATGAACCCGAAAAGACTGTTGTCCCAGAGGGCTTTTGGACTTGCTAACATTGATTACTATTATTAATACTTTAATTCACAAATGACAGGACACGCACCAAAAGATGCGAAATCACGTGCAAAGTTACAAAAAAATAGGAGAAATGCAAATCACTTATTTAAAATATTTTAATAGATAGTCTTTTAAATTACTGAATACCAAACACTTGTCTAAAATACAAATAGCAGACTGAAATTCAGTGAAACAATGTAACGTCCCGAAACGGCTAACAAACAAACAGTTTGCGAGAGTCATTTCGGGGCGTGAAACATACCGAATCTTTTTAGACTAAATTTATTTAGCTCGAACTCTTTTACTTGTCTTTTCTACCGAAAACAGAGAAATGGACATAGCGTTTCGGATGTGCCTTCAAGTCGATAACCAGAGAGTCGGCATGACTCATGGTTGACGTCAGATTGTCGTAACAGTTTGGTATCGTTCATCAGCAATCCGAGGCTGCCCTGGTTGCTGTTCAGCTTCTCAGTAAACTGATGAGCACTCTCCAAAGTCTGGTTCTTGTTCAAAGTGCCCCTGCACATCAAGACTGGCCAGATTAGCTGTGAGGCGGTTGGTATTATCCAGCACGCCATTTGCCTTTCCAATCATACCCGGAACCTGTTTGTTGAGTCCTGCCATCAGGGTATTCAGTTCACGTGTAGAAACGGTGAGGTTGCTTGTGATGGTTTCCACATTATGCAGCGAAGCAGCCAGAGCCGGGTCAGCCAGCAGCGCATTCACGCTTGTAAGGATAGAATCCAACTTAGGCAACATCTTTTCCACTACCGAACCAGGTTGGCAGCCTTATCCCATCATGCCTCCGTTTACAGCACCCGGAATGATACCTCCCGGCTCTACTCTTTCGCGCGGATTGTTTGCCAGAAGCAGATTCACCTGCAGGTTACCCATCAAGTCTTTTTACTATTTCGGCTTTACTGCCCTGCGGGATTCTCAAATCCTTGATAATATCCACCTTTACTTTGATAGGACCATTCTCCTTGTAATCATATTCCAAACCATCCACGATACCTACCTTATAACCATCCGCATAAATAGGCGTAGAGGCACCCAGTCCCTGGATGTCATCAAACGTCATATAGTAGGCGTTGTTGGTAGAGAACAGATTCATGCCTTTCAGAAAATTGATTCCGAAATACATAATCAAAATACCGACAATAGCTACAAAGAGCTATCTTGATTTCTTTTGTTAGCTTCATATTTATCTCTTTATATATTCGTGCTTTATATCTTATCCTTACTCAGGTCAATCAGCGGTTTCTGTTCTGTTTGAACTCACGTATAGCCTGATTCACATCATATTTCTTTTTCCATTCTTGAAAGCTATGATGAAAGCTTCCGGGAACTTCTCGGCAAGCGTCTTGCGCAAAAGCGGAAAATCTCATTATAGTTGGTAGAAGCTCCCATCGTATATTTCACCATATTGCCTTCCTGATAACTGTCATAACCGGTTTCGCCCTTAAAATGGGCATCGCCCTTGGTGGGCGTGCGGTTGCTGACAAATATCTGGAGCTTGAAGACAGGCGCATCGGCTACATTGGCTTTCTGCTGTGCCGGCTTGTTCTGAGCTACAGTTCTGTTCTGCTGCGTCTGTCTGCTCTGCTGAGCCGGCTTATCCTGCGGGTTCTGTCTTCTGTTCTGCTGAACCGTTTTAGCCTTTGTTGCTCTGGTTTCCACCTGCTTCACCGTTCTTCTCGGCGCAGTATCCGCCTCCTCAGCACGGCGCTCGTCCTTTTCCTGTTTCGTATCAGAAACTATCTTGGCAACCGGCACCGATTCTGTATCCGCAGCTCGATAAGGAACCGAGATGGATTTATCGTATTTATTGCGATATTGCGCAAAACCTTCGTAGATGCCTCGGGCGATATCATCCACCCTGCTGGCATCGTTGAGCAGTCTTTCTTCATCGGCAGTAGTGATGAAACCGAGCTCTATCAGACAGCTAGGCATCGAGGTTTCTCTGAGAACCAGGAATCCTGCCTGATGCACACCCTTATCCGGACGGTTGGCACCGGAACATACCTTTCGCTGGATATTGCGCGCCAGTTCTACGCTTCTCTCCATATTCTTACCCTGTATAAACTCGAAGATGATGTAACTCTCAGAAGATCGCGGGTCGAAACCCTGATAGGTATGCTGATAGCCCTTCTCCATCGAGATAACGGAGTTCTCTCGCATAGCCACATCGAGATTATCCTTGGCACGGTGCATACCGAGCGTATAGGTTTCAAAACCGCGGGCTATCTTACCGGCTGGCAGCGCATTGGTATGTGCCGAGATAAACAGGTCGGCATTGGCGCGGTTAGCAATGTTGGCACGCTGTTTCAGAGGAATAAAGACATCCGTCTTGCGGGTATAGATGACTCTCACATCCGGCATATTGCGCTCAACATATTTGCCAAACTGCAATGCCACAGAGAGATTGATATTCTTTTCTTTGGAAATAGCACCACGTGCGCCCACATCATGACCGCCATGACCTGGGTCGATAACGAGCGTGAAACGGCGGTTGGAGCCTGTCGCTGTCAGCACCAACATACACAATAGGGTCAATATGAGTGTTATTTTCTTCAACATATCTTTCTGATGATTTTGCAAAATTACTACTTTTGTATCAGAAAACCTAAATCTACTATAAAAGTTTTATCATTTGTTAATACAACTTCTACCCCTGCGCCGTCACAATCTGCTCCAAAAGGAGGATTAACTTTGGTAATAGCGAGTTGTATTTTCTGAATAGTCGGATATTCTGCAAAGAGTCGCTTTCCTATCCTTCCGGCTACATGTTCCAGCAGTTTGCTAGGTATCTCCATCTCCTGTTTCACGAGTTCATAGAGTTCTGCATAGTTGAGGGTTCCAGCCAGTTCATCGGTTTCCATGGCTCTGGAGAAATCATAGCTCACATCCAGATTCACCACATAATCGTTGCCCACCAGGGTTTCCTGTGGCAGAACGCCGTGATATGCATGGAAACGGACATTCTTCAAGTATATCTTACTACGGAAAAGCATAGTTTATATCAGTTTCTATCTTGGGGATTAGGATTCGGAATCGCTATCATCGTAAAGTTTCATCAGGCTGCCATCCTTCAGATATCTCTTCAGGGCTGTCACAACACCTTTCTTCCAGGTATTGATGTTATCTGAAGTAAGCTGGAGCTGATAAACGAGTTTGATGACATGTTCGATAGGCATACGGTAGCGCAGCACACCGGAAATCAGCTTGGCATAGTTCCAGTATTCAGGATTAAACTTCTCGCTCAATCCCTCAACCGTAATCTTATATCCTCGCTTGTTCACAAACTGGAAGTCGTATCGCTTCAAGCCTCCATCCAGAATGGTCTTCACGATTTTGCCTTTGCTTACAGATTTAGGCAGCATGATACCCTCGTCCTCATCCTGCAAACCCGTGAAGATTTCGTATGGATGACCGTCGAGCAGTCCTACAAGAGCCACCCATTTCTCCTTATTATTCTGGAATCGCACCACATCGCATTCCAGTTCTCGAGGTCGCACCTCCATCACTTCAGGAGAGAAAACAGGAAGATGAGTTTCCTCTGAAACAACATTGGCTATCTGATCATAGAGTTTATTCCAATCAGACTGTTCTACATGATAATTCTGATGAAGTGTTGCCAGATTAGCATTCAATTCATCTATAAGAGCCTTGGAAGCCTCTTCAAAAGTCATATTTTCAGTATATTCCATATCAAACGTTTCATATTTAGGTGCAAAATTAAACTTTTATTTCTAAAATCTGAAACGTTTTGCCATATATTTCACTAAAAAAGCGAAAGAAAGACAACTTTTTGGGAAACTTTCACTAACTTTGCAGCAAAATAGGGTTCTGAAATGGAACAGAACTCCTATATATATAATAAGGTATAATGATAAAATAAAAAAGATATGGAATCGATTAAGAACAGAACAAGCATCAGAAAATATGCAGAGAAGGAAGTATCTGAAGAACTCCTGAACCGCCTTTTGGAAGAGGCAGAGCGCACCCCGACAATGGGAAACCTGCAGCTTTACAGCGTTGTGGTAACAAGAAGTGAAGAAGGAAAGAAGGCACTGGCGCCAGCCCACTTCAACCAGCCGATGGTAACAGAAGCCCCGGTCGTCCTCACCATCTGTGCCGATTATCGCCGCACAACCCTCTGGGCAGAGAACCGCAAGGGAACCCCGGGCTATGACAACATTCTCTCTTTTATGAATGCAGCTACCGATGCCCTTCTTTTCACCCAGACCTTCACGAACCTGGCAGAAGAAGCCGGTTTAGGCACCTGTTTCCTGGGAACTACGGTTTATATGCCAAAGATGATCATCGACACCCTGAAGCTCCCTAAGCTCGTAATGCCAGTAGCCACATTGACCATCGGCTGGCCGGCAGAACATCCAGCCCTGAGCGACCGTCTCCCTCTGCGCAGCATCATCCACCACGAGCATTTCGAAGATTACACCCCAGAAAAGATAGATGACTTCTATGCAGAGAAGGAAGCTCTGGAAGAAAACAAGGAGTTCGTTCGCATCAACAACGTAGAGACCCTAGCCCAGGTTTTCACCGACATCCGATACACAAAGAAGGATTGCGAGGCGATGAGCCAAGGTTTCCTCGAAGCCCTCAAGCAGCAAGGATTTATTTAAAAGTAAAAAGGTAAAAAGGGCACCTCGCTGGTTAACATTCCGCTAGGCTTTTTTACCTTTTTACCTTTTTACTTTTTTACCTTTTCATTATTCTACAACGATTGGCTTGTACTTAGGAACCAATGCCTTCATGATGCACCAGCCTACGAGGTAAGCAACACTACAGATGCAGAATACAATCATGTAGGCACCTGGCTTGCCATCGAAGCCCATGAAGCTGAAGTCTGAACCCAGACCATCTGCATAGGTGAAGAGCATACCGGAACCCTTATTAATCAGGAAGGAACCGATACCACCTGCCATCGCACCAATACCGGTGATAGTAGCTACAGTTGACTTAGGGAACATATCACCGATGGTAGAATAGAGGTTAGCTGACCATGCCTGATGACCTGCACCGAGCAAACCGATGATGATAGCTGGCCACCATGCACTGTACGCACCCATAGGCTGGGCAATCAGACCAAGCAATGGGAAGCAAGCGAAAATCAACATCGCACGCATTCTACCGATATATGGATTCATACCCTTCTTGTCAACAAAGTAGGTTGGCAAGTAACCACCACCAATACTCAATACGGTTACAATAGCATAGAGAGTGAAGATGAAGGGCGATACCCATACCTGAGTCTGAAGAATAACCATACTGGTCAGAGAAGTAAGCAGGTGCCCAGAAGAGGAAGAACCACCAAACACCATCAGTCATCAACTTCCCTACGATGAATGACCAGGTCTGACGGTAGCTGAAGCACTTCAGGAAGCCGATAGTTTTCTCCTCAGCGGCAGTTTCGGTCTCTTTCTCAGCCTCAACCTTTTCGAGGTCTTCATCCTGCTCAATATAAGTAAGTTCAGCCTTGTTTACATGCTTGCTCTCAGATGGTTTGTCATAGAGCCATACCCAGAGGCCCATCCATACATAACCGAGCACACCGATGATGATGAATGCCCACTCCCAGCCCAGGCTGCGAGCCAACAATGGAATGGTAGCTGGTGCTGCCAAAGCGCCTACTGAAGCACCACTGTTGAAGATAGCGGTAGAGAAAGCACGGTCTTTCTTAGGGAAATACTCTGCTGTTACCTTGATGGCTGCAGGGAAGTTACCTGCCTCACCCACAGCAAGAATCAAGCGGCAGAGAGGAACAGCCATACACTGATTGTAGCAATCGCTACAGCTGCATCACTACCTGCCTGTACCATGCGGAGCGCCTCGATAGAATCATAACCTTCCATCTGCATAGCTACCCAACCGCAACCGGCGTGCATCACAGCACCTGTTGACCATACGAAGATGGCGATGAGATAACCTTTCTTGGTGCCCATCCAGTCAACAAACTTACCTGCGAAGAGGTTAGCGATGGCATAGAAGATTGAGAAAAGACCGGTGATGGTACCATAGTGATCATCTGTCAGTGGAATTCTGGAGCAATGAAGTCTTTCCATGTTAAAGAGAACCTGACGGTCCATGTAATTGACTGTGGTTGCGATGAAGAGCAGCGCACAGATTACCCAACGGAAGTTGGACATTTTACTTGTTGTAATAGGGCTCATTTTATAAAAAAGTTTTTAAGCGTTATACTTATTTTTATTTTAGATTACTATTTAGACGGCAAAGCCTGGCTCATATTAATCATAAACCAGGTTGCCATATCATGTATCTTATTATTCCAATGTAGGAATCTTCACTACCTGCATATCGTTGTAGATCAGATTTTCACCTGCCATACCCCAGATAAAGGTATAGTTGCTGGTACCTGCTGCACAGTGGATAGACCACTCTGGAGAAATCACAGCCTGCTCGTTGTTCAACCAGATAGGACGTGTCTCCTGTGGTTCACCCATTACGTGGAGAATCTTCTGACCCTCTGGTACATTATAATAGAGGTAAGTCTCCATACGGCGGAGGTGAGTATGAGCTGGCATGGTGTTCCATACAGAACCCTCCTTCAACTCAGTAACACCCATCTGCAACTGGCAGGTACGAACACCGGCTACACCGTCGATAATCAACTGGTGGATTACACGGTCGTTGCTCTCCTTCAGGCTACCAGCCTTGATGTTGTTGGCATCCTTCAGGGTAATCTTCTTGGTAGGATATGTCTGATGAGCACAAGCGCTGTTCATATAGAACTTAGCTGGCTTAGCTGCATCCTTGCTGCTTACCTCGATGTTCTTGGCACCACGACCTACGTAGAGAGCCTCCTGGAAACCGAGCGTATACTTCTTGCCGTCAACGGTAACAGTACCCTCCCCACCGATGTTGATGATACCCAACTCGCGGTTGTCGAGCAGATTCTTCTCATCGTTTGGCTTGTCTGTATAGAGAGGAGCGATAGAAGTCAGCTTCAGAGGAGCGGTTGTTGGCTCAGCACCACCAATGAGGAAGCGGTCGAACATGGTGTATGTCCAGTTTACCTCGCCTGGAGCAAACACCTTCTCGATAGCGAATTCACCGCGAAGGCGGTCTGTTGTATAGTGCTTTGCATCCATCGGATTGCTTGCATAACGAACGTTGTAGTTAGTGTAGGCATTTTCTGCCTTCACTTCATAACCACATTTTCCATACTGACCAAAAGCCTGACTTGCTGTTAATACCATTGCTGCTAATATTAATGTTAATTTCTTCATAATTATCTTGTTTTATTTTTTACCTTTTTTTACTTTTTTTTCTTCCTTCACGATGCGCTGACGGTTGATAACCATCATGGCTACCGTGATGACTGCGAGAACACCCATACCTACGTATGAAAGCTTCACACCGCGATAGATAACCCATCCGAAGAGAGAGGATGCGAAATCGAGTGCACCGCCTGAGAATCCGTCAGGGATATGAGCGGCATTATCGCCTGTTGCTGCATAAACCTGGTTGGCTGCCAGCGTAAAGTCTGGTGCCATATCGGTAACGAAATAGAGACCGATGACGAGGGTTACCAGGCCGATGATAAGCGTCTTCACCACATTACCTCTTGTAAACGGCAGAATCATTGGGAAGAGGTAGAACATACCTGCCAACGAAGCCAAAGGCAAGAATTGGTTGCCTGGCAGGAAGACTGCGATAGCCAGGATAACCGGAATCAGAATCACAGATGCTACCAGAGTAGTAGGATGGCCGATTACCAGGGCAGGACTCATACCGATATGAACCTTCTTGCCGTTAAATTTGGTCTTCACCAACTCCTGTGTCTTCTCTGAGATAGGCTTCAAACCGTCGATAAACAGGGCTGTAATACGAGGAATCAGCTCCATCACGGCTCCCATCGTTACACCCAGGAAGAGAATCTTCTTGATATCGAGCTGGGCAGCCCAACCTATCAGGGCACCTACGATAACACCGAGTACCAGTGGCTCACCGAGCACACCAAACTTCTTCTTCAGTCCCTCTGCATCGATATCGAGCTTAGAGAAGCCCGGAATCATATCGAAGAGTTTATTGAAAACGATTGCGAATGGCATGAAACTCTGGCAGAATGGCTGCGGAATAGAGATACCATCCAAATCGTAATATTTCTGGAATCTGTCGGCTGTCAGGTCTGCACAGACCAAGGTATTGATGTAGCAGACGATGGCTGCGAAATAGCCCCAGAGCAAACTCTGACCCATCACGAAGTAAGCCACTGCACCGATAAAGGCGAAGTGCCAGTAGTTCCAGAGGTCGATATTCACTGTACGTGTTGTCTTGGTAATCAACATCAGGAAGTTGACACCCAGACAGATTGGAATAATCAATGCGCCCACTGCTGTATTGTAAGCTACAGCTGCAGCTGCTGGCCATCCCATGTCAAAAACGTTTAACTGTAAGTGGTAGATGTCTGAAATAGCCTTCAATGGGTCGTTGAAGTTGGTAGTCAGCAATGCTGTTACCACGCCCAAGCCTACGAAACCCACGCCTACGAAGAGTCCCGACTTCAGAGCCTTTCCGAATTTCATGCCAATACACAGACCGATGACCGTGAAGATGATAGGCATCATCACGCTCGCACCGAGACTGATAATATAGCTAAATACTTGTTCCATTTTAATTTGTAGTATTGTTTAATTGTTAGAAAATACACGACAAAGAGCACCCTCTCTTGTCTTTTTATGATTTGTTGTGTGCAAAGATACACTTTTTTTTTCTTCAATTACAATACGTTTTGATGGAAAAAAATTACGCAAAAAAATCCCATCAGAACATTTCTGATAGGATTTCTCTATTTTTATACGTTTTTAAATGATTTTTTACCGAATCGGTCTTCATTCTTCCCTCTTCGTTCTTCCCTCTTCACTTCCTAGTCCTGGAAGTAAACTCTCTTCACACGGTTGCTGATGGTGGTCAGCACCTCGTAAGGGATGGTCTCGAGGATGTCGCTCAGTGTCTGGACAGGCAGATGCTCGCCGAAGATTTCTACCGAATCTCCTTCCTTGCAAGGGATGTCGGTCACGTCTATCATAGCCACATCCATACAGATGTTGCCCACATAATCTGCCTTCTGCCCGTTCACCAGACAGTAGGCATGACGGTTGCCCAGACGGCGGTTCAGTCCGTCAGCATATCCGATAGGGATGGCTGCGATGACGCTGTCTCTGTCGAGAATTGTCTTGCGGCTGTAGCCCACACTGTCGCCTGCCTTCACGTTGTGCATCTGCAGAATAGTTGTCTTCAGAGTGCTCACGCAGTTGATGGTCTTGTTGTTGCGCGAATTGATGCCGTAGAGTCCGAGTCCCAGACGGCACATATCCAGCTGGCGCTCCGGGAAGTGCTCGATACCTGCCGAATTGCAGATATGGCGCAATATCTTATGGTCGAAGGCTGCCTGCAACTGCTTGCTGCCCTTGTCGAAGAGTTCAAACTGATGAGCTGAGAAATCATCGAAACTGTCGTCATCGCTGCCCACGAAGTGAGAGAACACAGAACGTGGGATGATGGCATTCTGGTGCTTCAGCTTGCCGATAAGTTCCTCCATATCGTTCTCAGGGTCGAAGCCCATGCGGTGCATGCCGGTATCCAGCTTGATATGGACAGGGAAAACCGGTTACGCCCTCTTTCTCAGCTGCCTTGATGAGCGCATCGAGCAGACGGAAAGAGTAAACCTCAGGCTCCAGGTCGTAATCGAACATAGTCTTGAAGGCGGTCATCTCCGGATTCATGATCATGATGTTGCTGGTGATGCCGTTCTTGCGCAGCGTAACGCCCTCATCAGCTACAGCCACAGCCAGATAGTCTACACGATGGTCCTGCAGGGTCTTGGCTATCTCCACGGCACCTGCACCGTAGCCGTCTGCCTTGATCATGCATACCAGCTTGGTTTCCGGCTTCATAAACGCACGGTAGTAGTTCAGATTGGCTACCACGGCATTCAGATTCACCTCCAGCGTAGTCTCGTGTACTTTCTGTACCAGCAGTTCGGTGAGCTGGTCGAAGCCAAACTGACGGGCGCCCTTCAGCAGAATCACCTCATCGCGCAGGGAAGCAAACACCTCGCTGGCGATGAATTCCTCTACATTCGGGAAGAAGAACTTCTCTGAAATCTGAATCACGTCGTGCTGCTTGCAGAGCTCAGGACCGATACCGATGAACTTTACCACGCCACGTTTACGGGCTAAATCGCTCACCTCTTTTTATATAATACCTCCGGTGCCTGACCGCTCTGGTAAATGTCGCTCAATATCAGCGTATGGCGACGACCGTGATGGTCAGGACGGCGGTTCATGAAGTCGAGGGCGATATCAAGCGAATTGATATCACTGTTGTAGCTGTCGTTGATCAGCGTACATCCGTGCTGTCCTACCTTCACCTCCAGTCTCATTGCCACAGGTTCGAGCTGTGCCATGCGCTTGTCGATATCTTCAGCCGAAAGACCGAGTTTCGATGCCACGACGGCAGAGATGATGGCATTCTGTACAGATGCATCGTCGATGAACGGGATAGAGAAACTGTCTTCCACACCTTTATATATATAGGTAATCACGCTCACGCTCTGCTGCTTCTCGATGTTCTTTACATAGAAAGGAGCCTCCGCATTCTTGAGCGACCAGAAGAGTTTCTCGCCCTTATAGTCGGGATATTCGGCTATCACCTTGCTGATAACCTCGTCATCGCCATCATAGATTACGGTCTCTGCATCATGGAAGAGGATGAGTTTCTCCCGGCATTTCTCCTCCATGGAAGAGAAGTTCTCTGATGGGCAGCACCCAGATTGGTCAGTACGGCGATGGTTGGCTGGATGATGTCACGCAGGGCAAGCATTTCGCCAGGCATACTGATACCTGCCTCGAAAACGCCCACCTGGGTCTGCTCGTTCATCAGCCATACCGACAATGGCACACCTATCTGAGAGTTATAACTGCGCGGACTGCGGGTAACAAACATGCTTGGCGAGAGCAGCTGGTAGAGCCACTCCTTGACCATGGTCTTGCCGTTTGAACCCGTGATGCCTACGATAGGGATGTTAAACTCGTCACGGTGGCGCTCAGCCAGACGCTGGAGAGCCTCGAGCGTATTTACTACCTTCAGGAAGTTGGCTCCCGGATAATCAGAAGCATAGCCCTTAGGCACATTCGTTACAACAAAGTTTTTCACACCTCTGCGATACAGCTCAGGGATGTAGTTATGACCATCATTACGTTCCGACTTGAGCGCAAAGAACAGAGTTTCCTCTGGGAAACAAAGTGAACGACTATCGGTCAGGATAAAACCGATGTTGGTATCATTGTCTCCATAGCGACGCGCACCTATCAGTGTGGTTACCTTTTCAATAGTATATGTCATTGTCTTGTTATTTAAATATTCTTTATTTTATAAGAGATGATATTTCTCCATTTTATAAGAGATGATATTTCTTCTCAAATTGTCTTTTCTTCTCTTCCGTCCTGGCGATGAACTTCTGGTGTTCCTCGCTCTCGGGATGGAAGGGCTTGTGGCCGAGTGCTTCGCGGACAGGTCTCCAGTCTTCCAGAAACAGCTCTGCTGCCTTGCCGAAGTAAGTTGCCCGGAACCGCTCCCAGATATATTCCACAGCCTGTTCGCTCGGGTGCAGCATGTCTTCCTTGTAGAAGCGGTAGTCACGAAGTTCATCGTTCATGATCTCGTAAGCCGGAAAATAGCTCCCCACTCCGGGATTCTCCTTCACCAGCTTATCGGCTGCCAGCAGGAGCGTAGCCTTCGAAAGCTGACTCCCGTGATAGCCGTATTTCGCATAGCGGATAGGACTTACCGTGATGATTACCTTCAGAGTGCCTTCACTGCTACCGGATGCTGCGGTCTGCGATTTCAGCAGATTGATAGCCTTCTGCAGATAGCCGGCACATTCGTCCACGCTCAGTTCCCGCTCTTCGAAGAGGCGCTGCGGGCGCTTCTGGCAGTTGTCCACTATCTCGCCCGTCTCCTTCAGGATATACACATGGTTGGTACCCAGCGTAAAGACAGCCACACGGGGACGCACCTCGGAACATTTCTCTACCGTATGGAGAATGCTTGCCGGATTATACATCACCCCAAAGGGATTCACCGTAGCCCGGAAGCGGTTCTCTACAAACCGCCGCCCCAGATTGTCGGCAAAGCAACTGCCCACAAAGAGCATCCGCTCTGCCGCCCCTATCTCGAAGTCGGCCTTCGGAATATCTATTTCTGTTCTAAATCGCATCATCAGAATTTGCAATCAGTCTATCAGTCTAAGGGGATTTGCAATCCCCGCTATTCCTTCTTGCGCTTTCTCACCTCAACCACTACACCTATTATAATAAGGAGAGCCAGAACGCCATAACCGATGTAAGCCACCGTCTCGGTATTCTTGAGCGACTGAGGATGGAAATCGAGAACTACTTTGTGGTTACCAGCTTTCACGTTCAGCGCACGCAGAATATAGTTCACTCTGCCCAGCTCAGCCGGCTGTCCATCAACCGTAGCCGTCCAGCCCGGATAGTAAATCTCAGAGAATACGATCACGCCGCCCTTGCTCGACTTCACCTCGTAAGTCAGGTTGTTCGGCTTATACTGCGTCATCTTCACCACCGAAGTATCATCCTGCTTCACGCTCTGCGCCAGCTGTTCCTTGAATTTGGCATCAGCCACAGCCACGTGTCGGAGGTTCACCTTGCCCACGCCATCAATTTCCTCGTTGGCATTGTTCACATACTTCACCTCGTCTACGAACCATGCATTGCCGTAGGCATACGGATTCAGAACCGGAACGGTCTGTCCGCCCTGCAGCGGCATGATGAAGTATTTGGTATTCAGCATGTTCAATACCGGATAGATACTGTCGCCGTTCACCTTGGTCATATCGCCGCCCGCAGCAGCTACCGCCTGCATCGTCTTCTGCATCTCAGGAGCGATATGTGCATCAATCATCTCCTGGTAGCGACGGAGCTTGGCTGGATGATAACCGCCGATGCTCTTGTGGTAGTAAGAGGTCTCGTTCTCATTGAATGTATTCGATGCCAGATTCAGCACACGGTAGTCGAGTGCCTTGTCACGGCAGATAATCTTGTCGGTCTCGGTCATCTGCTGCGGTGTATCGCGCTGCGCCGTGTCTACGAACATATCATCGTAGAGATAGCGCTTGTTCACCATCCACATATCCACCAGACAGAGCACGGCGATACCGGCAATCATATATTCCTTGCCCAGCTTCTTCATCTTGAAGAGCATCAGCAGTGCCGAACCGATGAGGATAATCCAGAACGAACGCCAGCAGTCGGATGTAAAGATGCCCTTGCGGATATCCGTCAGATTGCTCATGATTGGAGAGATATACTCCTGAGGCAACTGCTGCAGCGCCTGTGTCTCCTGTACCGAGACGAAATCTGGGAAGAATACGCCCGGCATGATGGCAAAAGAGCAGACAGAAGCCTGCTGTCAGACCGAAGCTGGCATATACATATTTTATCTTCTCTGTCAGAATCTCCGGCTCATCTACAATCTTCTTCAGCGCCATCATTGCCAGGAGCGGGATGGTGAATTCTGCGATGACCAGGATAGATGCCACCGTACGGAACTTGGCATACATCGGCACATAATCGAGGAAGAAATTGGTAAACGGCATGAAGTTTCTACCCCAGGCGAGCAGGATGCTCAGGATGGTGGCAGCAAGCATCGCCCACTTCATCGGACCCTTCACGATAAACAGGCCCAGGATAAAGAGCATGCAGACGAAGGCACCTACATATACAGGTCCGCTCGTTCCCGGCTGGTTGCCCCAGTACTGTCCCAGCTGCTGGTAAATCTGAACGAAGTTAGGATCAGCCTTCTCCATCGCCTGCTGGTTCTGCGCCAGCGGCACGGAGGCACCGCCCTTGGCATTCGGAATCATCAGCGTCCACGTTTCGTCGATACCATAGCTCCACTGTGTGATATAGTCTCTATCCAGACCGCTGCTGGTCTGGTTAGCCGCATTTTTCTTTACGAGTTCACTCTTTCCACGCATGGTTTCCTGACCATACTGCCAGGTATGATAAAGGTTCGAGAGGTTGAGCGAGATACCTATGAGGGCACCCACCACGCATACTGCCGTAGCCTTTCCGAAGCGTGCAAGTTCACCTTTCTTGATGGCATCTGCCAGGAAGGCTATCACCATGAAGAGGATGATAAAGAGGTAGTAATAAGTCATCTGCACGTGGTTAGCCTGCACCTCGAAAGCCGAGAAGATGGCAGTAAGGAGCAGTCCCTTGAGATACTTGCCCCGATAGGCAAGCACCACGCCCGCAATCATCGGCGGCAGATAAGCCAGCGCCCATACCTTCCAGATATGTCCGGCAGCGATAATGATAAAAAGTAGGACGAGAATGCCCAGATGATACTTCCCAGCGCCGCCAGCGACTGTCTGAAGTTGAAGGCACGCAGCATGATATAGAAGCCCAGGAGGTATACAAAAACATACCAAACATAGTCTGGCAACCACAGATGATATGCCTTCACAATCTGGCTGAGCACCTGATTACTGTCATACGAAGGCGACATCTGATAGGTAGGCATACCACCAAACACCGAGTTCGTCCATCGTGTAGTCTCTCCCGTCTGCTGCTGGAAGAGTTCCTTTTCATGTCCCAGTCCCTTTCCTGCCGCTGCATCATGTCGGAAGAGGATTCGTCCGTCCATATCGGCAGGCATAAAGTAGACGAAGGAGATGATTGCAAATGCAATAACTACCAGAATATCCAGTAGATACTTCTTCAAAAATTTCATAATTTCTATATAAACGTTTATAATTTGAAGGCAAAGATAGCACAAATTGGAGACAAAACAAAAAATATAGCAAAAATTTATATTTTTTTTGTTGAGAAAGTTGTATTAGGTCAGAAATAGGGGTTCCCCTCTATCATTTAGGGAAACGCTCGCTGCCGTTTCGTTTTTTATTCGTACCTTTGCACCGTAAAACAAGTTTCTTCAAACAGCATATATTAATGTATAAAAGAATAAGAATTATGAAAAGATTAGCATTCATCATGATGGCATTGCTCCTGGCTCTGATGCCGGCAGCAGCACAGAATTATCGTGACAGCAGATATTACAACAGCAGGACAGACCGTCTCGACTACCGTTACAACTACAACAGCAGCCCGTATTACGGATTCCGCATCGGTCCTGCCTTCACCTTTGTCAATTCCGACGATTCCCGTCTGGATGGTGGCGACTGGCAGACCGGCCTGAATGTGGGCGTAGTAGCCGGCATTCCATTGACCGACAGCGCCCCACTCTATCTCGAGACCGGACTTTCGTATATAGAGAAAGGTGGCAAGAAGGATCTTCCTGAAGGCAAGAAGATGACCTACGACCTCAACTATCTTGAGATTCCAGCCGTACTGAAGTACAAGTACGAGGTAGACGACCACTTCTCCATCCAGCCTCAGGTAGGCGGCTATTTTGCCGTTGGTGTAGGAGGCAAGATCAAGAACTTTGCCGAGCGTGAAGCAGAGAGCTCATTCAAGGATGCAAACTTCCGCCGCCTTGATGGTGGTATCCGCATCGGCTGCGGCATCGGCTACGACATGTTCTATGCCGATCTCACCTACGACATCGGTCTTGCCAACATCTGCCACGACAGTTTCGACAAATCGCGCAATGGAGCCCTCCAGTTCAATTTCGGAGTTAACCTTTAGGAACAGACAAAAGCCCCTGATGCAAGAACACATCAGGGGCTATAAACTATTAACTATAAACTTCACACAGTTCCAAGTATCGCTGGGCGAGGTCATGGATGAACTTTCGTCCTCGCTCGGTCCATACGAGATAGGTATGGGTGTAGGCTCTGCCCATCTTCTCCTGTCTGCCATCGCTCTTCGGGTCAAGGAAGGCGCTGTAGCGGGTACGGCTCTTTGCCAAGCCCATGTGGGCATAATCGGCATAGAGCAGATACTGGCCGCTCTGGTAGTACTGGATATGAAGAGCGCAGAGCTGGCGGTTCAACTCCTGCGCCGTGATACCCAGCTCCTTCGCAATCTGCGTGGTGGTGAAGCAGGAAACGGAATCGAGCACGTTATCGCTATAGAGCGCCTTCGGCAGAAGATTACCCACCTGATTCTCCAACTGGATGATGTTATCACCACTCTTAGCGATGCGAACCACCTGTTCATCCACAACATCATTCAGACGGCGGATTTCCGTATCCTGTTCGCCGATAAGTTTCTTCTGCTGTTCAATCTGCAGACGCTGCTTCTTCAACAGATTTTCCTTCTCCTTGAGCGTAGCACGGAGGATTTCTTCCGCATGTCGGATTGTCTCCTCATCACTCTCGCCCGGCTGCACCGGAATATAACCACCCGTCTTGCGAATCTGTGGCAGCACATCTGCCGTAACCCAGTTCTTGAACTTCACGGCAGTAGAAAGCTTAGAGCCGAGAACCAAAGCATAGAAACCGCTCTCGTTGACATAGAGCATCAGAGTACGACGCATCGCCGCGCTTCCATCCTTCTTCAGACCGGTTGCTACCCATGTACGGCGTTTCGCCGTATCAAGTGGTTTAACTAACTGATCTACAGCATCATTCGCTCTCTTATATCCCAGTACATTACAGAGATCTTTGCACAGAACAATGGCTCCCCGTTCTCATCGGTCAAGGTACGAACCTTACCGAATTCTGAGTTTTCAAACACGACAGAAATGCTGCCTTCTTATCCATTTCTACTTTATTTGTATTAACTGACTTTTACCATAATAATTTGTTTTTAAAAAATTAATAACTCAACATTCAAAATCAACATTCAACATTAAATGATTGTAATCCAAACGCTCTCCTCCCGTTCTCTCGCTGCGGTAATGGCATTCATGAGCCTGTGCAGCCAGATGCGGGAATTAAAGACGGCACCCTGTAATTTATTTTCACCTACCAGAATGCAGCCCTGCGTATCATCGGGATAATTACCGGCATGGATGCGGATGCCCTCAAAATCAGGAACACCCTGCACAAGCGGAAGCCACTTCTTGAATCTCGGCGATTTCGAGATAACAACAGGATACGAGCCCTCCGGTATCGCCGTATGACCCGGTATCTTGCGGGCTTTCTTACCCGATACCCTGCTGTACCGTCCATCCTCCTCTTCCGGCTTCAGTTCGACACCCAGAAGGTTTCTCCACGTAGGTTCCAAGGTATCACAGAAGTAATGCTCCTTGTCCAACTTCGCCATATCAAAACTGTGCTCAAAGATACGCTTGTCGCCTATTTTCACACCCGAACGCCAGGTACGCTTTACATCCTTATCGCTCAGGATATAAAGATGACCTATCGTATAAGTCTTCTTTTTTGCAATTCTTTTTACTACTATTTCCATACGCTATGAATTCTCCTTTCGGAATTTAAGTTTAATAAAAACTGAGGAACTGAATTTCTGAGGAACCGAGTTGCTATCCTTAACCTTGATGTAATGACGCTCCTTCCAATTACCTAACATTCTTGAAGTTCCCTTCTTATCCATACCTCGTGCTACACGCAAGTCTATCACCTGCTGATAAGTAAACTCATCCGGCAACTGCATCAGCATGTTGGATGGTCCTCGCTTGCTCGACTTCTCGCCTGTATCATTCGCCCTCTTGATGGCATCACCGAAGAAACGCATCTTGCAGTAGAGGTCGTAACGCTCGCTCCAGCGGATGAACTCGTCAATCTCCGGTTCCCATTTGCAACCGTTCGCCACATACAGCACACACGCCTTCAGGTAGGCGATGACGTTGGCACGGAAGGAAAGATTCTCATAAACTCGGTCCTGAGAGAGACGTGAAAATTCCGCATTCTCATCCTTCAGCCGGAGGGCAAGCTGGAATGCCTCAGGGCAGTCAATCAGTCCCCTGGCGTTGTTCAGATTCTCGATATAAGGCTTCAGCCCTTCTCGGTAAGCATCATCGTAATCACCAAAAACAGGCATTTCGTCACCGATTTCACGCTCCGGAATGGTACAGAAATTGATACGGCTTATCGGACCATCTGTCAAAACTTTTGAGAAGTAGCGCTGTCCTTTCTGGATAGTGGTAGATGCGTTCCAGTTGAACCTTATCGTTACCCTTTCTGTCACACTTTGAACGCCCACGCGCTGTTGGCCAAAGAGGTTGAATGGATCAAAGGCGAGGCACATGATGCGGAACTGCTGGTTACCGCTACCCCGGAGTGCATCAAACTGGTCCAGCTCGTTAAGCGAAGTATAGAGGAAACGCCCCTGCGCCTCTGCGGTTCGCATCACGAATGCCGGACTGGTCATATCAGCATCAATCTCCTGGATAACAAGATTATCCGGTCGTTTGCGCTTATCCTTGTTGGCACCCTTGCGCGTCACCTCCTCCTTCCATTCCTTCTCACGTTTCAGATTCTCCGCATCCCGCTTTCTGATATCCTCCATAATATACCTAATCGGCTTATCCACAGAAGATTTACCTGCACCCGTACCGGCAAGCAAGCAAGTAGACAATGTAGCCTCATGCACTACATTATCAATATATCGGAAGCTCGTCTGCCAGAGATGCGTAGCGAGCGGTGGAAAGATAGCGTGCGCCACTGCCGGCTTATAAACCTCCGGTGTCCGAGATATCAGCAGTTCTACCAGCTTCGGCAGTTTCTCCGGCATCGCTGGCGGTTCCGGATAATCCTCCTCGCTACTTTGAACTTGGAGAGTTATGAACTTTGAACTGTATAATTACCATCTGCATTTGAATTTTTCACTCTTCGTTCTTCACTCTTCACTTCATTCGCCTTCTGCTCCGCCAGCGCATTCACCCTTATCACATCCCTCGACATCGGCTTGGAGCTGTCAGCATATTTCGCATAGAAATCATGTATCAGCTGATGGCAGTCATCCTCCTGATAGTAGCTTGGCATTTTCGTCCTCACCACCTTCATCAGTTCCTCCTCGCTCATCACCCTCGAAGCGCCTGCGCTCATAATAGCGAGGAGCGAAGAGTGCCGAGACCCGACGGTATCAATCGCCATTCCTTCAAGCCCAGCCGACTGCACGAACAGATCAAAGGCTATCAGATTCTTCTCGCTGGCCTCTCCCAGTTCACCAGTGCCATGATTGCCCGAAAGTCTATTGTTTTGAACATTGTCATTGCTATTGCCATTAACTGTAAACTGTATCCACGGTCCAGAAAAGCCTTTCTGCGAGCCTGTATCTCGCTCTCCGGCATCACTGCGCACCACATTTTAGACCGGTAGATTTCCGAGTCCTTATCCGTCAGGAAAATCATTCTCTCAGGTGTGATACAGCTCTCATCATAAGGCACACCGAGCGCCTCACAATACGCCTTCTGCGTCTCTTCGATGGTCATCCCAATCGGCATTCTAATCCCGATATGCAGCTTCTTTCTAGCGCTATAACAGAGATGCAGCAAACTCCCATTCCATATCCCCGAAGAGCAGTTCAGCTCGCGCGCCTTCTCAATCGCCTTCTCCACATACTCCTTATCATCCACATCGATAATCGTCTGGAAGAGAAAGCTTTCCGGCAAGGCATTCTCCTGTCTGCGCACATTATTCTTGAACATGCCGTAGTGCGGGCAGAAGAAAGGCAGCTCGCTCTTCAGCCTCTCCTGCGCCTTCTTCACCGCCTGCGCATCGTTCAAATCCACTCCGTCAATCGGCAATTCACCCCGAATCTGCTGAATCATCTTCTTGATTTCATCCGACCCGATGACCTTATCATAAGTATCGATATTGTAAGAAAAACTTTCCCCTTATTTTGCGATAAGGATTAATTGCCACTACATGTACTGTCTCCATTTTACCTCCATATTTTTCAATTAATCGAACACTTCGCTGTTAATCATGATATACCCTGAGCCATAACTTACATTGATAGGCAGAATCAGCGAGTTATCCGAAATCTCGTGAACCCCGTTCGCCTCGAAGAGCGAAGCATTCTCAGCATCATTCAGTCTGCTCTTGACGAAGCCTATTACCCATTTTGCCGCAAGCTTCTCGGCAGCAACATCCTTGTCAACGAGGTCCTTCACCAGCTGTTCATCGCAGAAGTTGATATCCGCATTCACGTTCTCAGCCTCCGTTTCTTCCTTCCCCATTTCCTGGTTCTCGAAGAAGAGGTTATACTTGATTTTCATATCCTTCATCATCACGATGTTCAGATTTTTCAGTTTCCCCTCCGAGTCAGCAATCGTCTCATAGAGTTTCTGTACCGACTTCTTAAAGATGTTCTTCACGTCCATCAGGCAGTAATAGATTTTGCCTCCAATCACCACCACCCTCAGTTTTCCGTACTGCGGATGAACAAAATAAAAAGGTTTCATTGCTTTCATCTTATAAATTCCTTTTTAAAACAGTTGGGCGCTCCCACAACGGTTGATGTGCCTATACACAAAAGCCCCCGAAACTCAGACCATATCGGTTCTGAATTCCGGGGGCAAAGGTAGGAAGAATGTTTCTTTACGTCATTTTCGCCGAATACGCGAAATAGCATTTGACGGAAAAAGAAAAAGGGACAAACCTTTCGGAATGCCCCTTTTTACAGGTATTTGCAATAACTAAACTTTTTTCTTTACGCCAAATAACATCCGTTATTCTGCGTAAGAATCAGACTCGGGTAGCGACATCATATAATCGTCTACCTTCGCCTCAACATCATAATCAATATTCCCCCGAGAGATTTTCTTTCTGATATAATCAGCATAAGATTTACGGGTTACGCCCAATTGCAGATGACAATCCTCATTCAGAAACCGGGCAACAGAAGAGCCATTCGGCACCCCAGGTCGGATATATCCCTCTTTCTGCCAGAGCTGATAAAAAGCTACCACACTCTTGTTGAGCAGACCGGTACTGGTAGAAAGTTGTTCCCCGGAAAGGTGATGCTCTTTAAGATAATTCACGAAAATGACAGCCAGCCTTGCCGTCAGCTTTAAACCTTTTTTACCATTCTTATCCAGAAAGAGCGCATCTGGAGTTCTACCTGCAGAGGCAGAAGAAGAGACAACCGAAGAGTCAGAACCTGCAGAAGCAGAACATTTCTCCGTATCATCCACCGGTTCGGCATCAACAGGTTCAGCATCTTCATCATTTAAGAAATCTGCCATAATCTGCTGGAGGACCTCAGCCGTGACATCCCCTCCAATATTTATTTCCTTATGATGGTCGTTGTGTGTGGCACCACCCGCATAATATACATTCATTTTTTATCGTTTTTAGAATCCAACATTTCTTTATTTGATGCATCATTGCCAGTAGTCAGATAGACTTGATGGCTATGATCTTCATGATTCGCACCATCAGCATAATAAGTTCCACAATTGATAACAGAAGGTTCAGGTTCTGATTTCTGAATAATCTTCTCAGACAGTTCTGCCTGAATCTTAGTCCATGCCGGGTCTTTTGCCAAGATAAAGCAAAGATTACCGAAGATGGCAGATGCCAAAGAAGGATTCATACGCAGCAACTGCTTCTCTATCACTTCAACCGACACGCGCGACTCTACAGCCTCAGCAAATTGCTTCGTAGCCTTCTCCATTTCGGAAGACAACTTCTCCACGGAATCCTGCAACTGGTTAGCCTTCTCATTCAGTTCATCATAACTCATGAATCTGTTTTTCATCATCTCTTCAAAATCAGCACCGAAGATGATATTACACAACTCATCCAAATCATCCTTCTGCGGTGTAGTCTTCATGATATTTTCCAATCTCGCCATGTGCTTCGCCAGTTTCTCTTTTTTCTTGGAAGTATCAAAAAATTCATCCCTTCGCATCAGAACCACCTTATGGAATATGTGTACATAGGAATGGCAAGACGGCGAAATAGCCACATTGTTGATAATCTGTAAGAAGCCTTTGAAATTAGACCCTACGATTCTTCTTACCATGAAAGAATACACATGTATCAAGTAGCTCCAGTTTTTATCCAGCTGTTTCTCCAGGAAATCCTTATGTGATTCCGACAAATCCGTATGCTCTATCATCAAATATGCAGACATAATGCACAGCAATTCTCCACGCACACTATCACCGTTAACTTCCAGTTTCTCAATCTCTTCATTAATCGTATACTCTGGCCATTGCTGGATATACGGGCGATAAGACTGCGCCATAATGCTGTGCAACAAACGAAAGAATTCATATGAACCTTTCCCCTTGTAATACGCAGAATTCAGTACATCCAATATATTGTGCTCGCCTACAAGTTTATCTAGCCCATCGTAGGAATACATCCATTGGGCTATAGGGAAGAGTACCTCACCCCTATCGACCTCCTCGGAATAGTTTCCCGACAGGAGCCGCCTATAAACAGGTGTCATCGCTTGATGAAAGATTTTCTTCCAGTACGGGTCATGAAAACAGCAGTTCCAGTCTTCTGCCATCTTACGAAGATTCCATCCTACTGGCGCTTCTTCGCCACTAAAGATTTTCATTAAGGGTCTTACGAAATGTTCTTCTATTATATTCTCTATCATTTCCATTATCTCAATTTTTAGGCACGAAAAAGCCCCACCAGGTTTAGAGCGATCAGTCTCATCACCTGGTGGGGCCTTCCGTTCGTTGTTATTGTGGCACAAAAGTAATGATTTTATTTTAATTCTCCAAAAAATATTTCACTTTTTTATTTTCACCTCATTTTCTTCGTTTCTCTATTATTTGATACCTATAAATTGGCTCAATGGCATTATTTTCGCGCAAAAGGTATTCAGAGTTTCTTTTAAGTTGGGGATTTTTTGCACTGAATGGGTTTTGTTCCATCGAAGAAAAGAACTATATAATATGGAGCATGCTGAGGATGAAAGCCATATTCCTCTAAAGTTTCCTTAGTCCATATCTGAAAAGTGCCTCTTTTCTTCAACTTAAACAGCTGGCAATCAGCTCCTGCAGTATGCAATAACAGATACTGCATACGTTCAAAGCCAGGAGTTACACAAAGCGAACCCTTAGAGTTGCCAGCACGCAGATAACAGATACCCTTTTCTATCATCATCGCTTTCAGATCCTTACGTGCATGATTCACCATCACCATCACCTCTTCAGGGTTTTCAGAAATCTTTAGAAGAATTTTTTCAGCCATATCGGAATTCATAATTTCCTGTTTTCTTCTGATTCCATAATCCAAGAAATCCTTACATTGATCAATACCAATGAAATTTCTATTCAACAAATTCGCAGCAATGCCCGTAGTACAGCTACCTGCAAAAGGATCCAAAATAGTATCTCCCTGATGAGTAGAAGCAAGAATGATTCTATACAACAATCTGAGTGGCTTCTGCGTAGGATGCTTGCCACATTTCATTTCCCAGGAAGACAAGAATGGGATTCTCCAAACATCGGTCATCCGCTTGCCACCATTTAACTGTTCCATTAAATCACAATTAAAGAAATGCTGATGTATTTCATCTTTTCTTGCCCAAATAATATATTCTGTTGTAAAATCAAAATAGTTGCGCGACAAAGTTGGTTTGGCGTCTGTTTTTGCCAACAGATAATGTTGAGAATCTTATAACCAAGTTCCTGCATACAGGAAGCTACAGAGAATATATTATGGTAGGTTCCTGTAACGAAAATGGTACCTCCATTCTTCAATTTTTTTCTACATGCCACCAGCCATTGTCGGTTAAAATCATTAATTTTTTCGAAAGAAGCAACTCTATCCCACTCACCTTTTTCGAATGTTTTCCAGACTCCGTTGATGCATCTGGAAATATTTTTCGACAGAAAATAAGGAGGGTCAGCAAAGATAACATCCACTTGCTTACCTACTTTATCAATGAGGTTCATTGAATCTCCTTGATACAAAACAAACTCCTTATTGTCTGAAGAAAAATAGGGCTCCGTCATCATATTGCAAAATCTAAATCCAACTGAACAGGTTGCAGAATCTCTGGTTGTTTTACCACTGCTTGCAGGTCAAAATTGTAAACCAATGCTTCAACCATGGCATGACGGTTTTTCAGATGCCCTCCAGCCTGGTAAAAGTGTTCCTGAGTTTCTACATTAAAATGATTCCAGAAACGTTCCATCATCTCATTTGCTCTAAACTCATTATGATGCCATGTAGACAAAATAAAATGGGCTGGAGTATTCTGCAAGGCATGAAAAAGGGCTTCTTCATCCTCTTCTGTCCATCCATTATAATAGTCCACATAACGACCATAATAAGGTGGATCGCAGTATATCAAATCACCGGTCTTTGCCCGTGCTATGGTCTCAACAAAACCTTGATTATGAAATTCCCACTTTCCTAGATGAATCGTACGTTGCGCAGCACTTATCTGATTGCAAATCTTGGTGATATAGGCAGGTGCAAAACGATTGGGCTTTTTACAGAAAGGAATATTCCATTCTCCCCTACGATTAAAACGCATCATACCATTGAATCCGGCTCTTGAAAGAAAGATAAAGTCAAAGGAACTATGCTCTATTAAAGCGATCTCTCACCATCCTGTAATGTGCATACCCATCTTCGTCTGCCTCCAAAAAGCATTTTTCCTTCATTCTCCAAATAGCTTCGCATATTTTCGGGAGTAATATCTCCGCTCAAAACAGCATTATAAAAATTAATGATATGCGGATTACTATCTGCTATATACCTATGCCCCCCAACAGGCGCATTCAAGCCAACCACGCCAGTACCAAAAAAAGGCTCTATCCAATTGGTTTTACCCAAATCAAGCCCCGAACGACGTATAATATCATTAATCCAAGGAACCAATTTTGTCTTGATGCCTTGCGACTTAATAGGAGGAACTATAGTTTTTGTCATATTCATAATTTCTTACTAATTTCACTTATATTATTTACATATTGTTTATATGTATCTAAATTAAAATAATGAGGTGAACCGATACCCGCTTGTCTTGCATCAGTCTTATTGAAATACCCCATCCAGTAATCATCGAACACATCTTCACCATATGGCGCAAAAGGTCCTTGCCCTGCAAGAAGTTTGCTGATACTTGCTATACCACCAATATTTCTGGTATTTCCGCTACCGGGCTTATCACTAGCTATCTTCCACTTGGGCTGCACAAAGAAAATAAATTTCTCAATAACAGAATGAATCGCCTCCAAGTCTTCTATATGATACATTTTCTTTTCATTTTCTTCAATGATACTCTGCTTATATAGCATTCCTAAAACGAGGTGGGATGCATACTCATTATATGCATGATCCATATTCATGACAGAATCTCTATTGCGAAAATATCCCCAATAAGAACCTAAGGTCAACCCATTGATTTTATCATCCTGGTAATAACTAGACTTAAAATCCACTGCAAAAAAATGACCTTCCTCATCTTTAAAAGTTAAGTCTGGATAATAGTTCTGCTTGGATGGCAATTCCAACTCTAATCCGTTTTTCTCGGCAAAAGCTAATAATTTAGGAATAAGAATTATTTCTATAACTTTAGAGACAACTTTTGTGTCGTTGGTAATGGTATAGACATTTCTATCAATATCAATGAACCCCTTGATAATCCAGTCTTCACTGCCTGTCTCTAAGAAACTTTTATATGTTGCAACCTCTTTTGTAAGGAGGTCGAAGAATATCTCTTTAGTCATACGATTCTACTTTTTTATTCTAAATTTTCGCCAAAGGTACATTATTATTTCGAAACACGCAAGAAAATCGGGAGAAAAGTTTTAGAAAAAACATGATGAGGGGCTTCGAGGCATCAGAAGTTTTATCTAGGAGATGAGCGAACAAGTGCTTTATAAAGCTTTTGCCCCTTCAGGGCGTGTGGGGCAAACTTGCGAAAACTCAGTAGTTTACTACTTATTGCGGTGGTATATTACCACCTTTATCGGTGGTAAAGTTCCAGATATATACCAGCAACTACCCATACACCTTAAAACAGGGGCATGGGTAAGACCATCCGTATTCAGTATTCAGTTATTCAGTTTTTTTTAAAAACCCTTACATGGATAAAGGGTTTGAAAACCCGGAAGAAAGGGATTGGTTATTTTGTAATGTATTTTTTATTATTATATTATAGATATTTTATATATATAGATATATAGATAGTATATAAACTTTACTTTTTTTTAAGGGGGTAAAAGTAACCCCTAAAAAAAAACTGAATAACTGAATACTGAATAAGGTGCTGTGTTTTCTTCTCTTTAACTCTATGTTTTCTCTTCTGAAAAAGTATGAGTTGCGGGGCGCAAAACGGCGAGTTAGATT
>VOFI01003143.1_pt1 | contig 28825 bp, 46 predicted proteins | sample 5384131 | NCBI WGS metagenome assembly VOFI01 (sample SAMN12384728, study PRJNA508395) | human gut metagenome | isolation source: healthy gut H | host: Homo sapiens
CGATACATTTGCTCATATACATCAGGCTTCAATTTCTGCTTGAGTGGCTCTAGCTGGGTTCTTGCGCGGTCTGACGGAATCAGACTAAACAGGCAGTACATCAGGAAAGAAACGATGAAAAAAGACCACCACGATGTACACCAGTCGTTTCAAAACATATTTTGTCAAAACAAACACCATCCATTTCCGGGGTCCCTTTCAACTCAAGCTAAGTCGAGGTGAGTTTCTTTCCCCTTGTATTTTCTCTGCGATGTAGTTCCTACCGCAACCTATTAGGATCTGAAAAAACCTGCCTGGCAAAAAGTTGGTAAAAAATGGGGACGGACAGAGCCCGTCCCCATTAGAGTCGCAGGGATCAAATGCCGGTCAAGCCGGGATTACTGTGCGCTGGGAATGGTAGCGTACAACACAGCATGGGCGAAATCCCAGTAGGCATTCTCCTCGTAGTTCTCAACCCAAGTGGGAACAGCGGTCACGAGGATGTTGGAGGTGAGGCAGCTCGGGGGAGCATGTCGTTCCAACGGAGGATGTAATCCTGCCAGTATTTCAGGTAAGCGCCCCTCATCGCCGGGTTCCACAGCGTAGACCATGTCCATGGACAGCTGGTCCAGACCACCCTCACCCATGTCGTACAGGTAGTTGGTGTTGTAGCCCAGGGCCACCTTGGCGGGATCATCGGTCCAGTTGGAAGGAATAGTCGTAGATGGTGGAGGTCAGGTTGGTAGCCATGTTAATCATGGAGTAGTAGGGAGCAGCAGCGTTGCCATCGGCATCGGTCCGATACACGGCATTCAACAGAGAATCCCAGTCCACGGAATCCTGAACGATGGACATACCAGCGTTCTTCACGTTGTCGGAGTTGGCCAGCATGGTAGCCAGCAGGTCAGAAACCTGGTTCTCCGCAGTGGAGCACCACTTGATGATCAGAGGCATCAGGATACGGCCGTCGGACAGAGTGACGAACTCATCCATGTTCTCAGCCTGCTCAGCGGTGACTTCCTTGTGCCGCAGGCCTCGCCGGTCCAAGCCTCGCCATTGGCGTTCAGAGTCCAGCCGCCCTCGTCCAGGACCTTGTTGGCGCCGTCTACGTCGAAGGGATAAGCATTCAGACCATCAGCCAGGACGTCCTTGGACTCTTGATACTGCCACATAGCGGCGGAATAGGGACCATTGACCACGGAGCCCCAGCCAGCGCAGAAGGTGTCGGCGAAGCTGGCGCGGTCCAGCAGCATGGCAATGGCATGACGGACTTCCTTGAACTGGGTGGGAGTCACGTCGCAGAAGAACTGGATCTTGCCGTAACCAGCGCGGTCATACTGCACAGGCTTCAGCTCGGCGCCAGCGTCGATCATATCCATGACGGTGTTCACTTCGGTGCCATCGGCAATGCCTTCGTACACGTTGGTGTCGCCGGTCTTCAGGGCGTCAGCCCAGGTGCTCTTCTCGGTCTTGCTGATGACCACGGTCTGGATGGAAGGCTTCTGGCCTTCGAAGTTGCCAGCATAGGAGGGGTTGATCTCCAGAGTGGCCTGGCCGGTGGAAGCATTGTAGCTCACCAGGTTGTAGGGGCCAGCGGAAACCACGTTGGAAGCAGCGGACTTGGCAGCATTGAAGTGATCCTTAATGCCTTCGCTGTTCATCACGATCTTCTCGCCGTCCTTGGTGAAGTAGCAGCCTTCGCCATCGTCAGCCACGTCATAGCCTTCGCCAATCCAGAACGCGATGTTCCAGGGGCTGATGCTCGCGTAAGTATCCGCATAGTAGTACTGCGCGTACTCGGAAACGATGGTCATGGCCAAGGTGTAGTCGTCAACGATCTTCAGGCCAGACAGCACATCGGTGGTGCCGTCCCGGTAGTCCACGCCGCCAGCAATCGTGTCAGCGGTGGCAGCAGTGAACTTCAGCTCGCTGGCAGCAGGCGCGCAGACCAGCAGCAGCCTGAACACATAGTCCTTAATGGTGATGGGCTCACCGTTGTTGTAGGTCAGGCCTTCGTTGATGGAGATGGTGTAGGTGGCGGAGCCATCTTCGTTGTCCACACGCTCCCAGTTCTTCAGGACGGTGGGGGTTCTCCACGTAGTTGCCTTCCTGGTCGGTTACCAGGGTGTCGTAGTCATTGATCATTCTGCAGATCATCATGTCGGTAGCGCCATTGGTTACCAGACCATTGGTCCAGTCGCCAGTGATATCGGTGGTGGTACCGAAGATCAACTTGTTCTCGCGAACAGTGGCTTCAGTGGGAGCCTCGGTGGGTGCCTCAGTGGGGGTCTCGTCGGTGGGGCCTTCGGTAGGAGCCTCAGTCCCCGTGGGGTCGTTGCTACCGGTTTGACATGCAGACCAGGGAGAGAACCATGACCACAGCCAGCAGCAGAGCTAACAGCTTTTTCATTTCTTTTCCTCCTTCATAATTTTGGCTGGGAACTGCCAGCCGCATTTAATATTTGCGCCGGGAAACGGCAACAAAATATTAACATATAACAAGTATACTGCCCAGTCCGAGAAAAAAGCAAGCACAATCTTGCATTTTTCCAATGTTCGTATTCATTTCGGCGGTTTCTCCATATGGCGGCAAGTTTTGACGCAGAAATTTTACATATTTATACGTTATTTCGAATAAAAAACCAGGCAATTCTGCCGCTGGCAGACCTTCTGTCCGCAGTGCGAAAATATGCTGCAAAATTTCGCTTTTCAGCGGTTGCACTGTACTATACCACATTGTCAGGTAGAAATCAACTTTATTTTTGCTTTTTTCAGGCAAATCCGGAAAAATTGTAGGTTTTTATGAAATACCCCCCTGCAATTCCGGCCCTTTTTGAGCATTCTCAACAATCCGCCCGGAGCGGACAAGTAAAGTGAATAATTTCCCCGTCAAAATCACAACATTCCCCGGATTTCCTCGGCTTCTTTTGTCGGATTTGGTACTTCCCTTGGAAATTTTCTCCACTTTCCCCATACTTTCCAGCTTTCTTTTTAAAAGCGCTCTGTGGCTCAACGCGAACAGCTTCAAATGTCTTTCCATAGCACACACTTATGAATTTTTTGGCTTCCCATCCTGCACGGTCCTGGCCCTGATTTTCATTTCGAGTCTGGCAATTGTCAGATTCCACAGCTTGAGTATCCTGTTGGAAAAAGGAGGTACCGCATATGAAACGAATTGTCACCCTGCAGGACATCTCCTGCCTGGGCCGCTGTTCCCTCACCGTGGCTCTGCCAGTCATCTCCGCCATGGGGTGGAATGTGCCGTGGTTCCCACGGCGGTGTTGTCCACCCACACCCTGTTCCAGGATTTTACCTGCCTGGATTTGTGGCTCAGATGGCGCCCATTGCCCACCATTGGAAGACCCAGAAGATTGGTTTTGACGCCATCTACCGGTTACCTGGCCTCCTGCCCAGTGCGGCCAGGTGATGGAGTTCTTCCAGGAATTCCGGCATTCCGATTCCCTGATTTTCGTAGATCCGGCTATGGCGGACGGCGGCTCTATGCCGGCTTTCGGGCCGGAGTTCCCCAGGCCATGGCCCGGGTATGCGCCCAGGCGGACATCATTGTCCCCAACCTGACAGAGGCGTGCCTCCTCACCGGTACCCCCTATGATCCCGCCCCTGTCCCCAGTATATGGAGGATTTGCTGAAAAATTGCTGGACCTGGGCTGTTGTCAGGCACTTCTCACCGGCGTGGAGCCGCAGCCTGGCCTGGTGGGCGTCCTGGGACTGGATCAGGCGGGCGCCGCTTCTCTTATGGCCTTCCCCGCCTGCCTCAATCGTACCACGGAACCGGGGATCTGTTCGCCTCTGCCTGCGTCGGCGGCCTCATGAACGGACTCAGCCTGGAGCAAGCAGCCCAGGTCGCCGCCGGCTTTGTCTCCGCGTCCATTGCGGCCACTGCCGCCAGCCCCACGGCCAGCTGGTACGGCGTGGAATTCGAGGGGCAGATTCCCACCCTGCTGGACCTCCTGGAACGGGCCCGGCGCCAGATCTCCGCTTAAATTTCCTCCTCTTCCTCCCTTTCAAAAAATAACCGTGAATTTTCTACAAATTTTTCTGGTTTTCCATTGCAAAATCCGCTGTAATTCGATATTATGAATGTAAACATAACTGACGGAAAGGCGGGAGTGAATTCATGAATCAACACGAAAGCAATCCGCAGGTATCTTACGACCAGCCCCTGTGCGCCGGAAACGGCGGAAAAAAGACGCCTTGGCAAACATTTAAAGAGGCATATCTCCTCTGCTTCTGGTCCTGGCCGGACTGGCGGCAGTGATTGCCCTCATCGTGTGCCTTGTCAATCTGGCCAGCAAAAGCCCCGTACCGAGTAAACCCGACACTTCGGAAAACACCATGGATCCCACGGAGAATGAGAATCAGGCCCTGCTCCTCCAGGCGGCGAACCTGGCCGCGCAGTACGACTATGACGGAGCCATCACCCCTTGGGTACCTGCACCGGAGAGGACCCTGCAGTCCAAAACGCCGTCGCAGACTATACCGCAGCCAAAGACACCCCTCACCGCCTGGCCGGATGTGGGGGAAGGTCCCTTTATCTCCTTCCAGCCCCTCATTGCCGATACCGCGCGGGCTTTTGACGATGACGACAACGCCGCTTACTACGCCCGGAACTCCCTGACGGTTTCCGGAATTCACCGCCATTCTGGAGCAGCTTTACGACAATGGCTATGTATTGGTCTCCACAGAGCATATGGCGGTCCCCGATGAGACCGGAACCTATCAGCCCGGCCAGATTCTGCTGCCGGCGGGTAAGAAGCCCCTGATTCTCTCCCAAGTCCCCGTCCACTATACCACCAGCTTGGCCAACGACGGCTTCGCCCGGCGGCTGGTGGTGCCTCCGGCGGACAAATTGCCTGCGAATACACCGACGCCGAGGGCAAAACCACCACAGGCGCCCTATGACCTGGTCTCCGTCCTGGAGGCCTTCCTGGCCCAGCATCCGGACTTCTCCTACCGGGGCGCTCGGGCTGTCCTGGGCATTTCCGGCGACCCCGGCCCCTGGGGTACGACATCACCGGACGAGACCGAGCGGGCTTCTGCCAGAAAGGTAGCCCAGAGCCTACTGAACACCGGCTACGAATTTGCCAGCTTCACCTTACGACGGCATCGGCTATGGCGAGGCATCCGAAGAGGAAGTGGCTCAGGACGTCAAGCAGTGGAAAGAGGCTCTGGAGCCGGTTCTGGGACCTGTGAGCATCCTCTTCTACGCCAACGGCAGCGATCTGGCCAATTATGAAGGCGCCAAATTCCAGACCCTCTATGAGGGGGGGGATTCCGGTATTTCTGCGCCCTGGATTCCAGCGTCAACAGCTGGGTGCAGATTGAAAATACCTACATCCGCCAGTCCCGCCGCACCATCAACGGCACCCGCATCACCGAAGAAGCCGGCCAGGTGGCAGACCTCTTTGACGCCGCCAAAGTCATCTCGCCAGACAGCCGGCCTTACCTGGGGATTGGCCTCTGGTCTACCCTGGACACTCATTTGCCCGAAGCAGCCTTCACAGAGCCACCCGGGAGCAACTGGCATACTGGATCACAACCGGCGACCGTCCCATTGGAATTCTGCGGCATCAGTTCTTTTTTGGGAGACGATCCCCTTCCTCACGCTGCTGCTCCTGGAAGCGCCATACCGGGGGCAGGGCTATGGACGGCCGCCATGTCCCTGTGGGAAGCGCAACTGATCCAGGCGGGACACGGGATGGTCCTGGTCTCCACCCAATCGGATGAATCGGCCCAACACTTTTACCGGAAACTGGGCTACCGGGACTGCGGCTACCTGCTCCTGGACGCCCCCGGGGTACCAGCAGCCGGCGGAGCCCTTCCTCTCAAAACCGCTTCCAGCAACGATTCCATAAATGCCACAGGGCCTATTGCAAAATTTCGCTTTTGCAATAGGCCCTGATGCCGGTTATGGTATATCTCTACTTTGCTGATACATTCTCATGCCGCTGCAAGAGAATACTTATGTGTCCTCCTGCAGTAGGCATTACGAATTCGCCGAACGTAGGAGGGAAACGCAAGATGTTTCTGCTGGGCGGACACATGGGTCCGCCCCTACGGCGAACGGCGAAGGAGGGAAGAAACTGTCCGACGCATTTTGTCATTTAAATGCCCCTTTTGGGGCGAAAAATAGGGGTGCGTTTTACGGTAATTCCAAAGAATCTGTTCATATTTCATGTGACGATATCACCGTAGGGGCGAGTCCCTGTGTCCGTCTATGGTAGTCATTATAAATTCGCTGAACGCGGTCACAACGTACTAGAGTTTTGGGTGCATTCTACGAAATAAACATGGGGTCCTGCTGCAACATGCAAGATTTTGCAGCAGGGCTCTCTTGGTTTCAGCGGCCCGCATAGTGATACTGCTTTCTCTTTCCCACCAGGAACAGCACCGTAATCACCGATGCCAATAGCTCCGCCACCACCATGGAAGCGCAGATTCCATCCAGCTTCCAAAAGAGGGGCAGAATCAGCACCGCCGCCACCTGAAACACCAGGGTCCGCAGGAATGAAATCACCGCAGAAACCAATCCGTTGTTCAACGCAGTGAAAAACGAAGAACCAAAAAATACTGATCCCTGCAAAAAAAGGAAGGAGAAGGAATAAATCACAAACCCTCGCAAAGGTCATGTGTAGCAGTCCCTGGTCATACCCCACAAATACCTGAGAGAGGGGCCATGCCAGAGCCTCCCCAGCCACCACCATAGCAGCCGAACAAATTCCAATGATCACCAGGCTCCGTTTCAGCAGCCCCTTCAGCTCCCTGTGATTGCCCGCGCCATAGTGATATCCAATCACCGGCGCTGTGCCCACGGAATACCCGATGAACGCCGCCAGGAAAACCAGATTTACGTACATCAGCACTCCATAGTCGCAACCCCATCCTCCCCGGCATACCGGAGCGGCTGGGCATTGTAAAGCATGTTCACGATGGACATGGAAATGTTGCTCATCAGCTCAGAGGAGCCATTGGTGCAAGCTTTCAGCAGCGCCCGGCCGTCCAGGTTGGTTTTCGTCAGGCGCAGGAGGCTGGAGTTGGGACGGCAAAAGTACAGGACTGGGATGATCCCGCCGACACACTGACCAATGGCCGTGGCCGCTGCCGCTCCCTTCAGGCCCAGGGGGAACACCGCAACCAGCAGGGTATCCAGCACCATATTGGTCAGTCCTGACGCCACAGTCATCGCGAGACCCAGCTGCGGCTTTTCTGCGGTGACAAAGAAGCTCTGAAACTCAAACTGAAGCAAATACGCTGGAAGCGCCAGCAGTACAATCCGGCCATAGGTCACGCAATGCTCCAGCAGTTCACCCTTCGCTCCCATGCGCGCTGCAATGGGCCGAAGAAAGACAATCCCCAGCACCGTAAGCACCACGCCGCAGGCCGCCGACACATAGACAAAGAGGGAAACAAGCGGTTCGCCCGCTCTGGATCTCCCTCGCCCAGAGTTTGGCAATGAGGGCGCTGCCACCTGCGCCAAACATAAAGCCCACCGCTCCCAGAATCATCAGGAAGGGCATAATGAAGTTCACCGCAGTGAAGGGCCCCTTCCCCACAAAGTTGGAAACAAAAACCCGTCCACAACGCCGTAAATTGATGTAAAAATCATCATCACAATGGAGGGCAGGGTAAACCGCAGCAATTTTTTATAATTGAAATGATCGGAAAGCTGAATTTTCATATTTCTCTCCCACCCGCGACGGGGCTGGGGGCTCCTTTCTGTTGGTTTGGTTCCGGCAGCCGGTGATCCAGCTCCCGGCAGATGCAATCGGCAAAGTAATCCATTGCATCTACAAATTGGGGGAGAACCGGCGCAGGGTCTTTTCCATCGCCGCCTGCTCCGCCTCATACACATCCTCCAGAATGCTTTGCCTGCATAGGACTTCCCCAGCGCTGTCAGGGCAATGACCTTTTCCCGGCTGCTCCCCTCCCGGCGCAGGGGGTTACATAACCCGCCTGGACTAGCTCCTGGACGATGGTATTGATGGTCGTTTTCGGAAACAACCAATCTTCACAAATCCTCTTCTGAGAATGGGGCTTTTCGTCATCCAGGGCATAGAGCAACGCCAGAATGTTCTCTTTCACCCCCAGCTTCCGGGAGAGCAGATAATAGGCCCCGTCAATCCGGTTGGTGGCCAACATGAGCCGCCGGATTTCCGCAAAATTCTCGTACATCTCACACCTCCACAGTACGAATTCGGATTTAGTATAATCCGAATTCGGATTATTGTCAAGCCCCTCTCTGCCATTGAATGCTGGCCTTGAACCAGCAGCGTTTCAAAGCGCAGATTCAAGGATACATTGCGAATTGAGATGCTTTTTGGCAGTTGCAACGTACTGGAAATCACATAGTATGAGGCGGAGGTGACCACATATGCATAAATTTTGTTCGCCAAACCCAGATGCCCAAGAATACCTGAAGGCCTACTGCTGCATTCTGGATCGGATGATCACAGGAATGACCAGCGCCACATTGAACTGCAAAGCATCTCTCACAACTTCATGGTCCAGATGATCCCCCACCATCGGGCCGCCATTGAAATGTCCCAAAACATTCTTCACTATACGCAAAATGAAACCCTGTGGGAAATCGCATCTCAGATCATTGCAAAGCAGACCAAAAGCATCGAAAATATGGAATCCATTCTCTGTTCCTGCACCCGGTTGGAAAACCCGCCGGAAGCAGTGCGCCGCTACCAGCAGCGCATGAACGCCATTATGAACACCATGTTTATCCGGATGCGCCGGGCCAAGGCCACCCGGCGGGTGAACTGCGACTTCCTGCGGGAGATGGTTCCTCACCACATGGGCGCCGTGGAAATGGCCTCCACCACCTTGCAGTTTGACATCTGCCCGGAACTGGTCCCCATCCTGCAGGCCATCATCACATCCCAGAAAGCGGGCATCGCCCAAATGGAAGCCCTCGCTTCCAACCTGCATTGCCGTTGCTAGACCTGCATTACAGCGCTCCAGAGTCCCGTGGACGTTTATAACGTCCCTTGGGCCCCCACTCCGGCAGGGGCGGCCGCGCATGGCGCCGAATACCCGCTCCTTCAAGTCCGGATATTGGGCCGAGAGCTGATAAACCAGCTCCTTGACCTCCTGCCGCTTGGTATTTTTTATCCGCCGGGCAGGGGTTGTGCACCACAGGATGACTGTTCTTTCTCGGCAAAGTGGGTGATGGTCTTCTCGAAAGGTACAGCATGGGCCGGATCTGAATGACGCCGGTCCGGTCCAGGTTCGTCACCGGTTGGAAACAGCTGAGGCGACCTTCAAAAAACAGAGAGAGGAAAAATGTCTCCACCGCGTCGTCGAAGTGATGTCCCAGGGCCACCTTGTTGCACCCCAGGTCCTTCAGCGCCTGATTCAGGGGGCCCCGGCGCATCTTCGCACACATCGAGCAGGGGTTTTTCTCCCCTGCCGGTAGTCAAAAATAATGTGGGGCAATCTGGGTCTCCACCCGGGTATACGGCACCTCCAGCCGGTCACACAGCGATGCTACCTGGGAAAAATCCATCCCGCCAATCCCATATCCACCGTCACTGCATGGAGGTCAAAGTGCGACGGGTGGTACTGCCGCAGGGCAGCCAGCAGAACCAGCAGCGTCAGGGAATCCTTCCCCGGAAATCCCCACCGCCACCCGGTCCCCAGACTGGAGCATTCCATAGTCGTCCACACACCGGCGGACCAGGCCAACCAGTTTCTGCATAAAAATCAACCTTTCTTCAGAAAAATAGAGTTCGAGATTTCAGGAGCATGCAAGAGAAAACAGGAGCATTCTCGAGTTCTTTCCAAGGAAAATCAAATTTCCTCCATTTCGCTCTTGACTTTGTTTTCGCCCTGTGGTATAAAAACAGGCGCGTGTGGGATATTGTACGCCCATTGGCCGGATTTGTCAAAAAATAATATTTTCTCTCGGGGGCCCACGCCCTTTTTGAAATGGAGGAAAACAACCATGTCCACTACCTTACTCAAGAAGGAGACCGTACAGCGTAAGTGGTACGTTCTCGATGCAGCGGGCAAGCCCCTGGGCCGGACCGCTGTGATTGCCGCCAATCTGCTGCGGGGCAAGCACAAGACCGACTTCACCCCCAACGTGGACTGCGGTGACTTTGTCATCATCATCAACACCGATCAGGCCATTCTCACCGGTAAGAAGGCCGAGCAGAAGCTGTACCGCCGGCACTCCGGCTGGATCGGCGGCCTGAAAAGACCAAACGGCTCGTCTGATGATGGAGAAGCGGTCTGATTATGCCATGGAGCTGGCTGTCAAGGGAATGCTGCCCAAGAAATTACCCTGGGCGCGCCGCCCTCACCCGGTTGAAGCTCTACAAGGGTGCAGAGCACAAGCACGCCGCCCAGAAGCCCGAGCCCTGGACCCAGGATTGATTTGGAGGTGTAATACAACATGTACGAAAGCAAGAAAAAGTATGCCTACGGCACCGGCCGGCGGAAGTCCTCCATCGCCCGGGTTCGCGTTTATGAGAACGGTACCGGCTCCATCATCATCAATGGCCGGGACATCGACGATTACTTCGGCCTGGAGACCCTGAAGCTGCTGGTCCGCCAGCCCCTGGTCACCACCGACACCCTGGGCAAGGTGGACATCGTGGCCACCGTCTCCGGCGGCGGCGTCACCGGCCAGGCCGGCGCCATCCGCCACGGCGTCTCCCGGGCTCTGCTGTCGGTCAACCCCGAGTTCCGCGCCGCCCTCAAGGCCGCCGGCTTCCTCACCCGCGATCCGCGCATGAAGGAACGCAAGAAGTACGGCCTCAAGGCTGCCCGTCGCGCTCCCCAGTTCAGCAAGCGTTAAAATACTGGTATATCCAAAATCCCCGGAATCGCGAAGATTCCGGGGATTTTCTATAGCAAAATTTGATAAAGCCTGATAAGCTTTGACAAGGAGAATTGGGGTTAAATTGAGGTTATCTGTGCGGTTTGAGGTTACGTTTCGGGTTACTTGCGCGGCGATATCCCAACTTTTCCGGTATTTTCTACTTGTCACTGCTAGGCAACTATGCTAAAATAAAAGTGGCCACCTCGTCAGTGGCCACGAAGAAAAGGTTATGATAGTAGGCCCCATTTCAGGGGCCTACTATCATTTTTTTATTTTGCTATTTTTTGTCGACAACCCTGAATATTCGTGATTTCTGTCGTAAAATCTCCATGTAACAACAGAGGGAGATTAAATCATGGAACATGCTCAAATCATCCAGGATACACTACGGAAGCTGGGTGTCGGCAAAAATTACATCTCACAAAAACGGACTGTCGTTGCCATTCAGTTAGCACTGGAAGACGAAGACCGGTTACTTCGTGTGAAAAAGGGCGTCTACATACCAGCGGCAAAAATGTGCAACTGTACATGGAACGCCGTAGAACGGAATATCCGTACGGTAGTTGAGAAGGCTTGGAAGGTGAATCGGGATGGGCTGATCAAAATGGCAGGGTATCCAATGAGTGGACCGCCTACTGCATCGGAATTTATTGAGATTATGAAAGAATTAGTAGTCACCTCTCATAGTAAATAGAAAAAGACCCCTCCTAAAAAGGCAAGGGCGGATTACTTTGTGTGAATTTGCCGCGACATCAACCCGGCCTTGTACCCGGTGGCCGCTGCACCGATTATACTTCGCCATACTGATTAGGAACTCACAGTTGCCCTTAATTAGTGTGGCGTGCCAGGCCAGTAAGTATAGATTGGGCGAACGAAGGTTATGCTGACACTCCAAGCCATCATCTCCCAGCTACGCTTGCTAACAGCATTTTCACCTTACAAAAAACTTGACATTGCCATGCGAGCCGCGGTACAATAAATTTACCTTTCAGGTAAACAGAGGGTGAGGTGTAGGCTTGCTGCAAATTGAATATAATAACGACAGACTTGAAAAAGTGTGCACCAATGCCTACGAAGCAACAAAGAAATACGGGCCGAAGATGGCAGGAAAAAATTCAACAGCGGATAAGTGAAATTTCTGCAGCGCCATCAGTTGAAACGTTGTTACAGTTTAGGATTGGTCGTTGCCATGCTTTAGATGCCAATCGCAAAGGGGCAATATGCGATGGACCTTGTCCACCCATACAGACTTGTTTTTAAGAAGAAAGGAGACGACGTCCAGATTGTGAAAATACTAGAAATTGTGGATTATCATTGAATTGCACGCAGAAGGGAGGAATTTGATATGGTGCAGAGCCGTTCATTTATCGCTGTACCACCTGGCGCAACAATTAAAGAGCAGCTCGAGGATAGGGGAATAAGCCAAAAAAGAATTTGCATCAAGAATGGGAATGTCCGAAAAGCACATAAGCCAATTAATTAATGGCCAAGTTCGTCTTACTTCTGATGTAGCACTCCGACTAGAGATGGTTCTGGGTATCCAAGCAAGCTTTTGGAACAATTTAGAGGCCATTTACTGTGAAAAGCTCGCCAAGATAAAGGCTGAAAATGAGCTGGATGTAGACATTAGAATTTCCAAAGAATTTCCGTACAATGAAATGGCGAAAAATTGTTGGGTGCCAACCACTAATAAGCCAGCAGAAAGAGTCTTGAATTTGCGTAAGTTTTTTCGAGGTTGCGCGATTGGAGCTATTGCAAAATCCTGGTAGCCACCTTATGCCCGGAATTGCATATAGAAAATTGTCTGAAAGCAACAGTGCAGATTATGCTCTGTACGCATGGGCGCAGCGTGCCAAGCTAGAAGCGAGGTCTATCACCACTCAGCCTGTTAATATTGGTGAGTTAAAACGGCAAATTCAAGGATAAGAGGAATGACATCTGTTGATCCGGAGCTATTTTGTAAAGAACTACGGAATATTTTTGCGAGTTGCGGAGTTGCACTGGTTTTTCTCCCCCATATTGGAGGATCGTTTTTACACGGAGCCACATTTTACGATAAAGACAAAATCATAATTGGCATGACTGTTCGTGGAAAAGATGCTGACCGTTTTTGGTTTAGCTTGTTTCACGAAGTAGCCCATATTGTTTATGGGCATATTAGCCAGCGGCAGGGTACCTATAACGAAGATGAGTTGCAGGCAGATAAATTTGCAGAAGAGATATTGATACCGAGCAATTCATTTAATGAATTTGCCCGTGCTGGCGACTTTTCTCAAGCAGCAATTATCAAATTTGCGCGTGCACAAGAAATAGATGCAGGAATTGTTGTCGGAAGACTGCAAAATAAGGGCTACATTAGGTACAACACGCATAATAATTTGAAAAAAGAAGTATGAAATTAGATAGGAATCCCCCTCCCAGCAGCCGAAACTGCAGGAGGGGGATAATTTTATGCTTTGGGCTTAGTCCAGCTTACCCAGCCGACCCAGGATCACTAGGGCCCGCACACGCAGGAGGTAGTGTCAAGAGTTATGCGCAAATTTTTGGGAACCTGGTAGAAATCTATTACAGGGGGCGGCTACCGCCCCTTGGCTACTTCACAAGCAGCCAGGAGCAAGGGGTCAAGGGCGGCGGCAATGCCAACAGGTTAAAGGGGCCCAAAGGTGCAAGGTAAATCAGGGGGGCAAAAAATCGTCAATATGCACAATTAGTGCCCACCAAAATTGTAACATATTACAATGGGGAACGTTTCCCTCGCTTTTTCTTTCCAGCTGTTTTGCCCGGCCTTGGTACAGAACGCCCCGGTCGTTTAACCGGACGAGCGGACAAGGCCTTCTGAATTGTGTCGAAGTGCCACAGACGCTCCACTGGATCGTCCAAGGCAATCGCCGCAATTAAATGGTCTTTCAAAACTGCCAATATGACGCTCTTATTCGGACCATAGGCATATTGGTTGCCCTTTCCTGCCTGCTTTTCTGTGATTTCTGCTCCCGCAATACATCCGGCAAATGCGGCCATATTGGAAACTGTCAGCGTAGCGTAAAAATCCTGCATCACTGTCTGGTATGTCTTCCCTGGTAGGGTGTCGATCTTTAAGTAACTTTTTAACTCCCTGTATTTTGTCTCAATTCCCCAGCGAAGATGGTATACCTCTTCCAGTTCTTTGTCGGATAGTTCTTCTTCCGGGAGGTTGGTAACAAGGGTCTCTACCTCACCGCTGCTGAGCAGAATGCGTTTGCATTGCAGGCAATAGTTCTTTCCCTGATGTTGGATGTTGATTTGCTCCGCCCCCGAGCGTACTTCTGTAGTCACCCCATTTGGAACCCTGGCAAGGAAGGAACTGCCACTTTCCAGGATCGTTTCGTATAATTCTGGGGACCAGTAACCTCGATCCATCAGATACAAACACTTGCCCGCCCATTTGGAAAGCCGACGGACTCCCTGGATTGCCATTTGCCGTTCCCCCGATATGAAAGGGCGCCAGCTCACCATCCATAATACATCCGTTTTTTACATCCAGAATCATAGACATTCGAGCAAATACTTCTCCCTGTGCAGGTGTTTTGTCTCCAAATGCTTCTTGAATCTCCGGAACATTTGTCAGTTGGATGGTGGTTCCATCGATTGCCAGCAGGCGATAACCGTGGAAAAGCTCAAAATCTTCCACAGTGAGGGCCTGACCCAGGATTGACTCAAAGATTTCCTGGAATGCTTCATATTTGACCTTTGCCGAGCCTCGCTCAGAGATTGTTGTGTCACGAATTCATCCACCCCGATCACATTTCTAAAAATTGTACAGCTTCCGTAAACATGGGACGTGTTACGTAATTGAGACAGAGAAACATCAGGCGAGAAAATGGCAGCTTTCTCACCCGGGTAAAATCGCGAGAATGGACCCGGCTACGCTCCAGAAAGGAATTGTTTAAAATCAACTGGCGAAGGTACTCCAGAATTTTCTTCAGAGAATCCGACGTCTTCAAGAAAATCACCTCAAAAGCCAAAGTTCTGCCTTGATTTTAGGGAATTTCCCAACTTTTCAATTGACTTTTTAACAAAAATTACCACCAATTTTCGGCTATTTTGCCGAGAGCCCTTAACCTGTTGGCATTGAGGGCGGCGGTACGCCGCTCGTCTTGCCCTTGACCATTTGTGATCTGACTGCTATCAGCCGACTGCCATATCTTGCTCCATGGCCTCCAAATGCTTCATGTTCATGTACTTCTTGATGCCCCACCGGGTTCCAGCTACATGGCGCAGCCGGGCACAGACCAGCATCAGAGCAGAGTTCCCGTCCGGAAACGCTCCCACTACTCTCGTCCTGCGCCGGGTCTCACGGTTCAGCCGCTCGATTACATTGTTTGTACGGATCTTGACCCAATGCTCAGATGGTAAGTCGCAGTATGTCAGCGTTTCCTCAATGCCAGCCTCTACTTTCTTTTCAGCCTCCGGCAGTTTCATGGCTCAGCTCATTAACCACTTTGGCAGCCTTCTCACGGGATGCTTTCTTGCTTTCCTGAGCATGGATCGCCTTGAGCATTTTCGACACATTTTTGACCTTGGATTTGGGAACAACAAAAACACATTCCGGTAGAAATGTACCACACAGCGCTGGTATTTGGCCTCGGGAAATACCTCTCCCACAGCCTCCAGCATTCCCAGGCACTTGTCTCCGACAATGAGCTTTACACCTTCAAGACCTCGTCCGTGAAGCCACTACGAGAAGCTGACCCAACTGGCTTTGTCTTCTTTCATACCCTCAGCAGCGCCCAAAACCTCACAGTAGCCATCCTCATTGATAGCAATCGCAACCAAAACAGCTACATTTTCGTATTCTCCGCCCCAATTCTGTTTGAGGTGGATGCCATCCACATACACATACGGGTACTTGCCGCCTTGCAGAGAACGGTTGCGCCAGGCTTCGATATTGACATAGGCTTTTTTTATTCAGATCGCTGATGGTAGAGGCTGATACCTTACTTCTCCACAGCACTTGGGTAATATCCCCTACTCGACGCACAGACACACCTGCCAGGTACATCTCAATAAGGGCTTCCTCCACGCTGCTCTCCCGGTGGCGGTAGCGTTCAATAATGGCAGTCTCGAAGGAGATGCCCCTTGAGCCGGGGCACATGGAGCGTGACGTCTCCGGAGGTGGTGGTAAGGTTCCGGTCATAGTGGCCGCTGCGGTAGCCCTGGCGGGCCTCTTGCGCTCGTAACGAGCAGCCTGGGTCAGTTTCTCCGCCTCGGCCTCCAGCAGTTTGTTGAGAGTCTCCTCCACGCCGCCTCGTACCAATTCCTTGATTTGCCCCTTGATCATTTCCTCGTTAAACTGTACAATGTTGTTGGACATGGTTTGTCGTCTCCTTTCGAATGCTCGTGTAGCAACTTCATTCTACCAGAGACCGGTAGGCCGTGTCTACTTTTTTGCCTTTTTTCAATTTGCGCAACTTATTATACCTTATCGATCGGAAGATCAAAGACCCAGCGATCATCCGCCAAATCTGCCCATAAGAAATCCAAACTGCACCAAATACACAATCCCCCCCAGCGAGACGGAATGGAGTTCCGGCTTGCCGGGGGATGCCATATTGGAGTGCCCAATTAAGAGGCGCGTTTTTCCGCCGGGGCTTGCGTATGTACACCAGGTAATAGGCCACCGCGCAGATGGCCACAGCAGGTGGAATATCCAAAAGGGAGTGCTGCTTCAGGAAGACCGTCGAGATAGAAATGAGGACCGCCTGAATGGTAAACGCCACGCGCCACCAGACGGTGGCAAAGCGGGGAGTGTTCCACGCAGCGGCCAGGACCGCCAGAGAGCCAATGACATGGAGCGACGGACAAACATTGGTATTGGTGTCAAATTCGTAGAACCCGGCCATGAAGCGAGTCATGAAATTGTCACGGGCAAAGACTGTCGGACGCAATTCCTGCTGACTGGGGTAAATGACGTAGATGATACAGGTGACACTGTAGGTCAGGATGATAAACCACATAAACTTCCGGAATCCCTCTGTGTCAAACAGCAGCAGATACAGGTGCATGCCAATGAGGAAGAGAAACCAGTACAGGTAAGCGAAGAGGAAGTACTCGCAGAAGGGCACCAGGTCGTCCAACGGCGTGTAGATGGTGTGGTAATCCAGGTGCAAAAACCGCTCCAGCGTCAGAAAAACCAGGCCGTAAATGGGCCAATACAGCAGCAGTTTCAGGTGAGAAAACTCCGGATCGTTCAGCTTGGATAGGCGAAAGCGCCGGTAATCGGTCATGTGGACACCCTCCTTTGTCCGGTGAGATAATTACAGATTTCCACACCGCCGTTGTGGCAGAGGTTGGTCCGCAGGGTTTGGGACATGGACCGGAGCTTGTCCGGGTCGGCCAGGTTGCTGCAAACCAGCTTGGCCAGCCGGTTCACAGAATCCGCCGTCTCCGCCAGCTCATAGCGGGTATAAAACTCCAAATTCCGGCCTTCGCAGCCGCCCACTGCGTCAATGAAGATCATGGGCAAGCCCTTGGCCGCAGCTTCTGTGGAGCTGAGACCGCCTGGTTTGGTGAGCATCAGGTCCGCCGCATCCATATAGGCAGGCACCTCCTGCGTAAATCCCAGAACCCGGAGATTGGACCGGTTGCCCAGCTCCAAAAAGGCCCTCGTACAGCTTCTCATTGTGGCCGCAGATGACGACAAGCAAACCATCCTCCGGCAGCATCTCCGTCAGCCGGCGGGCCAGGCGCTTGATGGGGCCACAGCCCATACTGCCGCTCATCAAAAGCGCCACCCGCTTGTCCTCTGGGATGGCAAAGGGCGGCCCGGCTGGCTGAGCGGCTGCCGGGCGTGAAGAAAATCTGGCGCACCGGAATGCCCGTGGGAATGAGTTTCTCTTGGGGAATGCCACACCGGACAAATTCGGGAATCAGCTTCTCATCCGGGATGAAATACCCGTCGGCCTGGGCCTCGGCCACATACGGGCTGCAGGTATAGTCTGTGGCCACCAGGTAGTGGGGAATGGAAATGGGATAATCCTGGCAGACCCGGCGCATCACCAGACCGGCAAAAACATGGGTACAAACCACCGCGTCATAATGCCCCGTCTCCAGGGCAGCGTACAGCTTCTTCGCCCCAAAGGAGAGGGCCTTATATACCATAGAGGCATCCTCTGGCGCAGGATCGTGATTTTCTGCCATGCGGTAGCCAGCGTGAAACAGCAGGGGCGCCCGCTTATAAATCCGGACATGCCAGTTGCTGATGAATTTGGAAAACTCCGGAGACAAAAAGGCCAAGCCGTCGGTCAGCTCACTGTAAATGCCACGGGCAGTCAAGACTTCTGCAATGGCTTTGGCGGCGGAATTATGCCCCTCGCCGGTATTGCCAGACAGAATAAAAATGCGCATGGATGGACGTGCTCCTCTCTGTAGCAGTATGGAAAAAGGAGAACCGAACCAGATCCGCGCCTGGAAGCGGTTAAGCCTCATTCTACCACATAGGACATGGAAAAATCAACTGGTCTTTGACCATATCCAGACAACTGTCCCAGTCTACAGTCGGCATTCTTTTGTTACACATGCCAGACATATGTCCCAAGAGGTGGGGGAAGATCTGACGTATCTGCATCATAGATCAGACGCCATGTGCATAACGAGACTGTTTTCTGCATATCATTCGCCCTGGTATATGCAGAAACGCAGAGTGATTGCTTGATTTTCCGCACATACTCAGCTGTAATCATATGCAGAAAAGGAGGCAGTATAAAGAAGATCCACGCACCATGTTAGACCATAAAAAGAAAATGGGTCTGTCGCAAACCCTTGCTTTCGAGCCAAAAACCTTGGGCATATCCCGCCCCCTTCTCCGTCTGCAAACGTGTATGAATTCGCCCCAGCTGGCAGCGGCCAGTTGGGGCGTTTTTTGCAATCGATCCCAACACAGATCGCCGGGAACGTGCAAACATTCCCAATCAGGCCTCTCCCCTATCTTTCTTCGCCAACTCCAAAATCTCCGGCATTTTTTCCAGGATTTTGCTGTAGTTTTCCCGGATGTGTGGACGAAGGCAATGGGTGCAGTCTTTGATGCCGTTGGGGGTGTAGTGAAAGTTGCCGCCGCAGCCGGTCACCCAGGGCGTAGAGCGGACAGTAGCAAAACAGGCAGCTGAAGGTCTCGGGGTCTGCACCGGGTGGCAAGGGTAGTACTCGCAAAGCCGATTCTGAAAGAAATCATAGTGCTTTTCTGCCATAAGGAACCTCCTTCGTAGTGAGAAACAAGATCACTGCCGGTCCAAAAGGCCGGCATTTTTGTGTGATTCGCAAGCTGCCGTCCACATCCGCAGGCGAAATACCATGAGACCCAGCGTAGCGCCCAAGGTATTTGCCAAGCAATCATCGGTCTCCGCTTGGCCCAGGCTCCAGTGGAACTGCAGCAGCTCAATGCCGACGCTGAGAAGCCCCAGGGTGAGCAACCCCAGCCAAACCCGCCGCCGGGGGCGTCCACCCAAGGGGCAGGAGCTCTGGGACAGTGAGACCGCCAGGGATGAACAGCAGTACATTCATCCAAGCCGAGCGCAACAGCTCCCGCTTGCCGCAAAAAAGGGCCTGGCGCAATTGAAACAGGGGAACCAGATGCGCCTCATACACCCCCGGGGCGCGGGAAAGCAAGGTGGTATATAGTACCACGCAGAGCCAAACAGCAGCCAGTACTCCGCGCCCGCCCGCCAGAGCCTTCTCCCCAGGGCGCGCGGCTCCAGAGCACGCCGCCTGTCAGCGTCCAGGCCAGACAGACAAACAGCGCAATGAGCACCGTATCTTCAATTGGAAGGCAGTAAATTCGATGTAACATAGATGATACCGCTCCGTATACTCCTGGAAGTTCAGCAACGCGATGCCGCCGACATAGCGTCCAGTCCATGATCTTTGATTATAGCAGACCCGTCCGGATCTGTCCAGACGGCATCGGACAGGTTTTCTTTTCTGGACCGGCCGCCTTTTTCCCGACAGAAAGCGCCGGTAGAGTCGTGATAAAATCTAAGAAAACCTGACTGGAGGCGTTGCTCCATGAAAAAATCCAACCCGGGCGCCGACGCCCCGGCGACGGAATCTGCGGCGAGAAATCCGGGCTCTGGCGGACATGCCCTGGGTGCGGGGGAGCCGTCCGGTGCGGGCGGGCAGCGCTGCTGGCTTTGATTTCTCTGCGGCTGCCTCCGGCAGTACGCCCCTGCCCCTGGCCCTGGGCTTTTGGTAGGCCTGGAGGCCCGACTGGACCGTCCTGGCCGCGGCAGGGGGCAGTTGTGCCGGATATCTTCTATTCTGGGGGCCAGCGGCCTGCCTGGAGCCTCTGGCCGGGGTGGTGGTAGGGCTGTTGTCCACCGCATTCTTTGCCGGAACCGAGCTCAGGAAGCGGAGCTGGTTCCTTCCGGCTCTATGTGGCGCCATAACCGCGGTCCTGGGGCTGGTCTTTCTCCTGGCCCGGGGCGCCGTAGACCGTCTGGGCTTTGTGGGCTTTTTCTGCGGGTGGCCTGTGCGGCCGGTTCTGCCGCAGTATTCCGGCAGGTACAGACCCAACGGGGGTACCCTGGCTGACGCCTGCGCCGGGGCCATGCTGGTGCTTGGTCTGTGCCAGGTGGTATGGTTTCGGGTTTTGGATGTAGGCTTGGCCGTGGCGGCCTTTCTCACCTGTATGGGAACCGGGACGGCGGGGCGCCTGGGGGGCTGTCCTGTGGTCTGGCTGTGGATTTATCCCGGATTACTCCGGTTCCTGTGACCCCGGTGCTCTGCGTCGGCTTTTTGTGTCGCTCCCTGCTTGCCAGGCGAAGCCGGTTTCTCTCCGTCCTGTGCCCCGCACTGTGGTCTCTGCCCGTCATGTATGTAGCTGGCACCTTTGACCCGTGCGTACTCCTGGGACTGGGGACAGGCGGGTTGGCTGCCGGATTGTTCCCGGGCCAGGCCCGGCCGGATGCCTCGGCGCCGGCCCCCTCCTCACTGGAGACTGCCAGCCGTTTGGAGACTGCCGCTGGAGTGCTGGAATACCTTCAGGAAATCCTGAGCCGGGAGCTCCCCAGTGCGGTAGGGCAAGACACTGCCACCTTATATGATCAGGCCGCTAACACCGTCTGCCGGAGCTGTACCCGGTGGGAAACCTGCTGGAATCGGGAGGCAGAGGAAACCTGTCAGCTGCTGAGCGCCAGCGCGCCCCGGCTTTTGGATCAGCGCTACATTGCCCCGGAAGATCTGCCCCCGGCCTTTCTGGACCGGTGCCGCCGTCCGGAGGCCTTTCTGGAGTCCATCAACGGGGGCTTTGTCCGGCCTGCGCTTGCGCCGTCAGTGCCGGGCCCGGCTCCAGGAGGGGCGGATGGCTCTGGGAAATCAGTACCGGTTTCTGGCCCGGTACCTCCAGGATACGGCCCAAAGCCTCACCGAACCGGAGCCCCGGGCCCGCTACCGGGTGGAGCTGGGGATTGCTTCTGCAGGCAGGTTTGGACTTCTGGCTTCCGGAGACCGGGGGCTCACTTCCCCGGACCAGGTCTGCGATATTACGTCCTGCTGTGCGACGGTATGGGCACGGGGCCAGGAGCGGCTCAGGAGAGCGAAAGCGCCCTGCGCATTCTCACGGGCCTTCTCCAAGCGGGAATGCCCGCATCCGAGGCGCTGGGAACCTTGAACGACCTTTACGTATTGCGAGACCGGCGGCTTTTCCACGGCAGATCTACTGGAGCTGCACCTGGACACAGGCCGGGCCGGACTATATAAATGGGGCGCTGCTCCCAGCTATTTAAAGCACCGGCGGAGCGCCAAAAGATGGGGACAGCCGCTCCCCCCGCCTGGAGTGGGAATCGGAGAGGCACACCAGGCGGAAGTGATACGGCTGTCCTTACAGAAAGAGGAGACGGTGGTCCTGATCAGCGATGGCTTGGAGAGTGAGGAGACTCAAAGCCAAATTGCGGATTTCGCAGGTCAGGCCCCAAGGCTCTGGCCGCCGCTCTGGTAGCGGCGGCCCCAGCCGGCGAGGCAGACGACCGGACGGCGGTTGCAGTCTGCCTACGCCCCCTGTCGTCCCATACAACATAGCATATTTTGTCTGCAAAGTTTGTCGAAACACAAGATATTGGATAAATTCTTTGCATGAAACCACAAAAATGTGTCATACGCCGGAGCAAAGTGGGCTTTGCTCCGGCGTTTTGCACGCCAAACAAGCTTCCGCCTCGGGGAATTCTGCTGTTGTTGTGGTAAAATCAAGTGAAATGTTGCGTTGCGGCAATGCGGAAGAGTCCGTTCACGCACCATCTTGGGATCTCATCGTAGGGGCCGATCCATGTGTCCGCCCGTGGTAGGCATTACGAATTCGCCGAAACCAGGCAAAAAACGCATCATATTTCCGCCGGGCGGACACGCAGGTCCGCCCCTACGGGGGATCGAGAAGATAGATGAAATATTCGACACATTTCGTCATTTCAATGCCCCAAATCTGATAAAAAAGATGTGTTTTACGGCAACGCCGAAGCGTCCGTTCACACACTGCCTTGGAATCTCATCGTAGGGGCCGATCCATGTGTCCGCCCGTGGAAGGCATTACGAATTCGCCGAAACCAGGCGAAAAACGCATCATGTTTCCGCTGGGCGGACACACGGGTCCGACTCTATGGAGAATCGGGTGGACCGCGCTTTCCTTCAGGCGTTTGCCGTGGCAGTGGGGTGGATGCCGCTTGCAAAACGCCGGGGGATCTCGTATAATAAAAGAAATTGTTCGGAAAGGAGGCCCCGGTATGATGCTTACCGAGGTGATCCCGGAAGCCTTGCCAGACGCCACTGCGGTCAAAGGCTTTTTTGACTCGTTGACCTTGCAGAAGGTCATCCCGCCGCTCATCTTACTGCTGGTGGGGCTTGTGGCAATTCGTCTGCTCCTTCGGCTGTTTGATCGCGTCCTGGAGCGCTCCCGGCTGGAACGGGCGGCCTATGCCATGCTCCGGTCTGTGATGAAGGCGCTGCTGTATTTCATCCTCTTTGCTTTTGGTGGTGGGGCAGCTGGGTGTGGATGTATCCAGTCTCATTGCCATTTTGAGCGTTATCTCTCTGGCCCTGTCTCTGGCCGTTCAGGGGGCCCTCACCAATGTGGTGGGCGGCGTTACCCTCCTCACCACCCGTCCATTCAAAGCCGGTGACTTTGTCGAGTTGGGGGACCAGTCCGGGACCGTTCTGGAGGTGGGCGTCACCTATACCAAGCTCCAGACCCCAGACAACAAAATCGTCAGCATTCCCAACAGCACCGCCGCCTCCGCCCAGATCACCAACTTCTCCGCCGCTGGTACCCGCCGGGTGGATCTCACGGTCTCCGCCTCCTATGACAGCCCGGTGGAATTGGTGAAGGCCGCGCTTCTGCGGGCAGCCAACACCCCCACCAGTCTCTTCACACCGGAACCCTTTGTGGGAGTGAAGGAATACGGCGACAGCGCCATTACATACGTCCTGCAAGTCTGGTCCGGCGCTTCCGACTACTGGGCCACCTATTTCGCCGTGAACGAAGCCATCCATCAAGAATTCGCCCGGGACGGCATCGAAATGACCTACCCCCACCTGAATGTCCATCTGGACCGCAACCCTTGACGGAGCATTTCCGTCCCTACTTTTTGAAGGATAGGAGGCCCCTTTTTGTGGATGACAACCTCATCATTGAGCTGTACTGGCAGCGGAACCAGCTGGCCGTCTCGGAAACTGAGATCAAATATGGCCCCTATTGCCGCTCCATTGCCTATGGCATCCTCCAGAACAATCAGGACACGGAGGAATGCGTCAACGACACCTGGCTCCGGGCCTGGGACTCCATCCCACCCCAGCGGCCGGCACGGCTATCCGCCTTTCTGGGCCGCATTGCCCGGAATCTGGCCCTGGACCGATACGATTACAACCACGCCGCCAAACGCTCCGGTCCCTTCGACCAACTGCTCTCTGAACTCAGCGAGTGTATCCCTGCCCCAGGGACGACTTTGCCCAGCTGGAGCTGACGCAGATTCTCAACCAATTCCTCCGCTCCTGCCAGAAGGTCGGCGGAATCTGTTTCTGCGCCGGTACTGGTACTGCGAATCCATTGAGGAGCTGGGAAAGCGGTACCGCATGACCCAGAGCGCAGTGAAATCCAGCCTGTTCCGCACCCGGAACAAACTCAAAAGCCTACTTGGAAAAGGAAGGTGTTGGAATTGAATGAACGGCGGCTCTTCCGGGCCCTGGGAGACATCGACGACAGCCTGCTTGAAGCCGCAGAGCGGCTCCCCAGGCGAAAAAAAGCCCCACCGCACCGGACTTTGGATCGCAGACCTGCCTCTGCCTTGCAACCCTCACCCTGGCAGTGCCCTATTTTGCCCTGTTCACCAAGGGCACCTCATCCGCAGACCCCAATGCAAAGCGAATCGACAAGAGCCTCCCACAAAGTACAGAGGCAGCATCCGACAGCACGCCCAACCCCGGCGATCCCATCCAGCAATTTTCCCCTGAAACCTCAGCAGAAGTACCCCAAGCCCAGGTGAATTCCATACCCACCCAGAGCTACGGCGCATACCCGGAGGACTTCTCCTTCTCTCTGACCTGGGAAGGCAACACCTACGACAGCGCCACCGGCCAGTTCACCCCGGCAGATGGAGAGACGCAAACCTTGCCCCTCACGCAGGAGCAACGCCAACGAGCCTGGAATCTGCTGTCCGGCCTGGAGTTGACCGGTTCAGACCATGGCACGCAGGCCATTTCCCTCACAGCCAACGGCCAGACCACTTCCATGCATTTCAGTCCAGAAGTGGAAAGTCCGGCCCAAACCATTCTGGAAGCGCTCATCCGCCTGGTCCTCCCTGAGGAGTCATAAGACCAAGGCGAGAATACAAAAAGGAGTCGTGCGAGATGGAACAAACAAAACCCACCTGCCTGGAGGTCTGTGTAGACAGCTTCGCCTCCGCCATGGCCGCTGTGCGTGGCGGGGCAGACCGGCTGGAGCTTTGCTCCTGCCTCCTGGTGGGCGGCCTGACCCCAGACGTGGCCCTGTTGGAGCAAATCCGGCGGGAGTCGGACATCCCCATCCGTTGTCTCATGCGTCCCCGGTTTGGGGACTTTCTCTACGCCCCCGGAGGAAATCCAGTTGATGGAACTGCAAATCCCCCGGCTCGCCTCCGCCGGAGCCACTGGCTTCGTCATTGGGCGCCTGACCTCGGAGGGCCGGTTGGACCGGCAGAGTATGGAGCGGCTGGTCCGGGCCGCCGGCGGCCGGAACCTGACCCTGCACCGTGCCTTTGACGTCAGCCGGGATGCCGAAGAAGCCATGGCAGACGCGCCAGCCTGGGGATTGATACCATCCTCACCAGCGGCCAGGCTGCGGACTGCTGGAGCGGCCGGGCGTGCCTGGGCCAGCTGCTGGAGACCGGAGCCCCTCTGGAAATTATGGCTGGAGGCGGCGTTGGGGCCGAGGTCATCCGGAAGCTGCGGGCCCTGTATCCCCCTGCGGACCTTCCACATGAGCGGGAAGGTCACATTGCCCAGCGCCATGGGTTTTCGGCGGGAGGGGGTCCCCATGGGCCTGCCCGGCCTGGATGAATTCAGCATCTGGCAGACCAGTGAGGACCATGTCCGGGCGGCGCCCATGCATTACAGGAGGAGATTTCATGTTAAGTGACCATCTGCGCCGCTACGCCCGAGCGTGCTGGGAAGTGGTACGACCGGATCTGGGGAAGCTGGCCAGGTCGCCCAGAGGGAACTGGACCGGCTCACCGGGGATCCCCGGATTCTCATGGAACTGACATTGGGGACCCTCCCGGCCTCTGATGTGGCCAGCGTTCCCTTTGAGGTGCTCTTGGCTTATGTCCGTCACGCCCTCAGCTTGCGGGAGCACTCCCCTATTGCCGGGATGTGCCCGAAGATATTTTCTCCACCATGTGTTTTACCCCCGCGTCAATTCGGAGGATTTGGTGGACTGCCGGGGCTTCTTTGCCCAAATGGTGGCCCCGGAGGTGGAGGGATTGCCGGGACTGGAAGCGGCCCTGGCTGTCAATCGGTGGTGCGCCCGGCAAATGACCTATGAAACCACAGACACCCGTTCCATGAATCCCATCACCTGCTACTACTGCGGGCTGGGCCGCTGCGGAGAGGAGTCCACTTTTGGCGTGACGGCCCTCCGGTCTGTCGGCATTCCCGCCCGGCAGATTTATGTCCCCTGGTGGAGCCATTGCGACGACAACCACGCCTGGGTGGAGGTCTACGTTGAGGGAGATTGGCACTTCCTGGGCGCCTGCGAGCCGGAGCCCGTGCTGGACCGGGGCTGGTTCAACAGCGCCGCCAGCCGGGCCATGGTGGTGTGTAGTCGGATCTTCTTTGACTTCATCGGCGAGGGATTACAAAAAGGAAGCTCTGGTTCAGCGTCAGGGCATGTGCCTGATGTACAACCAAGTCAGCCGGTATGCGGAAACTGCCCGGTTGACCGTATCGGTAACAGATGCCCAGGGTGCGCCTCTGTCCGGAGCCTGGGTCCGGTTCTATGTGCTGAACATGGCCGCGCCCGCCCGAATTGCCGCCCTGGAGACCGGCCCCGATGGCGCCGTCACCCTGGAAACCGGCCTGGGCAGCCTCCTGGTGGAGGCAGAGCAGGCAGGTCAATTTGCATGGACCACCCTGGACATCTCGAAAGACGCCCACTGCGTCATGATTCCCCAAGCAAAGGGACCGGAGGAGGAAAGCTGGACCTGGGACTTCTCCGCCCCGGCGGCCGGCGAAAACCCGCCGTCCCCTGACCCCGGAGCAGGCCCAGGAGAAGGCAGAAATCCTGGCTGCCGCCCGCCAAACCCGCCTGGCCCGGATCGACAGCTACTGGAGCCCCAGGTACCAAACCGGAGACGACAGCCTGGACCGGGTGTTCCGGATGGCGGGTGGAAATGCAGAAGCTCTGTGGCAATTCTATCAGAATACGCCGGAAGCAGAGCAGCCCTGGGCCAAAAGCCCTGCTCCTCAGCCTGGCCTCAAGGACTGGCGGGACGCCAAGCCAGAGATCCTCCGCGCGCATCTCACTGCCGCCCTGGCGCTTCCAGGCAAGGAAAAGGCAGAGTTCATTCCCCACGTGCTCTGTCCCCAATTGGTTTTGAACTGCTCACCGATTGGCGTACGCCCATTCTGGCCGGCTCTCCCCTGCTGAGCAAGACCGGTTCCGGCAGGATCCCCAAGCCCTCTGGGCATGGGTGGAGGCCCAGTTCCAGGAGAAGCAGTGCCGGTGGCATCCGGTCCTGTGGCTACAACCCGGCGCGGCCCTCCGCCTGGGGGCATCCGATGCCAAGGGGCGGCGACTGCTGTTTGTGGCAATCCTACGGACTCTGGGTGTACCCGCCCGGCTGAATCCGGTGGACGGGCAGGCCCAGTATTGGAACGGGCTGCCTTTGTCACCGTGGAAGCAGCTGGCCCGGCAGAGCCTATGGCAACCCTCACCATTCAGTTCCCGGAGCCCCTGACCTATAATCTGGGCTGGACCCTGTCCCGGTGGGCCGGTGGATGGCAGACCCTGGATTTGAGCGGCGAGCCGGGACCGGTTTATCGCCTGCCCCTGGGCCAATACCGTTTGATGACGGTGAACCGGCTGCCCAACGGGAACCAGCTGGCCCGATTTACCCCATTTGCCTTCTCCCTGAGGGTGCGTCGGTGGAAGCCATCCGGCGGCAGGGAAGCCTGGAACAGATGCTGGCCCGGTTCCCCATCGTCCCACCGGTGAAGCTGCCGGGACTGCAGCTCAGGTGTACCTGGAAGTGGGCACGGAGCCCACGGAGCATGTGCTCAACGAACTGCTGGAGTCCGTCTCCCAGGTCCAGGAGGCCATGGGCCGGGGCCTGAAAGCTCCTCCTGCTCCTGCCTCAGGCCGCCGCCCGGCAGGATCCCACCCTGGGAAAAGTGCTGGCTGCCCTTCCCGAGGCCACGGTGCTGGAAACAGACTTTGCCAGCGCCCCCTGGACGCCATGGCCCGGGCCCTGTACGTAGAACCAGGCCTCTGGCCCCTGACTGTCCTCACCGATGGCCAGACCGCCTACTACGGCCACGCAGGCTACGCCGTGGGCACCATCCCCCTGGCCCTGAACCTGGTGCAGGCCCTGGGTGGAAGACCAAGCACTGACATCCCTCAACCCCAATTGGCAGGATGTTATGAAAAGCACTGACTGACATAGAAAAATTGGCGGCGGAGATTGAGATCCCCGCCGCCAGTATTTGATTCATGCGTAAATAGCCGCCGAAGAATTGAAAAAAAACGCAAAAGTGGCTCCGCCGACTTCTCAAAAGTCAACGGAGCCGCTTTCCGTGCAGATGCAAATAAATGAAAATTACTTATTCCCACTCGCTGGCCGCAGTTTTCGCGTATTTACATGCTGTGCTTTTCACACCGCGATAAGCACCATATGTTGTGCCAATTTCGGTTTGTTTTGTCAAGTGCGAGATAGATAGCTACGATTTTGCGCCGCTGCCGCTCATCAGGGCTGGCGCGTCGCCTTTTGGCCAGGCCCGCCCGGGCGGCGGCGATGCAGGCCGCCACAGCGTAGCCCACAGCCTTTGCGTAATCCTCCCGCAGGATGGTCGGCGTCGTCAGGTGCATCCATAAATCCGTGCTCGATCAGCACGGCAGGCATGGCCGTATTGCGGAGCACGTAAAATCCGCCGTAGTTTTGGGGCTGGCACGGTTGCCAGCCAGGCCTCCGGCGGCCACAATGGCGGCATATAAGGCATCCCGCCAACCGGCGGCAGCGGTCCCTCGCCCAACGAAAAGGCCACCACACCGCCGCCGCGCACCATTGATACCGTGCATTTGTGATGGGCGCTGTAGTAGAGATCAGCACCGGTAGCATTTGCTCGTTGGCAGACGCACCGACATGCCCACATCATCCGCGCCAGTGATATCATCCACCCGCAGAGTCTCAAAATCCTGATACTGTTTCGCCGCCTCAGCGATGTACCGGCAACACCCGGTCATTGAGCCACACTCCTGGTGCTGGCTGGGATCCAGATTTGCAGGCA
>VOFI01002471.1_pt1 | contig 28822 bp, 54 predicted proteins | sample 5384131 | NCBI WGS metagenome assembly VOFI01 (sample SAMN12384728, study PRJNA508395) | human gut metagenome | isolation source: healthy gut H | host: Homo sapiens
CCTCGCCACGTTAAACAGGGGTACCGTCAAGTTAATTGGCAAAAGAACACTCAGAGCGCTCCGGCGCTCGCCATGGCTGCTTAATCGCACCTGGCTGCCGAACCCGGGTTTTCCCCGATTCGGGCAAGGTATCAACTCAGGGGAATGCTCTTTGGCACGTAGCCGGTATGGCCAAGGAAAAGACTGAACCGACTCTCGGGATGAAAACGTTGGCCTGCGAACCGACGCATCCTTAAAACCGATCGCAGGCTAGCTTGTAGAGCCTCACGGATCGTCTCCGCCTTGCGTCATGCCCATGACGACCACCTTGTCGTCGGGATCGCCCCTCCTCTTCGGCGGGACACCAAGTCGTAATGTGCGCACGTTTCGCATTCGCCGTCGCATCCGGCTTCGTAATACGCCTCCGCCGCGTCCTTGGCAGCCTTCTCCTCTTCGGTAAGCTCCTCCTCAGGCTCTTCCTCCTGGTCAGCAGGCTCCCTCGGGCTCTTCCTCAGTCTGCTTTTCTACGACTTCTTTCCTCGTCTCGAAGTCGTCAGGACACCAGTCGTAGAACCTCGCCCTCGCACTCGTGTCGTAGTATTTCTGCCATTCCGCCTGCATGGCGGCATCGTCTTTAGGCTCAAACTCTCCTTCAGGCGTTGGTATTCCCCTCATACCCCGACGTTCACGGGCTTTTGCCACCCCGCCCTTACGACGGCCTTCTTGAACCGCCTTTCGTTTTTCAAGGTCACCGAACACCGCTTTTTTCGCAACGTGCTGGGCAACACGGCCCGCCGTGCGCGTGGCCTTCCTGAACAAACCCATGAAGAATTACCTCTATCGCAACGAGTTAAGCGCCCGCTCGATCTCACGCGAATCACGCTCCGCCATGGAAGCGCGCTTGTCGTAGAGTTTTTGCCCCGTGCAACAGCGAGCCGATTTTCACAAGCCCGTTTTGCGCGAAATAGATGTTCAAAGGAACCCAGGGCCATGCCCCCTTTCGCGCGTTTTCTCCTCGAGATAGCGAATCTGGTTGCGATGCAACAGCAGCTTGCGCTTGCGATCGGGGTATGGATTGGCGATGTTGCCATGCGAATACGGAGCAATGTGCAGATTGTGCAGCCAGACCTCGCCGTGACGGATAAGCGCGAAGCAATCGGTCAGTTGGCAATTATTCTCGCGAAGCGAGCAGACCTCCGTGCCGGACAGCACGACACCGACCTCGAACGTTTCGAGGATGTCGTACTCGTGAAAACGCCTGCGGTTCTTCGCTATCTGCTTTTTCTCTCGTGCCACGTTGTCGAACTGCCTTTCGTTATCGTGCAAACGCCGTGCTCGCATAGACCGATGCACGGCGCACCATTATTACAGGTTCGCCCGCTTAGCGACGAACGCCCCTGCGCTTGCTCTCCAGCAGGATGAAATCGGCCCTGCGCTCGTAAGGAGAAACCGCCGCGATGCGAATGCGCACCCGCATGCCCAGCCGATAGACCGGAACCGCTGTCAGAACCCGTTAGAGCGACGCGCGGCGTTGAGGACGTAGTATTCATCCCTGCCCCGCAAACGACACGAAGCCTTCGGAAGTGTCGTCCAGGCGAACGAAGAACCCCTGAGCTCATGACGCCTGGAAATCAGGCCCTGAGCCTCTTCGCCTATGCGCGTTTCCAAAAGCTCGTAGAGTTTGAGCTCTTGCGATTCTCGTGCGGTTACCTCCGCCGCCCGTTCCGCGACCGAGGCGCGATCGGCAATCGCCGCCATGGCGCTTGACGGCCGAGGTTTCTTGGGTCCCTCCCGAAAAGCGCGACTTTCACCATGCGATGGACCATGAGATCGGGATAGCGCCTGATAGGGCTTGTAAGTGCGCGTACGCGTTACCGCTAGACCAAAATGAGGAGCGCAGCAGTCCTGGTATGCGGCGCGCTTCATGGTGCGAATCATGAGCATAGAGACGAGGTATTCCTCCCCTGCGGCCTTTCGCGTAGGACAGAACTCCGCTGGATGGCACGCGGATTGCCAGACGCAAGCGCCGAAAGCGAGACGTGCTTTTCGTAGCCGAACTCCTGAGAACCGGTTTGAGCTCGGCCATATCCGCCGGCGCAGGCTGCTCGTGCGTTCGGTATATGCACGCCACGCCCCGATCGCGCAAAAGGCGCGCCACGGCCTCTGTTCGTGGCAATCATGGCTTCTTCGACGAGCGATGTCGCATCGTTTTTCACGCGCGTATCAACCCCGAGCGGATGGCCGCCCTCATCGAGCGCAACCTTCGCCTCGACGCTTGAAATCGATGCCGCCGCGCTTCACGCGATTCTCGTGCAAAGCCTCGGCGGCCTCGTGGAGCAACGCGATGTCGGAGGCGACATCCGAAGCAAGAGAGCCCTCAAGCATTCAAGCGCATCGGCGGCGCCTTCAAGCACGCCCCGGAAGGTACGCGGAAAGCGCAGACTGCGCCTGGCCGTAGGTCAAAACGAGCCGCAGAGCGGCATCACCGAGGGATATGCCTTCACGTGAGACACGTTTCCCAACGGATCGACAACCATATCGACCGTCATGGCGCGACGCAGGCGGCCAGTTAGGCGAAGCGGAGCAGACATCGTTGGAAAGCTGCTCGGGCAGCATGGGGATGACGCGGTCGACGAGGTATACGCTTGTCGCGCGACGGCGCGCCTCAATATCAAGGGGTGAGCCCCAAGGCACATAATGCGAGACGTCGGCTATATGAACCCCGAGAAGTGCAGCCTTCCGTCGCCGAAGGGCTCGATCGAGAGAGCGTCGTCGAAGTCCTTCGCATCGTCGGGGTCGATGGTAAAGATTCGACGCTTGCTCAGGTCGACATAGCGCGAATCCGAAAGCGCGTCTTCGGCATCTTCGCGCACCTCCCCCGCCTGCTGCAAAGCCGCCGAGCCGAAATGGGTCTCCAGCTTATGGCGGGCGACAATCAGGGAAACGTCAATTCCTACATCGCCCTCGTGCCCCAAGACCTCCTCCACGACACCCTGGGCGGGTTCGCGCCTCGAAGGGTAGACGGTCATGCGAACGCGGACGATATCGCCATTGCGCACATGGGGGCATCGCTTCTCAGCGTGAAGACATCATGTTTGATGCGAGGGTCTTCAGGAACGACGACGCCAAAGGGCTCAGCCACTTCATAACGCCCCATTAATGCACTCATGCGCCCTTTGACAGGACGCGTACGACACGTGCGGCAGGACGGTTGTTCGAGGCGATCGCAGAACGCGACGAGCGTTGCGAAGCCCCTGGCAGACGCGTCACTTCGACCATATCTCCGTCAAACGCGTCGGCGACTTTCGAAGCCGGAATGAAAACTCCTCCTTCGGCGGTCTGGACGAAGCCGAAACCGCCCCCGCAGCTCAAGAACCCCGCGGGGATGGGCGCGCGGGGTTCGTCTTGTATTGGATTTTCGCGATCGAGAACGCGCCATGCAACTCCTTTTCACGCCGAAAACGGCAGGCTAGACAAGCGAACCTGCCGTTTCGATGGCAAAGGTTTTCTGATTGTCGTCCGATGCGCCTTCACGCACCGTGACCGTGATATTGGGGGAAACGCCGACGTTGTCGATAAGATAGCCGTCGGGACTCTTGTAGCGAGCCGCCGAAGCGCGAAGGGCGCCCCCAAAAGAAAGGGGAGTGACCTGACCGAACCTTTCCCCATGGTTGTCGTGCCCGTAAGCGACTGCGCGGTCGGTATCGCGCAAAGCCGCCGCGAGCACTTCCCGCCGATCCCGCTGTGTTGCCGTTCACCAAAACGACCAAAGGAGCATCCGTGGCAATATCGCCCGTGACCTGCTTGGTCGTCTTCGCTTCGAGCGTATCGATTTCCACGACAACGCCGCTTCGGATGAACAACGATGCCACATCGACAGCCTTGGTGAGATACCCGCCGGGATTGTCACGAAGATCGAGCACAAAGGAGTGGGCGCCGCGGGAGGAAAGGTCGTCCAATGCGGAGCGGACAAGCGTATCGGAATTCTGCGTCAGCTGCTTGAGGGAAATATAGCCCACGCCATCGACAAGCTGCGTCGTGACGTTGGGTTCTTGATAATCCGAGCGCATCAACGTCGTAGTGAATTCCTCGCCCTCCGGAGCCATCGGACGTCGAAGGCCGCAACCAGGTGATAACAACCGACGAGCCTGCCTCGCGCTGAACGGCGTTGATGGTCTCCGTTACCGTCCAATCCCCTGCGAGCGATCGCCATCGATCGCAACGACCACGTCGCCCTGGCGAACCCCGGCATCCGAGGCGGAGGAGTTCTCGAAGACATCAAGCGCGAACGCTTTTCCGTTCTGCCCGAGAAGAACACGCCGACGCCTGGATATTCGTCCGTCGCGACATCGACGAAAGAGGTGTAGCGGGCGTCGTCGAAATAGCGGGCATAAGCGTCGTCGGTATTCTTCAAAAAAGAATCGAGCACTGCGCGAGTGGCTGCATCGGCATCGTAGGAATCAAGGCTGCCAGAAGAGAGCATCTTCTCGACCTCATCAAGGCGAGAAGCTACCGCCGAGACCTCGGGAGAGGCGCCCTGGGAAGCCGACGAGGATCTTTCACCGCCACGATACCCAGGCGCCCATGAGCTCGGCGTTTCCGCGCAGCAAAAAACCGGCGGAAAAAGAAGGCACGCGGCAATGCAGAGGACCAGCATTCGCAAAATCCCTCGCATTGCGCGTACCCATCTCGATATGTTTGCGTTTTCCGCTGCGCATGAAAGCTTCGGGGCGCTACACCTTCAGGTAGCGGCGCATGGCGAAAACGACCCGACGGCGGCGATTGATCAGACCGAATACCAGCATGACCAGATAAATCTGAACATACGTGCTTGCGGACAGATTGATAGGCAGCCACATAAGGGCGTTTGCAACCTGAGGAAGCGCGAATCGATGGATAAGCTCGATGGAGCCGATAGCCAAGGCCGACCCGATAACGGCATGCACCACGCCTTCCATAAGGAAGGGCCCGCGAATGAAGCCGTTCGAAGCGCCGACGAGACGCATGATGGCAATCTCCTTTGCGGCGGGCAAGGATGGCGAGGCGAATGTTGTTGTTGATGAAGACCAGCGCGATGAAGATCAGCAAGGCGATCAGCGCTATGCCGATGTAGCGGATGTAGCTCGTCAGGCTGAAGAGGCTGATCGACGCTGTCGATTCGCCGTATTTGACGCTATCGGAAGGGTCTTCCGGGTTGTCGCAGATGGCGATGAAGTCCTTATCCGCCGCCAAATGGGAGGCGATGGTCTCAACCTGGCGGATCCGAAAGCTCGACCAGAATCGAAGCGGGCAACGGATTGGTGCCGTCGAGCTGATCGACGATATCGGTAGAGCTCATCGAGTTCTGGAAGTTCTCGAGAGCCTGGTCCTTCGTGGTGAAGCTAACGTTCGCAACGCCGTTGACACGCTCGAGATCAGACAACCGCATCGATAGCGGATTGTTCCGCGTCGTCTGCGACATAGGCCGTGATGGAGACCTTTGTTCGACCGACGACACGGTGTTGTTGATGATAGCTCCGCCCATCAGGAAGATGCCGATGATCAAAAGCGAAAAGAAAGATGGTGATGATGGAACCCAGCGATGTGCTCAGATTGCGCGTGAATCCCGTGAGGATTCCTTTGAAGAAATAGATAAGGCTAGACATCGAAGCCGTACACTCCCCTGTCCTGGTCGCGGGTCAGCTGGACCGCTATCGAGCGCGATGACGCGACGACGCATGTTGTCGACCATTTCGCGGTCGTGCGTGGCCACAAGCACCGTGGTGCCCGTGCGATTGATTGCGCTCGAGCAGGTCCATGATGCCGCGGGACGTCTGCGGGTCGAGGTTGCCGGTAGGCTCGTCGCACACCAGCAGCGGCGGACGATTCACGATGGCTCGGGCGATAGAAACGCGCTGCTGTTCGCCGCCGGAAAGCTGGTCGGGGGCGCTTATTGAGCTTGTCCTGCAAGCCAACGAGACGCAAGACCTCGGGAACCTGCGTCTTGATGACGTGGCGGCTTTTTCCCGATTACCTCGAGCGCGAATGCAACGTTTTCGAAAAAACGGTCTTGTTCGGCAAGAGTTTGAAGTCCTGGAAAACGCAGCCGATATTGCGGCGCAGATAGGGCACGCGCCAGTTACGCATCGTGCTCAAATCCTCGCCCGCGATGAAGATATGGCCGTCGGTGGGCTTCAGCTCGCGCGCGATCAGTTTGATAAACGTGGATTTGCCCGATCCGGAATGACCTACCAAAAAGACGAATTCTCCCGCATGATCTGCAGGGAAATGTCATGCAGGGAGGGCTTGTTGGGCTGTGCGGGGTACACTTTGGTCACATGGTCGAATGTGATAACGGAGCTCCTGATGGGCTGTTGCTGCACATCTTCCACGGAAAGCGTGGGCAGCGAAGGGACAGGTCGGGCAAAACGCCCGTTCTACCAGGAGCCTTCGAATGGCTTCCGTTGTGCGCCGGCGCGGAGCCGGGCGTATTCACGGGAGGCATGGCGCCTCGTGGCCTGAGGGGGACGGGGCGCATTGCGCGCCCGCCGGCACGGCGGGCCTTGAGGTTGCTGCGGCATCTTGCCCAGCGGCCGCATGACGGCCTTGAGCAGGCGGAACCGCCGGAATGGCGCCCGTCGACTTGGGCACGACGCTGCGCGTCGTTCGTGTTCGTCACAGAATGCTCCGTTCATATCATGGTTACTGGACTTAACTCACCCATTCTAGCAAGACCGCGCGCACAAAGCGCGGCGGTCACAGAATGTTCATCGAGCTCCGCGAAACCCTCCATACGGCCAGACCAGACATCGAAAACAGCCGAGTTTAAAGGGAAATTCGCATTGCTACAGAACGTTTTTCCTGGATAGGGCCTCATCGACAGCGGAAGCGATGGCCGGAGCGTCGCTCGAACTCTCGCATGAGCTCCACCATTTCCCCGACGTGCGCCGAAGCAGTCGCGCATGCCGACACGCACGAGCGGCAGGGAAGCTTCGACAAAAGCTCAGCGACGGCACCGCCCAGCCCGCCGATGACCGAATCTTCAGCAGTGACAACGCACCCCGTCTTCCGAGCGGATGCGAGGATGGTCTCCCTCGTCGAGGGGCTTGATGGAAAATGCATCGATGACCCGGCAGAAACGCCTTTTTTCCGCAAGCGCTTCGGCAGCCTTGAGAGCTTGTCGATCTCTACGCCGCACGCGACGATGGTAACGTCGCTGCCCTCGCGCAAAACCTTCGCGCGACCGACTTCGAATACCGAATTCTCATCGTACACGCAAGGCACCGAGGCGCGGCCCATACGGATGTAGACGGGCCAGGGGTTTCGGCAGCAAAAAGCTTGATGGCCGCCTTCGCCGCCGCGAAATCAGCGGGAACAAGCACGCGCATGTTAGGGCAGCACGCGCATAAGGGCGATGTCTTCGACCATTTGATGGCTGCCACCGTCGGGGGGCCAACGGAAACGCCGGCGTGCGTCGGAGCGATTTTCACATCGAGGTTCGCGTAGCACACGGTATTGCGAAGCTGGTCATAGACGCGCCCGTGCCGAATACCGCAAACGAGCCGGTGAACGCAACCTTTCCCGTCAGGGAAAGACCGGCGGCAACGCCGACCATGTCCTGCTCTGCAATGCCGACATTGAAAAGACGCTCGGGGTAAGGCGTCTCCGAGCTTCTTCGTGGTGGTGGACCCGGAAAGGTCCGCCTCGACGGCGACTACGGGAACGCCTGCGTTCGCGAGTTCGATCAGGGTCTCGCCGTACGCAGCGCGCGTGGCCTTCTTCTCGTTAGCCATGCAGGGCCTCCTTATCGGTCAGTTCGGCAACGGCCTGCTCGGCCTGCTCGGCATTGGGAGCTTTCCCCGTGCCATCCTGCCTGGTCTTCCATGAACGAAACGCCTTTGCCCTTCGTGGTCTCGGCGATGACGCATTCGGCTTTCCCGACTTCGCGCCCTTCGCGGACTCCAGCGTCGCAAGGACTGCCTCCATATCGTTGCCATCACACACGAAAAACCTGCCAGCCAAAAGCTTCGGAATTTAGCTGTCGGGGAGCACACGTCTTCGATACGGCCGTCGATCTGAAGGTGGTTATGGTCGAGAATCGCGACCAGGTTGTCCAGGTTGCGGTGGGATGCGAACATAGCGGCCTCCCAGACCTGGCCCTCCCTGGCATCTCGCCGTCTCCCCATCAGCGTGAAGACGGTTGCCTCGCTGCCGTCGAGCTTCAGGCCGCACGCCATGCCGGCGGCAATGGAGAGGCCCTGGCCCAAAGAGCATCCCGTCGACGCCTCGACGCCGGGAAGTTTTTGCGGCAGTCGGGATGCCCCTGAAGACGGCTGTGCAGCTTGCGAAGAGTCTTCAGCTCCTCTTTGGGGAAATAGCCGGACTCGGCAAGCGTTGCGTAAAGCACGGGAGCCGCATGTCCCTTCGGAGAGGAAACGGTCGCGGTCCTCCTTCCCGGGATCGTTCGGGTTCATGGTGAGCACGCCACCGAAATACAGCGCGCGCACAAAATCTCGACAGACGAAAGCGACCTCCCGGATGCCCGCTTCCCGCTTCGGCCACCATTTCGACGATATCCACGCGAATATCGTTGGCCTTGCCTTTCAAATCTTCCAGGTTCACGTCGTTTTCCTTCCGAATCAGCGACAATCGATACCTTTTTATTGCGAGACACGCCAACGATGGTATCCGATGACGAACTGTTCTTATGTCGCCATCGAGAACCGCGTCGACGTTGCCCGTTTCAATATTACTACGAAGGTCCTTCACCATTTGGTATGGGTATAGGACGTAATTTCGAATCTGACTTCCGAAGCTGTTCTCCATCCGCTCGCCGCGCAAGGCGGACAGCTCTTCCTCGCGTTTGCGCCTCTCGAGCTCGTAGAGCTTGGCGCGCAGCACCTTGAACGCCGCCTCCTTGTTCTGCAGCTGGGACTTCTCGTTCTGGCACGTCACCACGATGCCCGTGGGCATATGGGTGAGGCGCACGGCCGAGTCGGTGGTGTTCACGCACTGGCCGCCCGGACCGCCTCGAGCGGATAAACGTCGACGCGCACGTCCGCAGGATTGAGGTCAACTCCGATGTCATCCGCTGGTGACAGGCAGCACCTCGACGCTTGCAAACGTCGTCTGGCGGCGTTTTTTGTCGTCCGTCGGCGAGATTCGCACCAAAACGGTGGACGCCGTGCTCGCTTCTCAGCATGCCGTAGGCGTTGCGCATGGCCTCGACCTGATGACTGCGCGGTCAAGGCCGATGCCTTCACCGGCGACCACGTCGAGAGACTTGACCTTCCAGCCTTTCTGCTCGGCATAGCGGACGTACATGATACAGCATTCCGTCCAATCCTGGGCCTCGAGGCCGCCCCCTGACCGGGATTGATAGAGACGATCGCATCGTTTTCGTCCATTTCCGCCGCGAAAACCAGGAGTCGATTTCGAATCGCTCCAGCATGGCGGAAAGCCGCTTGAGCGCCGCATCCTTTTCTTCGGCGAACGGGGGTCTTCTCCGGCAAGCTCGGCGGCAGCCCGGAGCATCTCAAGCGTGGCGGCGGCGTCTTTTCGTAGCTTTCGACGGCGTTGCGCAGGGAACTGGCCTTGACGGGAGACCTCTTGCGCGAGACGTGTCATTCCAGAAGTCGGGAGAAGAAATCTGCTCGTTGAGTTCTTTCGAGGCGCCGGGCCTTCTCGTCTATATGAAGCCATATGCGCATCTGCCACGCGCGCTTCGACGCCGCTTCGATTTCTTTGGATTCTCTCTCTGCCATTGCTACCTATCACGTCCATGACATTTCTTGAATTTCAACCCGCTGCCTGCACGGGCAACGGATCGTTGCGACCGACGTTGGCGTAAGGATGCCCTGTTTTTGCGATACGTTTGAGGCTTTGCCGGCGCCGGCTTGGGCTGCTGCGAGGCGCCCTGACGAGCAGGGGCCCCTCATCGTGGGATTCGAGCGCTGCTTCGGGAGAGGAGTAGCTCATCTTCCGGTTCTCAAGGGAGACTGCTCGTCTTCCACGGAGCTGCTACCTGCAGACGAAGCAGCGTGCGCAGGAAACCGTACATAGAGGCCGTCATGATGCGAAGGCCGCATGCGGTCCTCCCTTGTATTCGACCAAAGGATCGCGCTGTCCGAAGCGCGCAGCCCGATGCCCGTCTTGAGGTAATCCATCTCCTGCAAATGATTCATCCAGCGAACGTCGATGATGCGCAGCATGACTTGGGCCTTTGCTTGCGCATGTTCTCGTCGCCGACGGCTTCTTTTTTCCGTCGTAGACGCCTTCGAGATATTCGACGGGCGTCGGTGCAACGACGCCTCGAATCGTCGTCGCCATGGTCAATCGCCGAAACGCTTGAAATCGGCACGTCCCGTCATCTCGGCGGCCCAGCGCTCGACCGCTTTCGCGTCCCAATCGTCGCGGGACGCAGAACAATTCTCGTCGACGATTGCATACGCAGCGTCCGAGACAATATCGCCGATACGGCTGGAAAGGTCCTTGCCGTCCAGAATGGCGTTGGTGCTCGTTGTAGATGGCGTTACGCTGCAGGTTCAGCATGACGTCATCATTCGAGGACGTTTTACGGGCTGCGAAATGCATGGATTCGACCTGGCGCTGAGCGCTCTCGACGCCTTCGAGACCATGCCCGCCTGAATGGGCACGTCGTCTTCGGCGCCGGTTTTTCCATCAGGCGGGCGATGGAATCCATGCGGTTCCCGCCGAAAAGACGCATGAGGTCGTCTTCCAGAGAGAGATAGAACTGCGTAAAGACCAGGGGTCGCCCTGGCGTCGGCGCGGCCGCGAAGCTGATTGTCGATACGGCGGGATTCATGACGCTCGGTACCGATGACGGCAGCCCTCCTGCAGCAAGGACTTCTTTCTGTTCCTGCGCGCATACGCGCTTCGCCTCGTCGAGGGGCCGCCTGACGCTGCGTCGGCAGAAGGAGCGGGAAGGGCGTCGGGATCGTCGGTTCCGCCGGGAGCGCGATTCGGGTCGAAGCCCTTCGTAAAGAACGTCTTCCATCCCGGGATTGCCGCCGCCGAGCAGGATGTCGGTGCCGCGGCCCGCCATGTTCTGTGGCGATCGTCACCGCGCCCGACGCGACCGGCCTGGGCGCGACGATATGCGCCCTCTCGCTCGTGTTTTTTTTTGCATTCAGGGTTTCATGGGGTATGCCTCGTTTGTCAAGCAGGCGAGAAAGACGTTCGGAGCTCTCGATGGAGACCGTGCCGACAAGGCACGGCTGACCCGCCTTGTGGCGCGCTCTGCCACATCGTCGGCGACGGCGCGGAATTTTAGCGTCCCATCGTGCGGGTAGATCAGGTCGTTCTCGTCGATACGGGCCTGCGGCTTGTTGGAGGGAATGGCCACGACGGGAAGCTTGTATATCTGACGAATTCGGCATCTTCGGTCATAGCCGTGCCCGTCATGCCGGAAAGTTTTTCGTACAGTCGGAAATAGTTCTGCAGCGTAATGGTCGCAAGCGTCTGGTTCTCTCGCGGATGCGCACGTTGTGCTTTTGGCCTCGAGTGCCTGATGAAGACCCCTCGGAGTAACGACGGCCCTCCATGATGCGACCCGTGAACTTGCGTCGACGATTTTCACTTCGCCATCGACGATAACGTAGTCTTTGTCGAGGTGGAACAAGAAATGCGCGAAGAGCCTGCTGCAAGTGATTCGCCAGCTGGCCCGATCTACCGGCGCAGATATCCTCGATTCCCGGGTTCGACCTCTTCCGCCAGACCGCTTTCCGGTGGCCATGATGGTACGCTTCGCCTCGTCCATCTCGAAGTCTTCGTCGCGCACGAGGCCAAACATGGCCTGGGCGAACTTTGTACACTTATCGGCCGCTTTTCACGCCGGCGCCAGAAATGATCAGCGGCGTGCGCGCTTCATCGATGAGGATGGAGTCAACCCTCGTCGACGATGGCGAAATAATGACCGCGCTAATGCGTTGGTCGGCACGCGTGACCATATTGTCATACGCAGGTAGTCGAAGCCGAACTCGGTATTCGTACCGTACGTCACATCGGTTTTATAGGCGGGGATGCGCTCGGAAGAGGGGCGCATCCTGTTTTGGGACCAGGCCGACCTCCATGCCCAAGAAGCGATAGATGGCCCCCATCCACTGGCTGTCGCGGCAGGCAAGGTAGTCGTTGGCTGTGACGATATGGACGCTCTTGCCCGTCAAGGCGTTGAGGTAGCCGGCGAGCGTCGAGACGAGCGTTTTGCCCTCGCCCGTTTTCATCTCGGCGATCTGACCGTCATTGAGTGCCATGGCGCCGATGAGCTGAACGTCGAAATGACGCAGGCCGAGCGTTCTCACGCTGGCCTCTCGAACCGTGGCGAACGCCTCGGGGAGAATAGAGTCGAGGCTTTCGCCATCGGCCACACGCTGTTTGTACGCCGCCGTCAAAGCACGCAGCTGTTCGTCGGTCTTGCCCTGCATTTCGGGCTCGAGCGCATTGATTTTCTCGACAAGAGCCTGATAGCCCTTCATCTGCTTGCCCTCGCCAAAGGTGAGAAGCTTCGATAGGAATCCCATGACACCTCTTCGTCCCGCCGAACGCCCTGGGCGAACGACGCTTTGTCACATAGTGATACTGATTCGAATTAACCTGCGTTACTTTACCATAGATACGCTGCGCTTCATCTTCTCCTAGGCCGAGACCAAAGAACCCCCATTCGCCTCATCGAGCAGGCGGCGATGGAGCCTCACGATGCGCTCGGAGGGATCCATCCCCAGGTCCTTTTCATGAATCGCTTGCATTCGAAAACGTGTCCATGGCTAGGCTTCGCTGGCCCGTTGACATCTGGGCACGCATGAGGGCGCAGGAACGCATCCTCCCTCTTCTCGAAGCGCTCGAGCGCCGCCTGGGCGAACCACAGCGCGCGGCCCTCGGCTCGTCCGCGTCGCACAGCGTCTGTCCGCCGCGGTGACGTAGACGTCGGCGAGCCGGGTTCTGCGCTCCCGCAACCGGGCGATGTAGGCGTTCGAAGCCCTCCGGAGGGCAACAGCCGCACGCGAAGTCTTCACTAGGCGCGCGAACGCATACTCCATCCACACCCTGGCCTCCGCTTCGAAGGTAAGCATGCGGCAGATCGACTCGAACTCTCCACATCGCTTTTCACGTAATGGGCATCCACCATGTAGCTTTTCTGGTGCTTCGCCAAGTACGGGCAAGCCCCTCGCTCGTCCATGAGAGCGCGACGCAGAAGGGACCAGAGCGAATAGAAGCTGTTGACGGATTTTTTCGCTCGATGTGTCGGGCCAAAGCACGTCGAGCAGCTCGCTTCGAGGAACTTCTTTGCCCCGGTGCAAAACCAGAATGGCGAGCAGCGTCGTGGCCTGGCGTTTGAAAGGCTTTTTTCGTCGACGACCTCCCCTCCCACGCGAACCTCCATACCGCCGAAAAAGGCGCACGTGCATAAGGGGAACCTGGGTGCTTTGCGGCCCTGAAAGAAACGTGACGTTGGAAGGAAGCTCGAAAGCGCGCGCTTCGCCTTCGCCTCCTCGCGCTGCAGGCTCGAGAGTGCGCTCGGCCTTTCGCCGGCGCGAAAGGCTTGCATCTCCCACGGCCTCCGGAAACCTACGGCTTCGCGAAGCAGCGCCTCGTACACCGTTGGTTCGTCTTCCTTCTCGCACAAACGAATCGCACGGATAACAAGGGCGTTCGCGACGATGCGGCGCATCGGGACCGTACTTCCGCTCAGAGCGAGACTCAAGCTCTTCTCTTGCAAGCCTCGCTGCATCGAACCACCTCGAGCAGCACGGACGGCTCCCGCAGAAATTCGTCGCCGCAGCCTTCGAGTGCACCTATCGCCCCTCGAGGTCTTCTCCCAAGAAGCCGGGCTCGAGCCGCGCTATACAGGGCCGGATCCTCCTCGACAGCCCCGGCGCATACGCCCCTCTCGAGCGCCGAACGCGCCTTGCGGCGTCGCTCGCCTTCCGCGCATTCCTCCGCGAGAAGGGCCCCGATTCGCTGATGCGCAGAAGCATCGGGCCGGCAAAGCACACGTGCTGCGAAACACGCGGCCTTCGTGTCGTCTCGAAGAAAGATGCAACGCTGCGCCGCCGCAGGGCCATGCCGCTCGACAAAGAAGCGCCTTCGAGACCGGACGACTTGAACAGCTTCCTTGGATGCAGGGGATATCCGGCGCGAACGAAATCGTCCTGCACGCCCCATCCACAAAGCCCCTTCTTTCTCACGGGCAGAGGGCCGCCATAAGGTCGCACGACCTCTGCCCATCCCACGACGCACCAACAGGTCGGCCAGCCGGCCGACGAGCGCGCCTCTGCTCGAAAGTGGTGGCGCCTCCACGATCCGCCCGACCAAGGTGTGACACGCTTTGGTTATCTTGCCTATCGGGACACTGTGCGCCTTGAATCGCTTTCCTCGATGAGGCAAGGTCGATTCCCAGATGGGGATAGCATTCCTCGAGGAAGACCACAGGCGTGTCTTTTTCACCTTTTGCAACGAAAGACACATCCTCTATGGAACTTCGCCTAAAAACGAGCGACGAATTCGACGAGAACCAGCTCGGCGGGCGCTCCCGCCGTCTTCATCCCTTGGAGCAAGGCATCAACGTCAGAATCGGTTCCCCACCAAACGATGCGACCCTGTCACCCCCGAATCCGGAATTGCCCGCAGAATCGATTTCGTCGGCATCGACCAGGTCTTTCAGAAGCGATGCATACTCGGTCCTTTGCAGATCGCTCAAGGAATCGGCGACCGAGTCACCGTGACGAGAACTTCCCATCCGTCGGAAAGCAGCGTGTCTATGTCATGCGAAATGCCTCTGCCCTCCCATCGCCAGAAAAGGGCACGTCCTCGAAAACCGCGAGAGAAACCCTGCCTCGAGAGTTGAAAGCGTCGACGCGACGACGCCGTCGTCAAGGTCTCGCAGAAAGCACGGGCTTTGGCGGTTGACCCAGAACGTATTCGCGAAATTCGAGACCACGTTTGCGTACTCGAACGCCAGCATGGTCTTCCCATAACCCTGCGGAGCGACGACGGAAAGCGAGCCACATCGCGCTCGACCATCATCTTCTGCACTAATTTCGGACGAGCGATACTTCGCTTCGTACGCAAAATTCTTCGGAGGACGTCCGTTGCATGCCGAGTTCGCAAGAAAGCTTTCATGGGTGCGCTCCTTCCAGCCACGCTTAGTTCCACGCCTCGACGCACTCACGGACGGAACGACCGGGTCGGTCTCGCAAAGGGAGTGCTCTTTGCCGAAAACAACAGGGCCGCACCGCAGAAGGAGCTTTCATCGAACTTTCGAAAGACCAGCACCCTCCCCATGCGTCCGGACATATGCATTGTAGTGGTGCGACGAAAGACGGCCTTCTCATCACAAGGGCCGTATCAGGAGGAGCGGACGAACGAAGCGCGCGGCAGCGGTCTTCCTTTTCTCGTCCGTCGGCGATTCCCCTGCTGTTTTTCACCACGTTTTCCACTACCATTTCGGCCATGAATCTTTCCCCCGACATACCGATCGATGCACGGGCGCTCTACGTCCTGAACAAGCTTGAAAGAAGCCGGCCATAGCGCCTGGCTCGTCGAGGAGATGCGTTCGCGACGCGTTCATGGGAATCAAGGCCAACGATTGCGACATAGCCACTTCTGCGCCTTGGCAAGAAACGAGCTCTCTCTTCAAGAAGGCCGGCCATAACGTCGTGGAGACGGAGCGAAGCACGGAACGGTGACCGTCCTGGTTGAATCCGTTCCCCTCGAGGTAACAACCTACCGCGTCGACGGGTATACAGCGACGCGCGGCATCCCGACACCGTAGTGTTCGCCGACACCATAGAAGACGACCTCTCTCGGCGTGATTTCCGCATCAACGCCATGGCCTTCCATCCTTCCCGCGGCCTTCTCGACCCCTTCGGAGGACTTGACGACATCCGAAAACGCCGCCTTTGCGCAGTCGGCAACCTTCGACCGCCTTGCCGAAGACCCTCTTCGTATCATGAGGGGTCTTCGCTTCGCCGCAAAGCTGGGATTTTCCATCGAGCATCGAACGAAAAACGCAATCCGCGAGAATGCTCCGCTTTTGAAGTCTTTGTCGAAAGAAGCGGGTTTTCGCCGAGCTGTGCTCGCGCTTCTGTGCGCGCCCCGCGCTTCCGCCGTCCTTCTGGAATACTACGATGTCCTCGACGTCGTAGTCGAGGGAGCGCCATGGCAACGCAGCCTTTGAATTTCCGGGAAAGCACCTGTAGCATCCTCGAGCACACGGCGCGTTTTGGACCGCACGCCTGCCGAGCCCGCCTTGCGTCTTGCTGTCCTGCTTCGCGACAGGGCAAAAAGACGCCCGCCTCGCTTTCGCTCGAACGACCCGAAAAACCATGCGAAAAAAGCGCCCTGCGCGCCAAGTCGCTCCTGGAAGAACTGAAAGCCCCGCGCCGCCTTCGCGAAAAAAGTCTGCCGAATCGTAATTCGTCACAATGAATACGTCCCTCCCTCGCCCAGCGGCGTCTCGACGCTTGCTATCCTCGAAGGCGGCGACGCATCCTTCGTGCGAGACCGCTCACGCTGCAGCATTCCGGAGCTTTCGGCCCTGGAATTCTGCAGGCCTCCGAGGCCGAAGAAGCGGCGTTGCGACTCGAAATCCTCGACGAGCTTCTTCGCACGGAAGCTCCCCTTTCGCGCACCGATCGACCATACGCGGCTCCGACGTCGCAAACGCACTCAGGTGTCAGGGAAAGCCGTCGGCCTCATTCTCGATGCAGTGCTCGACGCGCCGCAATCGAGGGCCTGCCAAACGAACGCGACACGCTTCTTTCGAGCCTTCCCCAGGCGCAAAATGCCGCGTGCGAGCATCTTTTTGAAAAAAAGTTTAAAAAGATGCTTGACGCAACCATGTATGACCTGTAGTATTTCAATCCGCGCTTGAGTTGCGGCTAACGCACTGGGGTGTCGTCTAATGGCAGGACAGCGGTTTCTGGTGCCGTATGTGAGGGTTCGACTCCTTCCACCCCAGCCATTTTCAAGTAGCATGAACATGGCCTGGTCGTCTAGCGGTTTAGGACATCGCCCTCTCAAGGCGAAGATCGGGGGTTCGAATCCCCTACCAGGCATACTTCTGCGAACCCTCCGATACTGTTTGTCAGTTCGGAGGGTTCGCCTTTTTATCGAGGAATCTCAGCAGAACCTTTCGTTGTCTGTTTTGGCTTGCAGAGTTTTTTTCTTCCCCTCGAATCTCTCCTTCTTTTAAGCATGGTGCTCTTCGTGTTGCCCGCAGCCAAACCTGCATCCGGAGGCTTCTCTGGCAGGAAAGATATCCTCCGAAGCCTCCTTTATCGTGCTTCTTTCGCCTTTACCGCCGAAATCTTCTCCGTTTCTTCCAAGAACCTTTTTCGCAAAACGCGCATTTTTGGACGAAATCCACCCGAAACGACTCCTTAAAACGTTGGTGATTGAAAACCTCACTATCCCCTTTTCCAAGCCTTGCAGAAATCCATCCGTGAAGAAATCTCTTCAAAAATACGGCCTTTCCGCCATTCGGCGAAAGGCCGTATCCATGAAACGAACGGCTTCAATCTTGCCCATATCCTTACCTCACCAAGAGGGTTTTTCACAAAATCGCGCTATGCTTCAAGCCCATGCAGGCGAGAAAAACGAATCGCCGCCTATGCCTCAAGCGAGCCAAAGGCCTCGCGATGCGCCCATATTGATCGAGCGGCCCGTTTCCCTTCCCCATGGCGAAACCGGCGCGAAGAGCCCCTGAAACGTAGCGTTTCGCCTGAAGCACCGCTTCGAAAACTTCTTTTTCCCGATGCGAGCCCGCACGCTATTGCGCTCGACAGCGTGCAGCCGGTTCCATGCGTATTCTCCGTTTCGACGCGCTTGCCTTTCAGCCAGCGGCACGACCCCCGAGGATACAGCAGGTCGTCTGCGTCGATTGCACCATGCCCGCCTTTCACGAGAACCGCGCCAGACGTCATGCCGGACAGTATCCGCGCTGCCGATTCCATATCTTGAGGCGTTTCGATTGCCATGCCGCATAACACTTCCGCCTCTGGAATATTGGGCGTAATGAGCGACGCAAGCGGGAACAGCTCGCGTACCAAAGCGTCTATGGCCTCTTGAGAGATAAGACGAGAACCGCTTGTCGAAACCATAACGGGATCGAACACCACGTTAGGCGCCGCATGCTCGGAGAGCCCCGCGCAACGGCCGAGACAATATCGGTCGACGAAACCATGCCCACCTTGACCGCCTGAGGGCGAATATCGCCGAAAACCGCGTCCATCTGGGCGCACACGAAACCGGAGCTACATCGAAAACCCCATACACCCCCAGCGTATTCTGCGCGGTCAATGCCGTGATGACGCTTTGGGCGTAGAGTCCCATCGACTCTACGGTCTTGATATCGGCCTGAATTCCCGCTCCGCCGGAGCTGTCGGACCCTGCCACGGTAAGCACCGATGGAATACTGTACGACATGAACGAACTCCTTCAACGCGTAAGGTGCGGCTCCGTGCGCCGCACCTTACGCAATACGAATTCATGTTCCTAGATGGCGCGATCGATGGCGCTTTTCAGACCGAGCCGCTTGCCTGATGTCGGGGCAGCAAACAGGGCGACACGACGGCCGCACCCGCAACCCCTGTTCCTTCAAGGGCGCTACGGTCTTTTTCGTTCAGGGCCTCCGATGGCCACGACGGGTATATCGACCGAGCGACATATATCCGAAAGCGTAGCAAAGGCAAACGTCACGGCCTCGGGCTTCGTAGCCTGGTTTTGAACAGCGCCCCACGCCGAGGTAGTCGGCGCCGGCATCCGACGCCGCAAGGGCCTGATCTCACGACCGTCTGCACGGACACGCCGACGATTTTTCGGGACCGAGAACCCGGCGGGCCTCTTCGCAGGCGGCATCGCTTGTCCCACATGCACGCCGTCGGCCTGCGCCATACGCGCCGCCTCAGATCGTCGTTGATGACAAAGGAACGTCGCCCGGAATCACGCGACGCAGACGACCGCATTGCTCGACGAGATCGCACGTCGAGGCGGGTTTATCCTTAACTGGACAAACGTCGCGCCTCCCTCCACGGCTTCGAGAACGCACTCGTCAAGCGTGCGACCGCCCAACCACGAAGCGTCGGTGACGGCGTATAGGCGAAGCGCTTCGGGATGACAGCGCAGGTATTCGCGAGGAGATTGCATCTACGCCACCTCGAAAGCCGCGGCATCTCGAGCAAGCGTCACGCCGTCGAGCAAGGAAACTCGTCCATGAGGTAGGTGGCGAACTGCCCGTTCCGCCCCTGCGTGCGCTCTCGAGCTTCGCGGCAGCAAGCGCTGTCCTGCGACGCCCATATGGACGACAGCCGCCAAGGCCGCACCTGCTGCATCTTCCTCTCGGCGGGCGATATATGCGCCGGAAAGCGCCGAAAGCATGCATCCCGGAGCCGGTGATTCGGCCCTGAAGAGGCGAACCGTTGCGAACGGCGAACGCACGGTTCGCATCCGCCACGATATCGATAGGCCCGGTGATGGCGACGACGCACCCGGCACGCCTCGGCGAATTCCTTCGCAAACCGAGCGGCCGTTTCGATGTTTGATTCGCCGACGATGTCCTCGGGATTGACATCGACCCCCTTCGTGGCACTTCGCCGCGCCCGCAAGGGCCTTCACCTCGCTCATATTGCCGCGCACCAAGGCGACCGGAAGGGTCTCGAGAAGCGACCCCGCAACCTCGGTACGAAGGCCTGCCCCCCGCTCCTACCGGGTCGAGAACGAACGTCGGGTGGCCGAGTTCGGCAGCTTTCGCTCCCGCCACCTTCATAGACTCGATGCTTCGTTGGTTCAGGGGTTCCGATGTTGATGACGAGCGCATCGCAGATGGACGTGATGTCTTCGACGTCGGCCGGCTCGTCGCTCATGATGGGGCTTCCTCCTACGGCGAGCACCGCATTGGCGCAGCTTTCCACCGTCACATAATTCGTGATGCAATGGACGAGCGGGGCGGTTGCGCGCACCGAATCGCACGAAGCGGATATGACGTCGTTGATTTCAGACAGAGGCATTGCCATGATTTCTCTCCCTTCGCTGGCATTACCCAAACAGGTTCATCGGGTCGGGGCGAACCAGCCCCCCTCTCAGCCTGCTTCAGCAAGCTCCCCCGTACACGCCGATTATAGCCTCAGACTCGCATCATCACGAGAGAAAATCGCATCCGGTGCACTCTCGGCGCGCAATCGGCGCATCGCGCTCGCACAGCATACGCAACGAAGAGAGCGACATGCTCGGAAGAACGACCATAAGCTCGCCCGAGCCGACACGTATACGCGCCGGCTTCCCGACGAATTCGTTGGAAAGGCCCAATGTCACGTCGTTGCTCAAGTCGATGCCTTCCACCTCGTACTTCAGCCCCGATTCCGTCACGTCCCGTGCGCAATCGCCCATGGAAAAGACCGACAGCACTCCCCGCTCGAATGCGGGTAGCTCCAAGACGTTGAAGCCTTGCGAAGAAAAGAGGGACCATGACGCTTCCCTCCCTACCGCGACAACCTGCATCGCCCGTTTTCGACGCCCCCACGAGCGCCTGGCATGTTGCGAGAGTGTGATCGATCCTCCCGCCGAGCGCGCCATACACCGCCACGCGACAGTATCCTTTCAAGCGGGCCCAGTCGAGCGCCAGCGCCGTATCGCTGTCGTCCTTCATGGTGGGATGCCGCTCCACAGCAACGCCGTCGGGCACATATCCCAAAGAGTCGAAATCTCCCAATGCGAAATCCGGCTCGATGCCAACCCGCTCCAACGAGGCGTAGCCTCCATCGACCGCCACCGTACACCCGAACGTTTCGCGCGAGAAATGGGCGGCATCGAAAGAAGCCGCCCCGACCAAAGCGCATTCGAATTCGATTTCTTGATCCATATTTCGACCTTTCTTCGCGAACGATGCTACAATAGCACGGCTATGCGGGCCGGACGGTCGCGTGGGATATGCTCCCATGAGGAAAGTCTGGGCTTCTAGAGGCAGGATGCCGGCTAACGGCCGGGCGGGGAAACCCGACGGAAAGTGCTGCAGAAAAGAAAACTCCCACTGGCGCGAATCGCGTTAAGGGAAAAGCTGAGAAGGTGCGGTAAGAGCGCACCAGCACGCTGGCAACAGCGTGGCTTGGTAAACCCCATCCGAAGCTGGGGGGCGAATAGGCATGCAACACGGCGCGCCTCTCCGTGCATGCGGGTAGCCTGCTCGAGACGTGCGGTAACGCACGCCCAAGATAAATGGCCGTCTTCGAAGACAGAACCCGGCTTACAGGCCCGCTACGGCAAAGAAAAAGCTCCCTCGACGGGGGCTTTTTCTTTCGGCAAAATGGCAAATTGAAATTTAGTCGATATCGCCCAAATCGAATGCATCGGAAGCGTCGCCGTAGCCGCTCAGGTCTTTTTCGACCACGGAAGGCTTTGGGGTTGCAGGAATGGTAACGGGCGTCGCGGGCGCAGCTGCCGCAGGAGCGGTGTAGCTCGGGGGGCGACAGCACCGGTCACGCCTGCGGGAGCGGGCTTTGTGAACAGGGGCCTGCGTGGGGCTTGCGAAGCGAGCATGCGCGCGTTTCTTTTCCATCCTTTTTTGGCAAGTTCGTCTTTCGACATCGTCGAAGCTTGGCATTGGCGTCTTCGATGAATGCCTTGAGGGATTCGGCATACATCTCGCAGGTCTGCTTATGAGACTGATCGAGCTCTTCGATCGCTTCTTCGATCTTTTTCCTTCTCGGCGTTGGCACGGTCAATGATGCCGGCGGCGTCTGCCTCGGCGTCAGACTTGATACGCTTCGCCTCACTGTTCGCCCGCATCGATGACCTCTTTGGCGGAACGCTGAGCGGTAACCAGCGCGTTCGCAATAGCGGACGCGTCGTTTTCCTGCTCAGCGAGCTTGCGCTCGAGCTCCGCGATGCGCTCGTCTTTCTCATCCGCCAGCGCCTGGGCGGACTCCGCGTCGCGATCCTCCTCCGGCTGCGCCATGGGAGGCTCTGCGAAGGCGGCATCCATGTCCATCGGCTCTTCCTCATAGGAAGCCTGCGCATGAAGCTGCGCGGTCAGCTCTTCGATTTCGGCATTCAGCCCGTCGTCTCTGCGGCGACATGTTCGAGGAACACATCGACCTCGTCGACATCGTAGCCTTTGCGATCGACCGTGAAGCTCTGATTGTGAATTTCTTCGGAAGTGATGGCCATAACAGCTCCTTAACGCTTATTCAATGCTGATTCTTAAAGAATCATGACGATCGGACGTACAGCGAATTGTAATACAAGCAGGGCAAAAAATCGGCGATATGTCGACCATCCCCCAATTGGCGGAATGAATTTCCTGAACAGATTCAAAAAGGATCAGTAGACCCTGCCGAGAACGGTATCGATATCGGCGATGATGCCCTCTTCTGGGGAATCCAGGACATGAGCACGTACCGAAGAGAATCATCGTGTACATCGTCGGCCAGCGAGACGATGAAATACTCGGAGCATCTACATCAGCCTGGTCGCTGAAGGCGCGACGTTTCTCCTCAGTCAGACCGGCGCCGCGAGTGATCGCGGAACACGTGGCCGGACACGCACTCGACGCGCATCAAGCGCACATGCGACGCCGAAGCTGAAATCAAGGGATGCTTGCCCAACTCTTTCGGGTGTCGTGCGCAAAGAAAGCACCGCGACGTCCCCTGATTTGAGGATTTTCGCAATACGCTCGGCGTCCGCATAGCTTTCAGGTTTGATAACCGTCAGAATGCGCGTGGCGCGGGCAACGACGGTTCAAGAAGCAACCGCCGGCATGGAAGGCACAGAGGAAAGCTCATGCGCGGCGAAAGCACCCGTCTGGGCCGCAGAACCCTCGGCAGGCCAGCAGGCGCATTCCTGCGAATAGCGCCCGTATCGGAAAGGCGCAGGCGTCGGGTCGAACAGGCCGTTCAAACCGGAGAACGGCTGCTCGTCGGCCTTGGGGGCGGCGAAGTCGCGATGTTCCTGGGGCGCTTCTTCCGCATGCTCGTTCGGAGTGTACTGCGTATGGGCGCGCACATCGTCAGCCGTGACGAGTTTGGGCATCTGAGGAGCGAAAGACGCCGTTTTGGAAGCGCTCTGGCTGGTTTCTTTGGCGTAATCAGCCGAGTCGTCGAAGGCGTATTCTCCGAAATCTTCCGTTTCGAAATCATCGTAGGAATTATCGCGCACGGAAGAAGCCCCATGACGGGGTCGCGGGGCATCCTTGAATCCCAGGCGATCTTTCAAATCGTCGAATTTTGGAATCTTCAAATCCATCTGTGTTCCACCTTATCCGTCAAAGCGGGCACTATCCCGCATAGTCGTCGCTAAAGATTGCACGTCCGACACGAACCATGGTAGCCCCTTCGGGAATGGCTTCGAGATAATCGTCGCTCATCCCCATTGAAAGTTCATGGAGAACCATGTCCGCCATGCCGCTTGCGGCAAGTTTCGAATTCATCGTATCACGCAGGATAGCCAATCGGCGAACGTGGCGCGGGCGCTTTGCAAATCTCCCCGAAGAGCCATGGTCATAAGCCCCTTGACGCGCACATGCTTCAATCCGTGACAGAACGCGAGCATCTCGAATAGCGCGTCGGGTTCAAGCCCCTGCTTGTTCTCCTCCCCGTCGTTGACCTCGATCAGAACGTCTTGCACGATGCCGGCCTTCGCGGCCAGCGAATCGATCTTCTCGGCATGCTTTCGCTCGTACAGCGAATGAATCAGGCATGCACGGCCCACGATGGACGGCAGTTGGCGAGATTGGATATTGCCGATAAAATGCCAACGCTCCCTGAGGAAACGCCTCGAACTTTCGAAGGAGCTCCGCAGGCCGGTTTTCGCCGAAATCGTGCACGCCGACCGCAATGGCTTCCTCTACCGCATCGAGGTCCACCGTCTTGAAACGGCGATGAACGAACGCCTTGCGGTTGCGGCCGCACGCATCGCACGCTTGGGCGACCTTGTTTTCAACGAGCTCATATCGCTGTCGCAGCGTCATACGCAATCACAGTCCTTCTTTTCCGTTGCCGCATCGAACAGCAAACGCGGCATGCCTGCCACACCGTCCTCCGCTCGCTCGATACGAAAAATAGCGTTTTCCGCCGTCGCATACGGTGCATACCCCAGCATCTGCGATTCGGCGCTCGTCTACGCCGAGCGGTCAATCCGCAGCGTAACGCCGCCGAAAGCGAAACGTGGCGATCGTCGGTCAGGACGCTCGGCCCGAATTCGTTCGCAAAACGGCAAGCAAGGTCTTCGCCCACCTCGAAATGGCACGCATGGATATGCGGACCGATAGACGTTAGCGAGACAAGACGGCTCGACGTCGTCCCTCTCACAACGCGCTCCACAGCGGATTCGGCGATACGCGCCATCACGCCTCGCCAGCCTGCATGCACGACGGCGAAGGTGCGACGCGAGAAAACCACGATGACCGGCACGCAATCGGCGAAGCAGAGCATGGCCCCCACTTCGTCGCAAGACACGATCGGCTCCATCGGCTCCATCCTGCGCGCGCAGGGGCAACGTCGGCACAATCGGCGCGGTTCTCGCATGCAACCATCACATCTCCGTGAACCTGTTTCGGAACGATAACCGCATCTTCCGCATACCGAAAGCACGGAAGAGCTTTTGCCTGTTCAACCTCACGCATTCGGGATTGTCTTGAACATGATCGCCCAGATTGAGCCGAATCGTAAGGAGGCTCGCTTTCGCCTCCTGTGCGCTGGGTAAAGCCGACGCGCACGCCGAAAGCCGCGTTCAGCTCGTCGTCGGTAAGAACGGCGCATGAAGAAAAGCGGACCCTCGGCAAAGCCGAGGATACGGCAAATCGAGGGTCGCTGAATCATGCGTTTTCACGCATTCGGTCATAAGCGATGCCTATCGGCTTAGCGACGACGAAATCGGGGATGTACTTTCGTCGGCGATGCGGGTGGATGCCGCATTGGCGGACGTGGCGACCGGAGACGTGGGATGGCTCTGGTTCGACATGTACGTGTCGCGCGCCGGCGCCGTGGAGGCGAACAGGTCGTTGCGGGCGTTGTCGAAGTCCATGACGACCTGCGTGGTGCGAGAGAAGCCCCGTGGCGATGATGGTGATGCGCACCTGATCGCCCAGGCCCTCGTCGATGATCTGGCCGTAGATGATGTTGGCGTCCTCGTCGACAGCCCACGGCTTCCATCGCGCGGGCTGCAGCGTCGACCTCGTGGCGAGCGTAAGGTCGGGACCGCCCGCGATGGAGAACAGAACGCGGCTTGCGCCCTGGATGGATGCCTCAAGCAGGTTGGAGTTGATGGCCTGCGTGGCCGCGTCGAGCGCGCGGTTTTCGCCGGAGCCGTAGCCGATGCCCATCATGGCGTGCCAGCATCCTTCATGACGGTGCGGATATCGGCGAAGTCGAGGTTAATGAGACCAGAATGGGCGATCAGGTCGGTAACGCCCTGGATACCCTGACGAAGCGTATCGTCGGCGATGCGGAACGCATCGAGCATGGAGGTCTTCTTGTCGATGACTTCGAGGAGTCGATCATTGGGGATGACGATGAGCGTATCGACCTTCTGGGAAAGCAGGTCGCAGCCCTGCTCGGCCTGATTGCGGCGCAAACGTCCTTCAAAGCCGAAAGGCTTTGGTGACGATGCCGACCGTAAGAGCGCCGATTTCCTCGCGTGCAATTTCCGCGACAACGGGAGCAGCACCCGTGCCCGTGCCACCGCCTTCGCCAGCGGTCACGAAGACCATATCGGCCTCGGCCAGTGCCTCGCGAATCTCGGCGCGAGACTCTTCTGCCGCCTGGCAGCCGATCTGGATTTGCGCCGGCGCCGAGGCCGCGCGTCAATTCCCTCGCCGATGTGGAATGGTTTATCGGCGGAGGAAAGCAGAAGAGCCTGCTTGTCGGTGTTCACGGCAATGAACTCCACGCCCTTCAGTCCGGCTCGACCATGCGATTGACGGCGTTCGTTCCGCCGCCGCCGACACCTACGACCTTGATGACGGCCAGGTGCTCAGAACCAATAGTTTTAGGCATCATATCCTCCATGCGTGCTACATTTCCAGCTGCGTTTGTCTGCATCGCTTATTCAAACGGTATATCAAGCCATTTTGAAAGCATGACAGGTCTACTTTAGCACGAACTCGCTTACATTGCAAGAACCCGAAGGAGCGCAAGAAAGCACCTTCGCCGAAGTCCCCAATATCACGGCCGCAGAAGACTCGCTGCCGAAGCGGGCGAGCGGCAAAAGGCTAAGCGGTGCGCCACGCCGGGGCTTGCGACCACACGAACGTTGATATAGGAAACCGTACCAGGATTGTCCGCCATGATCTGCAGGCAGACCCGTTCCTTGTCGCGGATATCGTCGGTCGATCCAAACGCTATCTGCACGTTCGAGTCGAGCGTGATGGTGGTGTTTTCCGCCGATGTTGCGGAAACCGTTTTCACCTGGTCTTTCAACTCGGTAGTCAGCCCCGTCACGATCTCGAGCGCGTTGATGATGCTCTCGTCGGAACATTGCGAGCCCACCCGGGCTTCACGCCGTACGCCACATCCTTAATGCTCAAGACGTTCGCCTTGTCCTCATAGATCTTCGGGCTGATCTTCGACGCCGCCTCGGTGCCCTCTTCGGGAATCATGCAAAGCCATATGCCATCTTCAGAGATGGCCCAAGTCTGCAAAGACTGGCCCTCGTCCACGCTCACCTCGACCGTGGCGCCTATTTTGCGCTCGGTCACGTTCAGGTTGAGGGTGTCGGGGGAAAACGCGCTGCACGTCGACGTCGGCAACCCACGCATCGCGCATGACGCCGCTTTTCACCGCCCCCGTATCGACGCGAAGAAGCGTCGTATCGCTCGACGTTCGCAAGCTGCGTCATCTCCTCCGACGAGGTGCTCGACCCCCGATACGGTAAGCTGCTTGATGGAAAAAAAAAGGCTGGACCAGTAAACGCCGAAGCATGTCGCGGCGAGAACGGCAACGAGGCAAAGCAACACAATGGCCTTCGCCATATGGGCCCGATACGTTCTATGGACGCGTTCGTCGCGCATCCCCTGCGCAAGAGAGCCAACCTTAACCGTGGATACGCGCGGCTGGGCGCTGCTGCCGTATCCGCCCTGGGCGCCGAAACGCTGCGTCGGCCTGCCGTAAGAGCGCGAAGAGCGCGCGGACCCGCGCGGAATATCGACCTGTGGCCCCTCTGCCTCGAGGAAACGCGGGGTGGGACGGTTGTTACGCGAAACCAAGGAAACGCACCTCCGGGACCAATTCTATGCCATAGCGCTGCCCCACCGCGTCCTGAACGGCATGGATGAGGGCAAGCACCTCGACGGCGCGCGCCCCTCCCCTGTTGACGATGAAGTTCGCATGCAGCTCGGAAATCTGCGCGGCACCGCACGTTGCGCCCTTCAGCCCTACGTTCTCTATCAGGCGACCCACCGACTCCCGTTCGGGATTGAAAAGACGCTTCCGCACGAAGGCATCGAAAGCGGCTGCGTTTTGCGACGGCGAGAAAGCGGTCTCCATTTTGACGCGAATCGCCTCCTTATCGCCCTCGTTCGTCGAAAGCTCGCATTCCAGCACAATTTCATCATACGGAAACGACGTCTCACGATAGCCCCACGAGACGTCTGAGGCGTTAGCGCCTGAGGCCTTGCCCGGGACGAAGCGAGGTTATCGACAAGACCCGGCTTCCGATGTATTCGTGGCTCGTGCCCGCATTCATGCAAGGCGCCGCCGACCGTTCCTGGCGTGCCGACCGCGAATTCGAATCCCGCGCGACCGCGCGAGAAGGCCTCGCGAACAACCCGCGACAGACGGCATCCGGCGCCGACGGAAAAGGTCTGCGTCTGTTCGTTGAAGACGCACGCGTTGAATTCCGCTCCGAGCACCACGACGGCGCCCTCGAAGCCCCTCATCGCTCACCAAGAGGTTGCTTCCCTTGCCCACGGCAATCCACGGAATGCCGCAACAGCGCAGCAATTCCGTAACGTCCACGAGAGAGCCGAGCGTATCCGCCTGGATGAAATAACGCGCAGGACCCCCGATGCGGTAGGTGGTATGGCGACTCATTGGTTCGTTTTCGAGCACGATGCCTTTGAAGCTTGACATCGCCCAGTTCATATTCGATAAAAGACACGCCGTGCATCTCCTAGCGCTGCTCGAGCGCGCGCACGCATCCGAGGGCCGAACGAGGTGATATCGCCCGCCCCCATCGTAATGAGCAAATCGCCCGGACGAACCGCGTCGAGGACGGCTTCGACCGTTTCGTTTTCGAAGGCACGTATGCGGCCTTCCAGCATCGCCCAAAGCGTTGACGCACCGACGATAGTCTGCCCGCTTACGCCTTCGATAGGGTCTTCACCCGCCGAATAGACGTCCATGACCATCAAGGCGTCGGCGCGGTCGAACGCATGCGCAAACTCTTTTCGCGAGCGTTTGCGTGCGAGTGTAGCGATGAGGCTGAACAAGACCACGACACGATCGAACGAAAGAGCCTTCGCGGCCCGATCGTCGCGGCGACTTCCGTGGATGATGAGCGTAATCATCGACGACCGTGACGCCGGCGGCCCTCCCACCAGGTCGAACCGACGGCGGACGCCGGAATAGCCTGCCAGTCCTCGGCGGCGCGCGAAACGTCTTCCCCCAAGGCCCATATGACGCCTCAGCACGCCGGCGGCATTAAGGGCGTTGTGGCGACCGGGATTTTTCGCCAGGCGACACTGAACGGAAAGTCCGTCGGAGAACGCCAACGTGAACAACGTCGCTATTCCCTCCGTGCGGTAATCAAGCACGCGCGTATCGCAGGAAGCGTCGAACCCGTATGTGACCACGCGCTTTCCCGTGCTGCGGGGCGCGCATCGACGAGAGCAGGAATCTTCGCCGCATGCGACGATTGC
>VOFI01003159.1_pt1 | contig 28818 bp, 53 predicted proteins | sample 5384131 | NCBI WGS metagenome assembly VOFI01 (sample SAMN12384728, study PRJNA508395) | human gut metagenome | isolation source: healthy gut H | host: Homo sapiens
GCCGATTTGACTGCTTATCAAAAATCGATCTCCAGTAAATACTGCAATTCTTTTACCAATTTCTTAATGTGATAAGAATGGGGTTTTCCATCGGCATATACTCGAAAATCTGGAGGCGTCCCCAGATTCGTAGATGATTCTAATTTCGATTTTGCACGCCCGAAATGTATTTTTCTTTTACTGAAACAGTGTTAGTTTTTCTTGCCCATACTAAACCTCCTCAAAAATCCTTTTCTAATTTCTTGAAGATGAACAGTCCCAATACCAGACAAACAAGCGCAATCAATGCGACATAAGCCCAGCTCCAGATATCGGTCAATTGCGGTACATAAAATATCACGATAAATCTGCATCAGATGCGTAAACGGATTGATTTACCAACCAAAGCAGAAAAGCCGGCACCTGTGTTGAAACCGCTCAGCTCATACAAGTCGAGGTACCGTAAAACAGCATATTGATCACAAAATTGATGATATACTCCATCCTTTATGTAAATATTGATGGCGCTAAACGCTAATGTCAATCCTAAACAAATCAGAAACTGCAGCAGTGCTGCAATCGGCAGCAGCAGCAAATGCCAAGAAAAAGCCAACTGCGAAAATAGCGCAGAAAACCAAAATGATGACACAAGAGATGAAAAAGTTGATGATACCGGCAGAAACCACTGACAAAGGCAGGATTTCTCTTGGAAAATACACCTTCTTGATAATACCGGCATTCACTTCCTTGATCGAAGCCATGCCCTGGCTATTACCGTCAGTGAAGAAGGTCCACGGAATTACTCCGGTAATCAAATATACCAAATAGTTATCCACCGTGCCGCGCATTAAATAGGGAAAGACGACGCATATACCAATACGGAAAGCAAAGGATTGATAAAGACCACAGTACGCCTAAAAAGGAGCCTTTGTATTTCCCTCTGATTTCCTTTTGATATTTGATTTCAACAACTCCTGATAAGCATAAGAGTTCTTTTATCAAGCTCATAAAACCACCTCTTATATCAGTTCAAATTTTCTTTCTTCCATACACAGCAACTGTCGGTTTTCATCATATACCTTACACTAATATGATGCGCTGTCACAAAGATCGGCAACGTCTATTTCCTGGCAGCTGAACCTGGGGTCGGATTGGTCGCGTAACCCCCAAATTGATTTTCATAAATGATAAGCAGATCCGCTCGTTTATGCGACGATTGTAGTGGATTTCCTGATTTGGTCTATCATCATGACTTCCAGCCTTGCATGTGACAATCGCTTTAATTCCTTAACCCTGTAATTTCAGTTTTCATTATGTGAAAGCACTGTCTGTTTTGGTGGGAAATCGATTACCATATGCCCCACATATTTGTCTTTTTTCTCGATCACTTGATTTTTACTGTCCGCTTTATGGTCTAAGATGACCTGCTGCAAATAAGCGTCAATTACTTCATTGCTCCTCCATCCATTTGACTTTTCCCTTTATATCCAAATTGCCGGATTACACATCCCTCAATGTATCCAAGCTGTGAGAAACGATCACCACGGTTTTATCGCCATCGCGCAGTTCTTCTAATTTTCTGGAAACATTTTATCTTGAAAATACCGATCGCCGACGCCTAATATTTCATCAATCAATAAAATTTCCGCATCGACATTGATGGCAACTGAAAGCTAAGCGCATATACATGCCCGAAGAATACGTACGCACGGATTATCAATAAAATCGCCTAACTCGGAAAATCAATGATGTCTTGTATCCGCGCATCGATTTCCTTCCGGGTCAAACCGAAGATCGGTGCTACTAAACAACATTCTCTCTTTTCCCGAAAATCCGGATGAAAGCCTGCTCCCAATTCCAGCAGGGAAGTCAGTTTTCCATAAGTTTTCAATTCTCCCGCATTGGGATAAAAGAATCTTGTCATCAGTTTCAAAAGCGTTGATTTTCCGTCTTCCATTCGTACCGACAAAGCAACGGTTTCCTCACCTTTTTATATTAATGCAAATATCTTCCAAAACGCTGCGGTATTCCGCCTCTTCTATGGAAAGATATGATTTGTTCTTTAATGTTCAGGGTTTGTCATACACGACCTTAAACTTCTTTGTATAAGTGTTCTGACTTCGATCGCATTTTCTTTCGTCTGCATGTTATCACCTATCTCTACAATATATTGATTATAACAAAATCCATTTATTTTGTCATAATTTTCAGCATGATTTTATATCATGATGATGATTATAACGAGAAAAAGATATGATAAAATGAACCAAAAAATAGAGATCTCCACGGTAAAAAACACGGATCATCCATAGTTTTCTTTATAGGCTCGTTTTGCTTCATCTGTTTTCTTTTCTTTTTAGAAATTCCTCGCCAGGGAAAGTATGCAGTTGATTGCGATAGCGCCAAAATCCAAACACTCGGTTAATCGTTTCAGGATTTTCATCCTTGCTCTCATGCTTTTCAAAAAATTCATAGACTTCATAATATCTTTGATAATGCTCATACGCAATGCATCCTGATAATAAAACGGCGAATGCATATCGTCTTTTGTATTGCGGCTAAACGCTTGCTTTAATTGCAGGCGTACCATCACGCAGCAATGTAGTATCTCCAATTCCGCACACATTATTGCCATAAACGATAGTACGTTAATTTTTCATCTAAATATAATAAAGAATCCTTCCGCTGCACCGGCCATCGCTAATAAACCATCGTGTAACCAAAGATCACTGACATGAAAGCACTCCCTCAAAAATCGTTTTCATTGCCATCGTCGCGCCGGTAATGCAATAACGCTTCAATAGCTGGGTGGAAACAAATGAAACTCCTCTTTTCTCGGCATCAAACAGCAAGCCTTCCCTCAAAGTCAAATTCATCGCTTTATCATGCTCATCAATCAATACTGCATTGCTCGCAATTAAACTAACACTGGATATCTCCCGAAATAATCGACCATCACTGCTACCTTATCACTTCCATATATCATCCTGATCACAGCTGGAAGATCAAATCACCGCCGCACAGCTGATAAGCCTTTGAAAATTCCGCACGACCCTATCGCTTCTTCATTTCCTTTCGATCCGATAAGCAACCGTGCTTTCCGCCAGCAATTTTTCCGCGATCGCCAGCGTTCGATCCTTTGAGCCGTCATCACAAATGACGATTCTATCTACCGCTTTGCTCTGCCTAAAATGCTTTTTATCTGCTTCTCGATAAATCGTTCCCCCATTATAGGTACACATCGCAACCGATACTCTCACTTCGCTCACCTCGCTTCCTTCGCCAAAAAAAACATACGCCAGCTACGCCACCGCACGATTAAACTGCTTCCTTTAAATACTCAGTTTTTCGCCGAATGTTTTGCAAAGCCAGCGGTTGTTTCCTGATAATCCGGAAATGACGGTTCAATTTCATCGATTGCTCCGGCATCGACCGCTTCGATATTCACTTCGGTCATATTTCGCAGCCGCCTTGATAAATGTCGCAAACAAATATCGCACATAACAGTATTCCAGCCCCGATAACTTCATACAAATGCTTTCTATAAATGCCAAGATGCCGTTCCAATTATCAATGCAGTGATGTTTACCGACGCCATTGTTGATGGAGTTTGTCCGACCAAATACCGATAAAATGGTTGATGTACCACGCCGATGCTGTTTACATACGGAAGCAGTCGATAACTGAGAGCTCCACATCCTCAAACCAAATGCCTTCTTTGAAACGCAGGTTTTCAAATAAATAATGAATGCTTATACAGTTTGTTCCATGCGAAGGATAAACCGAGATCATATGCGCTTTGAATCGCTTTTTTTCCATACGCATCCTGCTCGATCGTGGCAAGAACAATGATTTTTGCCATCATTGGATCTCATAAAATCACAGACGACCAAGTCGTAAAATTTCCTCCGCCGCTTTCTGGATACATTGACGCATGTTATCGTTTCAGAAACCGTATCATCACTGTCCGCAACGCTGATATGCACCCCCAGCCCGCTCGATCCCATAATTTCGGCAGAGCTCAGCCCGCCGTTTTCCTTTGATAGGCTTCGATCGTATCCGATACTGTTTTGCATAACGATCACCCATCTTTGTGAATCATCCTGTGCCGTCATTTACCACGACGATCTCCATCTCCTTCAAGTTCTGTTTTTACCAAAGCTTCCAGGCATGCCTCCAAACCAGGCTTCCACATTTAAACCGGTACGATTACACTGACTTTTATCATACACATTCTCCATTCAACAGGCTTTCGATCTACGCTTCATGATCGCCGCATGATCATATTGATAGTTTTTAAGCCGTGGCTTTCCATTTTGTTGGCGCAGGCTGCCGCAGCATTCTGCGAAGCCCATTCGCAAATCCCCTTCCCCGTTATTCTCACAAAGACAGCCGTATCGTCGTCTGTTGTCATTAACATCTCATCGCCTGCAGTACGCGTTGCCAATACCGGCACACCGCATAAAAATGCTTCCAGCATGATAATCAAACGATTCCGCATAAGAAGGCATAAGCAGCGAATCAAAACATTTCAAATTCGCCGCTACATTCACGCAAGCCCCTTCCCATATGACTTCCTGTTCCAGTCCCAAGGCCTTGCACTGCTGCCGCAACTGCTCCCGCTCTTCCCCCATCACCGAAAATATGTACCTGTACCTGTTCCATCAACCCTTCCCCTTTCATCAGGGCACGACATTCATTGTTTATCAAAGTTCTTCAAGGGATGAAGCCGTCCCATTGCCGCCATCTGCAACAAGTATTTGTCAGCTCACAGGACGGCGCTCTGCCATTTCCTGTTTCGATCTTCGTTACATCGATCGGCGGGCGATGACGACCGTCTTATTTTCTAAATGATAAATTTCTGAAACTGCCGGTTCGACCTGATGTGAGAGACTGCAACGATCTTAGTAAAGCGCGGCAGCACCAGTTTCAAAACAGCGATGTATAATGCGCAGCTCTGGATCATCATAGCGATAGGAACTGTGCAGCCAGTGCAGCTTGAGCGGCGTATCGCCATAACCGCTGAACAATGCACAGAAGCCATCCTTAAACGCCACTTCCACATCATAGCTGTTCAATAATTTCCGGCGCTCTTCAGCGATCTTTTTTTCGGCGATCCGTCCGGTTTCATCAAAGATCATGCAGCTTATGAACAAGCAAACCTAGACGCCATTATGCAGTGCGCCTTTCAGCGAACAGTCGACTGCCCGGAAAAAAGGCGTCCTTGAAAGACCCGCACATTTGCCGGCAGTAGGCTTTGTAAGCGATCGCCGCGATCGGAGCACCAGCACATCCATTATCAAATTTTTTCATTTATCCAGCAGATGAAGCTGCATCCTCTAATACCGCCGATACCCTGCCCATCTGCCTTTCATCTACGACAAACAACACCTTTTTTTCATTTCAGTTTCCTCGCTATCGCAAAGTTTATTTTAACAGCTGATACCGTTTTTGATAAAACAGCGTACGTATCAGCCGATATTTCCAATTTTTCTGCTTCACATATACGTTTTTTCGCCAATCGGGAAATCTTGTCTGCATCACCTTTACGATTCGATCCAGTGCTTGCCCCTGCGCAAAGGCGAAAAAGAAAAGAGTGACGCTGCATGAAGCAGATGATCCGTAAATAAATATTCCAGCTCATCGATAATCGCACGCGATGCGCTTTCATCAAAGCTTCATTATATAAATGTTCCATGCAGGGAAAATACATTCCAGCTTGTCATTATACGTACTTTGATGCATCGTCGATCCTTCATGCAGGACATAATCATACAGCGCTTCTTCCACATAAGTTTATCCGCTTCGCATATTGCCCATAATGCGGCACGACTGCCGGCATCCTCCATAAGCGCGCAAATTTCCGGAAAAATATAACACCGATCTAAAAACAGCTGTCTTTTGATCAGCTTGCGCCAGGACTTGCATGATGCAGCACATAGTTTTTCATCATCATCGCTCCAAATGACCGTATCGTCCAAAACGCCAAAACCTTCTCGCCGTTTTTGATGAGATTGGCACTGCGCAGACAATGTCCGCATCTTCTTGTTGCGCTTTCTGATACAGCCTTTCCAGCATCTTCTCAGACACCGCATCATCAATATCCACAAAGCAGATAAAGTCGCCCTTAGTCTATCGATTCCTCGTTGCGCTGCTCCTCGTCCTTTGTTTCCTTCCTGTGATAGGGACTTGTACCCGCACATCCTCCTGCGCTGAAGCTTTTTGGGCATCGCTTCACTGTCATCAGTTGAACCGTCATTTATAAAAAGATCATTCATAATCTTGAAAGGTTTGGTGCAATAAGGCAGGAAGTGCCTCGGCAAAATAAACACGTGCGTTATAGACCGGTATAATTACACTGATTGCAGGCATTGTACTCCCTCCTTTTACGCTTTTCTAAATATAGCCGTCCAGACTTTCTAAATCTTCTTCATACAGCGCCTGCAGCATAGCAAGCGTCTGGTGCGTTTTCATAGCGAAACAGCCGTTTTTTTCGATCCTTATTTCCCATAGCCGCACCGGTCGTCGCCTCTTCTTTATGCAGGATCTTTAAGCGCGGCTGGTAGACGCTCAATAAATGATGGATCAACCGTACAAACAGCACGTCTTCTTCCGTAAAACTTCGTTCTGACCTCTAATCCATCAAACTGCGCCACATACACAGGCGTAAAAGATCAGCCAGCACCCATGTAAGCGCACCATTTCCATTCTTCCCTCGATCGGCAGTTCTTCACGATAGCGATGACGAATCTTCTGCCAGCGAATCAGTTTGCCGATATACTTGTAAAGAAATAAATGCAGTGATTCTATCAACCACTTGTTGCGTTTGATCAGTTTTTTGACCCGCAGACGATCCGCATCCAATTCACTGTATCGCAGCAGTTTTTTTCGGATAAGCGCAAATACTCGCCATCCGGCAAATGAATCTGCACCGATCACGGCACAGTGTGAGCCGCTTCATATTCCTGCTTTACCACCTGTAAAAATCATCCTGCATCAATTCAGTATCATTGTTGCATAAACAGATAAACAATACAGCCAAGCGCTTGCACAGCGATAACCGACATTGTTTTCCTTGTGAAAGCCTAAGTTTTCTTCATTCACGATCGCACACGCTCACTATTTACAAAGCGTTTCGCTAGTATTTTGCCCGCTTCCATTAGGCGATGCATTGTCCACGACGATGATCGCATAGTTTGCCGTATCGATATGTGCTTCGATCGAAGCAATACAAGCCAGTGTTTCCTTTGCAGTACCTGATAATGCAAAATGACAAATCCGATTTCCGCTTTCACGTCTTGCTTCCTCATTTCCTTAACTGCTCATCAATAAGGCAGATACAATTCCCGCATCCGTTGATCGATGCGTCCAGGCGATCGCTGACCTGATAGTTTTTCACCCCGTAAATATGTTCATGCAGCATCGCCACATTTCCCTGGAAATCTTTTAAGATATAACAATCGAAGTATTGCCGATCGGCACGGTCGCTTCAATGTCTTCATAGCCGTTTTTCCGGAAACTGCAGCTGTGTGATATTGCCCAGATCGAAAAGAAAGCAGATTCATGGCAAAACGCTTGATGCTCCGAATTGCTGACATTTGTTTCAATGTACGGCATGACCTGATTGACGATATCCAGCAGTTCAAAAAAGGACTTCTGCTTTTGAATCGATCGACGCGATCGCCAAGATGACCTGATTTTGTCTGTTCATTCTGCCGTAATCGCTGTCAGATTACGAATACACGCGAATATTCCAGCGCCTGTTTGCCGTTTAGCGTATAAACACCTCCTCCGGAAAGACCGATCTGTCCCACTTCCGCCGCACTGAGCGACAAAGAAACGCCGCCCAAAAATCGACGATCTTCGGTACGGAATTAAATCAAACAGCACATAGCGCGTATCTGTGATCCAGATTATAATTCAGCGTCTGCAGCGCCGATTCTACACCGCCGCTGAATACGCCTCATTGAAGTTATTGTAGTCGTCGATTCCCGGAATATAGACTAGATTGTCGCGCTGAATCGAACCTGATCGTAATTTTATCGTTGTTGAAATCAAGCGATATGATCTTCATGACATCGTGCGATGTGATGTGTCATTCTCGGTACCATCCGCACCCAACAGCGCAATATTGATCACATTGTAGCGTTCTTCGCTGATAGCGATTCTTCCGATACGCCGCCCTGCTCTTTAGAAATTGCATCTTTTGATTCATCTTGTTCAAGATCGAATCAATATATAAATTGCCGCCGATCACGACTGCGAGCACCAGCACCACGACCGTGCCTAATACCGCAATCAATCGTTTTTGGCTTTAATCGATAATCTGTGTTTTTTCATACTTGCCACCCTCACATTAGAGATTATACCTGATTTTATAGAAAAAAGGCACTGCTTCTTTGTCATAAAATCCATACATTTTTGAAAAACAGACTTTTCACATCTCTTTTCAAAAGTCTGTTTCCCATGTCAGCGTTTATTTCTCAAAAGCGACACCGCTTCTACTTCCAGCAGCACCTGTGCGATCCGCGCGATTTCCACTAGTGTTAATGTAGTCGTCAAGCGCAGCGACCGCTGCCTTTTTTTCAGCACTTCATCTACTTTCATTCCTTTGATCGCAGAAAGTGTCGCCAACCGTATTTTCAATAATTCCAGTGCATCTTGATCCATCCGGTTTACCTCCATCCTCTACTATCAGCTATTTTCTATTTTACCAGACTTATGCACATAGACAAGTAATTTATTGATTTTTGAAAGAAGTCCCGCTATTCATAGCGTTTGATCCTATGTTTGACAAAGAACACCGCGATCTTCATCAATACATTGACCGCTAAGATCACCACTGAAATAAAGGCGGTTGCCTCGATCAGCGATTGGGAATCAAACTGCGGGATCAAAAAAGGGAAAGCGGCATCGTCTTAAAGTTTGCCAGAAAGAAACCGCCGAGATCGTTACCATCCGCATTGACAAAAAAATATAACTGAACATCTCACAAAGCGTTTCTTTTACACGGCATGTAGACATCGCTCAACATCCTCATGCGGGAAATGCCCAGCGTCATCGACACATCTTCTAAATTTTCATTGAAATTGCTGAAAGAATTATAGGCAAGCAGATACGGCGAGGCAAAGAAATGCACCAGATTGACCTGCACTGAAGATCGCCAGCGTGCCATAGTGATCACACTGCCCTTTGAAAACAGCACATAGGAAAGACCAAGCACGATTCCCGGTATCGCCAGCGATAAGATCGAAATCAAATGCAGCGCCATCGTCGTAAGGGTTCGCTTTGAACGAGCGGTGATATAAGCCGCAAAATAAGTGAGCAGCACACCGATCAAAGCGGGAAAACAGGGCGATGGTAGGGGAATCGATCAAATACATGCCTAGCCCCAGCATCAAAATGCCTTTTGCCACATTTACCAGTGAAAACGACAGATCGATCGGATACTGCTTTACCACGCTGAGATAAACAAAAGTAAGGATCGGCAGGGAGATCAGCACCACCGTAACGATGCAAAAGCAAATAGGATAACCCATCCCGCACTTTGTTTGGATGAATTTCATAAGCACGTACGATCAGTACTGCTGCGCTGGCCGTCTTTATTGCGCAGATCGGCAATAAATGCGATGACAGCCGGAATCAGCAGCAAGATCCCGATGATCGCACCCTTTGAAAAATCAAGCAGACCGATGACCTCACGATACATATAGACCGGAATCGTCATCATCTTTTCCGCCTAATACCAAAGGCACCCCATAATCCGTAAACACCAGTGTAAATACCGCAAAGACGCCGAAAGCAGCGGCCGTTTCATATTGGCGAGCGTAATGCAGTCAAACTGATTGAACTTGCTGAGGCCAAGCACCTCCGCCGCCTCATAGATCGTATAATCCCTCATACTGGAACGTATCGGTGAATAACAGGAAAGCGACCGGAAAGCTATACAGCACTTCACCGATCACGACGCCCAATAAACCATACAGCGGCAAATTCACACCGAATAAATTTGTCAGCAGTCCATTGTCGCCAAATAACAGCACCAGCCCCATCCCATGTGAAATACTGGGAATCAGCATCGGCAGCGTAAACAAGACGGAAAAAGTCCTTTCATCTGACGAACTGCGATTGACGCACCATGCCAGCGCCAAAGCCAGCGTAACTGAAATCGCCGTCGCCAAAGCGCTCGCCAACAAAGAAATTGAAGATCATCGGCCAAAACTGCGGCGCGTCTATGATCTTGGGAATATCGCCTACATGAATATTGCACAACAGGGTAATGAGCGGCGCAACGACGCTGATCAAAAAAAGAAATACGATGATCAAACCCGATACTGTGATAGCTTCTATTGCGCATGCTGTTCATCTCCGCTCTTCTTACCGGTACATTTTAATAACGACTCATATTTTGATCCAAATGGTTTACCACAAAATCTTGAACATAGTCATTTGCCGGGCGATCATAAATTTCCCGCGGCGTATCGATCTGTTCGATTTTACCCTCGCTCATGATCATGATGCAATCTGACAAGAAAAACGCTTCCTCCTGATCATGCGTGATGAAGATCATCGTCGTCATCTGAATTTCTTTTGAATTTCCTTTAGTTCCCCTTCATGCCTCCCGCATCGACACATCCAATGCGGAAATCGGCTCATCCAAGATAATATCCGGATTTAACGCCAAAGTACGCGCGATCGCCACACGCTGCTGCTGACCGCCGGACAACTGTGAGGGTTTTTATGCAGCTGATCCCTTAAGCCGATCGCCTCCAGTGTTTCCGCGGCGATCTGCTTTTGCCTTCTTATTGTCTTTATAGCGTACATTTAACGCATACGATACATTTTCTAAAAACATCCATGCTGGGAAACAGCGCATAATTCTGAAAGACGATGCCCATGCCGCCATCGCTTGGTTTAAGTGCCGAGATCTCACGTCCTTCTTTTGATGATAGAACCTGCATCCTTTGCCCAAGCCGATCGCGATCCTTAACAACGTCGTCTTCCCGCATCCGTTTCTACCCCAGCACCGACAAAAACTCTCCGTCGTACACATCAAAGGAAATGCCTTTTAAGATTTTTCTTTTCCGTTCATCTGTTTTTTCGTGATCACGCACCTGTAATTTCACATTTTGTTGCTTTACTTCCATTTTGCAAGCAGCCCTTTTTTTCTCCTGTAAGTCCTCTATCCCCCTGCATATCGGCATAACGAATGTTTTTCGGATAGTTTTCGATATAGTTGTTTGTGTTTTTCAAGATCTGTTCCGGAGAGTCATATTCCTTGTCAATGACCAAATATTCATTGATCAGATACTGATACACTTCCAGTACTTCTTCATCATTTTCATTGCCTTTGATCAAGGCGGCTCCGGTCATGGAATAAGGAGAGCCGTATTCCGGCGTCAGCATTTCCGCATCGTTGCCCTCATTGTATTCACTGACGCCTTGAAACGTCAGTCCCGAAGTCCGGATGGCTTATCTTCTCCCTGTACCAGCAGTTTTACCGGAATTCTTCGAGCCGGATTCACTGAACTGCTTGATTATGTTTTGGCCAGCCGATCGATATAAGCAAACGCCTCGCCTCGCCTAACACATTGACCAGGATTTTTCAAAAGAAATAGCCGGTGCCGCCGGATTTAGGGATCAGGCATTGCGATGAGTCCCCGATAAGAGGGATCTAACGTATCTTCAAGTATGCGGCGCTGGCGATCATGCTTGTCTAACACGCTGTGATTCACAATGATGCTGCCGGCCTGACGATTCCAGATCACATAGCGATCATCCTTTGTTTTTGCGTCATCTACATAGTCTAACTTTAGAATATTTGCAGAGGGCGCCAACTGCCTTTTCGATCTTCTCCATATATGCCGTTTCCATATCAATGATGATATCCGCATCGGTCTGTTCTTTCGCCCATCGATCTTCGCAGCCGCTTTCGCCGTCGGCACATACATGACGCATCACTTCTTTATCCGGAAATTGTTTTTAATTCCGCCTGCATACGCATCATTGCGAAACTGTTCCACAAGAATCAGACGATTGATCGTACCGCCCTGCGCTTTCACACTGAAAACGCAAAGTACGGACGCTACGCCAAGCAATGCGACCCATAATTTTTCATAAGCAAACTCCTTTGTTCAATATTAACTATTATAGACCTTATTTTGAACATTTCAAACCCCATATTCCTTAATAAAATTTAATTTTTTACTTAAATTTTACTGTTTTTTTGTGTTCATTTTTGTATAATTATTCTTTTTTTTCAGTACAGCTTATGGATAACGACACTACATTGACTGCTTGTGATTCAAAGATGAAATCCTATCGTTCTGTTTTTCCTTTCTTTTTCGATCGAAATGGTATAAGCATACGATCTCTTTACCATACTAGCTTTATCTGATAGGAAAAGAGGTTGTCGTTATGAAAAAAACGATCTTACTGTTGATTTTGCTTTTACCGTTCATTCAGCCCGGTGCCGCTAACCATAACAGCGCTGTTTATTGATTCAAGCAGCGATGATACTTTATTATGTCATTGCCAATCAAGGCAGCGATTTTCAGATTTTTAGCCATTCCCAAAAACAGCGCCATGCCGATTCCCTGCCTCCACGATCAAATTACCGATACGGCAGATTTCGCCGAAAATGAGACTGTTTCCTGTATCAAAGAGGCGATCGGCGATGCTTTCTCCTTATCCATCGATCACCATGTGCTGCTCGATACCGAAGAAATGGCCGATCAGCTCGATCTGAAAAAGAATGCCAAAGCTAAGGATCAGTTTGAAGATCATCACCTACTTCAATAACGAAGCACACACGCTTTCCTTAAAGACTGTTATGTTTTATATCAGCATATCCAATCGATCTATCGATCTTGCCACGCTGTATGATTAATATCAGTTGTTTACTGATTCTGCTTTTCATTATGAAAACAAATGTGCCGTTTTTCTCCTTTATGCGACGCTGTGACGATCCCACTTTCCATTTGCCAAAGTAACAAAGATCTTACGCAAATCATGCACTTGAGACTCCATCTATCTGCCTGTATCAAAAGCAGGATAACGAAACCAAAAAAACGATTCGCATGCCCGATCGAATCGTTTTTTCTATATGCAGCTGTTTTATAAACGCTTTTCAAAATTGCCGCTGACACTCATTCCCTCATTAAAGATGCCAAAGGCCTTCGGATCAAGGGAATGGATTCGCTCTTTAAGCGCTGACCTCATATTTGGAAATGACCGTTACCAGCACATGGGTTTTCTCATTGGTATAAGGAACCGAAGCCATCCCATTTCGTAACACCGCGCACCATCGTTTGATTGATCAGTGTATCAATGCCATCTACTTTCGTAAAGATCATGACCGTCATATTGATATTTTGATAATGGATCTTATCCATCGCCGTTGACATGATAACTGGAATAAATAATGGAATAAAGCGCCACCATCGGATTAAACAAGACCGCACACAGCGCATAGACGACCAGATTGAATCCGGTAAACATCTTGCCGACACTGAAACCGGGAATTTCTGCGTCAATAATACGCCGAGTATATCCGCTCCGCCGCCGGATCCCCCCGCCGCGCAATACCAATCCGATGCCGACTCCCGCAAAAGCGCGCCGCCTACTAAACATGTCATCCACGCATCTTCTAAAAACGGCACTGCCGGAATCAAAGATCGCCGTCAGGGGTGATGTTTTTGTACAACAACGCTCAACAGCGTTCTAAAGAAAAAAAAGCGTTTTGATATATCCTTATATGCGATCATAAACAGCGGAATATTCAAGACAAAATTCAAGATGCCGGCAATTTCCACATTGGCGGGAATCGAGATATGCAAAATATCCATCAAAATGGTACGCACGATCTGCGATACCCCCAAAAGGCCGCCGCTGTAATACCCCATCGGCACGATAAACAGATTCATACCGGCCGCAAACAAGATCGAACCGATGACGACCGATAACAGTTCTTTCCACTCTACCCGCAGTTTTTCCATCTTTTCCCTACCTCATCTCAATTTCTATTTTTTTTTATGGTCTACTTCATTATAGCACAGCGCTCCCAAAAGAAAACCGTTCTCTTTCGCAAATGATCGTATTCCATAAAAAGATGATGGCAAAACAAATATTTGACACATCATCCCTTTTTCCATATTCTATCTACTCTTTGCCATCAAAGCAATACGTACAGAGCTTACACTTCGGTAAACCGATCGATTCCACCATATCATCTAAACGATGGAAGCGCAGCGTCGTGAAGTTAGAGATCTTTCTGATTTCTTCACACATCTTCGCATAGCGTTCGCTGTTTGGATCGGCATATTCCTTTAAGATCTCATCGGTTACACGATCATGCTCCAAACGATGGATCACCCTTCTGGTAATGAGCATCCATTTCCGAACTGGAACGAGAAAAGTTTAAAGTATTTACAGCCGAACACGATCGGCGGACAGGCCGGACGAACGTGCACTTCCTTTGCCCCCGCTGTCATATAAAAACTCGGTCGTTTCTCCTAACTGTGTTCCGCGCACGATCGAATCATCGATCAGCAATAATTTCTTATCATGGATCGTTTCCTTTTGACCGGGATCAGTTTCATTTTAGCGATCATATTACGCTGTTCTGACTTGCCGGCATGAAAGAACGCGGCCATGTCGGCGTATATATTTGATAAAGGCCTGGCAAAAGGCAGATGCGATTCATTAGAATAGCCGACCGCATGCGCCGTCCCGGAATCTGGTACGCCGGCAACACTGTCGACATGCACGCCTGCTTCCATGTCGCGTCGAGCCAATAGCTTTCCGCATTCATTGCGCATACATTCGACATTGATGCCCCTCATAGGTAGAAGTCGGATAGCCATAATAGACCCATAAAAAATGAACAAGATCTTCATTTTTCCTCCTGCGGCGCTTTTTTTCTGTTCCACTTTCTGCGGCGTGATATACACGATCTCCCACCCGCATCACGATAATGATGATAGCCGAGATTCAAAAAAGGCGCTGCTTTCAAACGTCATACAGTAACCGCTGTCCTTTGGCCGATGATGACCGGCGTACGTCCATAGCGATCACGCATCGCATAAATGCCTTCTGCCGTCATCAGCAGAATGCTCGCCGATCCCCCTTAACGATTTCCTGCACATAAGTAAGACCTTCTACAATGCTGTCCTTATGATTGACCAATGCCGCCACCAGCTCCGTCGGATTGATGACCCGCTGCTGGTCTCCAGAAATGCGTCGCGCCTTTGGAGAAACAAAGATCACGCAGTTCCTCTAAAGTTATTGATCCTGCCGACCGTCGCGATCGCAAAAGAACCAAGATGCGATTTTACCAATAGCGGCTGCGCTTCATTATCGGAAATACAGCCGATCCCCAAATTACCGTTAAACTCCTCAATGTCTTTCTCGAACTTCGTTCTGAACGGCGAATTTTGAATATTGTGAATGGCGCGGTTAAATCTTTCTTCGCCATGCACTGTCATACCGGCACGCCGCGTACCCAGATGCGAATGATAATCGACCCCGAAAAAAACAAATCCAGTACACAATCTTTCTTTTGATGCAACACCAAAAAATCCACTCATTTGTCTGCTTGTCCTCCATCCTCATTCTCTTCCTGAAGATCCCAAAAGCGTACCATTCTTTTACGACCTTCACTTTGGCAAAGCACAGCATGAAGTTTTTTCGTCCATCGAAATCGATCGATGAAAAAAGCAAACCGCATGTACCCTGTCCGTTTTTTACTTTTTTTGTTATTCAAAAAATAACGTAATTATTGTAACACAAATTCAATGGCTTGTTTCCCTGAATTTATGTTTTTTATGCCTTTGAAAGCGGTCTTTTTATGTAAAATAAACATAATCCTCCAAGTGGGTGATGACCTTTTTTTTGTTTCTTTTCGATCATACATACTTCTCCCGTAATCCGCATCATATGCGACGCCGATCGTGCCGCTGATCTGTAGCCATGTTCCCGCTTCCGGCAGTTCTTGCTCTGTAAAGACCCATAAAGCGATCAGTGAAGTATCTTCACTGCAGCACACCATCGCTTCTCTGCCCAGCACATAGGCGTTCGCCTGCGCTTTCGGCGATGGATACACCTTGGCCTGATAAGTGATCTGTTTGCCCTCGTATTTATGCGGATGTTCCAGCGCGTCCATATACCAGATGCCATAATCATGATCAGAAAGCGTAATAGATGAATCCAAGGCAAAAGGCAGGCTCGCTTCATGCAGCGGTTCGATCGTACCGTTTTTCATTTTCATAGATGATCTGCGCACCGCGATTCATCGCCTTTATATTATTGCGTAAATAAAGCTGATTCGTCGTCCTGTTACAGCGATTGAAAATGATCGTTTCACTGTGCCGCAGCTGTTCATATACGATCTTTGCGCATATTGGTCAAATACAGATCGAAGGTAGACGCATCGACCGTTGATAAAGATCTGTACCAAGATCCAACGCAGCGGAAAGACCGCATCCAAAAAGCGATCGACGCCCACATGCCGTTCAGTTCTACCAGCACCCGATCAGGATGACAATGCTGTTCACATGCCTCCAAAAAAAATCCTCATTCAGTTGAGAAACGTCATCAACCATCACGATCTGCGCATTGACCTGCTTCAAAAAAGCGTCGTCATAGCCCTTTGTTCCTTCCTCGCATACCAAGATCAGATTGCTTTCATCACTTTGAAACTGCGGATCCAGCAAGGTTTCTTGAATCAGCGTCGTTTTCCCGCTTTCCAAAAAACCGCTGAACACATACAGCAAACACTCTTTCACGATCCTTCCTCAAACAGCTTGCGCAAAGCATCCTCATTCAGCTTAGCACCGGATCACACAATAACGCCCCCTGCTTTTGCGCCGCTATGCATCGCACTTCATATTCATGCGGCGTTACATCAAACTGATAGGCTTCTTTCTCACCAAGTAAGATTCCCTTTGCCCGCAGCAGCGTTCCATAGCTTTCCTGCTCGGCCAGTTCCTGCGCAATATGCTTTACTTCTTCCTTCGTATAAAGTTTCGACGTTCCCGGGCAAAAGAAGCAAACACCTCATCCGCATGATGATGGTGGTGCTTTTCATCATGTGCATGGTGATGACGCGCATGTGCTTCTTCTTCCTGTGAGAAATGATGATATTGCTTCCGCTTAAAATGGGCAAACAGATTTTGCCATGCTTTTGATCCAGTTCCTCCCAGGGGTCGTACAGATCGCCGTTTCTTCACAAATTCCACGCACGACCATGACTGCCTCGCTCGATCTCTTCTGCGGATGCGTACTGCGTCCTGCTTAATAATACGCCGTCCGCATATTCGACCGATCGCGAAAAAAATTCCCCGAAGTTTCTGGCATACAGTTTCCCTTTCTTTACATCCACCACACAAAAGTGCTTTATCGATCAATAAGCGCGCATCCGCTTCTTTGACCGCCTTTAATACATCGGAAAGTTTTCCCCACACCGCTTGGCTCAATGATGATACGATCAGGATGAAACTGCTCCAATACCTGTAACAGCGCCGTTTTTGAAATCACCGACCAGCGAACAACAAATACAACCGCTGCCGATCTCCTCGATCGCAATGCCGGTATTTTCCAAAAAGCTGCGTCAATTCCGATATCGCCAAACTCATTTTCAATCAATACGATTCGCTCTTTTTTTCGCATACAGCTTTTCATAAACTCACGAATAAGCGTCGTCTTCTTCCCGCACCTAAAAAATCCCGAAATAATCGTAACTGCCGTCATTACCCGATGCCTCTCTTTCCTATTCAACTGTATCATTATAACACTGATTTACCTTTTTCAGTGCTCGATCCGCTTTTTTTTTTCTGCCTTTGTCCCACTTATTCGCCTGAACCGCTATTTTCTCTTATCTGTAGGATTTCTTTTTGTTTTCTTGTGATACAATATGATTACTTTTCATACGTTTATGACATAACGATTCTATATTTAAGAGAGGTATTGCTATGAGCAAGTTATCAAAATCTATAAAAACCAACCATCGGACAGCCGATCGCTTATTATCACCAAAAACGCTATCCTCACCAAAACATCACCGATTTCATTCAAGATGGACAACCTGACATGATATCTGTACCCGCAGCGTTTATTCTCGTATGACACACCATGTTCCGGTCAAATCGGAATATTATGTACGGCTCGCCGATAAACTCGGATTTTCTCTTGTTTATGATGCACAGCCTGATGAACGATCAAAGCCCTCTATTCCAAACTGCTGCCTCTTGTTTTATCAGGATTTAACCGCATTCAGAGAGAAATTGGAGGATCAAGTTTGGCGTTTGCTTGCTTCAAAAGAGGATGATCTTTATTTTTCACGGTCATCTGCTTTTTGTTTGAAACGCTTTATCAGATCAGCGATCCGCATGTTTTCTACACCAAAGAAATAAATACGCTGTGACATCTCCTTTCTTTTCCAAGGCGATGCAATGCTGCTTTTTCATTATGTTCTCTTTGAATATTTATTTCATATTCGCTATGACTTCAAGCAAGCCGATTTTTTGCATACAAGTATTAGGCTTTGACAAACAGGTCGTTGAGCCGATCCATCAGCTTATCTATGCGCGTTATCTCGTTAATCGCTATGATACGCTGACTGCTTATCAGCTGTGCCGAAAAGTACAGGTCTTCGCATCGGAAAACGGCTATGCCCATCTATATGATGAAACGCTTTTATTGCAGGCAATGGTGGATATGGAATTGGGATCACACGGCGTTTTTTGCCCGCATGCAAAGCATCAGTGCCGATCTTCGCTTACTGCGTCCCAGCCAAAGGTCATGGTGTATCAGTTATATGCCTATACTTATTATTTAGAACAGCAGTATGAACAGGCTTTTTCGCCGCATTAGATGGATCTATCATCATTATCCCGATCAGTTGATTTACGTTTTTTCCTTATTATGCGTATTTTGCGAAACTCGGACCATTTGCCTAACGCGCAGTTATTACAGATTACAAAAGAAATCATCGCTTCCCATCCGGATGAACAGCAGCGGTTGCCTTATCTGCATTATATGGAAGCAAAGCTTCACCCAACAAAACCCAACCCGCTTAAAAGCACGATTTATTGAAACTTTGTCCGTTCTACTTAAAGGGCAGTTATCATCGTGCATTGATCGTCGATGTGTTTCAAAGCGAAATGGAAGAATTATGCCAGCTTCGCAATTCAATCAATCCCGTTTCCGGTTAGAAAGAGCCATCCAGCAATACTGTAATTTCTAAGAAGGCAAGTTATGATATGAAACAAAATACACCGGTCAGGATTGCGGAAGCACACCTGCCTATGATTATGTTTCTGATTGAATACCACCGCCAACAGTTGCTCGAAATGACGAAAAGTCCCAGATTATACCAAATCCCGGTTTCTATTAGATGCGCATAGCATGCGGATCTGCACCGGTAAAAAGTATCATGATCTATGTAATGGGAAACTGAGCGACAACTATGAGATCATCATTTACTGTTGAAGAACTTAAATACCTGCTATTACTATCTGCCTTCCCTCATTGCTTTGTTAAATGAACTCCATTCCTGTATGTTTTGGCAGCGGAACAACAAAAGAAAAGCAAAGCTTGTTGATCGGCCAATCAGGCAGTACGGTCATTGAAGCCGTATCGCACTTCTGTCTACTATCGTGAAATGGAGAAGATGTATTTGTTAATTGCCCATTATCATGAAAAATCTATCCGTCGATCCTGCCGATATCCATCTTTTCTACGACATCAAAGCGTACATAGACCCGCTGTTGAAACCGATCTTGTTGGAAATCGGCTGTTATTATTTCAGTATGGTGGCATACAGTCAAACACATTATATGAATTTATTGCATGACGCACAGCAATTAGAGATGAACAGCATCGTGGATCTTCTGAAATGTACGGCTCTGATTCGCAAGAATGAACATTTGAAAGCAATCGCCAAATTAGAAGCGCTGCTCCCTGTTTTGAAAAAGACAGAACGCTGAGTATTATCTGGCAAAAGTGTATAACATGTTAGCATCTCTTATCATTATTTTAATAAGACATCTTCCATAGAGTATCTGCATAAATCAATCATACTGTTGAAAAAGCAGAAGCAGTATCATTTGCTCGGATCTTCTTATCACAATATGGCAGTTACCTATGTTGAGCTAGGGCTATTATGCAGAGGCACTATCGGCTTTTTAAACAAGCTATCTTGTATAATCCACGCAAATCTATTTATGATCTTCCCTATTTATTCAGATGTCTTGAACATAACAAAACACTATTAAACAAACAAAGCGCTATTTTGATATTCTTACATGTGCTAAAACCTATCTTGATCAAGTAACCCCATGTTTACAATTAGTCTACTTATTCTATGAAGCAATAATAAATAATGAATGCTCTTACATTACATCTGTTTTATTACCAAAATTTTTACTTTTTTTCAAAATGAAATCAGATGTAATGCTTTTTATTTCAGTATTGTTTTTAGATCACTTATCACAAGTCTGTATGCACTGCAATAAACAAAAACAATTTTATGCACTGTACGAAAAAGTCATGAACACCTGAACATACTCCCGCTATTTTATGCAATTTTACCTAATAATTGTAAAATATCTTATAGAAAATAACATGAATTTCCACTTTTCATCTACTCCGAGTGTAATTGCATATACTTATGAGCGGGAGGTGAATCTAATGCGGGGAAATGGTTATCGGCTTTCTTTTTGACTGCTGTTCTTGTTTCACCGTTGCTCCTCAACGCAAATAACGAATCGCAAGATGCGCCGGAATTATGCGCAGGAAGTAATGGAGCACTAGAACAAGACATTTTCTAGTTCAATGCTAAAGCGTCATTGAGAAACAGTTTTTGGGGGAGATTCAACATATTTTCAAAGCGTAAAAATATGTTCACTTAAATCGTGAATGAACTGATCTTCTCATCCTATGACCTCGATCAAGATAAATGGCAGTGAATAACACTACGATCATAAAGCAAAGCAGTTTATCTGATCGTCAGGTCATAAAAACAAGATGAGAAAATGATAGAATTGACGGGGATCAATAGATTTCATTTTTCTCTTTTATTTTGCGATGGCAAGTATGAAAACGAAAGCATATTCTCATCTTTCTTTTTCATGTTATAATACACTCACTGAAAAAAGGAGGTATCCTTGTGAAAACGCTACCAAAAGCGACCCTCTCAGTCGTAGCAGTCTTGCTTCTCGTCTTAGCCGGCTTGCTGATCAGCGGCTATCTAAAATATAAAGAACTGATCAATGAACGCCCTTTGGCAGCAGTGATCTCACAAGCAAAGAAAATCCTTCCTATGTAGAAATCGAAGAAATCGATCCTTTTTCATAGAAGCGATCTTAGCGATCGAAGATCCTGCCTTTTATGAACACGGCGGGATTCGTTTAAGCAATATCATTGAAGCCTTTTTACCAATGTAATAGAACATGAGTATGCGATGGAGGCAGTACCATCTCGCAGCAGTTATGTAAAAAACTTATATTTTAATCAGAAGAAGCAGCTGCTTCGCAAAGTCAGTGAATTATATTTCGTACATGACATCGAAAGCATGTTAGAAAAGATGAAATACTGGAGCTGTACCTGAATGTCATTTATTTCGGTGATGGCTATTATGGAATCAAAGAAGCCTGCGAAGGTTATTTCCATACGACACCGGATCGAACAACTGACAAAGGCACAGGCGACCATGCTTGGGGATTACCACAGGCACCTGCCAATTATCAGTTGAGCGATGGTTATGAACTAGCAAAAAAAACGGCAGAAACAGGTACTGGAAGCGATGGTGGAACAAGAGGTCATCACTGAAAAGAAATGCGGACGATTTATAAAGAAGCAGTGGAATCATGATAGCGATAAGCGGCGCATTTGATCGACAGGATTGCCGTTTCATTATCATTATTTCGACCGAATCAATCACAAATTGGGAGCGGATGCTGCTTTTTGCAGCAAATGCTCCCCAATTCTATTTATAGTTGCTCTTACATTGTTTTCCAGCATCGTTCTTTCATAAAGCGACAATAGCAGAACGATCCTCGCCCTCATAGTATTTCACAAGCAGTTTCTTAAATTCCGGCACTTCCTTTTCAGGAATCACCAAAAAGCCGCCTCCATGCGCAATCAGATAATGATTTGCGAAAATAACCGATGCGCGTTTATTGCCATCTAGAAAGATCTGTGTTTTCATACAATATAGACACAGGTTGATTGCAATATTGATAATTTCATCGTTTGCTTCCGTAATCTCACGAATTTTATTTTTAACATCTATCTCATTAGGCAATGGCGGAATATAGGATGACCCGCCAATGGTAACCGGAACCTGCGATCCGTCCACCTTCTGCAAAAAGCCTTCATTGACAAGCCTTGCAATATAACTAAGCATATAGTAATCAGAACGGCTTGCGACGACATCACGATCGAGAATAAACTCCCATGCGTGTTTCAAATTCAAGATCTTTTTTGGACATCGGTTGCATTCATGCCGAAGACCTTTCCGTTTTCTATGATTTCTTCTGTCTGTGGGAAAGAAGTTGCAACTCCTTCCAAAACCGCTTGATCATAGATATTCATTTTCATATGGGCGCGGGCAAAGGCAATGTTATTGATTACATCGGCAGTCAGCCCGTCTTCCACATATCCGACAGCAGCAAGCTGTTTTTCAATGTTGCGAATTTCTTTCTTAATCTCTCTGGCTTCTCTGGCATTGCGAAGAAGCAGATTATAAAGTTCTTCCGTATATGTTCCTACATAGATGGAAGTCAATTTTCCCTGGGCGGTTCGTTTTCTAACATAAAGATAGGTTCCGCTACCCTGCTTTTTGATTTCCGGTGTTCCATCATAAGGCAAGAGACGCAGTCTTGTTTGAAGATACTGCACGAGTTCTAAGTAATTCCTGAATTTCATGATATGCGGCTGCCATAACAGCACCTCCTTTTAGGGAACAAATCTCATATAAACTATAACAAAAGTTCCCTAATTTTCAACCGCTTTTAGGGGAACTTTTCATTGTTTACTTAAGTTAAAATGTTCCTAATACATGCAGGGAAGCCTATCATCAAGATATGCCATTTCATCATAAAGCAAGATTTTTTATTCCTTATTATCTGATTTTTAATTACGTTTGCCTCAGTCAAATCAACGATTTCTTTCTTCCTAAATCAAATATGATGTGTGTCTGCCCCGTATATAAGGACAAAAAACGACACCGCAAACGATGCCGTTTCCTTATCACTTTTGCTGCTTACACTTTTATGCAAGGCAGAAAACAGAACTGCTGTTTTACGATTGTTCCAAAGGAATGATTCCTCGATTGATCTTCATTGCCAAGATGCGTTTGACACTTTCATCAATACGAGCCTGCGACAGTTCTCCCTGTTCCAGCGCATTTTGCAGCGCGGACACAGCCTCCTGCGGATTATCCGGACATAACAGCAGATCTACCCCCTGCCGATATCGCCCGCACTGCGATTTCTCCACTGCTGTAATAATCGCTCATTGCCCCCATCTGCAAGCCGTCGGTAATGACGACCCCTTCAAAATGCAGTTCCTTACGCAATAGATCCGTAACGATCTTGCTTGAAAAGCGGAGCCGGTCGATCATCAATATCCGGCAAAGATCAATGTGCGATCATTACCATATCACTGCCGGCTTTCTATGCCGGATTGAAACGGCAATAATTCATTCCCACGCAGTTCATCCAGCGACTTATACACATAAACCGCACCCAGATGCGTATCAGCCGAAGTATCACCATGTCCCGGAAAATGCTTCAATGCCGTACCGACACCGCCATCGTGAAACCCCTTGTACCGCCGCTTTCACCCAAGACCCCTGCCTCATGAAAATCATCGCTGTACGCCCGATCACCGATGACCGTATTGGCCGGATTCGACCACACATCTGCCACCGGTGCCAAATCAAAATTAAAACCGAGCGCTTTCATATCGGAAGCGATCGTAAACGCATTTTGATAAGCGACATCGCTGCCTTGATCCTTATAGTTTAACATCGGTCCGATATAGGTCGTCGATACGCTGTCCATCAGTCGATTGACCTGACCGCCTTCCTCATCACAAGTCAAAGATCGGCGGGATCTTCGCATAGCTCTGCAAATTGGTCAGCATCGTCCCACCTGCTCCTGACTGATGAAATTTTGACGACTGTATAAAAATACCGCCGACCGGCATTTTCGCTAACGCCTGTGCGCTGACGACATCCGATGCAGCCGTTACCGATCCCACACCGGTCAAGCTCTCGGACTGACGATCAACAGCTGACACAGCTTCTCATAAGTCGTCATCTCCTGCATCATTCTTTCCGCCTGTTTTTCGATTTGTTGCTTGCGCAGCGTCGCCGCATCGGTTTACAGGTGTTTCCTGTTTTCTGTTTTTCTTCCTGCTTCACTGCTTCTTTTTCAGGCGCTGTCGGTGTTTCTTCCTTGCCGAAAAAACCGCACGCTGTACAGCTAAGCAACAATGCCGTCATAAGCAGCATACGAATGTGCTTTTCTTTTTCATAAATGCTTTTACCTCTTTTTTCACTTCCATATAAAATATCAAATAATGCGCGAATCGTCAATTTCGTAAGTGAGTGGCAAATGCCCCTTATTTTGCTTATGATGAGGATTAAACCAGCATACATCATAGCCGGCATGGATCCTGCCCGTCATATCCGAAGCGAGCGAATCGCCGATCAACAGCACCTGATCATGTGCAAAATCAGGGGAATACGCGCTTCCACATATGCAAAATACTCCTTCTGCGGTTTTGATAACCGCTTTCTTCCGATACAAACATCTTCTTGATATAAGGCTTCAAGGCAGATCGATTCAAGCGGCTTCGCTGGGTCTGGGCAATGCCGTTGGTAACCAAATAGAGATCAAAAATCTTCAGCGAGCCTTTGCACATACCGCTAGCGCATCCGGCAAAAAGATCGCGCCCTCTCCCAGATAGCGCAAATATTCCTCATTAAATAAAGTGCCGTCATAGGCGATCTGATACTGTTGAAACAGGCGGGTAAAACGCTGGGATTTGATCGCCTCTTTGTCAATCGTCCCTTTTCAAACGCTTGCCACAATTCTGAATTGATCTTTTTATAATCTTGTTTGATTGCTTCATCATGTGGAAAACCGTGCATCTGCAATGCTTTTGTCTTGCCTGCTCTTCCGCCTTTGAAAATCAAACAGAGTATCGTCGGCATCAAACAGTAAAATACGATATGGCTTCATAACGTCTTATGCTTCTTTCTTCGCCTTTGCCATAAACGCTTCGATCTCTTCCACGCTTTTTCAAGATACCTTCCGACAGATCGATGCTAGCCGGTTTCCGTGATCGAATATCATCTTCGATGCGGATACCGATTGCCTTCTTCTTCCACATAGATGCCCGGCTCTACGGTAATGACCATGCCGGTTCTAACACCTGCTCATTTCGCAGGCTGATATCATGCGTATCTAATCCCAAATGATGAGAAACGCCATGCCAATAATAGTCTGTTGCCTTGCCGTTTCGATCCCAATCCCAAGCGATGCAGATTCTCTTCATAATGGCGGATGACCATATTTTTGCAGATCGCGCAGTTCCATTCCCGCTTTCGCTGTATGGATGATCTTTTCCTGTATTTCCAAGACCAGCTCATATAATTCTTTCTGCCGCGGTGTGAATTTGCCGTTTACCGGGAACGTGCGGAAATATCGGCACAGTAATGCTGATGGGTGCTGCCCAGATCGTAATACCAGTTCGCCGTCTTTTACGATGCGGTCATTGTCGCTGTAATGCAGCGTTGTCGCCCTGCTCCGCCGGCTACGATGCTCGGAAACGCATGCTCTTTTACGCCCTGCTTTGCCGAGTGCAAAATCAAATGCGCCCTCTAATGCCGTTCATTGACTCCCGGCTTGGCATGGGCCATCAATTCCTCGATCGCCTGCTTGGTCGTCTGCTGGGCTTTCGCATACAAGCGATTTCCGCCTTTTGATTTCACAATACACCAAAGCCACCAAACGATCGCCAAATATCGCTGATCCAGCAGTCGGATACTGATGACGAACATAAGCCGCAAACGCATGCGCCGGCGTATCGTCTGATACGACACGATATTTCCCATAAATCTAAGCCGAATGTCAGCGGACAGCCGTCTGATGATAAACGATCTTTATCATGCAGATGTTCCTTCGGTTGTTCCGTCGGATAAACCGCGTCCCCTCCGCTGATTTCCATTGCTTCTTCCTCTTTCATGCGCGGATCGACCCATTTTGCCAATTCTGCATCATATGGCGGAATAAATAATTCACTGACCTCACCCCCTGCAAGTTGTGCATGAGCAATACCATATCCGCACGGTCAATACCGCATAAATAATAAAAACTGCGTCTACGGAAAACGGATATTCCTCATCCGCACTGCGCATGATCGTCTTGCCCGAAAAAAGCAGCACGACACTTTTTTCATCCATCTGCTCCATCAGGGCAAGTCTGCGTTCTTGATATAACGCAGCGGTAATCATTTCATTCATAAATTCACTTCCTTTTCAGTATCATACCATAATTTATGACTTTCCACCACTTAGACGGATGCTTTTTTATGATACAATAACCATAGTGCATGGGAGATCGTAGAAAATGATGATGAACGTGATGATATCAGATCGGCTATGCGAATGAAGAAAAAGAGGATCGTATGGAACTGCGGCATCAATTGGAAAAGACAGCGTCAGTATTTTTCCAAAGCGGACAGACAAAGTCTTATGCGCATCGAATGGCGGCATTAAACAAGATCGAAGCCTGGATCCGCTAAGCATGAAGCAATGATTCAGGACGCTTTTATATCAGGATTTGCGAAAAGCACCGAGCGAAGCATATATGAGCGAGATCGGCATGACGCTGAGTGAACTTCGTTTTCAGATGAAGCATCTGCGCAAATGGATAAACCCGGTATCGGTGCCAATGCCGCTTGCCCATTTTACAGCCGCGGTTTTATGATCATGAACCATATGGGGTCGTATTGATCATGGCATATGGAATTATCCTTTTTTTTGCGCCGGAGCCTTTGATCGGCGCAATCGCGGCCGGCTTAACTGTAATGTCTTAAAACCATCTGCCTATGCCGCATACCTCTTCCCTACTGGCAAAGATGATAGAAGCATTATTTGATCCAGGCATTCATCACTTGTATAGAGGGCGGCAGAGAAGCCCCAATACAGTTAGTTATTGGAGGAGCGCTTTTGACTACATCTTTTTTACCGGCAGCGTTGCCGTAGCAAAGACCGTCATGGAAAAAACGAAGCCGTCATTTGACTCCGGTTACTTTGAACTGGGTGGAAAAGTCCCTGTATCGTAGAGCGCATGCCCATTTGAAAAAGTGCGGCGAAGCGCATCGTCTTCGGCAAGTTTCTCAACAGCGGACAGACTTATTGTAGCGCCTGATTACCTGCTGGTCGATGAAACGATCCCAGGCGGCGCTGGTAAAGGGAAATCATCACGCAGATGTTGGCATTTCCAAATGATCCGCTTCTACGATCCCCATTTGCCAAAAAAAGATCATCAATGCCAAACATATGCGCAGGCTATGTGCTTTTATTAAACGTCGATCCTTGTTATACGGCGGTAGATTTGATGAAGAGAAGCAGTTGATCGAACCGACTTTGGTGGAGTTAAATGATGTAAACAATGTGCTGATGCAGGAGGAGATCTTCGGGCCGATCCCTGCCGATCCTTACCTATCAAAGTCTTCCTGATGCCATTCATTTGATCAAGGAGCGCAAGAAAAGCCGTTGGCGCTGTATTTGTTTTGCCCGAGATCGAAAGCGGTGAAAAATGCTTTCTGCCTGCAGCTTCGGCGGCGGTTGCATCAATGATACGATCATTCAGTTATCGACTTCCGGCTTGGATTCGGCGGGGTCGGCAACAGCGGCATGGGCAGTTATCACGGTTATGAGCTTTCGTACCTTCTCGCATCGCCGCAGCATCGTCAAAAAAAGCGATCGGGGCAGATGTGCCGGTGCGCTTTGTCCTTATTCCAAAAGCAAAAGATCAAATCATTCGGCGTTTTCTGAAATGATGCCGGAAAGGGAGCCTATATGAAGCATAGCTTATGGGAACAATATAAAACAATCGTCCTGATCCCCGATCGGCAATGCGGTACTGGCATTTGCCATCGCGGCGTTTATTTTGCCGGCGCGCCTGATTGCAGGAGGAACGACCGGACTGGCGCTGCTCGACGAACATTTTTCGGTCACACTGCGCATTTCTCTCAGCGTATTGATCGTCAATATCGTCATGTTTGTGCTGGGCTTTTGGATCACTCGGTAAAAAGTTTGCCTTGACGACCATTTATCCACCTGATCATCCGCGCTGTTTCTCGATGTTTTCTTCGATGGACGCATTACAGGATTCAACGATGTTCGCTCAGCAGTCGCCTGATTCCTGTTGATCGGTGTTGGCATCGGACTTGTCATCAAAGCAGGCGCATCTACCGGCGGCATGGACATCCGCCGTTGATGCTTACAGAAGCAGTACGATCGCTGAGTAGGTGTTACGCTATCACGTGCGATACGACGATCCCTGCTCGCCCAGATGGCTTTTTCTTCCACTCGGTCAGGTATTACTTTTGGAATCATGGTCGTTCTGCTTACCTCGCTTGTCATCAATAAAGTGCTGCTGTTTTTTGGCCAAGGACAGATGCAGATGCTCATCATTTCCGATCGCTATGAGGAAACAAAGATGCTTTCTTACATGATGCGGACTGCGGCGTTACGCTTGTGGATATTGAAACCGGTTGGGGAAAGGTGGCACAAAGGCAGTCTGATCGGCGGCGTAGGGC